>Ga0265297_10008766_pt1 | contig 13346 bp, 12 predicted proteins | sample Munlanlwell13791_FD_192502 | JGI IMG/M metagenome (GOLD analysis project Ga0265297, IMG submission 192502) | Leachate microbial communities from a municipal landfill in Southern Ontario, Canada - Leachate well 137-91 | ecosystem: Engineered > Solid waste > Landfill > Unclassified | place...
GGGGTCAGCTTGTGCCAACACGGGTTGTTCAGGGTCATGTCCATGTCCCGGGCGAAGATGGCGAAGCCGTCGTAGCCGTGGTAGGGGCCGGAGTAGTCCCAGGAGTGCATCTGGCGGAAGGGGATGCCCATCTTCTGGAAGATGTACTTTTCCTTGATGCCGGAGCCAACCAGATCGGGCTTGACCTTCTTGACGAACTCTTCGAATTCGAAGCCGGTGACGTCGTCGTACAACAAGGTGGAGTTGCCCATTTCCTTGATCGTGCGGTCGTAGTCGTCGCCGTGGCCGAATTCGTAGCCGGTGCCGACCACTTCCATGCCCAGGTCCTCGTAGGAACCGATGACGTGACGCGGACGCAGACCGCCGACGTAGAGCATGACCCGCTTACCGGTCAGGCGCGGCTTGTACTTGGCGACCACGGCATCGACCATGGGCTGGTACTTGGCGATCACTTCCTCGCACTTGGCCTTGATGCTGTCGTCGAAGAAGGCGGCGATCTTGCGCAGCGACTCGTTGATCTTGGTCGGGCCGAAGAAGTTGTACTCGATCCATGGGATGCCGTACTTCTCTTCCATGTGCCGGGAGATGTAGTTCATCGAGCGGTAGCAGTGCAGCAGGTTCAGCTTGGCCTTGGGGGTGTTTTCCATCTCGGCCAGGGTGCCGTCGCCGGACCACTGGGCGATCACGCGCAGACCCATCTCTTCGAGCAGGATACGGGAGGACCAGGCGTCGCCGCCGATGTTGTAGTCGCCGATGATGGTGACGTCGTAGGGGCTGGGCTCGAAGGCCTGGGCATCCTTGCCTTCACGCTCGAACACCCAGTCGCGGATGGCGTCGTTGGCGATGTGGTGGCCGAGGGACTGGGACACGCCGCGGAAACCCTCGCAGCGGACCGGCACGACCGGCTTGTTGAAGGCGGCCGCAGCCTTCTTGGACACCGCCTCGATGTCGTCGCCGATGAGGCCGATCGGGCACTCGGATTGCACCGAGATGCCCTTGTTCAGGGGGAACAGGCCTTCGATCTCTTCGATCAGCTTGCCCAGCTTCTTGTCTCCGCCGAAGACGATGTCCTTCTCCTGGAAGTCGGAGGTGAAGTTCATCGTGCCGAAGGTGTTGATGCCGGTGGTGCCGACATAGTAGTTACGGCGACCGGCGCGGGAGTACTGACCGCAGCCGACCGGGCCGTGGGAAATGTGGATCATGTCCTTGATCGGACCCCAGACCACGCCCTTGGAGCCGGCGTAGGCGCAACCACGGATGGTCATGACGCCCGGCAGGGACTTGCGGTTGGAGGTGATGCACTTCTTGGACTGCTCGACGCTCTGGTCGTTGACGGCCAGGTGCTTGGCGCGGTCCTTCTTGGCCTTCTCGGGATAGACTTCCAGCACCTCAGCGATGAGGGCTTCGGTCTCTTCACGGGTCAGGTTCGACATTTCGATCTCCTTTCATGCCGCCACCAATCTGTGGCCGACATGCAACAAGGTTGATTCGGTGGCGGTGGACCGGCCGGGCCGGCCCACCTCATACAGCTTCAGTTACGCAGCAGCGGCTTCGGCGGCGAGCTCGGCGGCGGTCTTGCCGACGATGGACTCGTCTTCCTCTTCCAGGATGCCGAAGGACATCATCACTTCTTCCAACTCGTCCATGGTGATCGGGGTGGGGATCACCAGGTTCTTGTTGTTGATGATCTTGTTGGCCAGGGCACGGTACTCGTCGGCCTGCTTGGCCTGCGGGTTGTACTCGATGACCGTCATGCGGCGGATCTCGGCGCGCTGCACTTCGTTGTCGCGCGGGATGAAATGGATCATGTGGCTGCCAAGCTTCTGGGCCAGTTCCATGATCAGTTCGTCTTCGCGAGCGGTGTTGCGGGAGTTGCAGATCAGGCCGGCCAGACGCACGCTACCGGAGTTGGCGTACTTCACGATGCCCTTGGCGATGTTGTTGGCGGCGTACATGGCCATCATCTCGCCGGACACGACGATGTAGATTTCCTGGGCCTTGTTCTCGCGGATGGGCATGGCGAAACCGCCGCACACCACGTCGCCGAGCACGTCGTAGAACACGAAGTCGAGGTCTTCCTCGTAGGCGCCTTCTTCTTCCAGGAAGTTGATGGCGGTGATGACGCCGCGACCGGCACAACCGACACCCGGCTCAGGACCACCGGATTCGACGCACTTGATGTCGCCGTAGCCGACCTTCAGCACGTCTTCCAGTTCCAGATCTTCCACCGAACCCGCCTCGGCGGCCAGGTGCATGATGGTGTTCTGGGCCTTGGCATGCAGGATCAGACGGGTCGAGTCGGCCTTGGGGTCGCAACCGACGATCATCACTTTCTTCCCGGCCTCAGCCAGGGCCGCTACCAGGTTCTGGGTGGTGGTCGACTTACCGATGCCACCCTTGCCGTAAATTGCACATTGACGCAAAGCCATCTTGATTCTCCTCTGACACGTCACTAAAAGGATGCGAATGAATGATTCGCTCGCAGTCAGTACATCGCAATGGCCGTGCCAGGCCCGGGTGGCATACATAACCTATTGATTAATAAATGTATAAATATTTCTTGTCGGACAAGCGGGGCGTTTTTGTCGCGACAAAGCCCTGCTCTTTGTAAGGGTGGCTACAAGGAAATGTGGCTGCCTGCGGTGCAATCAGGCATCGACCCGGCCTGTGCACGCCGATGCCGGCGCCTACCTCGGCTCCGGTCTGGTAAGCGCGGGCTCCGGCTCGCGCTCGTTGCCGGCGGGCTTGCGCCGGTCGCGCACGTACAGGCCACCCTTGTCCCGTTTGTGGGTCTCGAACAGATCGATGGCCAGGAACAGGTCGCCCAACTTGGCATAGCCGTAATTGCGCTGGTCGAACGAGGCCTGTTTGGAAATATGGCTGCCCACAGCGCCCAGATGCGCCCAGCCTTCGTCTTCGGCCGCAGCCGCGACGGCATTGCGCAGCAGGCTGATCAGGCGCGCGTCGCCCTTGAGTTCGTTGCCGCTCTTTCTTGACAGCGGCGGTTTCGCGACCGGCGCATGCAAGGGCGCGGCGCCCGCGGTCTCCGGCACCGGTGCACCCAGGCTTTCCAGGTACAGGAAGCGCGAACAGGCGTTGACGAACGGCATCGGCGTTTTCTCTTCGCCGAAGCCGAATACCTTCAATCCGTTCGCCCGCAGGCGCATCACCAGCGGGGTGAAGTCGGAGTCGCTGGAGACCAGCGCGATGCCCGACAGGGTCTTGGTATAGAGCAGGTCCATGGCATCGACGACCAACGCCATGTCGGTGGCATTCTTGCCCTTGCTGTAGGCGAACTGCTGGATCGGCTGGATGGCGTATTCGTGCAGCACGGCCTCCCAGCTATTGAGATTCGGGCTTTTCCAGTTGCCGTAGGCACGCCGGATGTCGATGACGCCGTAGTTGGCGAGTTCGTCGAGCACATCCTCGATCTTGCTCGCCGGGCTGTTGTCGGCATCGATCAGCATGGCAATGCTGGTTTCGTGGCTCATGGCCGGCCTCCCGTTGTTATGGTCCGGAACCATTCTAGTCCAGCCGGTTTTGTTGCGCGCGGCCACGGCGTCATGGACATATTCCGCCCGGCGGGATACAAAACCGCCGTGCCCACGACCGAACTCCCCATCCCGCTGCCCCGTGCCGCCCGCCTGCCGATCAACCGCTGCTCGCTGCCGGCGGCCATCCTGGGCAGCCTGACCTATCAGCGCCACCCGGTGCCGCTGGCCCTGGACGGCGTGGTGGAACTGCACGAAGGTCTGTTCCGCCGGCTTGATCGCGAGGACGCGCCGGATGAACGGGTGCGCCTGTTCATGGCCCACATGGACGCCACCTTCAGCCTCGACCACCCGGAGGAGGCCGGCTACAGCGAGGACTCGGCGTGTGCGCGCACCAAGGCCAGTTACCTGCGCATGCTGCGCGGCTGGTCGTTCGACGCCGACGGCCTGGAGGGGGCCGTGCTCAAGGGCTGGGTGGAATCGCGCTTCGGCCTGCTGCCGCGCCACCACGGCGGCCCCATCCGCGATCTTTCCGGCGAGACCTATCGCCGCTACCTGGAACAGCGCAGCCACGGCCTGTACGGCACCAATGCCCTGGAGGCCCAGTTCGATCTGCTCTACACCTACTGCCAGTACGAACTCGGGAGGCAACGGCCCGGCGCCACCCACGTTACGCTATACCGCGGGGTCAACCGCCTGGCCGAACACGAGGCCCTGTCGGAACTGCGCCAGGGCCGCGGCGTGGTACTGATGAACAGCCTGACCTCGTTCAGCGCCGATCGCGAACGCGCCGACGAATTCGGCGACCAGGTCCTGGAAGTGTCGGTGCCTCTGGCCAAGCTGTTCTTCTACCACCGCCTGCTGCCCGGCCGGTTCAAGGGCGAGGACGAATATGTGGTGATCGGTGGGGTTTACGAAGTCGCAGTCGCCAGCCTATGAACGCGGCCGATCCGGTGCATGACGCACCCGGATAGTGCGCCCCAGCTTGTTATGCGCGGGCCAACCCCTTGAAACAAGGGCCTTCAGGGCATGGCATGCCAGTTGCTAGTTCATTACCAGACTGATTGATTCTGGACAATGGCGTCCCTCTCCCCCCGGGAGACGGACGCTTTTTTTTTGCCTACGCAAAAGGAAGACTGGCATGGCGCACACACCACTGAAACTGGTCCTGGTCGGCAACGGGATGGCCGGCATCCGCACCCTGGAGGAGCTTCTCAAGCTCGCGCCCGACCTGTACGACATCACGGTGTTCGGCGAGGAGCCACACCCCAACTACAACCGCATCCTGCTGTCACCGGTGCTGGCCGGCGAGCAGACTGTCGACGAGATCGTCCTCAACAGCCGGGAATGGTATGCCGAACAAGGCATCACCCTGCATACCGGCAAACGGGTGGTCAAGATCGACCGTGCACGCCGATATGTCGAGGCCGATGACGGCACCCGCGCCGATTACGACCGCCTGCTCATCGCCACCGGCTCGAAGCCGTTCATCCTGCCCGTGCCCGGCGCCGAATTGCCCGGTGTGGTCGGCTTCCGCGACATCGCCGACGTCGAGGCCATGCTGGCTGCGTCGGCAAGCTACCAGCACGCGGTGGTCATCGGCGGCGGCCTGCTCGGCCTGGAGGCCGCCAATGGCCTGATCAAACAGGGCATGGCGGTGTCGGTGGTGCACATCGCCCCCTGGCTGATGGAACGCCAGCTCGACGAACCGGCGGCGCGCCTGATGCAGAAGAATCTCGAAGCCAAGGGCATGCGCTTCCTGCTTCAGAAGCAAACCGCCGAACTGGTCTCCGGCGCCAGCGGCCGGGTCGCCGCGATCCGCTTCAAGGACGGCGGCAGCCTCCCGGCCGACCTGGTGGTCATGGCCGCGGGCATCCGCCCCAACACCGCCCTGGCCGAATCGGCCGGTCTTTATTGCAACCGCGGCATCGCCGTCACCGATACCCTGCAGACCATCACCGATGCACGCATCTACGCCCTGGGCGAGTGCGCCAACCACCGTGGCATCGCCTATGGCCTGGTGGCACCGCTGTTCGAGCAGGCCAGGGTGTGCGCCAACCACCTGGCCGAACTGGGCTATGGCCGCTATTCCGGGTCGGTGACCTCGACCAAGCTCAAGGTCACCGGCATCGACCTGTTCTCCGCCGGCGACTTCATGGGCGGCGAGGACACCGACACGATCACCTATGCCGATCCCATCGCCGGGATCTACAAGAAACTGGTGCTGAAGGACGACAAGCTGGTCGGCGCCGTGCTCTACGGCGACACCGTGGACGGCTCTTGGTACTTCCAGCTGTTGCGCGAGGGCCGTCTGCTGTCCGACCTGCGCGACCATTTGATGTTCGGCCAGGACCACTGCGGCAACCTCGGCCACCAGGGCCAGAACCGCGCCGCCGCCATGACCGACGAGATGGAGGTATGCGGCTGCAATGGCGTCTGCAAGGGCGACATCGTCAAGGCGATCAAGAATCACGGCCTGTTCACCCTGGAAGACGTACGCAAGCACACCAAGGCCTCGGCCTCCTGCGGCTCGTGCACCGGCCTGGTCGAGCAGATCCTGATGGCCACGGTGGGCGGCGACTACTCGGCGACGCCCAAGGAAAAGCCGATGTGCGGCTGCACCGACCACACCCACCTGGAGGTGCGCCAGGCCATCCGCGACCAGCACCTCACCGGCATCCCAGAGGCCATGGCCTTCCTGGGCTGGCGCACCCCGAACGGCTGCCCGTCCTGCCGCCCGGCGCTCAACTATTACCTGTTGTCGACCTGGCCCGGCGAGGTGGCGGATGACCCGCAATCACGCTTCATCAACGAGCGCGCCCACGCCAACATCCAGAAGGACGGCACCTTCTCGGTGGTACCGCGCATGTGGGGCGGCATCACCACCCCGGCCGAACTGATCAAGATCGCCACCGTGGCGGAGAAATACGCCGTGCCCACGGTCAAGGTCACCGGCGGCCAGCGCATCGACCTGCTCGGCATCAAGAAGGCCGACCTCCCCGGCATCTGGCGCGACCTCGACATGCCGTCCGGCCATGCCTACGGCAAGGCCATGCGCACGGTAAAGACCTGCGTCGGCAACGAATGGTGCCGCTTCGGCACCCAGGCCTCGATGGCGATGGGCATCAAGCTGGAGAAGGCGCTCTACAAGATGTGGGCGCCGCACAAGGTCAAGCTGGCTGTCTCCGGCTGCCCAAGGAATTGCGCCGAGGTGGCGATCAAGGACGTCGGCATCATCGGCGTCGACTCCGGCTGGGAGATCTACGTCGCCGGCAACGGCGGCATCAAGACCGAAGTCGCCCAGTTCCTGACCAAGGTCAAGACCGAGGAGGAGGTTCTGGAATATTCTGGCGCCTTCCTGCAGCTATACCGCGAAGAGGCAATCTACCTGGAGCGCACGGTGCACTATGTCGCCCGGGTCGGCCTGGACTACGTGAAACAGAAGGTTCTGGACGATGCCGACGGACGGCGCGAACTGTACGAGCGCCTGCTGTTCGCCCTCCAGGTCGAACAGGACCCCTGGCTGGAGCGAGTCCAGGGCAAGGACGCCCACGAATTCCAGCCCTTGCAGTCCGCCGCCGTTATGGCGGTCGCCTGAAGCGCACACGCAGACGAGGAAAACCAACATGTCCAACTGGATCCACGTCGGCCACTTGGCCGACATCCCCGCCCAGGGCGCCCGTGTGGTCGAACACGACGGTCGCCGCATCGCCCTGTTCCGCACAGCTGAGGACGAAGTCTACGCCCTGCTCGACCGCTGCCCGCACAAGGGCGGCCCGCTCTCCCAGGGCATCGTCTGCGGCAAACGGGTCACCTGCCCGATGCACAACTGGAACATCGAACTGGCTGACGGTCAGGCCGTCGCCCCGGACGTCGGCCGGGCCCACACCCTGGCGGTCAAGGTCGAGGCCGACGCCATCTATATCGAGGCCGCGTGAGCGAAGAAGCACTCAAGATACTGGTGGTCAGCCAGTCGAAGAAACGGCTGGACGACCTTCTGGCCGCAATGTCGCAGGACATGCCTCAGCATCATTTCGTCGGTCGCCTGGACCGCGCCATCGACCTGCCGCGCTGGGTCGAGGAGCTGCGTCCGGACACCATCATCATGGACCTCGACTCGCCCAGCCGCGACACCCTGGAACAGGTCTGCGCGATGAGCGAGGCCACGCCCCGGCCCATCGTCATGTTCAGCCAGGACGACTCTTCGGAGGTCATGCGCTCGGCGGTGGCGGCCGGCGTCGCCTGCTACGTGGTCGATGGCCTGCGCGCCGAACGCATCCGGCCGTTGCTGCAAATGGCCCAGGTCCGTTTCGAGGCCTGGCAGGCCATGCATGGCGACATGCTGCGCGCGCGCCAGGAATTGCAGGAACACAAGCTGGTCGAGCAGGCCAAACGGCACCTGATGAAGACCGAAAAGCTGGGCGAGGAAGCGGCCTATCAGGCACTCAGACGGGAGGCCATGGCACACCGGGTAAGGATCGCGGACGTGGCCAGGTTGGTCATGGCAGCGGCCAAGGGTTGAGCGAGTAGATCTACCTGTACGAAGGCTATAGCCACGCTATAACTGAATTACCCTTATCAATATTAGGGGAATGTGATGAGCGAAATCAGATATGGCTGGCATGGCTGGAAGATGCCGATTCTGCATCCGAACGATCCCGAATTCTGTGAATTTGGCTGTCCTATCTGCGTGCCCGCCCGACACGGCAAGAAGTTCGCCGGCACGGTACAGAAGATCGAGATGGCCATCACCTTCGGGGGCTGCTGGTGGGGCCGGGCACGACAGCGCAAATACGGCGTTTCGCCCAACCAGGCACGACCGGCTAAATAAACCAGGCGAGGACCGAAGTCGTTTTCTCCGGTGACTCGCCGAGAGGGGGTTAACCAGTGTGTCCTGAATAACGGAGGCTCTCATGAATCGACTCAACCAGGTTTGCCTCGGCCTTGCGCTGGGGTTGTTGTCCATCACTGCCTTTGCGGCCGGCAACCCCGAACTGGGCAAGGCCAAAGCCATGTACTGCGCCACCTGCCACGGTGCCTCGGGAGAGCGCAAGTTGCCCATGTGGCAGGGCGGCGAATCCGCCTTGAACGAACTGTCGGCGAGCAAGATCGTTGCCGCCCTGAAGGCCTATCGCAGCGGCCAGCGCTTCCACCCGATGATGCAGTTCTTCGTCATGCCCATGGCCGAGCAGGACATGGAGGACATCGGTGCCTACTACAGCGGCCAAGTCCAAAGCCTGTATCAGCGGCTGGGCGGCAAGGAGGCGATCAACGCGGTGGTCAAGGACCTGCTGGCCAACGGCATGGCGGACGCCCGCCTGCAACCGCGCATGTCCCGCATGGATGGTGCCCGTTGCGAACGTCAGTTGACCGACCTGCTCTGCGAAACCACCGGCGGACCGTGCAAGTACGTCGGGCGCGACATGAAGACGGCACACGCCGGCGCCAACGTGACCGAGACCGAATGGCAGGCCTTCGCGGAGAACCTGAGCAAGACCTTCGTTCGCTTCAACGTGCCTGCCCGCGAACGCGGCGAATTGATGCAACTCATCGGGCCAATGAAGGCTGACATCGTCGGCCATTGAACCGACGCCAGATCAATAACGGGGCATGCGCATGCCGGATTCCCCGTTTTCAGCCTTCGCTGCAAACCTCGCCGGATCGCAGCCGCCGCAGATCAGCCTTTGCCGATCAGGGCGTCGATCTCAGCCTCTGCGTCCAGCCAGTCCTGTGCTTCATAACCAGGGACAAAACCGCGTTTCTCGGCGCGATGGTAGGCCGCCGTGGCGATCCAGTTCTGACGCTCCTCGTAAGAGGGTGCCGGGGGCCTCTTGACCATGGCCTCGCTCTTGGGCTTTGCTGCTTTGGCCTTGGCGGCGGCAGGCGCCTTGGTGGCGGTCTTGGCAGTAGCAGGCGCGGCCTTCTTGGGCTTGGCGACTGCGGTGTCGGCAGCGGCCTTCTTTGCCGGTTCCTTTGCCGTTGTGGCCTTGGTGGCGACAGGCGCCTTGGTGGCGGTCTTGGCCGGGGCCTTGTCGGCTACCGGCTTGGCGGCAGCCTTGGCAGGGGCGGCAGCTTTCTTGGGCTTGGCGACCTCGGTATCGGCAACGGCCTTCTTAGGGGTGCGCTTGACCGTTGCGGTCTTGTCTTCGGACATGTTGTTTCCCTCCGGCGAAATTGATTTACCGCAAACGCGGCTGTTATGAGGATAACTGGAAATTGTTCAATGTCACTGGGAATTGTTGACGTCGGTGGTCGCCAATGCTGCCCAGTGTGTCTAGTCTGCATGGCCCTGTCCGGGTGTCTTCCTGAACGGGGTGTGTTCATTCAGTTCATCGACATATTGCGCGATGCCGCCGGCCTCGCGTTGCAGGTAGTCCGCCACCGCACAAGCAAAGCGCGGCTGGGCCAGCCAGTGCGCCGACCAGGTGGTCGCCGGCAGGAAGCCGCGGGACAGCTTGTGTTCGCCCTGGGCACCCCCCTCGAACAGGGCGATGCCGTGTTCGATGCAGAACTCGATGGCCTGGTAGTAGCAGGTCTCGAAGTGCAGGCCCGAGTGGTAATCCAGGGTGCCCCACGAGCGACCGTAGAGTGCCTCGCGGTTGTACAGATTGAGCGCACTGGCGATGGGCTCGTCATCACGGAAAGCGACAATGAGCAGGATGTTTTCCGGCATGGCCGTGCCGATGCGCAGGAAAAAATCCAGATTGAGTGCGATGGGTGAATTGAATTGCCGGTGGGTGCGGTCGTAACAGCGCTTGAAGAACTGCCAGTGCACCTCCGTAATCTGCTCGCCGCACAGGTGTTCGAAACGGATCCCGGCCTCGCGTACCTTGCGCCGTTCCTGCCGGACCTTCTTGCGCTTGTCCTGGCGCAGGCCAGCCAGGAAATCCTCGAATCCGCCATAGCCCGGATTGCGCCAGTGCAGTTGCACGCCTTGCCGCAGCAGCATCCCGTGCCCGGCCATCTCCCTGGCCTCGTCCTCGCCAGGAAACAGGCAATGCAACGAGGAAACACCAGACTCGCGCGCCAGGTCGAGTGCCGCATCGAGCAGGGCGGCGCGCACCTCGGCCGTGGCGGCGAGCAGGCGCGTCCCAGCCACCGGCGTGAACGGCACGGCATTGACCAGTTTGGGGTAATAGCTCAGGCCGTTGCTCTTGTAGGCCTCGGCCCAGGCCCAGTCGAACACGAACTCGCCCCAGGAGTGGCTCTTGAAATAGAGCGGCATGGCGCCGACCAGAGCATCGCCCTCCCAGGCAGTGACGAAGCGGGCATCCCAGCCGGTGGCCGGGCTGGCGCAGCCGCTTTCCTGCAAGGCCGACAGGAAGGCGTGGCGCACGAAGGGGTTGGCGCCGGCCAGGGCATCCCATTGCGCCGACGGTAGGTCGGCGATGCGCTCGACCAGACGGATGTTCAAGCCGCGCGCCGCCAGATCAGGGTGCGGTTGTTGGCCGGCATCTCGACGTCTCGTTCGAGACGCATGCCCTGTGCCTCGGCCAGCCGGTCCAGCGCCTCGAAATCGCGCACGCCGCTGACCGGGTCGCGATTCTTCAGCCAGACATCGAAGCGGGCGTTGCTCTCCGAGGTAAAGGCGCCGTTATAGTTGAACGGCCCATACAGACAGAGCAGCCCGCCCGGCGCCAGGACCCGGCCGATGCCGGCGAACATCCGCTCCACCGCGGGCCAGGCGACGATGTGCACGGTGTTGGCGTTGAATACCGCGTCGACAGGGCCGACCGGCCAGGCCGGTGCATTGACGTCGAGGGCCAGCGGCGGCAGCACGTTGGCGAGTCCCGCCTCGTCCAGCCAGGCCTGTATGCCCTTGTGGTTTTCCGGCAGCTCGCTGGTCTGCCAGGTCAGGTGCGGCAGTGCGGCACCGAAATAGACCGCATGCTGGCCGGTGCCGCTGGCGATCTCCAGCACCCGTTTACGGTCGGCCAGGACCTCGTGCAGCACGGCCAGGATGGGGTCGCGGTTCTGCTGGCAGGATTCGGCATACGGTTTCATGCTGGTCAGCCCTTGAAGGCCTGGCCGGAGGCCAGGTAGTCCAGTTCATCTGCCGTGCTGGCACGGCCGAGCGCTTCATTGCGGTGCGGAAAGCGGCCGAAGCGCCGGATGATGTCGCGGTGGTGCTCGGCCCAATGAGGGTTCAGCCCGGCGGCGTGGAACAGGGCCACCGAGCGGTCCTGGTCGGCCGGATCCTCGCTGTGCATGAATGGCAGGAACAGGAAGGCGAGGCGGTCTTGCGGAATCTGCCGGTCGTGGCCCAGTTCGAGTGCACGCCGCGCCTCCGCCACGGCCTGGTCGCCGCTGGCATAGGCCTCGGGCCGGCCCCGGTACATGTTGAGCGGCAGCTGGTCGAGCACGATGACCAGGGCCAGCGCCCCGTCCGGAGTGTCCAGCCAGTGCGTCAGCTCGCCCGCGCAGGCCTGTTGCCACATGGGCTCGAAGCGCAACCGGATCATCCGATCCAGTTCCGGCGTCGAGGCGAACCAGCGTTCGCGCATATCGTCGGCGTACCAGAAGTCGAGCAGTTCCTGGTATTCGGGCAGTGAGGTCGAATCGGTATTCATAGCTCTGCAAGATAGACGGCCTGATCATCCTGCACCAGACCGGCATGCATGCGGCCGGGTTCCGGCCCCATCTGGTGCATGCCGCCCCAGGACAGGGCGGCTATTTCCAGCACGGTACCGATGCGCGACGCAATATCCTTTAACAACAATTACTTATAATCTGGCACGGGCATTGCTAGTTACCATTTAACCGACGCACAGGCGCGTCGGCCTTGGCTCTCCTCCTTAGTTGCAAATTGGACAACGGTGTCCCACCCATACGGGTCGGGCGCCGTTTTTTTTTGGAGTAACGAATATGGCAAACCCCTTTTCACCCGACGCGCCCGTCATCGATACCAGCAAGCGAGACTTCATGAAAAAGACCGCCACGCTCTCCGCCGCCGCTGCCCTCATGGCCATGGTCCCGCCCGGCATCCGTAGCGCCGCCTGGGCCGCCGGTACTGAAGGGCTGGAAAAGACCGACCTGACCTTCGGCATCATCCCCCTGACCGACTGCGCACCCATCGTGGTGGCCTACGAGAAGGGCTTCTTCAAGAAGCACGGCCTCAACGTGGCGGTGTCCAAGGAGGCCTCCTGGGCCAACATCCGCGACAAGGTTTCCATCGGCGCCCTGGACGGCGCCCACATGCTGGCCGGCATGCCCATCGCCGCCACCCTGGGCGTCGGCGCCACGCCCAAGGATACCGTCACCGCCTTCAGCCTGGACCTGAACGGCAACGGCATCACCGTCTCCAACGAACTCTACGAGCGCATGGTCGCCGCCGACCCCGAGGCGATGAAGACCCGGCCCACCTCGGCGCGCGCGCTGAAGAAGGTGATCGACGCCGACAAGGCCGCCGGCAAGGAGCCGATGACCTTCGCCATGGTGTTCCCGGTCTCCACCCACAACTACGAGCTGCGCTACTGGATGGCCTCGGCCGGCATCGACCCCGACCAGGACGTGCGCCTGATCGTCATCCCGCCGCCCCAGATGGTGGCCAACCTGCAGTCCAAGAACATCGTCGGCTACTGCGTCGGCGAGCCCTGGAACCAGCGTGCCGTGGAGATGGGCATCGGCAAGTCCATCATCACCAACTACGAGATCTGGAACAACAACCCGGAGAAGGTGTTCGGCGTCACCCGCGAATGGGCCGACAAGAACCCGAACAGCCACCGCGCCGCCGTGCGCGCCCTGATCGAGGCGGCGGCCTGGTGCGACCAGCCCGAGAACCGCAAGGAAGTGGTGCGCATCATCTCGGCCAAGTCCTACGTCAACGCCCCCACCGACGTGGTCGACAACTCCATG
>Ga0265297_10008767_pt1 | contig 13345 bp, 8 predicted proteins | sample Munlanlwell13791_FD_192502 | JGI IMG/M metagenome (GOLD analysis project Ga0265297, IMG submission 192502) | Leachate microbial communities from a municipal landfill in Southern Ontario, Canada - Leachate well 137-91 | ecosystem: Engineered > Solid waste > Landfill > Unclassified | place...
AGTCTCTTGCAGGTGACGTTGTATTAATACCCACATCAGTGCCTTTATAAAAGATTGTGCTTTTTGTTAACCGTCCTGACCCTGATATTGAATATGGCACATACCCAGAATCAATATCATTAACGTAAATCGTATTTGTGAACATCGTATCCCCATAAACAAGATTAAACGGATTGCCAGACGTGCCTAAATTTGATACGCCGTTTGGGAGAATAGTGAGGTTAGGCACAACTGGGGTAAGGTTAAGTCCGCTGTATATCCATCTTGGGGCACGATAATCCTGAGCAATCAGGGGTGTTATGATTAAAAAGAATAATAATATTTTTCTCATTAATACCCCCATGCTATTCTAACCGTAGTCCCAATATCCGCATAAGCATAGAATCTTGAGACATTAGCTTCTCTATTTGTGTACATGCTATCTCCGTACCAATAAATTCCACCCTGAGTTGCTACACTACTATCTTTACCAATTCGTAACGTTGCACCAGATGTTAAATTCGTTATTGTAATTTCCTTGCATCCTGTTATCACCGGAAGTTGAGTGACAGTAGTTGCCAGAATTGAAATAACTGTGTCTAATGATGTTGTGTTTTGTGGTTGGTGAATATTAACATTTGCTTTATCACTGCCATCATCCCAATCATCTATAACTTGGATAGATGTTCTAAGTTCAGTCAAAAGTCCACGAATTAATTCTGCGTCGTTTTTTAATGAATCTTGCCCTGCTTTAGTTGAAACTATTCCATTTAATGTCGAAATAAGAATTCTTAATAATTCAGTATCGTTCTTCAAAGAGTCAAGTTTCATGTTATTAATAGTAAGCAATCCTTTGATAATCAATTGTGTAGCATTTAGAACGTTTAAGGAATCTTCTAAAATAGCTATTCTGTCTTCAACATCTTGGAGTATGGAATTTGCCACCGATAATCTTGCGTTGGAGGTGTCTGATTTAACAAGTTGGCTACTGATATACCCGCGTATAATTCGTTGCGTATTGTTCAATACATTCAACGAGTCCCGGACTTTGGAAACTTGGGTGTTTAATTCTTCTATGTTTACTTCCACCGAATCCATGCCTGAGATTGTAAAAGAGCCACTAACAATTTTCACCCTGAATGCTTCGGCTGTATTCTCAAATGCCCTATAAGCATATTGTTGTAAAGATTGCATTATAGCTGTTTTATCTGTGTTCTGTGCAAATAAAATTATTGGTATAAATAATAGAAATAATATCTTTTTCATTTATTCTCCCTGCCAACAAATAGTTATATTTATTTGTATAGTGTCGTCTGCATCCGTGCCAGTACCGGTGAACACTGCCCGCACGTATGGATAAGTCACAAATTCAGGCAAATGGAATGTGTCTGTTGCATCTGCCGTGTAATTCACTGTCGAAACAATTGTTCCGGCATTGTTATAAAAAGCATTCAAAGCATACCAATTAGTATTATCTGGGCTAACTTCGAGAGTCAAATTACCCGATACTCCGCCAACTTCCGTTTCGTCATAAACCAGTATAAACGAAACTTTCCGTTTGTCCCCTATTTCGAAACCAGCCGAGGTGACACTTACCGGGTCATCGTCTAATAACTGGTTAACTATTTCTGATTGTCCGTATGTAATGCTTGGGAGAGTTACTATATCAGCTTGTACCTCGCTCCCGCTGACTACGTTATCGATTGTCTGCAAGGAAGTACGCAATTCAACTATTAACGCACGTAATAGTTCTGTGTCATTCTTGAGACTATCTAAACTTCCGTCCGTAGCAATAAGTCCATTTAATGTCGAGATCAATGTTCGAATTAATTCAGTATCGTTCTTCAAAGAATCTAATTTTTCGTCAGTGGCAAAATCTTTCCCATTCAAACTTGAGAGCAAAGCCCTCATCAGTTCAGTATCATTCTTAAGCGAATCTGTCCCAGCTTCAAGTCCGTCTGTATTATTGTCAAGCTGTTGTAACAAACCATTAGCTTCCATGTCATTAGCTAAAATGCTATCCAGTTTGGTATTACTTAAAGTTAACAGTCCTTTAATGGCTAATTGAGTCGCATTTAGTACGTTTAAGCTATCTTGTAAAATGGCTTGCCGGTCTTCTATGCCTTGGAGCAAAGCGCTCACTACCGACAACCTTGCATTCGCTGTATCGGCATCTTCTATAAGGTCTTCTGTCAATCCTTCTAAAACAAGTTGTGTCGCGTTCAAAACATTGATACTATCTTGGAGTATCGCCTGTCTATCTTCAACATTCTGGAGAACTCCATGTAGCAAAGACACTCTTGCGTTTGTAGTATCTATTGCTTCGATAATCTGGTCTTGATGTGTTGTGTCCGCAGCAGCCGGGGGGAGATTAAAGTCCAGTCTGTTATCTGTTAGTGGAGAAATCATTGTCTTATGGTAAATAGTCTGCAACCTGAAATATGTTTGGTCAGTACCGCTATTTGTGTAAATTAGCCTAAAATATTTAGCTGTCACCGTGAAAAGATATTTTGTAAGTGAATCCGAGGCTGTGTACGTGAACGGCTCTTTTAAGTCCCAATTAGTACCGTCACTTGAGAATTGTGCGCTCCCCGTTCCGCTTACATCGCTCCTAATCAGAACCGTAATTGATGAAGTATAAAGCACCGCCTCAGCTTTACCGGTAAAAACTTCCGCCGAATCTAATGCCGTCACACTGGAATTCATAGTATTCGTGCTTACAATATCCTGCTGATTGTAGGGTTGTGCAATTATCACAACTCCCAAAATTAGAAAAGCTACCAAAATCTTTAATTTTTTCATTCTATGTTTCCTCCAAAGTTCCTTAAAACACAAAAACCCCTATCTCGCTTATCGCAAGTAGGGGCTTCTTTTTATCGAATAACCGTTCCAGTCTTGTTGTGCTGCTTAATTTATTGTCCTATAAAACCACCTGTTATTTTACCATCTGTAAAAGTGTAACTATTTGTTGCCACATCGTAATGATCACTAAAGTATTTTACCATTTGCCAATATACTCTTTGTCTTTTCAGCTTTTTAATCTTTTCGTGTCTGTTTCTTAGTTTCTTCTTTAATGTTGTCATTTATCCCTCAAATATGTTATTGTTTCATATAAGCGCAAACACACACCCTTTTGTTACTTTCATGCTAATTCCTTGAGAAATTTTCTAAAGCTAACTTCGCTAATTGTCCATTTACAAAAGATTGCTCTCTTTCAATATGTTCATAAGCCATTTGTTCGAATAGTTCAGCCAGTTTTCTATCCATTTTTATAATACCCTGTAGTTCATTATTATCATTATATTCTATCATACTCTATCCTCTTAAAGTTTTAGCCAAAGACTTTAATATCTTTTTGCTTTTATAAATTTCGACTGTCAAACTGATTAACGCCGAAATCAAGTAAATAATTATAATTCCTATTAGATAAACAAGGTATTCGTAGAATTGTGTCATAGGTAAATCCTTATACTATGCTCACGCAATATATGTAATATATCCCTGATTTTCAAGAACAAAATCATCGGAAATTCCTCCGCATTGTGTTTCTTAGGTTTTTAGATGATGTTTTAGTCTCACCTAATATCTTTTTTTCTTCTTTTCGCTTTTCTCTTTCTGATTCCAGAATCTCCTGATAAATCTTCGAATCTTTACGCATTTGCTCTAATTTTTCTTTTTCTGCACGGTATTCTTTAGCCTCAGTAGAATTTGGATTATTCGCTTTAATTGCTTTTTCTTTTAATGCACTGACTTTTATACTTTGCTTGTTAATCTCTTTGTCTATAACTCTTTTGCCGTAGGTATTAACAGACATACCATAAAAATTCAATATACCGCTCCATGCAGCACGATCAATTCCACCTTCTTGATAGGCATCGTAAATATCTTCATATACCATTGGGACGAAGGTTTTTAATAATGATTCAGACGGGGTTCTTTCTTCTCCTATTAAGTTTTTACCTTGCAATAATTCTAATGGTAATGTTATTGCAGGAGCTAATTTGTAAGATGAAAACCTGCCCGCCATTTCGAGAACATTATCTTTATCGCCATTGCTTTCTGTAAGTCCCATTCTATTCGTTCCGACCTTGCCAATTCTCATAAGTAATCTCATCGGTTGTTGAATACCTGCAAATATATCAACACGAGTATTACCGATTTTTATCTTACCAAAATCAGGGCTTTCAGGATCACCGCTAACATCTGCCCCAGCTAGCGAGGCTAGGGCTAAAGCAGTAGCCCCAAATCCAGCTACGGCAGCATAATCTTTCGCAATCTCTTTCCTAACTCTTGGTTCTTTCCAATACTTGAACAGCATAAACGGAGTTTGGAAACGACTTACTGAAAATCTAGGAGAAAATAATACTAAAGATAGACCGTTGGCAGCACCATTGAATTTACCTAAATCACCACGTCCAGTAGCTACATTTACATAATTCGCCCATGCAGTCAATTCCGCTTTAGTTGCATTAGGGTATTTCTGTGCGAATTCATCAAACGCACCTGTCCTAATCAGGTTCAAAGTTGTGACCATGTGTCTATTAGACGCCTTCACAAAGTGTTTTACACCCGGTATTTTCTCAAGAAAATTATCAAGAAACATTTCTTCACGAGTATTCATTCTGCCATCTATTTCAGTCAATTCTAATTTCGATTTTTCTCTCAGATAATGGTTCGGATGAGATTCTATATCATTTTGTATTTTTTCGTAAGAATTTTCGCTCATAAAGCTCTTGATAGCTTTTACAAAGGTCTTAGCAAATAGAATTGGTCGTTTTACAGATGGGAAAAATCCTTGCCTTAAAGCTGCGGACATATCCATACTTGCTTTTGCCGTTCTTAACGTGTTGACAACTTCGATTCCAAAATCACCAATAGTTTTAGGCTTTAATTCGTCGATAGCGATCTTCAATTGCTTCCGTTTCTTCTTAAGTTCTATCATGCTTTTTTCTAAATCTATCGGATAGGTTTTCTCCTCAGCTTTTTCCTTAATCTTGAATTCTCCAGTCCGTAATTGCTCCTGTATATCCGATAAAGCATCCTCGACATTCATTGTCTTTCGTAATTCTTTTATTTTTTCCTTGACTGATTTAAGTTCTTCTGTATCAATTGGTTTCTTATTTTTTATAGTTCGATAATGATTCGCAAGTTGGTCTTGTAACTCATTTATAGTCTGTAATGATTTTTCTAATTTTTCAGAACTGAGTTCGGACTTATATGCTTCTTTTCTCAATTCAGTGAGCATATTTCTTAACCTACGAATATCCTCCGGTAATGGTTCTCTTTGCTTCTTAGATTCAAAAATACCCTCTTCTGCATTCTTTAATCTTTCCAAAGCTAACGCATGTCTTTTTATTTGTGTCACACGTTTTTGGGCTTCATTACGTGCCCTTGCTTGTTTCTGTGGGTCTTTACTGCTTAATGCACGATATACGTCTCTATCGGTTAATTCTGGTAAATCCGATAATACTTTGCTTACCACTTCATTTAAGTTTACCGCACCTTCTTTAATGTAATTAACGGCAAGTTTACCTACAAGATAAGAACCCTCAGCGGTTAGTCCCGTAACGTCGTTAACCCTAAATCCTAATAATGCAATTTGTTTCTTTATATCTTCTCGTTCTTTAAGAATTTTTGTTCTTGCCTCAGTAGCCTTAGAACTAATTTTAGCTCTTCTTTTTTCAATATTTGTGACTCTTTCTGCAATTGCTTTGTCACGTTCAATCTCCATTTTATCATATTTATCTCGTAACTCAGCTAATTCTTTTTCTGATTGTTCGTATTTTTTAGCCAGTTCTTCAAGTTTAGCAGTTTCTTGTTCGGTTAACTTCGATCCTTTAGTTGCTTTCGCTCTTTGCATAATCGAGACTAAATCATTTTCCTCACCTGCTATTTTCATCCTACGTATGCTTAAAGCTCGTCCAAGTTCTGTACCGCCAAGATCAGATGCTTCGGTAAGTTTATCTATTTGGTCGAAAACTATTTCACGTCGGGTCTTGGCCAAATTGACAGCAGGCTCGTTGCCTTTATCGACTAATTCAGCGATGTCCTTTGTTAAGTCATTATATTCGTCCTTTAGCTTTTTAGCTTTTATTACCATACCTGCATGTTCGGCATCACCAACGAGTCGTTTTGTCCTAATGATCTCATCCGCCGTAGTTAATGCTGTCTCATCAAGTTTCCTTTCTTTAGCTTCGTTCAATGAATTCAATATCTTTTTTGTTTTGGGTGGTTCTAATTTATCGAGTTCAAGTTCTTTTCTAAAGGTTTCGATCTCTTTCTTGTTAAGAGCAGTATAAGGTTCTTCCCCGCTAGTGGCTTTATCAATATCTTCGGGCTTCGTAGGTTCTTTTGGTGGTTTTATCTCTAACTTTGACTTGACTTCTCCCTTAGTCAACTTTGGAGGAGTTTCTTTGACTACGGATTTCTCTGCAAATGCGTCAATCTGTCCTTTGTCAACTTTCTCCTGTTTGAATAATGGTGTTTCTTCGCTCAGGTCTGCTTTACCCTCAAACTTTGCCTTAGTTGGAAAACTTGGTTTCATTTTACTTCCAAGTGTGTATTGATCTCCGGCTTTGGTTTTCTCAAATATCGGCTTTGTTATAATCTCGCCTTTTGGGACTGATATTGAGTTTTCTTCCATAAAAGTATCAGCTTCGTTTGAAGCCCTTAATCTATCAGCCTCTGATTTGCCCTTTGCAAATTCATATATTTTCTCTGTCTGTGTATCAACAACAAAATAATTATTTTGGTCTTCAACCTTTTTATAACCAAAATTACCGGTGTCTTTTGCTTTTTCCCGGATAGTAAGATATTCCGTTCTGGTTACTTTAATCGGCTCTTTGGTTTTTTCTTTTTTAATATTCTGCCCGAACTCAAAAGAAGGTTCGCCTTTGTCTACCTCTTTTCCCTTTTTTGTTGCATAGTCTTCAAGGTCTGAAAGAAATTCTTCTTTCATGTATTGCTGTTTATTGCTGAATTCAACATATCCTTGTTCATCAAATCGCTTTTCAATTTCTTTTGTAAAATCACGTAGTATTTGGGCTTCTTTACTTTGCTCAAGCCCATCATCTTTTTTGATATCTTCGATTGCTTTATCTAATTTTTTCTGTCCAAATCCTTCCGGTAACATTCTTTTAAGGTCTTCTGGCAAATATTTTTTCTGACTGAAAATTTCAGCAGTCATAGTCTGTTTATCAATTTCAGCATCTGGTAATTTCTCAAATGGTTTTTCTGCTTCGGGATTATTTATTTTAACATCCTCGATTTTCTCTGCCGGAAGAGGTTTTTCTTTCTGGAAAACTTTCTGTCTATCAATGAACAAATTCCCATCTATAAGACTTGCGTGAATTCCTTGCTTTCTCAAATTGCCTACTTCTTCCCTCAATTCGGTTAATGTTTTTCTTTTCTCACTTGGCGTCCCGGTTTTCCTTGATTCTCTCAGCTCAAATATTCGGTCAACTATTTTTTGATTTTGTGATAATTTATCTAACGTTTCTTTTGAAAGATTCTTTGCCCCGATTAGTTGTGTTGTTGGTTCGGGAGGGACTAACTTCTCCACCTCCTTAATCTTCATATTAAGTGCCTTAGCTATGTCTGCGGGACTTTTACCCTTGCCCAACATTTCCTGAACGGCGTTCACGTTGGTTTCGGGAGTTACTTTTGTAACTTCTTCAGTTACAGGTGTAACTACTTTCTGTATATCTTCTTTTGGTGTCTCCTTTGAGATATCGGCTTTTTTATATCTTAATTCCTTCTTAGGCAAATCAAATTCAAACTTATACACATCATTCCCTTTCGGCGATTTACGCAAGAAAGTTTCCTTAATATTTATAGCCTCTGGGAATTTAGAATTAAAAAATTCTTTTGTATTCTCAAGTGGTTTTTGTTTGACGACTTCAGTTCTAGCGTTTACCCATTCTTTGTTAAAATAAGTATCAATATCATCAAATGTTCGGAAATCTGCGTTAGCTTTAAAAATACCACCTCTTCCTTGGTGGTCACTTATCCGATATGTCTTAGCCCGATATTTGCCACTTTTATCATAAGCTGTAATATAAACAGTACCTCCGCTACTTTTCTGTACATCACTTATGATTTGTCCATCTTTTTCTAACTCTAATTTTAAGTATTTTTCTAATACCCCTAATCTTGGTGCTGGCTTTTCTGTCTTGGCAAATTGCCTACCTGTTTTTTCATTTTCCCCATATTCAGAGATTTTTGGCTCAATATCTTTCACATCATTATATTCCTCTAGTAATTCTTTTTTTCTTACTTGGTAATCCCTTCTCGACGTTTGAGGCTTTTCTTTCGTCTCTGGCTTATTGGCTTTATTCCAGATGTCGGTTAATCCGCCAGTATATTTTTCTCCCCTTATTTCTTTTGGCTTTTCTTTTGGCAACTGTTCGATATTCTCGATAGGTTGCGAAAGAATATTGTTTGCCTCTTGTGGTCTCATTTTATTAATCTGTTCTTGGGTATATCCGCGTTCCAACAAATCCGATTCCATTTTTCTGGTTATCATTATCGGAACTTGTGCTTCTAAAGGTTTTTGTTCTTTAACTTCCGGTAATGTTTCACGTGAAATCTTTTGTGCTTTTAGTTCTTCAATAGTGGGTAAATCTGCTGTTTGTCTCTCTGCATCTGGGATTAAGGGTTTAGAAGCTTCTACAACCTCACTTTTAATCTCAGGCTTTGGTAAATCCTCGACTGTGGGCTTTTCTATCGGTATGCGCTGTCCCTGTGTCTCAGGGGTAGGTTTCTGAGCCTGTTCTGTGTTCTCAACTTCTATTATTCGGTTAAGTTCTGCTTGCTCTTGTGGTGTACGGGATTCTTTTTGCGCCAATTCTTTAGCTCGCTGTTTAGCCCCCATACTTGCAATCTTTACAAAAATTCCAGTTGAGATAAGTTGTTTTGCCAATTCTTTATCTTCAGGGTTAAAGTTATCAAGTACGCCTGTCTTTTCAACTACGTCCGCCGTAAGTTCTCCACCTACTGAACCCGAACCAACATATTTGCCAAACGCAAAAGGAGCTATTAGATGCGCAACTTTTTCGCCTTGCTCTTTTGAGTATCCAAGTTTTTCGGCTGTTTCTCCACCTACTCTGCTTATCACCGGAATGGAAAGTTCGAAACCAAGAACTCCGGGATATTTCTTCAAATAGGTCGAAAATGCACCTAAAGCCACGTTTCCAGTTCCTCTTAAAATATCGGATGTCTCGTAATCCTTAGCGTATGGTGAAATGCCACCAAGTATTTGTTCCGCACCAGTGCCGATTTGTTGTAGACCTTGTTTTGTGGATTCATATAAATTCTCAAGCCCTGAACGTAGGAAATTGTCTTCCGGTGCAATAGTCCTTTGTTTATCCTGAACCGTTACAAGATTATCTTGGTTGACTGTTTCTTTACTCTTTGGAATTTCTTTCGGTTTCGCATAGGCTCGCTCAAGGTCTCTCCTAACGGCTTCTGGAAGAAGTTCACCAACTGTTTTAACGCTATACTTTTCAGCTACATCAGGAGGTAATAGTGCGCTAATGTCGTAATGTTGATTAAGTTCTTTTGCAGCAGCGGATTCCTGATATGGTGCTTGTGACCGTATTTGTTTTACTTCTTGTTCTTGCTGAATATTCGGACTCGTGAATTTACCTTGTTGACTTAACTGTACGATTTCGGACAGTCCTGCTTTTTCTGCATCTGTCATGCCTTGTAATGTTGGCTGTTCTTTCGGTGAATCAATACCCATGTACTGAGGTGTTTTTACCGGTAATTCTGTGCTCTCCCCTCTTTGTTGCCGGGCTAACAATGTATCGGCGTTCATTAAATCAAACTTGTCTGGGTCTTTTGCACGTAGATATTCTTCTGTACCATATTTTGGAGGTTGTTTTACTTCTGGCTTTTGGGAAGTAGATTTTTTTTCTAATTCTTGATTATATATATAATCTATTCTATCAGATACTTCAAGAAGACGAGATGATATTTTTTTCTTGCCTCCTTTCGGAATAGTTGTGCCATCAATTTCGTTACTCACATCTAATAAACTTTGTGATATTGGCATTATTGTTTTAACCCCGGATAAATACTTTGATAATATTTTAGATATGTTGCAAGTTCATTCTGTTCATCTTCTGATAAATTTTCTGATTCGGCATGTTTCAGTGCTTCATCTTTTAGTTCTTTCGGAGTAAGGTATTTTTTATTCCACATTTTGTTAATATTTCCCAACCATTGATAAGCTCGTGGCGACAGTAATTGAAGATTTATTTTTTCCATTAATAAATCTTTTTCGTAATTTTCCTCAAGCGAAGTTTTAGGAATTTTATTCCCTTTTCCATCCGTTAAATATTCTCCCGTTTTTGGGTCTTTTTGATACTTCTCAAAGTTTTTTATGTTTGCGATTAATGGGGATACTGTGTCTTTTAGCCTTGCCTCTTCTTCGTCTTTGTCACTACCCCCACCAGTTCTTTTCCTTACATCTCTTGTAAATGGGACTTTCGTATCAATAAATTGTCCAGTTTGTTTATCGTAAGTCCAATATGTCCCGGTCTTGTCATTTTCCATTGAGCCTTCAATATCAAAAGGTTTTCTCTCCTCTGGTTTAGGATTTTCTACCCACTCGTAAGGGTCTTCACCAGGTTGAGGATTTTTCTTCAATCTAACTGCCCGTTTCTCTCCTGGGGACATACTAAATGGTTCAAATTCTTTAGGCTTCAATCCCGCTGCCTTCTGATTCAAAGCATTTGCAAGTACCTGTAATCTTCCCAAATCAAGGTCTTGGTCACTCAACCCCTGCGCAAGAAATGTATTGGCTTCGTTAACTGCCTTACCATATCTTTCTTCTTGTGGTATTTCAGATATGTCGCCTAAAAAAATATCGTCCGGCATTTGCATTGTTGTATCAGGGACTATACCTTGCTGTGGGGCATTTCTCCTGATCCCACCTTCCGGTAATTCAATATCACTATTTGCTAATTTACGTAAATCTTCTACCGAAATATCCATTATCTTGTTCGTCGGTCGGTAAGAATTACCGCTTTGTGGTTCTATCGGTATTGCATTAGGATTTAGTATATTGGACACCATCCTGTTTTGTGGGCGTTCGTTCAGATTATAAGTGCTGGATTCTGTACCTCTTGGGATATTGAAATCAGCAGACCTCCCCATAGAAGATACGTTTTGAGTAGGAAGTGCCGATATGTTTGGCGTAGTTACTTCTCCGCCCGGTATTGTTGTGGGTTCACCAGTTTTGTACCGTTCATTTATATTTGACTGGCTTTTCGTGTAACGGTCGAGCAAACTAGCCAAAGCTTTTCGCTCTTGCTCACGTTTTATCCTTTCCTTACGCTTAGCATCCATATCGTTCGCTATATCAACAAGCCGAGGAGTAAAACCGCTCAGAAATCCAATTGCATTTTTCATAATTAATCTCCCTCTCTGCCATAAGCATAGGCTAAATCACCAAAGGATTTACCAGCGTCGCTCATTTTGTTATAATTAGCTTCCTCGTTTTCTGCGTCAAGGTTAGCCCAATTCATTTCTAAATCACCCAACATGCCCAGACGGGCTAATGTATTCGCAAGATTTCGTAAATCAATATTTGATGCTGCTGTTGCGAGATTAAACCCCATTTCATTATCAGTTTGCATCATCGGAAGAGTTTGACCCATTCTGGCGGTGTCTATTGCATTAAGTTGTTCAATCGTTCCCGTGTTTGCTCTGTCCTCAGCTCCACTCATTACTGTATCGAAATAGCTACCGCCGGTAATGCCTTGGCTTGCTAAACGTTCGGCAGCGTCGAGTCTGAGATTCCCCATGCTCTTCCTGCCCTTTCGTATGGCATCGGTGCTTTGTTTTGTGGCAAGTTCATCGGCTATCTTGCTCATGTCTTCATAACCAAAATAGTCAAAATCTTTGAATGGATTCTCTATGTTTGGGTTAGTTGCCCATAATCCACCCCAAACCTGTTCTCGTCTGCCACCTGATGCAGGGTTATATCTGCCGGAAGCTATTTCTTCTGGTAAATAATATCCGGTCTTTGCGTATGGATCATAAGTTGTTTCAGGCATATCATACCTCGTATTTATTTTTTAATTTTCTTATCGTCCTTTTTCTCAATTGCTTTTACAACAACTGTTTTTTTATCAATGTCAAGTTCGGGATTTTCTATTTCTTTTCCTATTTTTGTTTGGTCAATTCCCATCCGCTCAAACATTTCATTCTTTATTTCATTGAATTCTGTTTCAAGATGCTGTGTGTACTGTTTTACTTTCGCAAGTTCAGTAAGTATCCCACCCATGACTTTGTGTTCTGCTATCGACATGTAATATGTTTTTTGTTCCACGTAAAAATACTCCTTTTATTTTGATATTTTTTTTACTATCTTTCCACCCCACATTTGGAGGTTGTAATGAAATATTTATTTGTTTTATTCATCGTTCTATTTATTTCGTGTTCAAATTCTAGTACATGTTATAAGAGTGATAACCTTATAGAATACAAAATTTTGCCACAACACCAAATCAATAATAATTATCGCTTACTTTTTAAGAACAATTCAATCAATTCAATTCTATATTCACATTGGGAATATAGACCTATATATTTTTAAGAACATTAATTTAAGTCTATTACACCGCCACTTGTTTTAATTCTTACTTTTGACGCGGCGTAATTAAACCACATTCCGCCAACAACCGGAGAAGCAGGGTCATTTGATACTTCTCCATACCACTTTATATATGTTGCGCTTAAATCAGGGATTCTTGCCGCATCAAAAGTCCCTGATGTTATTATACTTGCAGCTAAACTTGGTATATCTCCAGCTTGGATGGCACTCGAAACAAAATTAGTACCGTCACCTCTTAGATAATGTGTAGAAGTAGCTGCGCTATGGACTCTAAACCCATCGTGTGCATTTATATAAGAACTACTGGAAGTAATGTATGATGTTGTATTTATATAACCTGAATTAGTAATATTTGCAATACTCCCTAGATTCATCGCACTGGTAATCACTGTTTGGCCATTAAAAATGAATGATGGGGTTGCAGTAAATCCTGAATAAGTTGTCCCGTTATGTACTGTCAATTTATCAGCATAAATAGAAGTATAAGCACTTACTTTCCCTGTTTCAAATACTGTAATAAAACCACCAGCCGCAAAAGTATATTGTAGATTAGCACTATATAATTCACTCGAAAGAGCCAAATCGCCTAAATAATTATAATATGTTATAGTATTAGCACCGCCTCCAATAACTACTCTTTGTCCACTCGTATCCGTCTGTATCGTCCCACCTGTGATAGTACCGCCATATACATTAAATCCGTTTGTGCTGTTGTAGTACATATAAGAAGTTGACTTCCCAAAG
>Ga0265297_10008768_pt1 | contig 13345 bp, 3 predicted proteins | sample Munlanlwell13791_FD_192502 | JGI IMG/M metagenome (GOLD analysis project Ga0265297, IMG submission 192502) | Leachate microbial communities from a municipal landfill in Southern Ontario, Canada - Leachate well 137-91 | ecosystem: Engineered > Solid waste > Landfill > Unclassified | place...
ATGCCCTTATAACCGCGCGGGTAGAAAAAGAGAACGGCGAGTTTGTTGCCAGCCTGGCCGCCGGGAAAGAGGTCCTAGGGACTCTCCCAACTAATCCCCTTTCCCTGGTTTGGACCGGGAATTACCCCGATAGTGACGGGGCCCAGGTAGTGACCGGCGGCACTTATAAACTCATTCTGACTGCGGCTGCCAAGGACGGGTCCGGAAACCGGACCGAAACGATTAGTGGGATTAAAGTTGTCTCTTTTGCCAGAAATGAAGCCTTGGTTAAACTTGAACCGATTGGCGAGGAGATTGATTATAACGATGGCTTTGGCTTGAAAAAGATTCGTTTAGCAGACGGAGAATCGCCTTTCTATTTTGAAGCCAAGGGGTATGGCAATTACCATCCGGTAAAAGATCTTACTTATACTCTGACCGCTCAAGGGAAGCAAAAACTGACCGCTTATCCATATGTGCCGTTTGCCGGACTTATGCATCGTGGGTTTGATAAGGTTAGCGTTAAAGTTGAAGTTACAACGAAAATACATTGGACGCAATATGGCTATATTTTTCTAGAGGGCTGGAAGGGGAATGGGAAAGATGCGACCCGTGATTTTTCCAGTAACTACACATTTTCGGTGGATAAACCAATCGGGACTCCACCGATTACTAAAAATTTTAGTATTTGGGATTTTAAAAGCCGCGATGAATACAACTGGGGCGATTTACATGGAGAACCAAAACCACGATTTGATGGGATCGATTTAAATATTGTTGTTCGTCCGGCCGGGGACACTGGTTGGGAACTGGATAAAATAAGTATTCCTTACAATGAGGTAATATCTGGGACTGCGATTCAGACAGAGAAAGGAATATTTAAAATAACGCCAAGATGGACCAAATGGTCTGATGATGCGCATTATGAACGGTGGATGAATTTCTCGGTTGAGGTTGAACTGGCCGACAACATCAAGTATTCCCGCCTGACCAACCGTTTTGTTCCCTGGTTTGGGTTTGTCAACGCCAATGAAGCGAAACAAAAAGATTTTTCGGAGTATTTAACCGACATCAATCGTGGCTTAGGCTTTCCAGGGAAATTGTTTTTTGATGACCCCAGTGCCAAACCTGATGCCGCGTACAAGTCGATAGATGAGATTAAAGCTGAATTTTCTGGAGTTAGCTGGAAAGATTGGGGGGAAAGCCTAAAAAAGATGAGCGAAAAAGCCAATCTACTCGGCTATAAAGATTCTCTTGCTTCGTCCGTTGGCTACGACTCTTATCTTTCTGACGGATACTATGAATTTCTCCCGATTACTTATCCGGACCAAGCAAATAGAGGCTTGTCCGGTTTCGATTATACTGATGATTCGAGCTTGGTTAAGGTTCATACCGATCTTACCTATTACGGCAGTGGCAATCCCCAATCGCCCTTTGAATTTAGCTGGCCTTGGCGGGAAGGCGAATACACCGCTTTTCTGGCTACTCAAGAAACGCAACGGAAAAGATTGGACAAGGAATTGGGCGGTGAACCCCAGAATTATTCCGCGCCATCGATTGATGGGACATTCTGGACGCTTGACCCATCACAAGTCAACCAACGGAAAATCGACCAAAATAATAGCAAGGTTGCCGGTGGTCAGATTCATTACAATAAAGCGACCAGAAGAGGGGAATGGAGCTCGGGCCAGAACCCGGTAACTAGCCGGAGTGTCGATCAGATTATGCCTTTGCCAAGCTATGTTTATGATAAATCCTTTAAAGTTGAAAGTAACACCCCAGGGATCAAGCTTTCGCTCTCTTCTTCGGCCCCCAGCGCGGTAGTTAAGGCCGAAGACCAAGATATCAATGGTTTTCCTTGGACGACAGGAGATGACGGTAATTTGGCTGCGGTCCGTGGTTATATAAAGAGCCCTGCGCTGACCTTTAATCCTGATGCTTTCCGCTCTAAGCGGTCGATCAAACTCTCTTCCGCTTATCCGGTTGTGGCTGATTACCAGTCGGCCGGAGCGGCAAAATTCACTTTCCTGAAAAAACATCCCTGGGAACCGGACAATCAGGATAGCCCGGTCGACAACCCTAATCTTGAGATCGATCGCTGGGAAGTCATTGTTAAAGATAAAAGCGGGGCGGTCAATAAAGATGTTGCGCTTGAAAATGTTGTTACTGGCGCGAAGCGGTTGGACGATGCCCTATCTCTTAAGCTGAAAATTGATGCTTCAGAAGCCCGTTATGTTGAGTTGAGCGGTTCTGTCCCCGGCCCATATGAGCTTCTCTATTACGACGGCAAGAGCTGGCGGTCGATCATCCAATCGTTTGATGAAACTCCGACCAGCGGGCGCCTCGCCTGGTGGAATGTCTCTCGCTTGAACGGTGAATACACAGTTATGCTTCGCTCCGGCGGTTTTGTTTCGACCCAAAACGTTTCGATCGGGACGCTGATCAAAAAAGATGATGGGGGAGACGCTTGGAGCACCTATAAACGGGCCCAGCTCAAATTCCCGCCCCATGCTTTTGGCCGTGACCAGCTGGCGACAGTTACTCCGGTGACCATGAAAGAGATCAAGATCCGTAACAAGCCGATCATTCTGACCTCCGGACCGATTGTTGAGATCAAGCCTTCACCTTGGAAATTTACAGTTAGCTCTCTCGAGGGGGAAGACCTGCGGCCGACCCTCCGTTTTGTTTACACTTTTGACGAATTGAAAGAATTGGGAGCCTGGAACGGCGAAGGAGAGCCCAAAAACCTCCCCTGGAACATCCATCAAGTGACTGAAGCCGGGGATCTGCAGATCGTTTCCGATAACCAGCAGACGATAGAAGAAAATAACGGCGAAAAGCATTACGTTTTTTACGCGGCCCTCGACCATTTCTCAACTTACGCGCTTCTGCCGGGGAAATTTAAGCTTTCCGCGCCGATCGTCTTGGCCGACCGTTATATTACCAATAGAAATAGCGTCACTATTTACGGCACGGCAGAACCGGGCTCGGTCCTGACTCTTTACGTAAGAACCAAATCCGATTTCGACCCTCTCCACGTTAGTGGAGAGGGGGGACCATCACCGCAGGTGATGGTGGGTGAGGACGGTAATTTCCAAATCGAAAATGTTTCCTTGCTACAGGAAGGAGCTAATTACATTTATGTGACCGCTCATCCTCAAGGGAATTCAGAGATTTTAACTTGCGGCGACGTTATGGTAACAAAAGACACAGTCCCGCCAACGGTTGGCATTGCTCCAAATCTCTACGCCTTTTCGCCTAACGGTGACGGTAAATACGACAGCGTCGATTACCTTTTAACAATGAATGAAAAAGGGAAAATATATTTAGGAGTTAAGAGCGATTCAAACGACCTGATCAATATTGACGCGCCGCTGGAGGCGGGGAAAGAGCTCAAGGTCAATTGGTCAAAAGAGGGCTTTAAGCTATATCGTCGCGATAGCGCGACCGGCCTTTGGACTCTTTATTCCCAGGTACCGAATCCTTCAAATTTAACAGACGGAGAATATTCTGTGGTTGGTTACGCGATCGATGAAGCGGGGAATATTTCCGAGAACATTATTGTTAAAACTACAATTGATCTCACCCCGCCAAAGGTTTTGGGCTTAAACGCCGATCCCAATCCGTTTACCCCCAACGATGATGGGGTAAAGGATACAACTAGTTTCTGGTATAAATTCAGCGAGCCGGTGACGGTAAGCCTGGGAATATACCGCGAAGATGGCGGGCTCTTTAAAAATACTGAAGGGCAAACGGAAAATTATGCTTATCCAACTGGTCTCTCCCTTAATAAGGGGGCCGCGAGCGGTTCCTGCCCTTGGGATGGCCGGGGAAATCGCAACGAACTTCTTGGCGGAAACTATTCATATTCTATTTACGCTGAAGATTGGGTAGGTAATGCTGTTTCATCGGAGGTCAAACAGCTTGTTGTCGATCGGGCGCCGACCCTTATCCCGTACGTTTTTGCCGAGTCCGATCCATTTTCCTCGGCAAAGGGGACCAGTATTAAATACTATCTTTCCCAGGCCGATCTAAAAGTCACTGCGGCAATAGTTGGGGAAGGGGACAAAGTTATTAAATACCTGCTTAATGAGGTTGTTCAGGGGAAGGGGGAACATCAGCTATTTTGGAGTGGCGATCTCGATGGCGCTGGGAAAGCGGTTGATGGCTCATACACCATTAAGATAAAAGCGGGTGGTGATGGGCTATCGGCGGAAGCGACTAATACTGTGAGGGTTGATAGCACCAGCCCAATGGTGATTCTTAAGCCGCTGCAAATCGATTATGCCAGCAAACAAGGAACAATAATCTTTTCGATCCCGGAAGAGGCCAAAGTTGATCTTTCAGTCGTTAAAGCCGATGGGAGTCTCGTTGTTTTAATGTCCGGGGAAGCAAAAGCGGCTGGAGAACACCAGTTGTCGTTTAGTGCGGCAATCGTTGGCAGCGATGGGCAAGTAATGGTTGCGGCGATTGACCGGGCGCAAAACGAAGCGGCCGCGACGGTCTCATTCTCTTTCCTTCCGCCGAAACTGCAGATTACCGACCACCTGGCCGATCCGGCGATCTTTACCCCCAATGGCGACGGTCATACCGATACCACCCGGATCGCCTATAAGCTTAGTGGCGGCAGGGCTCCTTACATAGTTAATGTGAACATCGCTAACTCCTCCGGGACCAGTGTAAAACGCTTGGCGGAGAATGACGAGCAATCCGCCGGTAGCAATTCATTCTATTGGGATGGGAAATCAACGGTTCTTTCATCCGTCGAAACTTATGTTTCCGACGGCGACTATCAATACCAGGTTTCCGCGGTTGACGCTGACGGAGTTAAACAGGAAGCTTCTGGCAAGCTCGAAGTCGCTGGGGGGAAGATCACTCCTAATTTTAGCTTGAGCGCTCAGTCGTTTTCTCCCAATGGTGATGGGGTTAATGAAACCCTTGGGATAACTTATTCGATCAATTATCCGCCGTTCTATAACGTGCCGGGTGAGCCTCAGGTTCTGCTGGCGATCCTGGCGGCGAATGGCGATCTTCTCTATCAGACTGGGTTAGAACGCGCCCCCGGAACCTACACGTATGTTTTTGACGGGAAGACTAATTTTAACGCGCCGGGCTTGCCGATCGGTTCATCAATAACCACAGGTAAATATTATGCCCGGATCACTATTTCTGACCCGCTGGGGACAATTACTTCGTTGACCAAAGATTTCGCGGTCGATGTGACCAACCCGGAAGTAGTTATTTCCAGCGAAGCGGGAATGATCGCTAACCCGTCAAGCTTTTCGACCAATGCTAATCCGGATGGGAGCGATCGGCCGCGCAGTACCACTCTATATTACAAACTGACTGAAGATATGCTGGTTTCGGTCAAAGTGTATAAGATTGATAATAACAAGAAAGATTACCAACGGACAGATTTTACGAATTTGGTCGCGACGCTGGTCAATGGCCAGTGGCAAAGTGGCGGCCAACAATATCAGGTCAATTGGGATGGAAGGGCTGGTGGCGCTTATGCCGAGCCTGGCAAGTACGCTTTTATTGTTGAAGGTGAAGACAGCCTTGGCAATAGCACTCTCCGAAAGTGGGGTGGAACGGTTTGGATCCAGAATAACGTGCTATCCCTCCACGCCCCAGAACAGCTTGAACTGGCGAAGCTTGCGGTAACAAACAATCCTGATCCACAGGCGATTTCGCCGAATGGTAATAGCCAGGAGCCGGCTCAAAAACGGGCTCGTTTCTACTTTATGATCGATCTTTCGTTGGTTCCGTCGACGGTTGAAGCGGCGGAACGGATTGAAGCGATGGGGGTAACTATTAATACTAAACCAGTCGGCAAGTATTCTCTGAAGGTTTATAGTGATAGTGCCATGGCGAATCTGGTTCGGACCATTACTGCAGAAGCTGTCGCCCAATCGGGAACACTCTCCTGGGAAGATTGGGACGGGAAAACTGATGGTGGGGCCTACGCTTCAAATGGTAATTATTGGTTGGCGGTTGAGCTTCAGGATTATGCTGGTAATAAACAACCACTATTGATCGGCCAGGTAACTGTTGATAGCACTTTGCCTGAGGTTAAGAATGTGTTAGCTGCTCCATATTTCTTTGCTCCGGGCGGGACGAATTCGAATATTAAAACGACCACTTGCAGTTACGAGGTTGCCGATAATTCCGGCAAAGTGAAACTCCTGGCCCAAGCTTATTGCGGAAGTGCGCTGGTAAAAACTTTAACGGCTGATGCCTGGCAGGTGAATGGTAATTATTCGGTTGATTGGGATGGTGCCGGTGTGAGCGGTTATGTTGGCAATGCGAATGGGAGCGGTTCCCTTGATGGAGAATACACCTTGAAACTCCTGGCCTATGATGAGGCCGGCAATAGTTCCGTTCTCCAGTCGGCAAACGTCAAGGTTGATACCTTGCCTCCTGATGGGGTGGTCGTTATTGGTAGTGGGAACCCGCAATTTACCAGCTCGCCAACTGTTGAGCTGTTTGCCTCTGCCAGTGATTCAACTTCCGGGGTCAATAAAATGAGCTTTAGTAACGATGGTGTAAACTGGTCAGCCTGGGAAGGTTATTCGGCGTTGGGCAAGGCCTGGTTGCTTCCAGCCGGAGATGGGACCACGACGGTGCGGGTAAGATTAATGGATAACGCGGGAAACTATTCGACCGCTCTTTTTGCCGACCAGATTGTTTTAGATTCTGCCGCGCCGGTTATTAAATCGGTAGTTCAGACCCAACCGGTTACTATTAATAGTCCCACAACCAGTTTGCTTGGGGTCATGGCTGATTTCAATGGCGGAGCCGATACGATTTCCGGTATAAGCAATTGGCAGATAAAAATTATCAATGCCGGTGGTAGCGTTGTCAAAACCTTTGGCGCGACGGTTACTCCCGCGCAAACTGGCGATCTTGTTATTAATCAGGAGTGGGAACCAACCGGTCTTGATGGTTATTATTACTATTATTTTACCGCGACCGACGCGGCCGGCAATGCCTTTGACTCCAGAAAAGCCGGCTATGGTGCTTACAAACCATTGGGCGGGGACGATACGTATTACCGGGTCTTTGTTGATAAAACTGCTCCAGCGGTTGATATAACAAATCCGACCCCAAGCCAATGGTATAAAGGGACAATAAGTATCAGCGGCAGCGCCTCTGACAGTAATCCCGGACCTTACAAGCTTGAATACGCGATTGCCAATACCAATAATTGGACCTTAATTTCCAATGGGGTATGTCCAGTCAGTGGGGCTTTAGCCGCCTGGAACACTGCTTCATTAAACGGTGATTATGACTTAAGATTATCGGCGACCGATGAAGTTGGTAATTACGCGGAAAAGAAGATAACCATTAGACTTGATAATACTCAGCCGGTTATTACGATTATTCCGGTTTCGCCGATCACCTTTAACCCTTATGTTGACGGCAGCGGCAGAATTGATTTTACCGCGACCGATCCGGCGCCAAGCGGTGGTTTTTCGATTGGTAATATTTCCTCGGTGGTTAGATATAACGGACAGATCGTGAAATATCTGCCAATTTACGCTAGTGGAGGAAATGGATATTACGTCTTGTGGGATGGGATGAACATTAGCGGGGACTACGAAAATGAAGGGGCTTACACCATCGAAATCGGCGGTGTCGATGCGGTTGGCAATAACGCGGCCACTGTGAGCCGTGGTATTAACTTGCAGGATGACCAACATTTATTGCAAAACGGCAATGCCCCAGCGCAGTTGACTGGGTTTGATATCAGTGTTCAAGAATTTATGACTTTGCAATGGCATGATGGGCCTGGGGGAAGTCCTTATTATGAAAAAGGATGTGGCAAAGAGTATCAAACTAATATAATAACGGCCACAATTAATCCTCGGTCAGGCCTTGTCTCAAAGTATACTAATTATTCAACTGCCAATTATGAACATATTGTTTCAATTTCAAATGGGAATGTTTATTATCAAAGAAGAAACGGGAACGATCTGTATGGTCCCGTAAAAATATATAGCGGTGGAAATGCTATTGATACTGCTATTTGTGCCGAAAGTAATAATGTTTCATATGTTTCTTGGATAATTAATGTTGGGCAATATGATGAATTGTATTTCCAGAAAATCCCGGTTAATTTTGCGCCCATTACCGGAACAAAATTGGGAGCAAGCGCGATTAAAAAAGGGATAATGGCGACCGCTACCCTCGAATCGCCGTCCCTTATCGCGCCGGTAAATAATCGCCAGGATGTCCAAAACATTAGGCCCGCCTTTGAGTGGCAGCATCATAAGGCGGATACGACCGAATACCGGGTTGAAGTCGCCAAGAACGATAGCTTTACGATCGACCACCAGACCTTTAGCAAAGCGGCCGGGACAGGGACACAAGATAAGGCTGATAGTACTCTCTATGCCTTTAACTACGCTATACATGAATTTGATCCTGGCTTGGAGAGGAACACCGACTACTTCTGGAAAGTGACCGCTCTTTCGCCGACCAACGCGGCGACCTCGGAGACGTGGGGCTTCCGTATCCAGCCGGAACTGACTCTGGTCGGCGTGACCAACTACCCGAACCCGTTCAATCCGAACCGGGAGCAGACTAAGATCCGCTACCGACTCTCGGCTGACGCCGATGAAGTGCGGATCAGGATTTATGATATAACCGGTTCGTTAGTGACAGAGCTTGATGGGACAACCAACGGCGAAGGAATGAGCGTCTGGCAGAAGTATAATGACGTTTCCTGGGATGGGCGGAATGGGCGAGGGGATCTGGTCGTTAACGGAATCTATCCGTTCGAAATCACGGCGCGAATAGGCGATAAGACCGTCAGCGGCCGTGGAAAGATAGCGGTGCTGAAATGAAGAAAGTTATATTTCTCTTGCTTACCGCTTACAGCTTATCGCTTACCGCTGTTTTCGCCCTTGGCCAGTCCGGTGCTGACCTCGCCGTGCTTAATGCCGGAGTGGGAGCTCGTCCGCTCGCCATGGGTGGCGCTTTCACTGCGGTTGCCGATAATGCCGATGCCCCATATTGGAATCCTGCCGGTTTGGGTTTTATTAGCAGCCAAGAGATCACTAGCAGCCAAACCAGGCTTTCGACCGATGCCGATCATTATTATCTTAGTTATGTTTTCCCCGCTTTGGGAGGAACCGTTGGCCTTTCTTGGATTCAAATAGGGTTGGGGAATATCGCCCAGACCTCCAATGAGGTCGATATTCACAACGAAGTGCAGAATCTTAGCCTGTTTAGCTATTTTTCCAGCGCGTATCTCTTTTCTTACGGTAAAAAACTGAACGACTATATTGCCTTTGGTCTGACGGTGAAATATCTAAGTTCCGAGATGTTTGGGATCAGTGGCGGGAGCGGTTGGGGCTACTCCTTAACTCCTGGTATAATGCTTCGCTTGGCCAAGTATCCGGTGACTATCGGCTTCAAGATCGACGAACTGATCAATACCCAGCAGTGGGGAACCGGAACGGTCGAAAACGTTTCGCCTAAAGCGCGGTTGGGCTTGAGTTGGTTTCCTTGGTCGGAAAGCCGGGTGGCGGTTGATATTAGCCAAACGGTTAAATCAGGCTATTCTCCAGAAGTCGCGACCGGGTTTGAGTTGACGCAAGGCTGTGTTGCCTATCGGGCAGGGTATAACTCTAGTGGTTTGACCGCTGGCTTTGGCTTTACCGTTGGCCATGCCAGGCTCGATTACGCATTTGTCCAGCAAGCGGGGTTTGAATCTAATAATGTACACCGGGTTTCGTTGTCTGGGATTTGGTAATATATAGGGATGAAAATACTTATCGTAAAATTAGGGGCGATCGGGGACGTTTTAAGGACGACCTCCTTACTTCCCGGCTTGCGCGATAAATTCCGCGAGCCGACGATCGACTGGCTGACCGCCAGCTCGGCTAAGGATATTCTGCTCAACAACCCGCAGATCAACCGCCTGGCGATCTGGGAAGAACGGGAGCCGCTTAATGACTATCAGCTGGTCATTGGGTTGGAAGACGACAAAGAGGCGTGTGAATTCGTTTCTTCCCGTCGGGCGGAACAGGTGGTCGGCGCTTATTTGAAGAACGGAAAGCAAACGTACACGCCGTCCGGCTGGTTCGACATGTCGATGATCTCCCGCTTCGGCCTGGAACAGGCGAACGTCCTCAAGAAAAAGAACCAGAACACCTACCAACGGCATATGGCCGCTCTTCTCGGGATCGAGCTTTCTCCGTACGTCTTTAACTTAACGCCGGAGGAAGGGGAATACGGTGAACAGGTGATCAGGAACTTAGGGATTGGAAAACGGGAAACGGTAGTGGGGATAAATACCGGAGCGGGGAAACGCTGGCCGCTTAAGAGCTGGGGAATTGAACAGACGATCGAACTGGTCAAGCGCTTGCGCAAAGAACTGGGAGTAGTCTCCCTGATCCTTGGCGGCGACCAGGAGCAGGAACGGAACGCTTTGATCGCCAAAGAGACCGGGATGCCGAGCGCCGGGAGCCATTCGCTCCGGGGGTTTGCGGCGGTCATTGGCCAGACCAAGGCGCTCGTCTCCAGCGACAGCCTGGCGATGCACTTTGGGATTGCTCTTCGAAAACGGCTGGTCATCTTCTTTGGCCCGACCTCGTCGGCTGAGATCGAACTTTACGGATTAGGAGAGAAGCTTTTGTCGCCGATCGAGTGTTCAGTCTGCTACAAGAAGAGCTGCGAGAAAAAACCTCATTGCATGGACGCTATTTCAATCGACGAGATGTTCCAGGCGGTCAAAAGGCAGCTGGCACTGCTGAAATAACGCTCTCTTGTTAACAGAACGGAAACCAGCGACAGTATCGTCGCGGTTTCCGTTAAAGATAATCAAATTTTGGAAGCCGAGACGATACTGTCTACGGCTTCCAAAATAATAACACCACATACTAAAGTATGTGGAATATTCCCCACACTTTAGTGTGGGGTGTTATTTTTACTGGGGTAGAACGAGCTTAGTAGCCGGTGCTCCGGCAGGCGGTGACGTAATTGGCGGCCGCTTCAGTCGTCGACTGGAAGCAACCTTTCCCCTTGATCAAGACCGCCGGGATCTGCAGTTTATTCGCCGATAAAATAGCGGCCAGAGTATATGTCCAGCGGCTCTGCCGGTCAAGCGGGTGGAGGATGTTGGTATTCTCCAGCACAAAGATGTTGAGCAATTCCCGGAGCGAAAAAAGGTTCGGCGGAGTCGCGAAGGGGTAGACGTTCAGCCGGGTTTTGAATTCCGTGGCCAGCGGATGATCGGCGGCGGTGATCAGCGATAACATATAACCGTCGGCGAGCATCTGGTCGAGGAAAGAGCGGACCTGCGCGACCTCTTTTTCATCGCGGCCGAAATAACTGTAAGTTATGCAAAAAGTCTTTTTACACCACTCGGCAAACGCCTCGCTGTGAGTCTTTAACCCTTCACCTTTAAGCAGCCGGTCCAGCGCGTCGGCGATCTCGTTTGGAGCGATCTCGGTCTGGCAGAGATTATCGGGGCAATGGCTGGCGTCGCAATATTTCGGACAGCGGCTCTTTTTCCTGACGACAACATGCTCGGTCTTCCAGGGGCCCCAGCGGGTCGGCTTGGCCGCTTTGGAAGTGAAGATCGCGACCATCGGCCGCTTCAGGGCGGCGGCCAGGTGGAACGGCCCGGTGTCGACCCCGACGTAAACGGAGAAGCGGGCGATCAGGGCGATCAGTTCGCCGAGCGATAATTGGTTAGTTAAGTCGACGATCGGACCTTTGACCAGCCGCAGGACCTTGGCCGCCTTTTCCCGGTCGCCTGGGCCGCCGCTCAAAACAATCTTGGCCTGCGGATGGCGGGCCAGGATCAATTCGACCAGCTCCGGCCAGCCGTCCGGGTTCCACGGCTTATTGCCGCTCCCGGTCCCAAGATGGAGGCCGATCACCTGGTCAGCCGGGTTAATCCCGTTGTCGGCGAGGATCGCCGCGACTTTGGAGGCGCGAGCCGGCGAGGGGACGATCGTCATTTCGCCTGGTTCCCCTTTGATCCCGAGCGGCTCGAGCAAGAGGAGGTTTTGTTCCGTTTCGTGACGGGTGATATCTTTCCAGCGCTGCAAGGCTTTGATATTTTTAAACAGAGCGGTCACCAGGTGGGCTTTATCACCCAGGCGGCAGGGAACTTTGCCCAGTAAAGCGATCAATGAGTAGCTCAAGTTGTCGGTAAAAAAAACAGCCAGATCGAAGCGTCTTTTCCGGAATTCTCTGACGTAACGAGCGATCGTTTTTAGGGCGACCCGTTCCCTTTTGAAGATCCGGTCGTAGAGCTCTTCGTCGAAGAGGAGTTCGTCGACAACTGGCGAGGTTTCAAAAAGGGCCTCGCTGTAGTGACGGGTCAATAAAGTGATCTTTGCTTGCGGAAAACGCTGGCGCAAGGCCGAAAGGGCGGGGGTGATCAGGGTTTGGTCGCCGATGGCGTCGGGCCTGATGACTAAAATATTTTTAAAGTAATTACGCATTGATCTTCTCCAGAAAAAAGTCGGCAAAACTGCCGGTCGGCTTCCCTTCAATAATTACCGGCGGATAGTTCAGGTAAGCGCCGGCGAGCAGGGCGGCCAGACGCCAACTGAATCCGACCTTCCTATCAGGATTATAGATGACGCTGATGTCGCGCTCAACCAAAGGATCGATCATTCCCCGTTCCGGACGAAAGAGGTTGAACCCTTCTTCTTTTAAGCCGGTCGGTTCTTCGTCGCCAAGCAGGAGGATATTGAGCGACTTCGCCGCCCAGTACCGCTTGGTCTCTAAAGTTCCGCTAACGCCGCGGCCGGCGACCAGCTCGGCGAATTCGGCCAGCAGCTCTTCGGCCGAGATCTGATCGGCGCAATAAGTCGCCTGGCAGGCGCGGGTGGCGCAGATCAACGGGCAATTAACCGCTTTCCGGACGATCCGGTGGGGAACGCCCCATGGTCCCCAGGTCAGAGGCTTCTGCGCTTTGCTGGTGTAGATAACAAGGCATGGTGTTTTGACGGCGGCCGCCAGGTGGGTCGGCCCGGAATCACAGCCGACGTGAAAACGGGCCCGGGCGATCAGGGCGGCATTCTCGCCGACCGTCGTCCGGCCGGTCAGGTCGATGACCTCGTGGCCGGCCAGCGCGGTGATCTCTTTGGCCAGGTTGGTCTCGTCTTTGCCGCCAAGCAGCATGAACTGAAAACCAAAACGTTTGACCGCCAGCTCGATGAAGCGGGCGTAGGTCGAAGCGGAAAGGGCTTTATTGGTCCCGCTGGTGCCGGGGGAGAGGGCGACTAAACTGTCGGTCTTGATCCCGGCGAGATATTCTTCCGCCGTCTTTTTATTCTCCGTCGTCAGCTGGAGGTCGAGTTCGATCGGCGCGGCGGCCGCTCCCAGCGCCTGGAGGAGG
>Ga0265297_10008769_pt1 | contig 13343 bp, 9 predicted proteins | sample Munlanlwell13791_FD_192502 | JGI IMG/M metagenome (GOLD analysis project Ga0265297, IMG submission 192502) | Leachate microbial communities from a municipal landfill in Southern Ontario, Canada - Leachate well 137-91 | ecosystem: Engineered > Solid waste > Landfill > Unclassified | place...
ACTTTAAAAAACTAAGAGTTAATTACCATATCGAGAAGATCGATATTCTTCAAGGAAAAAGCCGCAAGGATATCAGTTGTTTTTGGTGCTCCTGGAACAGGAGAAAAGCATTATTTGAAACTGCAGCCCGACTTGGTTGTACCAAAGTTGCCCTAGGGCATCATATGGATGATATAGTCGAAACCATTTTGCTTAACCTGTTTTTTCAAGGTGAGTTTTCCGCCATGTGCCCTAAGCAGGAATTATTTAAGGGTAAGATTACTATTATACGCCCGCTGGCTTATGTAGAAGAGGATATGATTCGTAAATTTGCCAAAGGATTGGATTTTCCGCACCATAAATGCGCCTGTCCGAATTCAATAACTTCAAAACGCACTAAAGTAGAGCAAATTATTAAGGAATTAGAAAAGATTACACCGGATATTAAAAAGAATATCTTCCGCTCCGTAAAAAGAGTCAAAAAGGATTATTTGTTTTAGCTCTAACAGTGGTATAATAAAAACATGGTTATTTTTATTTCGGCGATATTTCTGGTTTTGGTCGCATTTATTGTGGCTTTGGTGCTTAAAATCTCATCTCAGGTTAACGACCGTCTTAACCAGATGAACCAGTCTCTTCAAGAGGCCAATAAAATTATCGGCTCCAATCTGGGTAATGCTACAAATGCATTTGGTAACGTCAAAGAGCAATTGGGAAAATTGGAGCAGACTAACCAGCAGATTATCGCGATAAGCCGGGACATCTCAAGCCTGCAGGAACTTTTACGCGCTCCTAAATTCCGCGGTTCGATGGGAGAAACTTTCCTTGAGAATTTACTTTCTCAGGTATTACCGAAGGACCATTATCAGGCCCAATACCGTTTTAAAACCGGCGATGTGGTAGATGCGGTTATCAAGCTGGGGGAGAAAATTGTCCCTGTCGATGCCAAGTTCAGCCTGGAAAATTTCCAAAAGATGCAGGAATCATCCGATGAACCGGCAAGAGATGCCTGCCGGAAGAAGTTCGTTCAGGACATTAAAAACCGGATTAACGAAATAAGTTCCAAATATATACTGCCTACGGAAAATACCTATGATTTTGCATTAATGTATATCCCTGCGGAAAATGTTTATTATGAAGTAATCATTAAAGGCGATATATTCTCTTATAGTATGTCTAAAAAAGTAATCCCTGTTTCTCCAAACACATTTTTCGCCTACCTTCAGGTAATTTGTTTGGGGCTGCGCGGCCTCAAGGTAGAGGAGAATGCCAAAATGATCTTAAAAAGCTTAAGCTCTCTTTCTATCGAGACCGATAAATTCAAGGAAGATTTTAATATTCTAGGAAGCCATCTTGTGAATGCCAATACCAAATACGCCGAGGCGCAGAAACATTTTGATAAAGTCAGCCAACGCCTGTTGAATGTCCACGAAACCAAACAGTTGGAAGTTAAGTAATTATGATTTTCAGTGTTCGCGTTAATGCCCGTTCAAGCCGTAACTATATCGAAGAAAAAGACGGTGTTTTAAAGGTTTATCTAACCAAACCGGCCTGCGAGGGGCAGGCTAACCAGCAGCTGGTAATTTTATTAAGCCAATATTTTAAAGTAAAAAAATTCCAGATTAAAATCAAAAGCGGGGAAAAATCCCGCCACAAACTTATCGAGGTAAATAATGCCTGAAACCAATAATCCTTTAGAAAAGTTCCGCATAAGCCTGGTGACCTCGGCTTTTAGTAAAAGAGAAGACGGGAATATGTCCTTGTCTTATGGAGATACCAAGCATTCTTTAGAAAATCGGCAAAAGTTTCTTTCTTCTATAGGCATAGACTATAAAAATATTGTTGGCTCAAAGCAGATTCATGGAAAAGAAGTCAAATACATTAAAGATGATTACAAGGGTAAGGGCGCATTAAATTATGATAGTTCGATTCCCGATACCGATGGATTGATGACCGATAAAAAAGGATTGCCGCTTATGATACTAACCGCTGATTGCCTGTCGGTTTTTATTTATGACCCGAAGAAGCCGGCGGTTGCGCTTTTGCATGCTGGTTGGCGAGGTACCTTGAAGAATATCGCTTCTGAAGGGGTTAAGGCCCTTCAGGAAAAATTCGGCAGCTCACCTCAAAGGCTTTTCGTAGGTTTTGGCCCATCTATACGCAGCTGTTGTTTTGAAGTGGAAAAAGATTTTAAAACAGACTTTCCTTTCGGCTTGGTTATCCGGGATGGCCGTACTTATATGGATATTGCGCTTACAAACAAACAGCAGCTGATTAATTGCGGTGTCCAGGAGAAAAATATCTTTGACCCGGAAATTTGTACTTTTTCACAAAACCAGGATTATTTTTCTTTCCGCAAAGAAGGTGATAAAAGCGGAAGGATGATTTCAGTTATAATGCTAAAACCTTAAAAAAGCTAACCAATATGATTTCGTCTAAATATGAGTTAGAATTTATTTTACACGCCAAAGACAGCTCGTCCAAAATAATAAAAAGCTCTTTGGCTGAATTCGGAGATAATTTAGTAGTTGATTGCGCCAAAGACGGGAAAGAAAGCCATAATTATAAAGTAAATATGGTTACAGAAGATCCCACTTTAGTTTTCGACCTTTGCTCCCAGTTTGGGCGGATAAGGTCGGTGAAAGTCCAGCAGAGCCTGTAAGCTTATTCCCAACAAAATCATCGACGGATAATATTGTAAACCCTTTCTTTTTTAGCTCGTTTACCCTTGTTTTCCCCTTACCTATATTGCATACTTTATCTAACCGGTAGGCAATATGAAAATAACAAAAACCTTAAAGGCGGTTTCTATTCTTTTGTGTTTTTTGCTCATTTTTCAGCAAACGGGTTTTGCCCAGGTTGCTGCTGAGCTTAATCTAGCCGGCCACTTTACATCTTTTCAAAATAATTTCTCTCCCGATAAATTCCGTCCTTTGCATTTAAGGTCAATTTCCTACAATGACTTAAATAATAATTTCGAGCTTCTTCTGGATAAAGGTGACTCCAAGGATTCTAAAAAGCAATTTATAGAATCAGCTACTAAAGAACTGCTAAGTTATTTTCTTATCGGGGTTTCTTTGCCTAACCAGGCCTTCCGGGTTAATTTACGCCCCGATACTCCTGATGATGTTATCGACCCGCTTTTAGCCCAGACTGAAATAGGCAGGATCCTTTTGGAGGCAGACTTACAGCTTAAAAAAGATACTGCCGATGCCACCAATCCCCAAACTCCTGAAGGAAGGGAATACTGGAATCTGCTCTATAAAAAAGCAGGCGAGCTTTACGGCAGACAGGATGCTTCCATACCCACTCTGACCCGGCCCTGGATTGTTCCGGATGAAATAATTATCCGCGAATCTGTGAATTCTGCCTACGTATATAAAGCAACTCTTAAGGTAATGTTAGAGCAGGATTACATGGAGGATAGCGCCACTTATTCTTTTAAAAATGAAAAAGAGAAGCAGTTAAACGAATATTCAGCGCAGATCATTAGAGAGAATATTATTCCCAGGCTTAGCAAAGAGGTCAATAATTCCAAACGTTATGCTCCTTTAAGGCAGGTTTATTATTCTTTGATATTAGCCCAATGGTTTAAGGCCAGACAGCAAAATAAAAATAACCAATATTCAAGGCTTATCGATAGCCGCGATCTTACCGGAATTAAATCCAAAACACCCTATTCAGTAAGATTTTATTTTGATTCTTACAAAGAAAACTTTACCAAAGGAGAATATAGCGTAAAGGAACCTGTTTTTACTTCCTCGGGCCAGGTCATGAGAAGTTATTTTTCAGGCGGGATCGTTTTAGCCGCCCCGGGTTCTGCCTTGGCCGGGGAATTGAATAGGCCTTTAGGCGCTGAAGGCAACAGTTTAGTTATTCCCGGTATACCGATAGACTTAGGTACAGGCTATGGTGTGACTGCCGAAGTTGACGGCGAAGAGGTTCAGGTTGAGACACCAAGTACAAGCGATGCTGTTTTAGGTGAAACAGTAAAGCCTCCGGAAGTTCAGAGTTTAGAAAGCGAGTCTGAGGGAGGAACAGGAGTCGGACCAGGGCTTTCTACAGGAACCAAGGGAAAGAAGGGTGGCGGTAAAAGTATAGTTCTTGGTGTGGGACCAGCCCAGTTATTCTATGATTGGTTTGGCCATATAGATTTAGGCAAAATAATAGCCGATTGGGCAAGGAAGCAGTGGGCTTCCTTTAGGCAAAACAGGCAAAGAAATAAAAACAGTTTATCAACTGAACAGTTAAATATTGTTCAGCACTTAAGAAAACATGGGCCGCTTCCGGTAGGGGTGTTGGTAGCTTTACAGACAAACAGGGACAAAGCGATCGACCTCTTGGATAATTTTAGTGCAAAACAGATTACCGAACTCGGTAGATTAGTTGCTTACTGGAATCATAATATTTCCAATTTCATTGCCCGCCAATTTGCCGATCAGCAGCGCGGCATAGTCGAACTTATTTCTAATGCTTTAGATGCAAGTACTCAATTAGTCAGCGTAACTTTGCGTCAAGGGGAAGTAATAGTAGCCAACGGAGATAAAGGAATCTCTCTGAAGCAGATATTTACCTATCTTTTAATTCCCACTTATTCCAGCAAATCTATCAGCGACAGCAATATTGGTCGTTTTGGGGTTGGATTTCTTTCCGCCCTTAATTATCTGAATATTCCTGCTTCCGGCCAATACGAGGGTGACGAGATGGAAATAGTCTCTTTTCATCAAGGTAAGTGGTTTAGGATCCGCTTGGGTGTTCAGATTGAGCAAAAGGGCAGGCGCCAACAGAAAATTATACTCATCAAGTCAGTAGAGGAAGGTATTGAGTTGTCCGCAAATGAGATAAACCACCTGTTTACCGGCATTGATATAAGAGAAGGCGGAACTTCCATCAGGGTGCGTTCTCAGCAGTTGGTAAGCGAAGAGGAAAGAAACAGTATCCATGACGCCATAAAAGAACGTTTTGCTTATTGGACCGGCCAGTCATTGCGGGTTTACAGAGAAACCAGGGAAAGCGGAATGTCCGAAGAAGGTGTTTCTCTTGATACTGAAAATTACACTACTTTGCGTTCCCAGGGAAGCGAGGCATCGGGTAAAAGATTCAGAGTTATGGTACGTAAAGCGCAGGGTCAAGGAGGATTAGCTCATGCCGACAAGCCCGGGCAGGGCAAACTAATTATAACCTTGCAGGGGGTAGTGTTAAGGGAAGTTTCTATTCCGGGTAGCAATGTAATGATGGAGGTTGTGGTTAATTTACCGGCTTCCACCCTAATTCCTACAAGCCGCGACCGGGTGATTATAGATGAGAGGACTATCGAAGCAATATTCAACTCTGCCGAAGATGTGCGTAATAATTCCGACTTGGGGATTAATGAAAAAATTTCTGTCTTAAACTCGCTATATTATTTACTTAAGTGGGCTGAAGATACAAATGGGTCTTTGGTGGCGGGCAGGAGTTTAGATGCGGTTGTAGCCGGAGTTATCAGCGATTATCAAAGAGAAATGGAAGGAAACAGCGAAACAGCGATATTTGTCCCTGATACCCTGCAGGCGTATGAATTCTTCCGGGGGACACCAAACGTAATTCTGGTAAACCCAAAACTTTTACCGGCGATATTATTTGCAGGTAAGCCAGTGGCAAAAATAACCGAACAGGAATTTGTATTAATGGAAAGAAAACTGGAGATTTATCTTGTTGTAACAAACCAGGACCGGCCGGTTTTACGTTTAGGGGGTGTTGTTTTTATAAAAGACAGCGCTGCTTTACAGCGTTCTGATGCCATCTGGCAGGCGATTTTTCTGGCCACAGCATTTAATTATTGGGAATTTATGATGGGACAACTCGGCCGGGTGAATAATACTCAGTTCGAAGATCCCGGTCATTACCGGGGGGTTTCGGAAGAAGCGACAAAAAAAGAAATGGTGATGCAATTCTTAAATAAAAAAATTAATCAGATACAGGAAAATATTGATTCGATCAAAATAAAATTAGCTGACCCGGCAAGCTTGCCGGAGACCGGGGAAGACTCAATAAAACAATTAGAAGCTAAACTCGGGAGTTTAGAAAAAAGCCTTGGTATTTTTCAAAGGCTTTTGTTAGTGGTAGAACAAACTCCCCGGATCAGCATAGTCTGTTTTCATATTTTTAAAAAACATATGAGCGATCGCGATGAAGAAATTTTTAATACTTTATTAGGGGATAATAGTCTTTTTCAAGAATTTGATTTTATGAAGACATTCGTAAATACCAGTGCTTTTGATATCAATTTGTTCATTAGCTCTATTCCGTTGGGTACGATAGCTCCCGAGCCGGAGACCGAAACTCCAGTTTTGCAGTCAAGGCTTGTCCCTGGAACTAATGAAGCTGCGGCAATCCTGGCCGGGCTCGAGGGCGGCCGTCCTGCAGCCAAGCCCAAGATGGATATGCCCGTTGAACTTACTGAAGCAGAAAATAATTTATTATTTGCGGCAGAAGTTATCAGCAGGTGGGCGGATGAGAACCAAATGGCCCGTGATTTTATTGATAGCATCCAAGATTCTCAGGCTTTTCAGGAACTTTTGCAAATAATCTATCGCTATAGGTCAACCAGGCTTAGGGGTAAAACCGAGATACAGGAAGATCAGATTCGCCAGCTGCTTGATTATCTAAGTTTAAGATTTATAAACAGAAAACAGGATAAACAAGGAGAGGCCAGTTTACCGCAGGCAACTGTTTACAGGCCTCAACAGCAGAGTTTTTCCGGCAGGTTAGCGGATATTGTCGCCAGTTTTTTTAGGTTAGGAAGGGATATTGCAGGATACGCCGACATTACCGGGGGCGAAAGAGAGGATAGCTTGAGTTATAAGGCAGCTCAAGGGCAGGTACAACAGAGTATCAATTATCAGGATCCTGAAGAATACATCTTTATCCGTGAGCTTATTCAGAATGCTTTGGATGCCATCCGGCAGTTTAAGCAATCAGGCGGCAGAAGATCAAGGCAGATAAGCCAAAGAATTGATATGCAAACGCGCCTTGTAAATGATCGGGGAGTGATCAAGCTCGAATTTAGTATCAACGATCCCGTAGGTATGGATTTAGCCGCAGTACTTAATTATCTGCTTATTCCCAATCGTTCATCGAAAGAAACCATCGAAACTCTTACCGGATTTTTTGGCCACGGATTCTTTACTTCATTACGGGAATCGGAAACAGTACTGATAGAAACTTCAATCGGAAACGGCAAGGTGATAGTAGTTGTGTTGACTCCTGTCCGCAACGAAGCAGAAGGTGTTATCACCGATGTAGAATATGAAATATATGAAGAAAACAGGCAAATGCAGGGTACTACAATAACCTGGCGTAAACGCGGCCCAGCGGATGTAATTGATGAGACTATAGTTAATGCTAAGGCAGAAATGTTTAGCCGTACCATTGACAGGGAAGAAATAGAAGTGACTTTGAATGGCCAAGCGCTGCCCAAGCTAAACAGGAGGCAGGCTTATTTGTCAAGTTTTGAATCTTCAGGCGGGGCACTTTCCAGGGTATATATTGACGCCGGCCAGCCAAGTATAGTTATTCAAAGAGGGCTTTTTGTCTGCAGGTTTGACCGGAATTTTATCAAGGAAGTATTGGGTATACCGGCCGAGAGCGATTTATTTGATATTTTGCTGCGTTTAGCAGAATTAGGCGTGGTGGTAGACCTGCCGGAAGAGATTTCACTTACCAGGGATAGGGCCCATTTTGTAAAAAAGGATTTTACCGATGATATCCGCAGGGCATTTGTGGGCGCTTTATTTGATGCCGCAATAAAGGCGATTCTTGCCGGTAAAATACACCTTCCTTATGATTTTGGTTATGATTTTCTTACCGAAATCCGTACGGAAGGACTGGCCAACCCTCTTAGATATAGGCAGTCCATTTTCCGCAGCGAAAGTGAATTAAACCGTTTAATAAGTTACTTACTTGAACCGGATGTTAAGCTTTTAAATATCGTTAAGAATTGGATTATTATCGGCGCATCCCTGAGCCTGCAGAAATTTTTGACTGAAATTAAGGTAATAGCCAGTGAGGAGCAGGCAAATGCTTTGCAGGCAGCAACCGAGTTTTTAGCTTCGGCGGAATTTAACGCTTTGATTGATTCCCTTTCTTCCGGCCAGCTAACTGAAAAAGAAGTTAATGCCGCCAGAGGCGCCTGCCAAAATATAATCGAGAAGCATTTCCCGGGAGCTGCAAAAAAAATTATCGGACATATGCTTGATTCGATTTTTTCCGAAGCCAAGAAACAGGTTTTACCTTCAGCTTTTATAGGCGAATTGGAAGAAGGGCTTAGTAATTTACTCCAGTCACTTTATCTGGCATCTTTAAAATCTAAAGTAAATGATAAAGTAAAAGGAGAGATCTCTAAAGCCAGGCTTCTTGACAGGTTTACTATTGAAGACAATGGCCTATTTAGAAATATTGAATTCAGGCAGGGGTTTATTATTTTAGATAAAAAACCAGACTATCAGGCTCTTTTGGGTAACCAGGCGGTTCCAGTTGAATATGAAACACCTCCCCAAATTGAAGAAGATATTGTTGAAAATCTTGCAGCCAGATTTTTCTACATCTATCCCTTATCTTTAAGAGGAGTTTGGTCTACCGCTGAAAGGTCAGTAGCAGCTGCAGCGCAAGCAGGGGAGACCAGAACAGCTTCTGAAATAAAATCAGCGGAAGAATCTCTCCCTACGCCTTTAAGTGATTCTGTAGATATAGACCAACTGGCGCCTTTTCGTTTAAGATTGCCTAGTTTATATTTTTTCTTAATGGCAAATAAGGCCATTATTGCTACTTTAATCAGGGCTAGCATTAGGATAACGGGAACAAGATTATACCCTGCTTATATCGATATCAGCGTCTACTATAACCCTCAAGATTATGCTTTAGCCCGCGGAGGGGGAGGCGGGATAAGTTGGAATTTAACCAGGACCACTCTTGAACTTATTCAAGCCTTAAATAGATACCTTAATGATCCGAGTGACAAAAATTTAATATTATTCCTTCAGGAAACTATTGAAGTTCTTACTCATGAAATGACTCACGAGGAAGAATCGCAAAAGATTGCCGGTGATAGGGAAACCCACAATAAATTATTTTTTGACCGTCAGTTGCTTAATCTGCTTAAGCTGGGGTTAACCGATAAACGCCTTCAGGAAGAAATAAGGCGCGAACTTCAAGACTTAGTCGAAAAATATCAAGCTGAAAAAAGACAATACCAGGACCCATTCCTGTCCAGTAATCCGCAAGGTGCAGCTAACCAGATAAATAGAGTTTTAAGGGGAGAGCAAGATGATGGGCAAGATCATGCCCTTGAAGGCAACGTTACAAGGGAAGATGTTGAAGCAATAGAAAGATCAGCAGTTTCAAGCGGATCAAGGCGAATAGGCCTTCCTGCGGATATCATTAAGGAGCTTGAGCAAAAGTTTGGGCCTGGAAGAGTGGGTCCGGTAGAGGTAGTAGTAGTGGCTCAATCTTTAATGCACACCAGAAATGGAACACCGATAAACGGCCCGGTGAGGCTGCGAAACAGGATTTTTGTAGGTGATGAATATTTAGCCAGCCATAATAATGACTTGCGGACAATAATTGCTGAGCTTGGCCATGAAGCCATGGCCCAATGGGTTGCTGAAATGCATCCTGAACTAACAGCTCAAGAAGCGCATGAATTGGCAACCCAGATGGAAGCGATATTCAAAGTAGAACAACGGGGATTATCCGTTAATGAGCATGCTGAAGAAAGTCGAAGTGTTTCTTCACAAGAGATTCTTAGCAAAGTTATGAATGCGGAAGTGGAAGCTGCGGCGAGGCAGAGTCATTTAGGATGGTACGCTTTAAAAAAGAAGACATTGTTAGACGTCAATAATCCTTTTGTCGGGAAAGGGCCGGCTCGCGTGCGGGTGCGGGATGTGCTAGATGCAAATGGGCAATTGGTGATGACCCGTGAAGAATTGAGTCGGCGAGTTGGTGCTGAGGTTAGTGAGGAAAAATATCTAGCCATACAGAAAGCCGTTGCAGAAGGTAAAACAGGACAGGATATAACGCATAATTGGTTTACAGAAGATTATGAAGCTGTATTATTAAATGAGCCGGACGGCGGAATTGATCTGGCCAGCCGCAACGCTTTACCGAATTTAGTATTGGCTATGTATCTGACTGATTACCGTGGATCTGAAATTCAGACAAGGGAAGGGTTGATTAGAGTATTAAAAGGTTTGACTGATGGTACGGATGTGCAGGGAATCGATACCGTATCCCGATTAAACCACGTGGCGTTCCAATCGCTCGTATTGGGGCAAGGCGAACGCGGTTATGATACGCAAGTCCGTGCGCGTATAGGCGCGGCAGTAAAGAAAGCGGCGAGGACAGATTTTGCGCCGTATGAGAATTTGTATAAGGAAGTTAAAGAATTAGATACTTACACTTTATTACCGGCGGCACAGTGGTTGCTGAAACGAGTGGAAATTAGCCAGGAAGACGACTCTGGCCATGAAGGTCCGGGTACCACACAAAAACCAGATAACTCAGCTGGTATTGATTTTCGCTTTCTGCCGATTGTCACCCAGTCTTTAGACCATCTAAAAGCAGGTATTAAAACCATACCTCAAAAGAATTTACAAAGGATGAATTTAGTCCAGGAGATGTCTGATCTGGAGCGCTTAGTTAACGCAGGCATTACTCCGTCTGCAGAGCGTTTAAAGGAACTTTTAGCGGCAATTTGCTTAAAAGGTAATTCTTCGAATGATTTAAGCAGGATAGTTTCTTGTATATCCAATATTTTAAGGATCGAGGAGGAGAGTTGCAGTGTAACCGATCCTGAGCTTAAAGACATTTTGATCGTACTAGGTTCAGGAAGACGGGTGGATGAATTAAAAATAGCCTTATTGAAATAAAAAAAGGGGCGCTACCTTTATCAGCCTACCGGCATAAAGGCCCATCTAAAAAAAGCGCCCCATTTTTTTATCTCTTAATAACCCCTTGAAATTAATACCATTCCTTATATAATGAATCCGTAATCTAAGTCGGTTAAATTATAAAATATTAACTAGAGTTTGGGCATATGTTTATCATTGTTTTGGTTACCGCTAAAGACAAAAAAGAAGCTTTAAAAATCTCTCAAAAGCTTATCGTAAGCAAATTAGCCGCTTGCGTAAACATCATTGAAAAAGTCAATTCTTTATTTATTTGGAAAGCCAAAGTCGAGCATTCAAAAGAATCATTGTTGGTTATTAAATCAAAAAAGGTGAAGTTGGATAAGATAATAAGGCTGGTCAAATCTATGCACAGCTATGAGGTGCCTGAAATTATAGCTTTACCTGTAATTGGCGGGGATAAGCAATACTTAAGGTGGGTAGATGAATCTTTCAGGTAGCCCTTTCGATTTTGTAATAGCTTTTTTTGGCGGAGTACTGGCTAGTTTTACTCCTTGTGTTTATCCGCTCATACCGGTAAGCGCCGGTTACTTAATCGGCAACGCCGGAAAAACAAAAGGTTTATTTTTAGGTCTATCTTATGTCACCGGCATTGCGGTGACCTATTCTTTTTTAGGAATTTTAGCAGTATTAACCGGGACTCTTTTTGGAAATTTTAGTTCAGATCCGGTAGTTATTCTCACCGCCGGTATAATTATTGTGGTTTTTGGCCTTTCGATGTTCGGTCTGTTCCATTTTAATTTTAATCTGATCCAAAGGTTTCCTTTAAAGGTCCGGGGCAATTATTTTTTCGCGTTTTTATTCGGTCTTGTCTCGGGGCTGATGGTTTCACCTTGCCTTACTCCGATCTTAGGCTCGATATTGGCTTATCTATCCGTTAAAGGCAATATATTTTACGGAGCTTTCTTGTTATTTTGTTTCTCCTACGGGATGGGCGCAATTTTCATTCTGATAGCGGTTTTCGGAAGCAAGCTTAACCGCCTGCCTAAACCCGGCAGATGGATGGTCATTTCCCAAAAAATATTCGCTTCGGTGATTATTTTATCGGGGGTTTATTTTATTTTTACAGCCATAAGGAGTTTCTAATGCGTTTTTTTAAAAGATTGAGATTAATTTTACCGATAATCTTTGTTTTTTTATTTTTAAGTATGGCTAGCGCAGAAGTTAAGAAAGATATTATTATAAAGGATCTAAAGGGGCGGCCGGTCAATGTTACCGGGCAGAAAGGCAGGCCGGCGATACTTATGTTTTGGACCACCTGGTGCCGTTTTTGCCGGGACGCCATTAAAGCAATGAATAAAGATTATGCCGGAATAGAAAAAGAAGGAATAACTGTTCTGGTAATCAACGTAGGCGAACATGAATATAGGGTTAAAAGATATTTCCAAGATACCGTGATGAATTTTAGAGTACTTCTTGATGAAAATAGCCTGGTTGCGGACAACTATGATATTGAAGGAGTACCGACCTATGTTTTATTGAATAAAGAAGGCAAGGTAGTTTATAAAACTAACCGGATGCCGGCTAATTATAAAAATTTGCTTTTAAAAAAATAAGTATTCAATGGATAACTTCCGTAAAGTAGTCGAAGAAATCTGTAAAAAAGACGCAAGGTATAAACCGGATGCTTATGAATTTGTCCTGGAGGGCCTTCATTTTACACAGGAGATACTTAAGAAGCAGCCGTTGTATAAAGCAAAGTTAACTACGGGCCAGGCGCACGTTTCAGGCCGGGAACTTTCTCAGGGACTGCGCGACTATGCAATTAACCAATACGGTGCTCTGGCAGGAAGAGTGCTTTCTTATTGGGGAATAGACCAAACAGAGGATTTTGGAAATATAGTTTTTAATATGGTCGAAAGAAAACTTTTTTCTAAAACTGAAGATGATTCCTTGGACGATTTTAAAGATGTCTATGATTTTAAAACCGTTTTTTCCGATGTTCTGACTTATAATGTAATTAAAGAAGGTTTAGGGGGTAAAGAATGACCGGTTTAAAAGGCCTGGCAACAGGCGTGGGAAGCCTTCCTTTTTTAAATGTCCAAAGCGCCTTGGAATTAATCTTTTGTTTTGTGCCGGCCGCTCCTTTCTGGCCGCAACTGCCCAAGATTGATCCCAGGGAATCGATGATTACGCAATTCAGTGAAAATCTGCCTTGTTTAAAAACAGATAAAGACGGCTTGCGTTTTTTGCCCGGAGATAAAGAAAAATCCCTTGAGTTATTTTATGAAAAATTCATCGCCGGAGACCTGGATTATTTCAAGATAAGCCCGGAATTTTCACGGGGTATTTATGCCTTTCATAAAAAGCTTGAAAGCTCGGACCTTTCCAGCGTTGAGTTCATTAAATGCCAGGTTACCGGGCCTTTTACTTTTTGCGCCGGGGTAAACGACCAGGATGGAAAGGCCGTTTTACATGATG
>Ga0265297_10008770_pt1 | contig 13343 bp, 10 predicted proteins | sample Munlanlwell13791_FD_192502 | JGI IMG/M metagenome (GOLD analysis project Ga0265297, IMG submission 192502) | Leachate microbial communities from a municipal landfill in Southern Ontario, Canada - Leachate well 137-91 | ecosystem: Engineered > Solid waste > Landfill > Unclassified | place...
TTGCAGGGATTATATGTACAAGACAGAAAGGAGCATTTGGAAAACAAAGTTGTTCCCGCATTAAAAGAGGGGAAATTTATAGTTTCATCAAGATACGCCTTTTCAACTTTTGCCTACGGTTATTCTGATGGTTTGGATGTTGACTTGCTTATAAAAATGAACGATAATTTTTTATTGCCGGATTTAACCGTGATAGCTGATGTTTCGCCGGATTCTTGTGTTAAAAGAATTGAAAGCAGGGGAGAAGAAAAAGAATTATTTGAACAAAAAGAAAAGCTCACAAAAGTTAACGATATTTATAAAAAAATTCCACAGATGTTTGAAAATGTGGTTATGGTTAACGGAGAAAATCCGGTTCAAGATGTTTTTGAAGAAATTAAAAAAATAATTAACGAAAAAATATTATGAAAATTTTACAAAATGCTGGCAGTTATAGAATATTGGGCATTATGGCAGGCATTGACGGAGAGAACCCTTTGCAACTTATTGAAACTGCTGGTAGAACAGCTTATCAAAGCAGAGATAAAATCACAGATGAGTCGGCTTTAAAATTTGCAGAAATTTTAAGAAAAAGGGGGCATGAATCAGTGTTTGAACATTCTTGTATGACAGTTGAGTTTAACGATGTTTCGCGCGGGCTTACTCACGAGCTTGTAAGACATAGAATTGCGGCGTTTACGCAGGAATCAACAAGATATGTTGATGAAAAAGAGTTCAGGGTTATAGCTCCCCCAGGAAAAGATTTTGAGGAAAAACTTGTTGATTTAAACTTGCCTGGAGCTGAAAATGGAGGATTAAAGGTTTCACTTAAAGTTTCTTTTAAAGACTGGATTGATTTGAACGAGCAGATGTATAAAGGTTTAAGGCAGCAAGGATGGGTTCCGCAGGATGCAAGACAGGTTTTGCCAACCGGCATTAAGTCTCAGATAGTGCTTACTGCAAACCTAAGAGAATGGCGTCATATTTTTAAAATGAGATGTGCTATGGATGCGCACTGGGAAATCAGAGAAGTAATGGTTAAATTATTAAAAGATGTTAAAGAGAGAATTCCTATTTTGTTTGATGATTTTGAAATTGCTCCAGACGGGCAATCAGCCATTATAAAATCACAATTATAAAAATTAGAAATGGCTTGAAAAACAAGCCATTTTTGTTATATTTAAAGTACTAATTTTAAAATTATGCACAAACCAACCATAGGCTTGGAAATTCACGCTGAGCTTAAAACAAATTCAAAAATGTTTTGCTCATGCAAAAATGATCCTGATGAAAAACGGCCAAATTATAATATTTGCCCTGTTTGCACTGCTCAACCCGGAACATTGCCCGTTGCGAATAAACAGGCAATTGAAAATGTAATTAAAACAGGATTAGCTTTGAATTGCAAAATTGCAAAAGAATCAAAATTTGACAGAAAAAATTATTTTTATCCGGATTTACCAAAGGGATATCAGATTTCGCAGTACGACCAGCCCTTGTGCGAAAAAGGATATTTGGAAATAGAAGGCAGAAAAATAGGCATTACAAGGATACACCTGGAAGAGGATACAGGAAGCTTAATACATCCTGAGGGCGTGGATTATTCTTTGGTTAATTTAAACAGGGCAGGCGTTCCTTTAATGGAATTAGTGACAGAACCCGACATAACTTCTGGCAAGGAAGCAAGATTGTTTGCAGAAGAGTTGCAGATGATTTTAAAATATTTGGGAGTTTCGTTTGCCAATATGGAAAAGGGGCAGATGAGAGTTGAGGTAAATATTTCTGTAAGCAAAAATGATAAGCTGGGCACAAAAGTTGAAATTAAAAATTTGAATTCATTTAGAGTTGTTGAAAAAGCGGTTAATTTTGAAATAGAGAGACAAACAAAACTTTTAGAAGAAGGAAAAAAAGTGATTCAGGAAACAAGGGGATGGCACGACAAAAAGGAAATTACATTTTCTCAAAGAGAAAAAGAAGAGGCGCATGATTACAGGTATTTTCCTGAACCCGATTTGCCTCCGATGTATTTTAAGGAGAGCTATATTGAAGAAATGAGGGCAAAGATTCCCGAATTACCCGAGCAAAAAAGGAAAAGACTTACCAAAGAGTATGGTTTGGACAATTCTTCAATAGAAATTTTTGTGGTCAGCAAGGATTTAAGCGAATATTTTGAAAAAGTTGTTTCTGAATTTGAAGAATGGACGGAAGAGCAAGAGAATAAGGAAGAACATAAAAAAGTGTCAAAATTAGTTGCTAATTATCTTATTACAGATATCAACGGTTTATTAGGTGGAAAGGAATTTGCAGAAATTGATTTTAAAATAACTCCGGAAAATTTTGCCGAATTTATAAAAATGATTTATAAGGGCGAAATTTCTTCCAAAGTGGCAAAGAGCGTTTTAGTTGAAATGTTCAATACAGGAGTTGACCCATCAAGCTTTGTTGATGATAATAATTTAAGACAAATGCAGGATTCAGGCGAGCTGGAAAAAATAGTAAAAGAGGTTATTAAAAAAAATCCAAAAGCAGTTGAGGATTATAAAGCAGGAAAACAAAACTCAATTCAATTTATTGCCGGCCAAGTAATGGCAGCCACCCGGGGAACAGCCAATCCAGAAAAGGTAAGAGATTTGTTAAACAGAATTTTATAAAATTTAAATAAAAATCCGATATAGGTGTATATCGGATTTTTTATTTAATAAATTGTTTTACTAATTTTTCAGCTTTTTTATAGTTATTTACCCAATGGATTCTTTTGTCTCTTTTAAACCACGTCATTTGTCTTTTGACAAAATGTTCTGATTCTGTCTGGGTTTTATTTATCATTTCCTGCCAGGTGATTTTATCTTGCAGGTATTGTGCGACAAATTTATATTCCAAACCAAACTCTTCAAGCCTTTTCCATGACAAGCCAGATTTGTGAAGTTTTTTAACTTCATTTATAAGAGTATTATTTTTTAATCGCTTTAACAGGCGATTTTTAATTGCCCTTTTAAATTCTTGGGGAGATTTTTTAATTCCTATTTGTAAAATTTTAAAATCGGTTAAAGCCGGATTTTCAGAAAATTCAGGAACGGGCTTATTTGTGGAAATTACAATTTCCAAGGCCCTTATCAATCTGCGGGGATTATGCCTATCAATATTATTTGCCCTTTTTGGGTCTTTTTCCAAAAGCAAATTATATAATTCTTTGTTGGATTTTTTTGCTAATTTTTTTCTTAATTTCCAGTTGGGTTTTACTTTTGGTATGACAATTCCGTCAACAATTGACTGAATGTAAAATCCGGTTCCTCCAACTAAAATTGGAAGTCTGCTTCTTTTCTGAATATTTTTTATTGCTTTTAGGGCTATTTTTTGATATTGGGAAACTGTAAATTTTCTTTTTGGATTTGCAATATCCAACATCCAATGGGGGGTGCCCTGCATTTCTTTTTTGGTTATTTTTCCAGAGCCAATGTTTAAACCATTATAAACTTGCCTTGAATCGGCAGAAACCACTTCGCCATTATATTTTTTGGCGAGTTTTATGGATAAATCAGTTTTTCCGGAAGCCGTTGGGCCTAAAATAACCAATAATTTACCTGCCTGCCGGCAGGCAGGTTTTTTTGTTTTTTGCATTTACTAAGTCAATTAAAATTTTTTCTCTGCGTTTTTTTTCTTTCCACGGAACATTATCTTCTAATTTTGCCGCTGCCGTGCCTTCTCGCGGGGAGTATTTGTTAATAAAGGCAACGCCATAGCCAATTTGTTTTATTGTTTTTACGGTATTGTTAAACTGCTTTTTTGTTTCGCCGGGAAATCCAACAATTATATCTGTTGAGAGCCTTATTTGGGGCAAAGCTTCCCTGATTTTTTTGACGAGTGTTTTGTATTGTGCGACTGTGTATGGTCGATTCATTTTTTTAAGAACTTCATCGTCTCCTGATTGTATGGGCAAATTCAAATCTGTTGAAAGTTTTTTACATTTTTTCATTGTTTCTATAAGTTCATCTGAAAAATCTTTTGGATGACTAGTTGTAAAATTCAAAACAAAATCTCCTGGAATTTCGTCTATTTTTTTAAGTAATTTTGGAAAATTAAAATTTTTATTTTTGTAGCTATTTACATTTTGGCCAAGTAGCCAGATTTCTTTTTTTCCTCGCCATCCGCCGGTTGGCAGAGGCGGATTAACTAAATTTTTTACTTCTGCTATTATTTTTTCTGCCTGGTAAGAAATTTCTCTGCCCCTTGTGTAGGGGACAACGCAATAGCTGCAAAAGTTATTGCACCCTGTCATTATTGGCACATAAGCCGTTTTATTTGAGGAATATTTTGGCGTAATTTTAAAATTTATGAGATTGTTTATATCAACAATCTCATCAAACTTTTTTAAAAATTTGTTTTTATCTTTTGGCAAAATGCATCCGGTTAAAATTATTTTTGGGCGTTTTTTAAATTTTTTAATTTTTTCTAAAATTCCGTAAACACGGTCAACTGCAGATTGCCTTACAGAGCACATTACAATATAAATTAAATCGGCCTCGTTTATGTTTGGGGTTTGCTTGTGATTCATACTTTCTAAAACAGCCGCAAGTCTTTCTGCGTCTGATGTGTTCATTTGGCATCCGAATACAATTATATGGTATTTCATATTTATCTGATTTCTTCTTTTTTATCCTTTACACCCTTTTATATATTTTCTTAAAGTCGGGTGCAAGAGTTGGTAACAGTTTTTACCAGCCCCTTCTTTTTTTGTTGTTATCTGATTTCTTCTTTTTTGTCTTTTACACCCTTTTATATATTTTTAAAATGTCGGGTGCAAGAGTTGGTAACAGTCGTTTATTCCCTTCCCCCTTCTTTGTTGTTATCTGATTTCTTCTTTTTTATCCTTTACACCCTTTTATATATTTTTAAAATGTCGGGTGCAAGAGTTGATGGCACTTGTTTGCTCCCTTTTCTTTTTTTATTGCTATCTGATTTCTTCTTTTTTGTCTTTTATAAAATATCTCCATTTTTCTAAAAATTCTACGAATACAGAAAACGGCATATCTATTAGCGCATTAAAAAATGCCGCAATGGCGTTATATTTTTTCCACTTAGAAGACAGCCATTTCCCTAATCCCTGCACTGGCAGTAAAAACACATCTGCCAAAAAGCTTATGAACCCCTCTTTTTCATCTTCTATTGTTAGCTCTTCAGCCCTCTTAGCTATTGCTGTCCCCGCAAACAGAATTAAGGCTATAAATATTATATTTATAAAGATAGAAGAAATGGGAAAGCCAAAGTAGCTAAAAGCATAGTAAATAGCTCCAAATGACAAAACGCTTGATATTGCATAAACAAGGGAAATTATACTTCTGGTAATAACGCCTTTTTTGGGTCGAATTTTTACTTCATAAATATCCGGCGTTTCTCTATTATAAACAATTTTTATAATCTCCATTATGGCAATATTAAGATTTTTTTCAGATGGCATTTTAATGGAGAAAACTATCAAGAACATAAGCAGGGTGGGCACAAGTATATCAACCATAAACATGATAGTGCTCTGATTTTCCCATGGCATAATTTTAGCCAAAAGGACTTCTAATAAAAAAAGAGAAAGTATTTTTGTTACAAAAATTGAAACAGTAGAATATATGGCCGCCCTTTTTATTCGTTCTTTTAAAGTAGAGAGTCTCCTTGAATAAGCGGTTCTTATCAATGATTCAAGTTTTTCCGGGTTTAGAATTTCTGTACCCGCCTGGATATTTTTTTCCGCAAGTATATCTCCTAATAATAGATAAGGAGTATCATACTTTTCGCAGATAGCATAGAATTTTTTGGCTATGGGATTTGCCAGATTTTTTTCTATATCCTGCCATGTTTCAAAAATTATTTTTGAAAACTGCAACAATAATTTTTCATCTGCATTTTTCCATTCCGGATATTGATGTGTTATTAAGTTGTAGCTTATTATTGGTTTATCGAGCTTAAAAAGGGACTGCTGGACGGCAATATATATTTGCGTGTTTGTCTTTTCTTTTTTTAGAAGAGAAAAGCTGTAAATATTCTCTGAAACTTTTATTTTTTCTTTCATCGATTTAAACATATAGTCAATGAGCGCCCTTTCCCTAACGGACGGGTTTAATGACTCTTCTATTTCACAGGATAAAACTTCTAGCATCCAATTATAAAAATCCAGCCCGTTTCCGGCCTCTTGTTTTTGGGGATAATTTTTTAGAATAAAAATATATTTGTCTATTATTTTCTGGACTTCGGTTATTTTAATTTCTTTTATCTTATCATTTGGAAAATGCCCACCCCTTATTAATTCTAAAATTAAAGACTCTGCAAAATCATTTTGCGTTGAAAAATTATTTATTTCCAGATCAAAAAATCTTCTTTTTATTTTTCTTATTATGGCCGCCCTGCGCATCAGATGTTCTTCTTTCCAGTCTATTATTGTTCTTATTTGTTCATAAAAAGCGGCGACCCTTGAGGCCACTTCATCAACGTGTATTGTTTGCTGTTTTAAATCAGGGAAGTCCTGTTGGCTGGAAATGCTATATTGCAAAATTAGCCCTTTTGTTGCTTCCGAAAGTTCCATAAGAAAAGTTTAAGCTTTTTTAGCGATTTCTTCTTTTATTTTCTCAATAAATTTATCAATCAACATTTGTCCAAGGTCGCCTTTGTTCCTTTGCCTGACTGAAACAGATTGAGATTCTATTTCTTTGTCTCCGACTATCAAAAGGTATGGAATTTTCTGCATTTCTGCTTCGCGGATTTTTTTACCGAGAGTTTCGTTTTCATATTTTGTTTCATATCTTATATTTTCTTCAGAAAATATTTCTGCGATTTTTTTTGCATAAGACGCGTGTTTTTCAGATATCGGAATTACAGCCACTTGAACGGGTGAGAGCCACAGCGGAAAAGATCCTTCAAAATGTTCAATCAAAACGCCTATAAATCTTTCAAAAGAACCAAATAGCGCCCTGTGTAATACATAGGGTCTTTCTTTTTTTCCTTCGCTATTGATAAAATTCATATCAAAACGTTCCGGCAGATTAAAATCAAATTGCAAAGTAGAACATTGCCACTCTCTTCCAATAGCATCTTTTATTTTAAAATCCAGCTTGGGCCCGTAGAATACAGCCCCGCCTATATCTTTCTGAATGTTCAATTTTTTATCTTTTGCAACTTTTTCTAAAATTTCTTCTGTAAATTTCCATCCCTTGTCGGTGCCTGCATATTTTTTTGATTTTGGGTCCCTAACAGAAAGATAAACATTAATACTGTCTGTATCAAAGCCAAAAGATTTATAAATAAACAAAATAAAATCAACTACTTTTTTTAATTCGTTTTCAACTTGTTCTTTTGCGCAGATAATATGAGCATCATCTTGGGTAAATCCGCGCACTCTTGTTAAGCCGGATAATTCCCCTTTTTTTTCAAATCTATAAACAGTTCCACACTCCGCCCACCTCAACGGCAATTCGCGGTATGAGTAGGGTCTGTGTTTGAATATTTGTATGTGAAAAGGGCAATTCATTGGCTTTAATAAAAATTGCTCTGATTCTTTTATTTTTTGCCCCTTCTGTTTTTCTTCAAGAGTTTGCCCAATCTCCATTGGGGGATACATACTTGCGTTGTAAAATCCCCAGTGCCCTGATGTTTCCCATAATATTCTGTTTCCTATATGCGGAGTCCTTACTAATTCGTAGCCGTTTTTGATATGTTCTTGATGCCAAAAATCCTCTATCTGGCGCCATAACATTGCTCCTTTTGGGTGCCACAAAGGAAGACCTAGTCCAACCTTTTCATCAATGTGAAATAAATTCAGTTTTTCTCCCAAAATTCTGTGGTCTCTTTTTTCAGCCTCTTCAGCCATTTTTATATAATCTTCCAGTTCTTTTTCCGTGTTAAACGCTAAGCCGTAAATTCTTGTAAGCATTTTATTTTTTTCATCTCCCTTCCAGTAGGCTCCTGCAATTTTTGTTAATTTAAAAGAATTGACATCGATCTCTTTTGTATTTTTAATATGAGGCCCTTTACATAAATCAATAAAATTTCCGCTTTCATAAACAGAAACAGTTTTTCCCGGTAGTTCTTTGATAAGCTCCAGTTTGTAGGGCTTGTTTTTAAAAATTTTTTTGGCGGCTAATTTTGTTATATTTTTTTTAACGAATTTTTGTTCTTGTCTTATTAACTCCTGCATTTTATCTTCTATTTTGGGTAGGTCTTCCGGCGATAGGGGGCTTGGAAATTCAAAGTCATAATAAAAGCCATTTTCAATTGCGGGTCCCATGCCCAGTTTTGCTTTTGGATAAAATTCCAAAACAGCCTGAGCCATTAAATGTGACAGGGAATGACGAATAGATTCAATTTTTTCCATAAAATTTTTATATATAAAATAGTATTTAATAATCTTACCACCTTTATAATAAAGCTAAAAGTATTGACATAAATTATATATTATTATATTTCTCGAGGCACAATGATTTCCTGTGCATCATCGGCTACAATTTTAATTTCACCGTTTCTATCGTCAACTCGGCCCGCAACAAAAATGATTTTGTTTTCCTGCAGAGCGCCGGGGTTTCTTTCTAAGAGATTTGGGAAAATCACAACCTCGGCTTTTGAAGTTAAATCTTCAATTTTTAAAAATAGCATTGGCTTCCCATTTTTAGTAATTATTTTTTTGACAGAAGAAACAAGCCCTCCAATTACAATTTTTTTATTTACAAAGCTTTTGTCTATTTTTGCAAGAGCAACAGTTTTGTTTTCCAAAAGTTTTTTAAAGCTATTTAACGGATGGGAGCTGACATAAAGCCCAAGCAATTCTTTTTCCCAGCCAAGTTTTTCAAAAGTTGTGGCCGGGGTAGCCGGGTCCAGTTTTATATCGTGGCTGATTTTTGCGGATGTATTTGCAAAAAGGCCTATTTGGTTTGAGTTTTGATTCTTATTGTTTTCTCTGGCTATTTCCAGCATTTTTTCCAAATTCTGCAAAAGCTGGTTTCTTTCTTCAAACTGGTCAAAAGCGCCTGCTTTAATCAAGGCCTCCATTGATTTTTTATTCAAATCTTTTGATTTTACGCGGAATATAAAGTCGCTGATTGATTTAAACGATCCTTGATCTTTTCTCTCCTGCACAATTGCGTCAATAATATTCACCCCCACATTTTTAACTGCCAAAAGACCAAAACGGATTTGGTTTTTATCCGGCACAACCGTAAAGTTTTTCAAAGACTCGTTTATGTTTGGAGGCAAAACTTCCACGCCCATTTTTTTGCATTCATCAATCAAAAATGCGATTCTTTCAACGTCTGCTTTTTCAGAAGTCAAAACAGAGGCCATAAATTCAACGGGGTAATGAGCTTTAAGGTATGCTGTCTGGTAAGCAATTGTGGCGTAGGCTGCCGAGTGGGATTTGTTAAACCCGTAAGCGGCAAAAGGCAGAATCCATTGCCAAAGCTCTTCTGCAATTTTTTTGTCCGCGCCTCCGCTTATTGCTCCTTGCACAAATTTTGTTTCCTGGGCATCAAGAAGGTCTTTAATTTTTTTGCCAACTGCTTTTCTCAAAACATCGGCTTCTCCTAAGGTAAAACCGCAAACTTCCTGGGCGATTTTCATTAATTGCTCCTGATAGATACAGATTCCTTGGGTATCTTTCAAAATGGGTTCCAGTTTCGGGTGCAAATATTCAATTTTCTGTCTGCCATGCTTTCTTTCAATATAGTCAGGGATAAATTGCATAGGTCCTGGGCGATACAAGGCCACCATAGCTGTAATATCTTCAAAGTTTGTAGGCTTTAATTCTTTTAAATATCTTTTCATTCCGTCAGATTCCAATTGAAAAACGGATGTTGTCAGAGCATCCTGCAAAAGCTTGTATGTTTTTTGGTCGTCATACGGAATATTTTCCAGGTCAATTTTTAACTGGTTATGCAAAACATAAATGCGTGCTAGGGTGTCTTCTATTATAGTAAGGTTTTTTAATCCCAAAAAATCCATCTTTAAAAGTCCCATATCTTCAATGCTATGGCCTTCGTATTGAGTTACAATTCCATTCTCGGATTTTGTTGGAATTTGCAAGGGAACAGAATCTGTTAACGGGTCAGCTGAAATCACAACTCCGCAGGCATGTGTTGAAGCATGGCGGGCAACGCCTTCAAGTTTTTTTCCAAGGTCAATTAATCTTTTTGCCATTGGGTCTGTTTCGTATTTTTCTTTGAATTCGTCAACTTTCTCAAGGGATTCTGCCAAATCCATACCCATTGGAATCATTTTTGCTAGCTGGTCGCAATATGAATATGTGTACTGCAAAGCTCTTCCAATGTCGCGCACAACCATACGGGCGGCCATTGTTCCAAAAGTAATGATTTGAGCAACATGGTCTCTGCCGTATTTTTGTGCAACATATTCTATAACTTCATCTCTTCTCCTGTCTGCAAAATCCATATCAATATCAGGCATAGAAATTCTTTCCGGATTCAAAAATCTTTCAAAGAGCAGATTATGTTTTATGGGGTCAATGTTTGTAATTCCTGAAAGGTACGCGACTAAAGATCCTCCCGCTGACCCTCTGCCCGGCCCCACAACAATCCTGTTTTGTTTTGCCCAATTAACAAAGTCTTGTACAATCAAAAAATATCCTGCAAAACCCGTTTTTGCTATTACTGAAAGTTCGTATTTTAATCTTTCTTGCACTTTTATATCCGGATTTTTTCCGTATCTTTTTTCAATTCCGTTCCAGCATAATTCTTCTAAAAATTGGATGTCTGTTTTGCCTTTAGGCAAAGGAAAAATAGGCAACTTTGTTTTGCCAAGCTCAATTTTAATGTTGCAACTGTCCTTTATTTTTTGGGTATTTTCAATGGCCTCGGGAGTATCTTTAAAAATCTCTGCCATATCTTCGGGGCTTGTCATTGAGAAGTCATCTTGCGTCATTGATAATCTTTCTGGGTCATTTGGGTCGGCTCCTGTGTTTATAAGCATTAGAATATCCTGTGCCTCTGAATCTTCTTTTCTTAAATAATGTATGTCGTTTGTTGCAACTAAAGGTATCCCTGTTTTTTTTGAAAGCTCTATTATTCTTTTATTTGCTTTTTCCTGTTCCGGAATATTTGCATGATGTTGTATTTCAAGATAAAAATTTCCTTTCCCAAAAAAAGATTCGTATTTTTTTGCCAGTTCTTCTGCTTCTGTAATTTTATTTGCCAAAAGCAGCCTTGGAATTTTCCCCTGGATGCAGGCTGACAATCCAATAAGCCCTTTTGCATATTGTTGCAGGATATAGTCATCAATTCTTGGCTTGTAATAATATCCTTCAAGGTGGGCTATTGAAACAAGCTTTACTAAATTTTTATATCCCTCTTCGTTTTTTGCCAATAAAATTAAGTGGTTTCTTGCAGAATCTATTCCGGGTCTTTTATCGGTTAGCTTTTCAAAAGCAGTATAAATTTCACATCCTATAATAGGTTTTATGCCTTTTGCTTTTGCTTTTTTGTAAAATTCAATGGCGCCGTACATTACCCCATGGTCTGTTAAGGCAACAGAATCCATGCCAAGTTCTTTTACATAATCCAAAAGCTCGTCAATTTTGGCTAAACCGTCTAATAGAGAATAATGCGAGTGAACATGCAGGTGTGTAAATTTCATAATATATAACTATTATAATATGCTATATACCATTTTACCTTTTGTAGTGTTAAAATCAAGAATGGCATATCCAAACTTAAAAGAAGAAAAAAAGCTTTGGAAAAAAGGATATAAATATGTGTGTGGAATTGACGAAGCCGGAAGGGGACCTTTGGCTGGACCTGTGGTGGCGGCCACTGTGAGTTTTTTGGATTATAAAAAATTAGGAAATAAAAAAGAAATAAACGATTCAAAAAAAATTCCAGAGAATCAAAGAGAAAAAATTTATAAAACTTTAACAACTGATAAAAATATAATGTGGGGGATTGGCATTGTTTCAGAAAAAATAATAGATAAGATAAATATTTTAGAGGCCACAAAATTAGCGATGGAAAAGTCTGTTATAAATTTGCAAAAGAAATTAAAAATAGGCGCTGAATTTTTAATTTTGGACGGAAATTTTAAAATAAATATGAATATTCCCCATAAATCAATTATTAAAGGCGACCAGAAATCTTTGTCTGTTGCTTCAGCTTCCATAATAGCAAAAGTTACGCGAGATAGAATAATGAAAAAATACCATAAAAAATATCCGGAATATGGGTTTGATAGGCACAAGGGCTATGGAACTGTTTTACACGTAGAGAATTTAAAGAAAAATGGATTATGCAAAATACATAGGAAAACTTTTTATCCGGTAAAATGCGCTAAGTATCTTTAAAAGTTATCCACAGCAATCTTTTTTCTTTTTTTAAAAGAGAGTTATAATTAATAAAAGGTAATTATCCAAATTTAAAAGTTGGCAGATAAAGATATGACTAAGTTTCGGTTATTTATAATTATTTTGTTTTTGCTGGTCTTGCTGGTTGTTTTTTGGCTATTTTACAGCAATCAAAAAAATAGCATACGGCTGGAAAAGATGGAAAATCTTATCAGTATTCTTAGATCCGATGTTGTTCCTTCAATTGTATCTTATGGAAAGGTTACAAACATAGACGGCAGAAAAATAACTATGTCTTTTAATAATGATTTTATCACAATAATTATAAATGATGATGCTATGATAAGCTCTTTGGCGGGAAATCAGGATTACGACGCGGGTCAGAATACATCTGATATAAGTCAGATTAAAGTAGGGGATGTATTAAATGTAAGCCTAACTGTTGACGAAAGCGGAAATTTCCATGGTGATTCTGTAATTAATTTTTCTCAAAATTAAATTTAAACTTATAATAAAATGGAAAATGCAACTATATATTTTTCTTTAATAGTTATATTTATAATGGCTTTTATGCTTGGGGTCGGACTTGGGTTTTTTTTAAAAACAGATAATAGCGCCATTGTTCAAGTTCAGCCTGCAACAGAGTTGATTGCCCTTTTATCTTCAAAACCTGTTTCTGGAATAATGATATATGGAACAGTTGAAGATATTAATGACAGAAATATTAGAATAAGCAACCAAGACGAAAGTATTGTTTTGGAGATTAGCGCTCACGCCAAAGTTTATAAAACAGCGGATGGCAAATCAGAGGAAATAGTTTTTGAAGACATCAAGAAAGGGGATGCATTAACTATAAATTCAACTATGACATCTGACGGAAAATTAAGGGGAGATTCGGTTTATATTTTTACAAATATCCAGAAATAATCTTTTTTAAAACAATAAAAAACCCTCAAAAAAGATGTGCGATCTTTATGAGGGTTTTTCAGTCTTTAGAGAAAGACTGAGAGAACTATTCAAGAGCTGTTGCTTGAGCCAGAAGTTC
>Ga0265297_10008771_pt1 | contig 13342 bp, 12 predicted proteins | sample Munlanlwell13791_FD_192502 | JGI IMG/M metagenome (GOLD analysis project Ga0265297, IMG submission 192502) | Leachate microbial communities from a municipal landfill in Southern Ontario, Canada - Leachate well 137-91 | ecosystem: Engineered > Solid waste > Landfill > Unclassified | place...
CCATTGTGAGCAATATGAGTTCTGTCGGGGGCGGGATGCGCATCAGGAGCCCCTGGGGAGTTCCTATCAGCAATGTCGTCAATTGCATTATCTACCGGAATCAGGGGGGCAATCTCAGCCGTGATAATGCTGATCTTTGTGCAATGGCCTTGGTGTCTTGCTGCGTGTCACCGGATTATGCCGCGTGGCTAAATCCGGGCGGCACGACTAACGATCCCCTGCTGGTCAGCATTGAGTCCGGGAATTTCCGGTTGTCGTCTGAGAAATCCTCCTGTTACAACCGCGGCACCAACCTGCCGTGGATGGGCAATGCCGTGGATTTGGACGGGAATCGGCGGATCGATCGGCCCGGCGGCATCACGGATATCGGGGCCTATGAATACCTGCCGAACATGAGCATCTTCAAAATTCGGTGAAAGGGCAAGCGGCGTGAAGTCGGCGGGTGAGGAGCGTAATCCCGACTGGGATCGCCCGGAGTTTGATGCCGAGCATAGGGAATCCGTCCTGTCCGCGCCTCATGGGATGCAAAACGGAGACAAAAGTGGTCGCGGACGGGAAAAACCCGCCAAAAATACGGCGACCCAAATCGCCGTAAGTCATTGACTATAAATGGGTGGAGCGAAGGAGATTCGAACTCCCGACCCCCACGTTGCGAACGTGGTGCTCTACCAACTGAGCTACCGCCCCATGTAAAAGAGAGACCTGCCGCCTTACTGCGGGCGCCAAAAACCAGGGATCAAACGCCGGAAGCCGGTAAAAAACCGCCGACTTCAAGCAGCGCCAATCGCAGGAACCAGTGACAACAGCATTACGGCGCCGGCGCCTGGCTGGCCATCTTGGCCATTTGCTTCATTTTTTTCTTCTGCTTTTTTTCCTCGATGGAAAGCTTGGGCTTGTTGTTGTGACCGGCATTGCCTTTATCCATGCTTTTTCCCATGACGTGCCTCCTTATCCTGAGAATCTCCCGGGAACTTGCTTTCTGGCCGGCGATTATCCTCGCCGGGGTTTCATCTGTCAAAACATTATTTTTGGCTGCGCACGCGCGCGCCGGCAACGCGCGGCGCGAGCAAATGAACGCCCACGGTAATCACCAGGCCGCCCAGGATCAGCACGCTGCCCAGCGCCATGAACCGGTTAATGTGCTCGCCCAGGACCAGCACGGCCAGTACCGAGGCCATCACGGGCTTTAAGAAAAACATCATCGAGGCCTGGAAAGCCGTGCCATGGCAAAGTCCGAAATAATAGAGCCCGTACGCCAGCGCGGTGCCCAGGAGGGCCACATACAAGGTCGGCGCCCAGGCGCCCGCCAGGCCGGCCAGGCCCTGCTGGGCAGTCACTACCAGCGCGAACGGCAGAACCATCAGACTGCCGAACAGCGCTGAAAAGCCCGTGAGCACAAATACGCCGTAGCGGATGATGACGCGCCGGACGATACAAACGCTGAGCGCGAACAACATGGCCGCCAGCAGCATGAGGCTGAGCGCCGCCAGGGACTGGCTTGTAAAGGCGCCCGATTCCCAGGCAAAACAGGCCACTCCCGCGAGGCCGGTCGCCATGGCCGCCCATTTCGGCACGCTCCAGGATTCGCGGTTGACAAAGCGCGCAAAGAGCAGGACGAAAATCGGGTTGGCGCTGAACACCACGGCGCAGGAAGCCGCCTTCTCAAATATCAGGATGGCGGCATGAAACAGCACGAGCGCAAGCGCAAACCCGATGAAGCCGTTGAGCGCAAACACGCCGTAATCGCGCGGGACCAGGGGCGTCGACCGTTTGCGCAGCGCCGGCGCCGCCAGGGCCAGCAAAATGATCCCGGTCAGGAAAAAGCGGATAAAGACCATTTGCAGGGGATGCACCCGCGCGCCGACAAGCTTGCTGGCCACCTCAACCGTGCTGAACAAGCCGACGCCGGCAAAGAGCGCCAGGAACCCGATTATTTTTTCGTGACGCATGGCAAAATCCGATTGGAGCGACAGACCCGGGTGTCCCAGCGGCCGGAATTGGGCGGGATGGCCAAAGGCACGTCCCCAAAAAAAAGGGGCGCGCTATGCTTGCGGTGACGGCTTATAGGACTTTTCGATCTTGGCAGCCACATCCTTGTAGCCGATATCCACCTGGTAAATTTCCTTGTAATATTGCTTCACCGCCCCGGCGGTATCGCCCTGGGATTCCAAGGTTTCGCCCAGCTGGTAGAAAATATCCTTTTTCAGATCGTCCATTTCGGTCAGTTCAGCGGCAGCTTTCTCCAGTTGCTCGCGCGCCATATCATACTGCTGTTTCTGCTTGAAACAGCGCGCCATATAATACAGCGAACGCACCCGGTTGCGCGGATTGCGCTGGGCCAGCTGGAACTGCTGGATGGCCTCGTTCAATAAATTGCGCTCGAACAAGAGCACGCCGTAATCATACCGCAGGGCCAGGTCATTGGGATAGCGCTCGACGCGCGCCTCGGTGTTCTTGAACACGAACTCCTGCCTGGCGGCTTCCTTGGTTTTTACCCCGGCCAGATCGCCGTTTTCACGGCACTGGATGATCTCAAAATCGAATTGTTTCAACTGCACCGCCGCCAGCATCTGATCAAGCTGCGGGTCCGCTGCACCGCCGAGGCGCTTGGCTTCCTCGATCGTGTGCTTGGCGTCGTCAAACCGCGCCGCCTGCATATAGAGGTTGGCCAGGGCGCGGCGGTAATTGACATTTTCCGGCTCGCGCTTGACGCGCCCTTCCAGGTCATTGATCAGCAATTCTGCGCTTTTGCTGTCCTTGACAGCCATGGCTTCCTTCTCGAGCATGGCCGCTTCCGTGACATCCTTGATAACACTCCGGTAGCCGCCCTCGCCCTTCGCCGCATCATCCCAGCCACCCTTGGCCATTGTTTCACGCGCCATGGCATTCTTCAGCGCCTGCATGGCCTGGGCATCGTGGGGCTTCAGGGTAACAACGGCTTCAAAACATTCCTTCGCATCCTGGGATTGTCCTATTTGCATATACAAATTGCCCAGCCAGGTCAGGAATGCAGCATCCTGCTGAAAATGCTCCCGCACCATGGCCAGCGTCAAGGCGGCCACTTCCGGCATCTCGGCGGCCTCGGCCGCCTTGCACAGGAAACGGATAAAGGTAAAGTTCAGAGGATCTTTGCGGATCAGGTCTTCGCCCAGGCCCAAGGCCTCCTGCGGCTTCCCGGCGCGCAGGGCCAGCCAGCCTTTGATCAATTGCGGCGCGGCGCTGAGCGTGGTCATGACGCGCGCAGCCTGGTTGCCGCCGCCGGCTTCATTAAACTGCTTCAGGGCGGCCGCCCGCAGGAATTTCCGGGCCCGTAAAAAATGGGGCTCGATATCCAGCGCCGCCCTGAACATATCCATCGCATAGGGCAGATTGCTGTGCTCGGTGGCAACCAGCCCCTTGTCGAACAGTTCGCGCGCGCGCTTGGTCATATTGGCTTCGGATAGATCCGCCATGTAAAAAACTCCTGTTTTTTTCCGATATTTAAGATTACACTTGCAAAACTTACCTGTCAACAGGCAAGGAGCCGCAGCGTGTCATGGAATTACGAGCTCAACACAGTTTTAAAAAAGCGGGCGCCTTCCGGATGTTCGGCGCCGGCCTGCTGGCAGGCGTCTGGCTGGCGGCGGAAGCGGCTTCCGCCGGCAGTTTTATAATGGGCGACGCCGTCTCGCTGTCCAAGCTGTCCCATCGCTACGGCTTCATCTCATACACCCCTCAAGGCAAGCACATTGCGCTGCAAACCAAGTTCGACACCTTCGACTTTGAAGGCGATACCCGCAAGGTCGAGTTTAATAACATCCTTATCTGGTTGAATGCGCCGGTGGCGCGACATTGGGGTGCCTGGACCATCCGGGATCTGGATGTGGATAAAACCATTTTACCGCTGCTCAACCCCTCTGTGGCGCTCAAGTCGGAAAACTGGCGGCTGGTGATCGTGGACCCGGGCCATGGCGGCGAAGACCGCGGCGCCTCCGACCTGGGCCGGGGACTGGAAGAAAAACGCATTGCCCTGGAACTGGCCCGGCGCGTCCGGACCATCCTGCAGAAATACAACGTGGATGTGCGCCTGACGCGCAGCGGCGACCAGACCGTTGAGCTGGGCCAGCGTTGCCTTTCGGCCAACCGGCTTGGGGCCGACCTGTTCGTCAGCATTCACCTGAACGCGGCGGCGAATTCGGGTTCCTCCGGCATCGAGACCCACATCCTGCCGCCGGCGGGCTGCCCCATCACGGCCAGCGCCCTGGTCAGCTCCCGGGATCGCGTGGCGTTCCCGGGCAATCGTCACGATAAAGCCAATATGGTCGCGGGATATTACATCCAACGGAGCCTGATCAAGTATACCCGGCTGGAAGACCGCGGCGTGCGGCGCTCACGGTTTTACGTGCTCCGCAACGTGGCCTGTCCCGCGGCCCTGGTGGAATGCGGGTTTATATCGAGCCGCAAGGACAGGGCCAAGATCATGACAGCGGCCTACCGCGATAACGTTGCCAGGGGCATTGCCGAAGGCATCTTATCCTACCTCAACATGGTCAAGCGCGCCCGGGCGCTTAATCCCTGAGGAAATCCGCTTGCTTCACGACCCCGATATTCTCATAATACAACTTTATTTATCCGGAAAACAAAAGGAACCCATGAAAATTCCATTGCTTGATTTGAAGGCCCAATATGCGCCGCTGCGCGCGGAGATCCGCGCGGCCATCGACGAGGTGTGCGACGCCCAGCAATTTATCCTCGGCGCGCGGGTCCAGGCGTTTGAAGCGCATGTGGCGGCTTACTGCGGCGCGCCCTACGCCGTCGGCCTATCCTCCGGCACCGACGCCCTGCTGGCGGCGCTCATGGCCCTGGATATCGGACCCGGCGACGCGGTCATCACCTCCCCCTTCACTTTTTTTGCCACGCTCGGATCCATCGTCCGGACGGGCGCGTTTCCACTCATGGCCGATATCGACCCCCTGACGTTCAACCTGAGCCCGGCCAGCGTGCGCGCCCTGCTTGAGAGCCCGCCCCGCCGGAAGAAACACACCCCAAAGGCGCTTCTGCCGGTGCACCTGTTCGGCCAATGCGCCGACATGGATCCGCTCATGGACCTGGCGAAACAACACGGTCTGCATGTGATCGAGGACGCGGCCCAGGCCATTGGCGCGGAGTACCCCGCACGCACCGGCGTCCACAGGGCGGGCACCATGGGGGACATCGGCTGTTTCAGTTTCTTCCCTTCCAAAAACCTGGGCGGCTTCGGCGACGGCGGCATGGCAATAACCCGCGACGCTCCGCTGGATACAGCCCTGCGAACCATCCGCGTACACGGGTCGGCGGAGGAATACCGGCACGACCGCCTGAGCGGCAATTTCCGTCTGGACGCCCTGCAGGCCGCCGTGCTGGACGTCAAATTGAAATACCTCGAAAGCTGGCATGCGGCGCGGCGCGCGCACGCCGATTTCTACAACCGTGCTTTCCGGGGCTCAGCGGTGCAGTCCCCGCAGGCGGCCTACGCGGGCCACGCCCTGACAAATTATCACATTTACAACCAATACGTGGTGCGCGTGCCGGAGCGCGACCGGGTGCGCGCAGCCCTGCAAAAGGCCGGCATCGGCTGTAACATTTACTATCCCGTGCCCATGCACCTGCAGCCCTGTTTCCGCGACCTGGGTTACCGCGCCGGCGATTTTCCGGAAAGCGAGCAGGCCGCCCGTGAAGTCCTGGCCCTGCCCATTTACCCGGAATTAACGGACGCCATGCAACAGGCCGTGGTGGATGAAGTGCTTAAGGCGGTCGCGGGCAAATAACCAAGAAGGAGGCGCAAATTAAATTGGATTCCCGATCAGGTCGGGAATGACATACTATGTCCGTCTTTGCTGTCATTCCCGCGAAAGCGGGAATCCATTCCATGCTTTGAAATTACTATGCAATCATGACGAAAACAAATAACAATGCAATTCCGCGGCATGTCGCCATCATCATGGACGGCAACGGGCGCTGGGCCAAACAACGCGGCGTGCCACGCCTGAAGGGCCACGAAGAGGGCGCCCAATCGGTGGAAGCCATCCTGCGCGCCTGCAAGCAGGCCGGCATCCAGTACCTGACCCTGTACGCCTTCAGCACTGAGAACTGGGTGCGCCCACCCTCGGAAATCAGGGGCCTGATGCGCATCCTGGCACAGTTTCTTAAAACCCGCGAGGACGATATGCTCAAGGAACAAATCCGGCTGCGCGCCATCGGACGCCTGCAGGATCTGCCGCGCCCGGTGCGCAACGAACTCCAGCGCGTCATGAAGTCCACGGAACAATTTACCGGCCGCCAGCTGATCCTGGCTTTGAGCTACGGCAGCCGGGATGAAATCACCCAGGCCGTTCGCGCCATCGCCCAGCGTGTCAAGGACGGCAAACTGGACGTAAAGGACATTGACGAGGCCGTGGTCGCCCGGCACCTTTTCGCGCCCGATGTCCCGGATCCCGACCTGCTGATCCGGACCAGCGGTGAAATGCGCCTCAGCAATTTCTTGTTGTGGCAGGCGTCCTATGCCGAACTTTACATCACGGAAACGCTCTGGCCCGATTTCCGCGAAGACGCTTTCGCCAAGGCCCTGGCGGCCTACGCCCGCCGCCGGCGGCGGTTTGGCCAGATCGAATGACCGGGATGCATAGGAATTTAATCTTGCGGTCCTAACGAACCGCCACTACACCGGCATCCGTTGTAGAGGCCGTCCGTGAGAACGGCACAATGTTGCGGCGTTAGCCGCTTCCGTTTAACCTGATTCGCAAGGAATAGTTATGACGGCACTAGCCAAACGAATTGCCAGCGGACTGTGCCTCGGGGCGGCCTTCCTGCTGGTCGCCAACTGGGGGCCGTCCCTCAGCATCTGTGCGCTGCTTTGCGCCATAGCAACCATTGCCTTGCTGGAATTCTACAAGTTGCTGGACGCCATGGAGATTCCCAGCTTTCGCATCATGGGGGTGGTCGCCAGCATCCTGATGATCACCGGGACATGGCTCTCGCTCACCTTTAAAACAGCCGTGCTGGCCGGGGAACACGAGCTGATCATTCTGTTCGTCACCATTATTGCGATTCTAATTCGGCAGTTCCCGCAGAAAAACAACGACCAGCCCCTGGCCACCATGGCCTGCACGCTGTTCGGTATTCTGTACGTGCCGTTTCTGTTCAACTATTTCACCAAGCTGGCCTTTACCTGGGAAAGCCCCTCCTGGATAAACCCTATCGGGTCAACGGGGCTGCTGCTCGTGTTCTATCTGATTGCCGTCGTCAAATTCACGGATATCGGCGCATTTGTCATCGGCAGCCGGCTGGGGCGGCACAAACTGTTCCCGCGCATTTCGCCAAGCAAGACCTGGGAAGGATTTTTTGGCGGCGTGGCGGCGGGGCTGCTGGTCAGCCTGTGCGTGTATTTCACGGTCGGCGGCCGGTTCGGCGTCATCACCATGCAAATTTACGACGCGATCATCCTCGGGATTATATTGCCGGTCATGGGCACGGTGGGCGACTTGACCGAATCCATGCTCAAGCGGGCCGCAAAAAGCAAGGATGCCGGCCAACTCGTGCCCGGCATGGGCGGCGCGCTGGATGTGCTGGATAGTCTCCTGTTTGGCGCGCCGGCGCTGTACATGTACGTCAAAATTCTGCTGGCGGTCTAATGCGCAACACCTTCAAGAATCTTGTCATCCTGGGCAGCACCGGCTCCATCGGGGAAAGCGCCCTGCGCGTGGTGGCGGCCTTTCCGGACCGGTTCCGGATCATCGGCCTGACGGCCCAGTGCAGGATGGAGCGTCTGCTGGAACAGGCGCGGCTTTTTTCGGTTGAGCGCGTGGCCGTGGCCGACCCCGAATCGGCGCGGCGGGCCAGGCAACTTGCCCCGGCGGGCCTGACAGTGCTGTCCGGACCGGAAGGCCTGGAGGAACTGGCCGCGCAGGAATCCGCCGATATCGTGCTCGTGGCCGTCGTGGGCATGGCAGGCTTAAGTCCCGTACTGGCGGCCCTGCACCGGGGCACGGATGTGGCGCTGGCCACCAAGGAAGTCCTGGTGGCGGCCGGTCAAAAAGTCATGGCCGCCAGCCGCGCGGCGGGCGCACGGATTTTGCCGGTGGACAGCGAACATAGCGCCATTTTCCAGTGCCTGAACGGCCAGAGCGCGGATTGCGTCCGCCGCCTCATATTGACCGCCTCGGGCGGGCCGTTTGCACACAACCCGCACCTTGACCTGGAGAAAGTCACCGTGGTCGAAGCCCTGAAGCATCCCCGCTGGAACATGGGCCGCAAGGTGACGGTGGACTCGGCCACCATGATGAACAAAGGCCTGGAAATCATCGAGGCCCACTGGTTGTTCGGGGTGCCCCTCGAGCGCATTGAAGTCGTGGTACACCCGGAAAGCATCGTGCATTCCATGATCGAATTTCAGGACAGAAATGTGCTGGCACAGCTCAGCGTTTCGGACATGCGCTTCGCTATCCAGCTGGCGCTTACCTGGCCGGAGCGCCTGGATGGCGGCCTGCCGGCGCTCGACCTGGCGCGGCTCGGGACGCTTCATTTTGCCGCGCCGGACGAGGCGCGCTTCCCCTGTCTGGCCCTGGCCCGCGCCGCGGCCCGGGCGGGCGGCACCATGCCGGCCATCCTGAACGCGGCCAACGAGGTGGCCGTCCATGAATTTCTAAACAACAAACTGTCCTTCCCCGGCATCTGGCGCACGGTGGAACAGGTGCTGGGCCGGCATACCGCCCAAGCCGACCCGGACCTGCCGGATATTCTGGCGGCCGATCAATGGGCGCGCAAGGAAACCGGTCGGTTGATTCGGGAACAATGAAACAGGCCGCCAAAGGCGGCAACAAAAATTCTGGATTCCCGATCAAGTCGGGAACGACAAACAACGTCGCCCCATTCTGTCGTCCCCGCGACCAGGCGAGAAGCGATAATCCAGAATATGTGTAACTCTGAAATTCCTGTACACTTAAATAAAAGGAAATAAATGGACTCTATGATTTTCCATGGCATTTATGTAACCGTGATCGTATTGCTGTTGTTCGGCGTATCCATCTTTGCCCATGAACTGGGACACTTTATTGCCGCCCGATTGTTCGGCATGGTTGTGGAAGTCTTTTCGTTAGGTTTCGGGCCATCCATCTGGAAAAAAAAGCATCACGGCACCTTGTACAAGATCGGCATTTTCCCCATTGGCGGGTACGTGGCCCTGCCCCAGATGGATCCGACCGAAGCCCTGCCGGCCGCAAAGCCGAAACAAACTGATGTTACCGAATCTGTAGCCGCGCCACAAGGGAGCGCGTCCTTGCCGGCGACTCCGCCGCCCAAACCCCTGCCGCCCGTGGCGCCCTGGAAAAAAATCGCCGTGGCGGCGGCCGGCGCCGCCGGCAATATGGTCCTGGCCGCGATCATCGCCTGGATTGTCTACTGGGGCGGCAAGCCATCCACGCCGGGCGAGCGCTCCGCCATCATCGGCTTTGTGGACACCAATGCGGTGGCTTACACCAGCGGATTGCGGATTGGCGATGAGATCCTTGCCGTGAATGATGTCCCTGTTTCAACGTGGAGCGATGTCATCCAGGAAAACGCGCGCTTCGAAACCGTCACCTTCGCCGTCCGCACGCCGCAGGGCACCAACATGATCACGGTGCCGACGGAAAAGAACGTGCTGGGTTTCCGGATGGTGGATGGCCTGCGCGAAGTCTCGCTCTGCAAGGTCATGGCCGTGGAGGCTTTGTCAAGCGCGGCCCGGGCCGGCGTTCAGCCGGAGGACGTCATCGTAAGGTTCAACGACGCAACCGTGCTCAGCATTGAGCATCTGGTCACGCTCGTGTCCGCGCGGCCGGATATGCCCACCCCGCTCGCCGTGGAACGCGGCGGCCAAATCCTGGAGCTCAGCGTTGCGCCGCAGCTTGATCCGGCCATGGGACGCGCGCGGATCGGCATCCGCTTCGACCCGATGGCCGTGGATTACGACAAGGTGGTTCACATCCCGCCCGGCGTTCAACTGAAAGGCCATGCCACCATGATCCTGCGGGTGGTCCGGGCGCTTGTTTCGAAGGAAGCCCGGCACACGGCCGAGGGACTCGGCGGTCCGCCAATGATTCTTTACATGATCCAGGATGCCGTGCGCAAAGGCATAATGATCGCCCTGTGGTTCATGTGCTTCCTTAACGTGAACCTGGCCATCATCAACCTCCTGCCGATCCCGGTGCTCGACGGCGGGCACATCCTGTTTTCCCTTTGGGAACTGGTCACCCGGCGGCCGATTCACCCGAAGCTGATTGCCTGGATTTACCAGGTTTCCTTTTTCCTGTTTATCGCAGCCATCATTTTGCTCTCGGGACGCGATTTCCAGCGGCTCTATACGCTGCACCGGCTGACAAAAGCGGCGGCCAGCCCGATGGCCGTCACTGACGCGGCCGCGAATGCAGCGCCCGGCGCCGGGACCAACGCCCTCGCCGTTCCGGAGACCGTCACCAATGAACCGGCGGCACCCTGAAGATCGCGCCAAGATGACGGCCGTCGCATGAATAAAATAATGAAAAATCTGTTCATTTTATGAGGATTAATTCTCCATCCCTGCTGGCGCCGCGGCGTAAAACCCGGCGGATTCAGGTCGGCCCCGTGGCGGTGGGCGGTGGCGCGCCGGTTGCGGTACAGTCCATGACCAAGACCGACACGCGCGACGTCCGCGCCACGGTTGCCCAGATCCGCGACCTGGAACGCGCGGGCTGCGACATCATTCGCGTGGCCGTGCCGGACGAGGAGGCCGCGAGGAACCTGGCCGCGATCCGCCGGGCAATCCACATTCCGCTCGTGGCCGACATCCACTTTAATTACCGCCTGGCCCTCGAGGCGCTGGCCGCGGGTGTGGACGGCCTGCGGATTAATCCCGGCAACATCGGCTCCATCGCCAACGTGCGCGAAGTGGTTCGCGCCGCGCGCGAGCGCAAAGTTCCCATCCGCATCGGCGTCAATGCCGGCTCGCTGGAAAAAGAAATCCTGGCAAAACACGGCGGCGCCACGGCCAAGGCGCTGGTGGCCAGCGCCATGAAACACGTGCGCATCCTGGAAAAACTCGACTATCGCGAAATTAAAATTTCGGTGAAGGCCTCGGACACGGCGCGCACGGTCCAGGCCTATCGGCTCCTGGCGGAAGCCACCGATTATCCCCTGCATCTGGGCGTAACCGAAGCCGGCACGCTGCTCACCGGCGCGGTGCGCTCGACCGCGGCGCTGAGCATTCTGCTGGCGGAGGGCATCGGTGACACATTGCGCGTTTCGCTGACGGAACACCCCTTGCGGGAAGTCAAGGCGGGCCTGGAAATTCTGCGCGCGCTCGCGCTGCGGCCGCCCGGCCCCAGCGTCATTGCCTGCCCCACCTGCGGACGGGTTGAAATTGATGTCATCGCCCTGGCCCACCGGCTGGAAGAAGAGCTGGACAAGCTGGCGGTGCGCGCGTTTTCCGGCGCCCGCCAGCCGAAGGACTGGCCGGTGGTAGCGATCATGGGCTGCATGGTGAACGGCCCCGGCGAAGCCCGCGAGGCGGATATCGCCATCGCCGGCGGCAAGCGGAAAGCGGCGCTTTATGTAGGCGGCGTGTTCAAGGCCACGGTGCCGGAAAGGGCCATCGTGGCCGCGGTTATCCGGCAGGTGCGCGCATTTCTTTGCCGCACTCTGGCCCGCAAAACATTGAGGCGCAAGGTTTCGAGGTTCAACGGTCGGGCCGAATGAAGTGGATATCTTCGACCGTTGAACGGTAAAATGATGGATCGTCACATTTGCTTCGTAAGCTTTGTTTGTGGGAGGCGCGACGATCGCGGCGCATAGCGCCCCTCCCACCAAGATTTGAATCCCTGAACTTTAAACCATCCCAAGATCCCTTATCCCCGCGCAACCGGAGCGGGCGTGACCGGGACATCGGCGGGAGTTTGCCGCCTGCGGGCTTCTTCTTTCAGGGCCCAGGCTTCCATCGGCGTGGCAACTTTCGCCCGCGGCGCCGCCGGCACGCTCCTGGTCTTGACCTGCTTATACACAAACGACTTGCCTTCGTAATTGCGCAGAACCACTTCCTTGTCAGTCATGGATTCCACGTAATCGGGCAGAAGCGGCACCTTGCCGCCGCCGCCCGGGGTGTCAATGACGAAGTGCGGCACCGCCAGGCCCGAAGTCCAGCCGCGCAGGCCCTTGATGATCTCCAGCCCTTTGGCCACGGTCGTGCGCAGGTGCTCCGTGCCGGCAACCTGGTCGGCCTGATAGATGTAATACGGCCGCACACGGCAGGCCAGCAGTTTCTGCATGAGCATGCGCATCACGGCCGGGTCGTCGTTGACGCCTTTCAGCAGGACAGTCTGGGTCCCAAGCGGGATGCCGGCATCGGCCAGCCGGTTAAGGGCCAGGGATGACTGCGGCGTAATTTCATCCGGGTGATTGAAATGCACGTTTATAAAGAGTGGGTGAAATTTTTTCAGCATCCGCGCAAGCTTGGCGGTCACACGCTGGGGCAATACGCACGGCACGCGGGTCCCGATGCGGATGATTTCCACGTGGGCAATCGCGCGCAGTTCCCTGAGAATAAATTCCAGGCGCTCATCGGAAAGCAGGAGCGGGTCGCCGCCCGACACGATCACATCGCGGATCTCCGGATGCTGACGGATATAGGCCAGCCCGTTCTCGATGAATTGCGGATGCATCTTGTGGAAGTCGCCCACCATGCGCTTGCGGGTGCAGAAGCGACAATAGGAAGCGCATTCGTGCGAGACCAGGAACAGGACCCGGTCGGGATAGCGGTGCACAATCCCGGGCACGGGCGACTCCTCGTCCTCGGCCAGCGGGTCTTGTAAGCCACAAGACCCCTCCAACTCGCGGGGATCGGGGACCATTTGACGGTACAGGGGGTCCCCCTTGGCCTTGATCAGGCCCAGGTAATAGGGATTAATACGGATGCGGAACGCGCCAGCCACCCGGCGGATTTCATCCACATTAAGGCCGAATACCTCGGCGACTTCTTCCGCGGTCGTAAGACTTTTTTGCAGCAGCTTTTGCCATCGTTCCATGTTAAGCGCCCTCCGGCGTGAGATACTTGCAGTACATTACGAGATCGTCGCCGGGACTGTAGAAATCGCGAATGCGCGCGTTTTCCACATAGCCCAGGCGCTGGTAAAATTTACGCGTAATTGCGTATTTGTCCCTGGCTGACGTTTCGATCACGATCAACCTCCCTTTTTTATCCCGGGCAGCTTTTTCCAGCCATTGAACCAGGGCTTTGCCGTAGCCCTGCCGGTGCCTGCCGGGATGAACGGCCATCCAGTATAAATCCACGACGCCTTCGGCCATGGGCCTGGGTCCGTAG
>Ga0265297_10008772_pt1 | contig 13340 bp, 2 predicted proteins | sample Munlanlwell13791_FD_192502 | JGI IMG/M metagenome (GOLD analysis project Ga0265297, IMG submission 192502) | Leachate microbial communities from a municipal landfill in Southern Ontario, Canada - Leachate well 137-91 | ecosystem: Engineered > Solid waste > Landfill > Unclassified | place...
ATAGCTGGTTTTAGCTTCCAGCCCGATTAGAGTTACCGAATGGACTGTTGTTGAATCAGGTTTGCCCTGCATACCGGAACCGGACTTTGTTGGAGTTTGGCTTGATGATGTTGTTGATGCTTGAGCAGTAGAGGCAGCTTCAGTTCCACCGGGACCGTCATAGGAAACATTTGAGTCGGTATTGACGTTAGTTGTCCAAGAGATGGTAGCGCTATCAAATGTGGTTTGTGATACTGCTACTCCGGAGATGATCGGCATGGCGGGAGTTTGGAAGGTGTAGTTGTCAGAGATAGTAGTGTTGCCATCCGAGTCAGTGACTTTAGCTCGAAGATTGTACTCTACTCCCGAATCAAGATTTTCAAGTTTAAAGGTATGGTCGATGTTAAAGTTGGCATCGGTTAGGGTGCTGCCATAGCTTGTTGTCGAACCATATTCCAAAACCGTCGTTGCCGCTTTTGAGGTTTCCCAATCAACCAGAGCGCCGGTCATGGTGATGTCGGTGATTTTCATACCAGAGATGAGAAGGGCGACCTTTGCCGGAGTCGTGAAGTCAAGGACGGAAGAATATCCGATGATCTGAATTTCATTGGCAGAGAATGCCTTAAAATAATACTTGGTTTGAGGCTCTAAATTGTAAAGCCAAATCTCGTGTGATGTATTCAAATCCGGCGAACCAACAATTTTGACTATCGCTCCGTTGTCAGCAGTATTGTCGGCACCGGCATGGAGAACATCGGTTGAATAAGCTACGTATGAAGTTGATGGCTGATCGGTGTTCCAGGTAATTTTAGCCCGAACACCCTGATCCTGCTTCCAACCATAAAGTTCAACCGTTGGATTCTGTGAAACATCGGGGGCTGAGCCGGGACGAGCAGAAACTTCATTGGTCGGCGGAGAGATGTTGCCAAGAACGTCCTCAGTCATAACACGGTAAGTGTAGGTGAAATTCTGATCAAGATTATTATCCAAGTAACCATTTTTTGTCGTCGTATCAATTAAAGTGTAGTTACTATTCTGATCAGTTTTTCTCCAAATATTATAATGATGGGCTCCAACTGTATCATTCCAAATAACTACCAACCTAAATTTATTCGACACAATGTTTGAACCATCCTTAATCTGCACCGCCTCAGGTGCGGCTAAAACATCTTTGTAGATTTGAGTCTGGTTGTTGTAGAGATCTTTGAAAGTAATGTAAACTCGGTCGGCATCAACGATATGCCAATCGGTCTTGGAGGTTGAATAGGCTTCCCAGGAGCCTGAGCAGGTATCGGCATTGGCATCATTGTTACAGATCTTCATTAAAACCGGAGCAGAATCATCGGTCATGTAGATATCAATGTCTCCCTGATCGTTAGTCGGTTCGGCCTTGATAATCATTGAAGTATTTGCCGGATTCTTGGTATCAAGCCTCATAACCGGAGATTCGGAGTTAGAGGTGCCCTGACCGGAAACATCAACATTAATTCTGATCTTAAATGAACCATTCAGAAATGATTCCTCAAAGTCGGTGTTCATTTCAATGTAAGTGGTATGATCGATCGGTTCTTCCGGATTTTGGTCGTTACCGGAAACCAAGCCTTTATCACCGGAAACGGCCGAATCAGTGATTAGATTCCAAGAAAGATTTGACGGATTGAAATATGAGAAAGTAACTGTTGAAGTGTAACGGAGCGAATAATCGACTCTGACTTCACCCGGGTGGTTAGTGTCTTCAGCCTTTACCGGCAGAGTCGCGGTTTGATCGGCGCCGTCTCTGTCAAGCTGCTTGGCAACAACATTAACCGGAGCAATGGCTTTTGGCGTCTCTGTTTGAGCGATAGAAAACTCGGAATAGATAACTGTGTTGTTTGGACGTTTGTAACCAAGCTTTAACTTGTACCAATACGGCTGGTCGTTAGTCAGACCGGTAACATCTACCGACTGCCAGAGGCCCGGACCTGAATAATCAGAGTTGACTGTCGGTCTTGGCGAATCAAGAAGGCTGTAGTCAACACCGTTTGTTGACTGGTAGATGTAGATTTTGGCGTCGGTTCCCGTGTCGGTCGGAGCGTCAAAAGGATTGAGCCAGGAGAGAGAAAGTTTCTTGTCTCCGGGGCCGATGGTAAAGTTATCATTAGCATTACTGCTATGATCGTCACTTGAGTGTGTGGTACCGGGAACGTGAGTAACACCGGAAATGTATTCCGGCGGATTGGTTGCCGGCATGACTCCGGTTGATACCGGGTTGGGTCGATCTTCGGTTGCAGATTCGAAATTAGGATCAAACCGCTTTCCGTTATCTGAAGTTGTAGCATATTCAGAGGTTGGATCAAGACATTCGGAAACATATACGGTTCGGCGGCCACCTTTGTAAAGCTTGAAAGCTTCGCCATCATTAAAGGAGTGGGTGCCGTCGAGATTCTCGTTTGGAAATTGGAAACATTGGTCAACTGAAGCTGCGGTGTATTTGTAATACGGATTCTCCTGATTAGTTAACGGAACTCCGGACGAATGGGCAAGTCTTTGCGGCGAGTAGAAATATATCATGCCTTCTTTTGTTGTGTCGTCGTACTGATAGTCAACTTTAACATGGCCCATGGCATCAAAAGCTGTTACCGTTGGAACCTCGGTCCAATTTGTATCTACTGCCTTATCCCAATTTGTTCCGTCACGGGAGAGGGTTGGCGTGGTTTCCAAAGTAAATGATCCAAGGCCGCCAGGTTTGACATAGATGTTGTCTTCATACAAAACGGTGCCGTTGGTTGCTTTAAACTTCAGATTGTTGCCGGAAGTGGTCGAGGTAAAGGTGGCACCATCGAAAGTCTTGGTGCCGGCATCGGCCTGAGAGAATTGATAATAGCTATAGCCACTCCATGGTTCGGGGGGAGTCCAGCTCCATTCGGCATCACCATTGGCAGAGGTGTGAAGTTCAAACCAAACAGTTTTACCGTCGCCGTAATAGTCGGTTTTAGTATTGTTGTATTGGTCTCTAGCGGTAATCTTTACATTGTATTCGTGAGCGGCGCCGTTTAGCATCCCCTGATCCCAATCGTAGCCGGAATTGACATAACGCGGGAAGGTTGGAGAGATAGCTTTCGGATAATCCTCCATCAGCCAGTTTGAGAGAGCTCCGGGAGAGACAGTTGTTGTTCCGGATTGATCAAGGGTTCCGGCCGGTTTTTCGATGCCGTAGGTGTCCCAATGAAGGGTGATCTTTTGGGCACCGGTCTTTTTGTATTGAAAACTACTGCCGGCAAAAACATGATCGCCATTGTCTGCGCCTTCTCCGGTAAAGGTATATTTACTGGTTGCCGTGTAAGGTACGATGCAAGGGCTTGCGTAGCTATCGCAGGTAGTTGTGAAGTAGATTAGACCGGTGTAATCGAATTTGATGTTGTTCAGTGAATCATAGGCGGCAACGGTAATATCATTGGCCGGAGTCGGAAAAGTGTCATCGGTGGTGATAGTTGTCGGGAAGACAGTTGAAGCAAAGTTAAAGTGATCAAGATTGCCGGGATCAATTTGGACGGTTGTTGTTTCATTGGTCCAGCTTTGCGATGGGGTTTCTGCCAACGATAAGTTGAATGGGTCAATGTATGAAGTTGTGTTTTTGTAATAGAAGGAGGCTAAGTGGTTGCCGGTTGTGATTGTAACTTGGGTAATCGGTGTTGTACAGTTGGAATTGGAATAGAAGCCGCCACCGGTTTGACCGGCAGAGAGGTTGAAGGTGGTGTTTGAAAGCAGGTTGATTACCTGACCGACCGTGTTTCTGGTTTCTACGGTTAATACTTCCGAACAGGAATCTGTGGCTTGAAGGGTTTGATTTAGTCCGGCAGTAAAGTAGGTACCTCGAACAGAAGCAACGGTAAAGTCAAAGAATTCGGAGTAATCGGTATAGTCGTTAACACCACCGGGATCAATGGCAGATACTTTCCAATAGTACTTTTGACCATAGACCAAAGGTGATGATATGGAAACGGAAAATGTTGCTGTTAGGCCGGAAGCATAACCGGTGCCGGCAGGAGAACCGGCTCCATTTTGATTGGTATAACTGCCGGAGACTTCTCTTGATTGTCCGCCTACGGTTTTAGTATCAGTTACAGTTTGGGTTTCTGCTGTTGCTCCTTGGGTAAAGGTGTAAGCATAAGTTGCTCCAAAGTCAGGAACTCCGGGAGCCGATTCTTGTCCAGTCATTTGGATTCTGTAACGCAACCAATCGCCATCAGGATCAGTTGAAACCATCGTCATAGAGATGTTTTGCATTTGGTTGGTAGCATGATTGGCAGGACCGGAAAGGGTTGGAATGGCATCATAGGAGTTTTTAGTGTAAGTACCAACAGAACCGGAGTTTGGAACACCGGTGCCACCGTCAACAGAGAAGACAGAGTCAGCAGGACGAGTACCCTTGGTAACTACATAGATTCTTCCTCCTCCTCCACCGCCACCTGCGCCGGCGCCATTACCACCTTTGGCAAATACATGAGAATCGGAGTCAGCGGTAAAGTTTTCAGATACCCAAACATAGATAGCTCCACCTGAGCCGCCACCACCATTGGTTGTACCATTGTTTCCATTGGCAGAAATGTAAGCATTACTTGCTGCTTCACCATCCATATCTAAATTACCTGTGATATTAAGTTGAATATGTCCGCCGCCTGTTCCGCCACCTGCTGTACCACCTGGAGAACCTAGGTAGACTAGATCTTTAGCTCCTCCATAGACTGCACCGCCTGTTCCTGTTTCACCTGAACCGTCTCCACCTGTTCCACCAAAACCACCACCGCCACCATTGGTTGTGCCGCTTCCTTTGCCGGGACCACTGCCGGAAGCTACATCAAAACCAAGACCAGTGGCAGAAAGTGTTCCAGAGACTGTTAGATCACCTGTCATATTGAAGGTTGGCCAGTTACCGGAAGAGGGATCACCATCGGCATCACCGGAGAAGGCCAGCTCGGAACCGGATGGGATTGTGAGATCATGAGAGTAATTCAATGTCTGGTGTTCAACCAGTGCCAGCTTGCCGGAGTTAGAGAGGGTGATGGAGTCGAAGGTGGCCGTTGCTGCATCACAGGTATCGTCGCAGTTGGTGCCTTCGCCGAAGAGGGTGGCACGTTGGGTGGAAGATAGTGAGTTGTTATCGATAGTTAAAGAACCGTTAGTTTGACCCTGAACTTTCGTGAAAATGGTGCCCGCGCTAGCGTTTCTACTCACAATGCGGCTGCCGCCATTCGCTGTTAATAAACCACTACCGAGATCAGAGCCACTACCAATAGTGATTGCAATTCTTCCGCCTCCTCCGCCTCCAGTTGCATCATGTACGCTATTTGCTCCATTCGCAGTTACCGAACCCGTTTTACTAAAAGTTCCAGTTGTTAAGTTTATACTTCCGCCCGAACCTGCGCCCGCATAAGAACCGGCTTTGCCATTTGCAGAAATAGAACCAGAAAGTATTGTCTGTCCCCCAACTGTCAAAATTATTGCACCCCCACCATTAGCCCCAGTATATTGCCCACCACTACCTATCTCTGTCGGATTTGTTACCGATCCATATGTCGGTCCGGCTGTTCCATTTCCAGAAGTACCTCCTGCACCACCATAGCTTCCACCAGTCAAAGCTGTTGTACTTCCTGGACCATTAAAATCATCGTACCCAAGATAATCCGTATTTACACTTCCAGTTACTGTTAAATTGTTAGGAATAGACAAATTTAGCCTAAAGACAGTTGTGCTCATTGTTGAATTGTCCGTATGGGATAATTTGCCATCTGAAGCAATAGTTAAATTCAATAAATGATCCAATGTGTAGGCATTTCCAGAAACCCAGTCAACATTAAGCGTCGCTTTTGATATTGTAAAATTTTCCGGTACACTAATAGTTCCACCTCGGTGAGAAATAAAACCTTCTACAGTACCAACACCCGACGAGAGTACCGAGTTTGACGAAATATTTAGTGTTGTCCCGCTAGGAACCTGAAGATCACCTGCGTTATCTACGTTAATTGTATCAAGTGTCCAGCTCTCACACCCCGTGTGTCCAGCGCATTTTGAGGCGATAGGAATGGCAGTTCCAGAAAGCGGATTAGGAATTGTGTCGCCATTATCAATTTTTATTGAACCATTCGTTTGTCCTTGGGTTTTAGTGAAAATAGTACCCGCCCCTGCATTTCTACTTTGTATCCTGCTTCCACCATAAGCTGTCAATAGACCACTTCCAAAATCTGCAGTATTACCTAAGTAAATCGCAATTCTACCACCTCCGCCAGAACCAGCCGCATCATGCCCACTATAACCTCCATCGGCAATAATGTTCCCGGATTTTGAAAGTGTCCCTGTTATAAGTTTGATGCTTCCGCCTGAGCCAGCACTAGCTATTCCAGCTTGACCCGTAGCAGAAATTAAGCCAGAAATTGTTGTTAGTCCACCAACATTTAGAGATATGGCTCCCCCACCGATGGCAGTGTTATATTGACCTCCACTCCCTAAGTTAGTTGGGTCAGTTGGCGAACCGTAAGTTGAACCACCAGTCCCTTGCGTCGAGGTACCGCCCATCCCACCATAGCCACCACCTGTCAAGGATGGTCCATCGCTTCCAGGACCGCTGTGTTCGTCGTAGCCAAGAGCATCCGCATTCACCTGCCCGTAAGTGTCAACGGTCATAGAATCACCAACTACCATATTAAGACGATAGGTTTCTGCCGTAGAGTTATCCCCATGAGTGATAGTTCCAAGATGTGATTCAACTCCGGTAACATTGACAAAACCACCTAGGGTTAAAGCTGTACTCCAGTTATTGGATTGGGTAAAGGTGCCGTTTGAAGTGACTGTTAAGTCCCCACCAGAGTCGATATCGTTAGAAAGAGTTAGCTGGTTGGTATAGGTAGTATCTCCACCGATAGTAAGAGTACCAAAGGAGATGTTTTCTGAGGTGGTAACAGCAACACTTTCATCAGTAGAATTGATGATAGCCACATCATTGGCATCTGGTTTGCCGTTATCCCAGTTAGCATCAGTGGACCAACCACCACTACCTGCTGTCCAAGTGGTAGTGTCTGAGGTGGTATCCCAACCCAGACAGTTGGTGGCTGTTGAGTTCATGGCGTAGATAGTACCGACTGTATTATTTGAATCAGTAACATTTACATAGTTGGCATATACTTCTCCACTTGGAGAAAGAGTCCAGCGGTTACTTGGAGAGGATGAGACGAGAATAGGTTTATACGTTGAATTACCGGCAAAGCGAAGGATAGTACCGGCACTGGTAGTTATGGATTTGGTGTTAGTGATAGTAAAGGTGTTATCTCCATCTACCCGAGGACCGAATTCCAGGGTACCGGCTTGAAGATCGATGTTGTTGTTAATAACTCCCGTCCCAGCTGCTGTAGTAAACACCGCCTTACCAGAGGGTTTGTTAATGGTGAGGGTGGTGCCAGGGATATAGCCACTTGATGTAGTAACCGTCTGAATCCCGGAGCCAACCATATTCACCGCAACAGTGCCAGATTGATCATTCGCTGCGACAGTAACCAAATCACCGGAAAGATTAATTGTCCCACCACTGATGTATCCGCATGACATTTTCAGTTGATGAGATATCGTTGCCGTACCTGTTAAAACCATGTTGAAGCCACAATTTCCAACTGTATTAAGTTCAACACCATAGTAGGTGGCTGATCCGGGGGTCCAACTTTTCGAACCCTGGTAGTAGAATATAATATTGTAACTCGAAGCGGAAAAATTACCCTTTGAATAAACCCAATTATTTGATAAGTAAAAATCTGAAATCAGGCTAACGGTACCAGTATCTTTACTAATGGTAATTGAAGGAGCACAATCGCCAACAGCAGCGGAGTATAAAGTTTGATCACCAGAACCGTTAATATTAATAACAGTGGAGCCACCAGACTGACCATTAATGGCAAGATTTCCTCCTAGATTTATAGTTCCGCCACCCACGCCACCTAATGTGACGGTAAAATTACCAGCCACATTTGCGGTTCCGGTTATTGTTAAATTGTAGCCCGGATTACCCGCACTATCATAAACAACATTTGCATAGGTTCCGCTTCCCGGTGTCCAACCATGAGATGTTTGGCCATAGAATTTCAGTGTCGATTCCCCTGCAGCTGTAAATGTCCCACCCAGCCAAATAAAGTTGCTGTCTGTTTGCAAATTATATCCATTTGTATCCAGCGTTCCAGTGTACCCCGCTATCTGGTTCACCCCCGCTGTTGTAATATCGCTTCCCAACCTGACTGTTCCCGAGGATTTGTTCACTGCTAACTTTGGAGAGTTGCCACCAGTTGAACTTATTGTCTGATCGCTGGAGCCATTAAATACAATCTGGGTAGAATTTGTTGTTCCTACACTAGTTCCAATATAAACATTTCCGCCAACATTTACCTGACCTGGACCGCCGGGATCCCCTGAATAAACACTGGTGTAATAATAGTCATGACTAACATTAGCAATTCCATAAATATTTAAAGTACACGTCCAACTAGTAATACATGCAGCCTCTTCCAAATCATAATATTGTACTTCACCCGGAACAAAAGGTCGAGTGATGTTGTCCTCTCCACTTCCCACCCAAGTTAATTTCTTATTATTGTGACTAAAGCTTCCACGCCGATAAAGCCAGTCACCAGAAAGAGAAATATTATCATTGAAAGTTACGGTACCGCTAATCTTGTTAATCGATATTCCGGTTGATTTACCGCCAGTAGCATTAAAAATTACTTGGTCACCAGAACCAGTAAGCTCCGCAATCGCGCTACCACGATTGCCGTTTGCCGCAACAATTAAATCATGGGTTATTCGAATTAAGCCAACATTAAAACTATAATCATAGGAATCGGTATTTAAAAAATCATGAGCAACATTTGCTATTCCAAGTAAACTATAAGAGCACCGCCATGACACTTCAGTACAGTTTACCTCAAGATCATAAAACGAAGATGAACCAGGAATAAAGTTCTTAGAATTGTTACTACCACCATTGCCTCTTAAAAGAAACTTTCCTGTAGTAGCAGTATATGTGCCACCGCTCAAATTTGTATCACTTGTTGTGGTAATTGTTGAAGATCCAGCATTAAAAACGCCAGATGACCAGTTAAATTCTGTCGAGGTAAAATTGTTTGAAGTCGAGTAGAGCGTACCACCGTAATCACTACTGATTATTCCAGCTACGGTAGTGTTTCCAGCCGGCAAAGTACAATCTGTGTTACTATAAGAGGACCCAAAATAAACGATATCGCTTGTCGTAGGTTTTGTGCCACCAGACCAATTTGTATCGACATCCCACTCATCAGAACCAACGCTATCCCAAGTTTTAACCGCTAAATCAGTAATGTTCCAACCAGAGTTATTTTTACCATTGCCAAAAGCATTTGTCGCAATAACTGTTCCGTTACTATTAATCGAGTCTTTGACATCTACATAAGTAGCCGCTACGGTTCCACAATTATTTTCGAAATACCATTGTGAACCAGGTGTTCTTGATCGTAAAATTACCATATCACCGGCCGAGGAATGTGATTGGCCTCCAATCGTTAATGCTTTTCCAGTTGCGCAAGATAATTTTCCATTTGCTCCAAGAGTTCCACCGTCAGCAGGAAACGATAATTTTCCAGATTCGATACTTAATGTCCCGTCAGTTAATACTAGGTCCTTCAACTGTGCTGAGCCATTCCAAACAACTTTAATACCGGAACCATTAACTTCGATTAAATCGTTAGCAAGGCCGCCACCAGCCGATATACCAAAGCCACCTTCAGCTCTAGCAACACCAGCTGTAATTTTAATACTCGCCGACCCCCCTTCGGACTCAACACCTATATAATAATTATCTCCAATTTGATAATAATTATCAGTGGCAGTAAGTGTTAGCGTTCTTCCGCTACCATTGAGTTTACCCTTCTCCATTGATAATTTCTTCTGAACATTGAAATCATTAGCTTGAATTGTGACGGGTGTGCTATTGGTATTTTTTCTAATTATTAAACGATAAAGATTCATTCCCGATGCAGGAGTAAAGTCTGTCGCATCGCCCGTTAAAACAATTGTTGATAATCCTTGGGTGAATGTCCCGCCACTAAGGTCAAGGTTGCCGGAGATGGTAATCTCACTAGCTGAAGCGTTCAGTGTCCCCGCCTGCCAGATCAGATCTCCGTTGACTGTCAGTGAATAGCCGTTGGTGTTGAAGGTACCATTCATACCGGCAGTGGTAGAAGTAACACCAACAACAGTTTGATTTGATGTTAAAGTAAGACCGTAAGTTGGATTGGTGACAAAAGCAATGTTATTGGTTGAATCAGGTGTTGAATGACCATCATTGCATGTCCAGTTTGTTGCAGTTGTCCAATTGGTATCAGTAGCACCAAGCCAGGTGCAGGTATGAGCATCTGCAAGGGCACGTTTGTACATTGGGCCATAGAGAATGATTGAGGTGAAAAGAAAGGTAAGAACTAAAACAGAAGCTAAACCAATGTTGTGAAAGCCGACATTTGGGTTAGAGTTCCATTTGCGGTAGAGAGATGATGATGATAGAAGTCTTTGATGGATTCTCTTTAGACGGCCTATCTTTAGCTTATCAGCGTTTTCAATACCTTTGATTTCGAGGGCTAATTCTTTCTCTTTTTGCTCTGCTTGCTGAACTGCAATTTCAGCTTGTCTTTTTGCATCAGTATAGGCCTGCTTTTGCTGTTCTTTAATATCAGATTTAATTTTTGAACTGGATTTAATCTTTCTGGCCTCAAACATCCCTTTAATATATAAGGCCAGGTTCTTTATCCAACGAAAATTCATGACATTGCCTATGCCATTCACAAAAAGACTTAAATACTTTTTAAGATTGAATTTTCCCCTCAATTGTTTCCCTCGCTTAGGGTAACGATTTACTACTTAATTATATCAACACTAAAACTACAAAACAACCGGAATTGACGTTCGATTAATATTTTTAGGTCAAAATGCGAGCGAGATAATTAAAAGCCAAAAAATACTTTTGCCAGATTGAATCATTGGAGTTGTATTGATTATCAAAAAACCAATCAACTAGCATTTCCCTTGTTCGACATAGCTCCTTTAAACAGTGATGATTTTTAGGATCAAGTCTGGTTAGATCAATGAGTTCCAAAGCCCTCTCAAACGAGATTCTTGAATATTCCTGATCGTCTTTTTTGCGCCAAATAATTGTCCTTTCTACCTCGCTGCCAATATTCGCCATCTGCTCGGCGAAAGATAATAAAAACCATTTTTTTTCAGTTAAAGTTTTATGATATATTAAATTCATTTTATTTTTGAAAACACAATTTCAGTAATTTTTTTACGCACTTTCTTATCATCAACTCCGCGAGATCGATTATTTTGTGACGGCCGCAAATTAATCATTGAATCAAACTCAATGAAATCATCACCGGTTTTTTTGGGATATAAATTTATTCCCCAAATATTTTCTTGTTTAGAACCTTTTTTTAACAAATACTCTTCCTCGTCAGCGTGCATTTCAGCATCAACTACCAAAATTTCTTTTTCCACATCAACCACTGCTTTAACTAAATTTCCAAACATTTTATCCGCCATGTTTTGCAATTCCTGGAAAGTAATTTTTTCAATTTGCTTCATAGTTAAAAGAATAGCATTTCCAGACTAAAAATCCAATAATAATTCCTTAGTTCTTCAGCCATTTCTCCCTTAACCTGCCAACCCAGGAGAAGGTGTCTTCAAGGGATCTAAGAATGACTGAAAGTAATGATTTTTCTTTTGGCGGAGTAATTAGCGAAGTGTCTTCCGATACTCCGGCATTGCCTGCTCTATCTTTGGACTCAATCATAAAGTGATAAGCGGAGTTTGGTTTTAGGTCGGGGATAATAACTACGTGAGTGGAATTTAAAGACAAATCTTCTTTGGTGGTTTCAGAGAAGTCACCGGAGATACCGGCAGAGTATTTTATCTGACTAGTTGACGGTTCATCTGTTTCCCAGGAGATTACTGCCTGATACTTGATATTTTCAGCCGAACCGATTGAAGATACTTCAGCTTGAACATTTGAGACTTTCGGAGCTTGGGTATCGGACAAAGTGGTAAATGAACTGTTAGCTGATGTAGCCGTATTGCCAAATTTGTCTTTCGATATTGCTTTAAACGAGTAACTGGTTTTGGCTTCTAGCCCGATTAAAGTTACTGAATGGACTGTTGTTGAATCCGGTTTGCCTTGCATACCGGAACCAGACTTTGTTGGAGTTTGACTTGATGATGTTGTCGATGCTTGAGCAGTAGAGGCAGCTTCAGTTCCACCCGGACCGTCATATTGAACATTTGAATCGGTGTTGACGTTAGTTGTCCAAGAGACGGTGGCGCTATCAAATGTGGTTTGTGATACTGCTATTCCGGAGATGATCGGCATGGCGGGAGTTGAAAAGGTGTAGTTGTCAGAGATAGTGGTATTACCGTCTGAGTCAGTGACTTTAGCTCGGAGATTGTACTCTACTCCCGAATCAAGATTTTCAAGTTTAAATGTATGGTCAATGTTAAAGTTAGCGTCTGTCAGAGTGCTACCGTAACTGGTGGTTGGGCCATATTCTAAAACCGTTGTTGCTGCTTTTGAGGTCTCCCAGTCAACCAGAGCGCCAGTCATAGTGATATCGGACATCTTCATACCGGAGATAAGGAGGGGAATACGTTCGGGGGTAACGAAATCAAGCACTCCGGAGTAACCGGCAATCTGAATTTCATTCTTTGACAAAGCCTTAAACCAATACTTGGTTTGAGGCTCCAAATTTGATAACCAGACTTCATGTTCGGTCACCATAGAAACTGCTCCGGCGATTAAAGCATCAGCACCAGATTTAGTCTTTGTTGAAGATCCGGTTTCTAATTCTTCCTTAGCATATATAATGTAGGAATCAGACAATTGATCGGTGTTCCATGTAATCTTGGCCCGGACACCATTTTCCTGTTTCCAACCATAAAGTTCAACCTGAGGGTTTTGAGTAACGTCCGGAGCCGAACCCGGGCGAGCTAATACTTCATTTGTCGGCGGTGAAATATTTCCAGTCGCATCCTCTGTCATTACTCGGTAGGTATAAGTTACTGTTTGATCGAGATCATTGTCAACATAAGCATTTTTTGACGTAGAATCGATTTGTGTGTAATTCGGATTGAGATTGGTGCAACGCCAAAGATTGTAATGATCGTATCCTGTTGTATGATGCCAGAGGACAACTAGTCGGTAATCGCCTTTAATTACATTCGATGCATCCTTAATCTGCACCGCCTCAGGTGCGGCTAAAACATCTTTGTAGATTTGAGTCTGGTTGTTGTAGAGATCTTTGAAAGTAATGTAAACTCGGTCGGCATCA
>Ga0265297_10008773_pt1 | contig 13340 bp, 8 predicted proteins | sample Munlanlwell13791_FD_192502 | JGI IMG/M metagenome (GOLD analysis project Ga0265297, IMG submission 192502) | Leachate microbial communities from a municipal landfill in Southern Ontario, Canada - Leachate well 137-91 | ecosystem: Engineered > Solid waste > Landfill > Unclassified | place...
AAAATTGGCGGAAGTGGGAAGTATTATTGACAATTATAATGTTCCGTGGCAGATGATCATAACAGATGTTTCAAAAGAGGAGGATTGCAACAAACTGATTCAGCAAAGCATAGCTTTATATGGCCGGATAGATATACTGATCAACAATGCGGGAATCTCCATGAGGGCTTTATTCAATGAGGTTTCAATGGATGTTTTCAGGGAGGTGATGAATGTGAATTTCTATGGGGCGATTTATTGTACCAAATATGCATTACCCTATTTGCTGGAATCAAAGGGTACTGTTGTGGGTATGCTGTCAGTAGCAGGTTTCAGAGGTTTGCCCGGACGATCAGCGTATTCGGCTTCCAAATATGCGTTAAATGGATTTTTTGAATCCCTTCGGTGTGAAAATATTGACAAAGGGCTTCATGTACTGATTGTTGCCCCCGGCTTTGTGAATACAAATATCCGGAATATCGCACTTGATAGAAATGGAATGGAGCAAGGCATTTCTCCAAGAGACGAAAATAGAATGATGTCTCCCGAAATTGTGGCCGGAAGAGTAATACATGCCATAATGTTGAAAAAAAATTATATAGTCATGAGCGTTCAGGGCAAGGTGGTGTATTACCTGAACCGGGTTTTCCCTGTCGCTTTTGATCGGATTGTGTACCGATTTTTTGCTAAAGAACCAAATTCACCCTTTACCTGATCCTATTTATTAGTTATGAATATTTTACATGTACTTCGTTTATCCTGTTCGAATTTTTTAAGAGATAACTACAGCCAAAGCGTTGATCCTGATAGTATTCAGGTTGAACCAACAAGTGCAGATTTTAAAGGGGATTTTACGATCATCATTTTCCCTTTTCTGAGAATCACTAAAAAATCTCCTGTTGATACGGGTAATGAATTGGGCAGGTATATGATTGATAACCATTATTTTGTTGAATCATTTGACGTGATTAAGGGTTTTCTGAATATCGCCCTGAAAGATATTTTTTGGATAGAGTATGTAAATGAATTAAACACCACAGCGGATCTGAAGCTTAATTTTGCACCAAAGAAAGAAAACTATCTGATTGAATATTCTTCCCCAAATACAAACAAACCACTGCATCTGGGACATATCAGGAACAATCTGATCGGACATGCCATTGCAGAGATACTGAAAGCCAGAGGACATACGGTAAGCAAGGTGAATCTCATTAATGACCGGGGTATTCATATATGTAAATCCATGCTTGCATGGCAAAAATTCGGTGAAGGAAAAACACCTGCATCTGAAAAAATAAAAGGCGATCATTTTGTAGGTGATTATTATGTCCTTTTTGCCTCCAAAGAGAAAGAAGAAAAAGAAAAACTCATGGCAAAAGGTGTTTCGGAAGAGGAGGCTGTTACTAATTCTGATCTGATGCTGGAAGCAAGAGAATATCTGAAAAAGTGGGAAAATCAGGATGAACAGATTATTGCCCTTTGGAAGAAAATGAACGATTGGGTGTATGAGGGATTTGAAAAAACCTATAAACGTATGGGTATTGGGTTCGATAAAGTGTATTATGAGTCTCAAACTTATCAACTTGGTAAATCCATCGTGGAAGAGGGACTGAAGAGCGGGAAATTTTATATAAAACAGGATGGATCGGTTTGGGTTAATCTTGAGGCAGAAGGTCTTGATGACAAATTGCTGTTAAGATCAGATGGTACTTCGGTATATGTCACCCAGGATTTGGGCACAGCCGAATTGAAGTTTCGCGAATTTTCACCCGATCATTCCATATATATTGTCGGAAACGAACAGGACCATCATTTCAATGTGTTAAAAGCGATACTCAGAAAGCTGAATAAACCTTATGCGGAAAGCATATTTCATTTATCCTATGGCATGGTTGAACTTCCAGAAGGTAAAATGAAGAGTCGTGAAGGAACTGTTGTTGATGCTGACGATCTTATGGACGAAATGATGCAAACTGCAATGAATTACATCAGTGAGTCAGGGAAATCGGAAGAGATCAGCCAGAATGAACAAAAGCAAATTGCAGAAAAAGTGGGAATGGCAGCACTTAAGTATCATATTCTGAAAGTGGATGTAAAGAAAAATATAACCTTTAACCCAAAAGAGTCTATAGATTTTCAGGGGCATACCGGGCCATTTATTCAATATACCTATGCAAGAATAATATCTGTTTTTCGTAAAGGAGGTCATGAACCTGTCGCGGGAATATCTGTTCCGGTTTCAATAGCATTAAACACTGATGAAAAGGAGGTTATTCGTATTTTATATGCATACAATGATGTCCTGGAGAAGGCAGAAAGCTTACTGGACCCTTCTTCTGTTGCAGCCTATCTTTTTCAGCTGGCTAAAGCTTACAACAAGTTTTATCACGACAACCCAATACTTAAAGAAAATGATAAGGACATAAAGGATTTCAGATTGCTCTTATCTGCTAAAGTTGCTCTGGTACTAAATGGTTTTATGCATTTTTTAGGTATTGATATGCCCGAGAAGATGTGAAACCTCGCTGTTCTCTCTCTTATTTTTACATATTTTTTAAAATGTAGGTGTAAGTTTTCCTGAAAACAATATTTTTGTACTTTAGTATGTTGTTAAAGATTAAGATTAAACGAGGAAAAATGAGAATTCACAAACTTATTGCAGTTTTGTTATTGATGGTTTTATACGCATTAAACCTTCACGCCCAGGAATTCGGACCCCCGAAAGTAAAATCTTTTGATATTAAATTATTGAAGGGGAAAGTTTTATATGTTCCTGTAATTGACAAAGTTCCAGTCAAAGTTAAAGATATGAACTCTTTCAATCAGTTCAGAAATCAGTACCAAATTGATGACGAATGGAAACGGAGGGTTGATGAAGCTATGGCGCAAAGCAGCTTTGATTTTCTTCCCTATGAGGTGAAAAAATTTGGTGCGCTTGACCTTAAAAAAGACAAAGATAAAATAGCTGTTGTAATGTATTTTGAAAAAGATTTTTACGATAATTTGTATGCTTATATAGCCCTTTGTGATCCCAAATGGGAAATTATAGCCAATTGTCCGGTAAATGATCTTACCTTAACCAATATCAAAGATTTAACATTCATGTTCAATATGTTGCAGTATTCCTTGGTCGTGTCGAGCGCTTACTACGGAGATGCAGCAAAGTCCTTGTACAGGGGACATGAAAATAAATACGCACAATCCATCAGAAGTTTTGGAGAGGATCTTTCCAAAAAAGTTTTCATTTTTCCTAAATACGATAAAAAAGAAAGGAACTTCGAAAAGAAAAATGAACAGATGAATGAGTTTTTAAAATTGTACTGGAAGCTCACCCCCTTTGAATTTATTTCTCAAGTTGATCATGATAAAAGAGTGAATGAAGGTTTCAATGGTATTTATCTGCATTGTTTTGTTATCTATACTTCAAATCCCAAAAGCGATTATTATTATTATGTTTTTCTGACTGATAAACAGGATGTGTTATACTGGTATCTCAGCAAAACGAAGATCAATGCAGCCGGATTGAATTATGCTCACGCCCGTGTCGAAGAATGGATAGTGGCTTACATGGATGCAAAAAGACGTAAGGAATATGACGAATTGAAAAACAGACAACAGCAAAGTGTTCCCGGCAAGGGGACTTCCAAATCAGGGCCACCAAAACCATCAACTCCCCCAAAAACAACTCCTCCAAAGTCGTCAACTCCTTCGAAAACAACCCCCTCAAAAGATACAAAAAGTAATCAACCTCAACAGGTTCCTCAGAAGAAAAAATAATAATCATACGGCAAAATTTTTGTATCCTTGACTTTTCTTAAATAAATCATTGGTTAAATCAGTAATCGTAGTATGCATCAACGAATAGCTTTCATTTTGCTTGTTTTTACGCAGCTTTTTTATATTCCTTGTTCCGGACAGTTTAATAAATCGGTTATAAATTCCGATTACGTCATTGCCAAAGTAGTTAACACACCTTCTTCTGAAATCAAAAAAGCTGACGTAAGAGCAATTACTGAAACGGAATCGCTCAATTGGGAACGTGTCGTTCAGCATGTACCCTTTCAACTTTCACATAAAGGTCCAGATCCGGTATTGTTTTATCAAATTAAAAATGAGAAAAATGCAATAAAGGAAAGCGGGGAATCTGTTTTTGACAACACCTGTGCAGTAAGTCCTGATGCAGTCATCCCCATGGTTTACAGTAGTTTTGAATCCAATTTACCACTTGAGGGAACACCACCCGATAATTCCATCGCCATTAGCAACGCAGGTATCATTGTCAGTGCCATCAATTCCAACCTCGTATATTTCAATACAAAAGGAGAAAAACTGTATTCAAAAACTTTTTATGACTTCCTTGCTGACGAGAACATGTCAGGAAAGCTGTATGACCCTCAGGTTTATTATGACTCCCGGGTGGATCGTTTTATTTTTGTGTTACTCCATGGTAGCCATTCGTCCAATTCCACTGTAATCGCTTGTTTTAGTAAAACCTCCAATCCTATGGACGGGTGGAATATTTATTATATAAAAACCACGGATATGCATGCCTCATTCTATAATAAATGGTTTGACTTCCCCAAAATTGGTGTGTCAAATGATGAGCTTTTTATAACGGGCAACATTTTTAAAGATGATGTTAACGAGTTTTCGGAATCTGTAATTATACAAATTGATAAGAATACAGCTTACCAGGCAAAGAGCATGAGTTGGAAGTTGTGGAATAATTTGCAGGATGGTGATTATGGAACCCCTTTTTCTTTGCTGCCTGTTTCATGGGGAAAACAAGGGAGTTATGGGCCAGGTATTTATCTGCTTTCTAATAAAAATACAGGGAATTCAACGGTGGTCTATCTGTATGACCTGACTGCTAAACTGAACGATAATCCCAAATTGGTTGCATATAAAATCGCTATTTCAAAATATGATCTTGCCGGAGATGCCATACAGAAATATGTAAGTCCTGCTTCCAATCCGGGTTTGCTGAATATCGGGGATTGCCGCATTCAAAATGCTTTCTACCAGATCAGTAACGGACAGGGTATTATTCATTTCGTCTTTCATTCCGAATATAATTATGCCTACAACGGTATTAATTATAACCGACTAAATGTTCCAAATCTTACAATTGTTTCCAAATCGTATGGGGCATCCAATATGGATTTTTCTTATCCGGCTATTGCATCCGCTTCTCCTGAAGGCTCCATGAAAAAGGATGTGATCATTGCATTCCTTGCTTCTTCCAGTGATTTTTACCCTGAAATCAGAGTGATCCATTGTGATGATGATATGAATTTCTCAAGCAGCACGATTGTTAAAGAAGGAGAAACTTATGTCAATATTCTTATGGGAATGGAACGCTGGGGAGATTATACCGGAATTGCACGTAAACATAACACTTCAGCACCCAGAATATGGATCAGTGGTTGTTTCGGAGGAAATATCCGTGACAATTCCACTATGCCACCCATCAGCAAAAACAATCAGTTCAGAACATGGATTGCGGAAGTCAGTCAATCCACAGTGAGCAGTGATGATATTTCTGAAATGCCTGTACCGAAAGTTCATTTGTATCCCAATCCTGTTCGGGATAGGTTGGCTCTGGAATTTACAATGGAAGAAAAAGGATTCCTTGAAGTGGAGATATGGGATATGACGGGAAGGTTGATTAAAAAACTTTACAGCGATTATGCTCCGGCTGGCAGTGTGCACCTGTCTTTCAATAAAGAAGCTTTGGGCCAGGGTACCTATTTATTGCAGGTGAAAACAGGTCAAAAAATTATTACCCATGAAAAGATACTGGTATATTAAGTATATTTTTATTGCAATCATTTTTGCTTATTCCTGCAAAAGTGTGCGTGTAAGTGACGAACCCAATATTCCGGTTAAATCAACGAACGAAATTATCGTTACGGGTGATGACATTTATGTGGTTGATAGCGTCAATATTCTTGAATTTGATGTTATCCCTGCCGGTCAAATGGAGGAATTTGCCCATCCTGAAGGGAGTGATGTTGATTCCATCAAAAAAGTAAAGAATGCGTATAAATTGAAATAATAAAATTAAAAAAATGAATTATGAATGCAATTAAGGAGTATATCGAAAAAAACAAGGAACGCTTTCTCAGTGAACTGTTTGACTTGATCAGGATACCTTCCGTTAGCTCACTATCCGAACATAAACAGGATATGATACGTGCTGCTGAATATTGGAAAGACATCCTGCTCAGAGCAGGAGCCGATAAGGCAGAAGTTATTCCTACAGAAGGAAATCCTGTTGTTTACGGTGAGATCAATATCGGAAAATCTTTGCCAACAGTTCTGGTATATGCCCATTATGATGTGATGCCGGTTGATCCGATTGACCTTTGGAAATCACCGCCTTTTGAACCGGAGATCAGGGAGGAGAAGATCTTTGCCCGTGGTGCCGATGATGATAAAGGGCAGAGTTTTATGCAAGCCAAAGCTTTTGAAACTTTGGTAAAGCTTAATCAGCTCCCTTGTAATGTGAAGTTTATGATTGAAGGAGAGGAAGAAATAGGATCTCCCAATCTTGGAAAATTTTGCGAAGAAAATAAATCCATGCTGGCAGCGGATGTAATCCTTGTTTCCGACACAGGAATGATTGCTCCTGATATTCCGTCCATAACCACAGGTCTTCGTGGACTTGCCTATATGGAAGTGGAAGTTACGGGGCCATGCCGTGATCTCCATTCCGGATTGTTTGGCGGTGCAGTTGCGAATCCGGCCAATGTGCTGGCTAAAATGATCGCTTCCCTGACGGATGAAGATCATAAAATCACTATCCCCGGCTTTTATGATGATGTGTTGGTGGTGAGTGACGAAGAAAGGAAAGAAATGGCGAAGGCACCTTTCAATCATGAGGCGTATCTGAAAGCATTGGATATTGAGGAAGTTTCGGGAGAAAATGGCTATAGCACAAGTGAGCGCACGGGTATCAGGCCTTCTTTGGATGTAAATGGCATCTGGAGCGGATATACCGGTGAAGGAGCCAAAACGGTATTACCTTCCAAAGCATGGGCAAAGATCAGCATGCGATTGGTGCCTCATCAGGAACATCATCAGATTGCCCGCCTTTTTGAGGAGCATTTTGTACGAATTGCCCCTAAGTCGGTCAAAGTAAAAGTTACCGCACTTCATGGCGGACAGGGATATGTGTCTCCAACGGATATGCCTGCTTATATCGCTGCTGAAAGGGCTTACACGGAAGTATATGGTAAAAAACCTGTCCCTGTTCGCAGTGGGGGAAGCATTCCTATTATTTCCACTTTTGAGGAGAAACTGGGAATTAAATCCATACTAATGGGTTTTGGATTGGAAGCAGATGCCATACATTCGCCAAATGAGAATTTTCCATTGGAGCAGTTTTTCAACGGTATTGAGACCATTGCTGCATTTTACAAACATTATGCAGAAATAAGTAAAGCGGTATAGTCCCCTTTATAATATAAGATAAAGGCTTCAGTGTGCATTTAGCTGCTGAGGCCTTTTTTTAGAATTCGTAGAGATAACCTACGTCAATGGACCAGACACGATGGGCACCCAATGCTTTGTAATAGAAAAGTATGGGTTGGTCTTCAGCCAGATTGATAAAACTAAGATCATAATCAGCCTCAAGTAAAAGTTTTCCCGGGCCTATATGCAGGGCAGTGCCAAATCCGAGGATCAAACCGGCATCAAATTTTTTATATTCCTGATTTCTTTCATTAAAAAACTCCTCTACTTTCAGAACACGAAGCCCAATGATGGAAGTTCCTTGTTCTGAAGCTTTACCACCAATCAGAAATGAAACCTGTGGCCCGATTTGGGCATAAATGTCAAGTGTACGGGTAAACAAATCAAGAGGGTAGTTTATTTTCACCGTTAATGGAATTTCAAGATAATTCAGATTGTATATGTCACTTCGGGTACTTCCGGTTTTTTTATACCATTCTGTTCCTTTGCGTGCAAACATTAGTTTTGGATATAAAGTAAAATAATCACTTACTACATATTCAAATGAAGCTCCGAAGTTGAAACCCAGATTTCCCAAGTCGTCATAATCTCTTTCCCAAAGCCCTCCGCGAGTCATACTTAAAAAACTGATTCCTGCTTTGCCTCCAAGATAAACTTGAGCCTGACTCTGGTATAAAAGTCCAACGAAAACAAGCGATAATACTATTTTTTTCATTTCCAATGTTTTTTTTGTTGTTTCATTACAGGACAAATTTAATTTCACATCCTCATAACTTCACCCTTCAAGAAAAAAATAATTGTGGATTACTTTTAATTTTTTGTTTTGCCTTGACCAAAGCAACTGCTGATCTGATATTTAGCGAATTAAAAATCAAAACGTGCCATACTTGCCTTCTTTTGTAAATTTGTCCGGATAAAATATATCTTTGAATATTACATTTTCAACACATTAAAATTTTATAGATGAAAAGAACCATTCCTGCACTTTTTCAAAATAGTGTAAATACGTATGCTTCCCATGTGATGATGCTGGAAAAGAAAACAACTGCGTTTGAACCATTTACATACCGGGATATTCATGATCGGGTTGTAAAACTGGCAGGAGCGATGTATTCTATTGGCCTTCGTAAAGGGGATCGTGCCACTTTGATGGCAGAAGGTTGCAATGATTGGATCGTTTCGGAACTTGCGCTCATGCATTTGGGAGTGGCAAATGTCCCTGTTTCATTCAAATTGCTGGAGTACGAAGAAATCAAATTCAGAATCAGACATTCAGGTTCACGGATGGTTGTTGTTTCCACCAATCAGTTGCCCAAGATCAGGGCCATTATAAATGACCTGCCCGAAGTGGAAAAAGTCATTGTTTTTGGAGGAGAGCCCGAACTTAACGAGAGAGAGATTCATATCACGGAATTTGAAAACACAGGCAGTGATTATTTTGAAGCCCATAGTATTTCTTTCGAACAATTATGGCAATCAGTGGATGAAAATGATGTGGCCACAATCTCCTATACATCAGGGACAACCGCAGAGCCGAAGGGTATCATGCTCAGCCACCGTAATTACACGGCCAATGTGGAGCAGGCAGAGGGTTTGTTCACCATTCCATCCTGGTACAGGACTTTGCTTATTCTGCCATGGGACCACTCTTTTGCCCATACAATAGGGCTTTATCCCCTGATTAAAAACGGAGCAACGATAGCTTCGGTACAGGTAGGTAAAACGGGTGCTGAAATTCTGAAAAACATCCCTGTCAATATTAAGGAGGTGCAACCCACCTTTTTACTTAGTGTGCCTTCCTTGTCAAAGAACTTTCGCAAAAATATTGAGTCAGCTATTGCACAAAAGGGTAAAATAACATATACCCTTTTCAGGATCGCTTTAAATACAGCTTATGCTTATCATTCTGACGGTTGGAGGAGGGGCAAAGGTTTTCGTTTTTTGCTTTACCCCATGGTTAAACTCTTTGATAACCTTCTTTTCAAAAAGGTTAGGGACGCTTTCGGAGGCAAACTGTTATTTTTTGTTGGAGGAGGGGCCTTGCTCGATATTGAATTGCAACGCTTTTTCTGTGCAATAGGAAGTCCCGTGTTTCAAGGATATGGCCTGACAGAGGCTTCTCCTGTAATTTCTTCCAACACACCGGATATACACAAATTCGGATCTTCAGGCAGATTGGTGCCTTTTATGGAATGTCGCATTGTGGACGAAGACGGGAATGAATTGCCCCGGGGACAAAAGGGTGAAATAATCATCAAAGGGGAAAATGTGATGCTGGGATACTGGAAAAACGAAAAAGCAACGAAGGAGACTATTAAAGACGGTTGGCTTTATACTGGAGATCTGGGTTGGATTGATCAGGATGATTTCCTTTATGTAGCCGGACGTTTTAAAAGCCTTCTGATCGCACAGGACGGAGAAAAATACAGCCCGGAAGGTATTGAAGAGGCTTTGGTCGCCAAATCCCTTTTTATTGACCAGATTATGTTGTATAATGACCATAGTGCATTTACCACCGCTTTGATATTTCCCAAAATGGAGGGATTGCGTAAATATGCAAGGGAGAATAAACTGGATTTACATAGCACCAAAGCTAAAGAGGCTGTGCTGAAAGCGATCAAGGAGGAGATCTCCGCATGGATGCAGGGAGGAATTTATGGTGGATTGTTTCCTGAACGCTGGCTTCCTTCCGCTTTTGCCCTTATTCCCGAAGGATTCACAGAGCAAAACAGGCTGATGAACAGCACTATGAAGATAGTACGTTTCAAAATTGCTGAACAATATAAAGACACTTTGGAATATGTATATACTCCGGAAGCAAAAGATGCCGCAAATCCCCGCAATATGAACGTGTTGGATCAGCTTATGGGTGTCTAATTATTCGGCAATTATTTGTTTTTAATCTTAAGCTTTGGACAGGATTCATATAACTATGCGATAATATATGTTGGCTTAAAGGTTCAATTTTTGCTATGTTTGTCCAAATTTTAAATCCAATGAGGTTTTACACTATCGTTCTTTTTACATTTTTGATGCTGGGTCTGGGTTTTAGTTCCCATGCGGCTCTCACCAAACCTGTGCTGACTTATCCGTCAAACGGGAGTACTTCCTATTTCAACCAAATTACAATCGGATTGTCTTCCATTTCGGGCGTTGTTCGCTACCGTTATCAAAGCGATACAAGTAAAAATTTTAATTCCCCACTTTTAATGGATTCTTCCAGAACGATAAGTTCCTATTTTACTTCTCTGCCTTATCCGTTGAAAGCTACGGTATATGTGCGCGTAAAAGTTTACAGTGTCAGCGACAGTTCTGCCTGGAGCGATGTCAATTCCGTGTATATCAGCGATCAACTTAAGCTTACAGGACCAACCAATGGTTTTTCAGGTGCCTTTACCAAATTTTCCTGGTATAATGTGGGTTTTCCGGAATATATCCTTATTATTGATACTACCCCTTCCTTTAATTCTCCGCTTCGTTATGAAAAACATTACATTAATCTTAACCCAACCATTGTGAAATGGGACTCTTTCTATTTTAATACAAAATATTACTGGAAAGTAACTGCTACCGGGAACGGAGATACCATGCAATCGGAAATATGGTCTTTCACGCATCAGACAGCTTCCAAAATCCTCTTTCCTCCGGCAAGCAGCAACTGGATGGGACGCACAGCCACCGTTGCCATGAAATGGCAAAATGCCGGAATGGCAAAAGTGGAATATCAGATCAGCCGTGACCCTTCATTTACGGTGATTGACCGGCAGGCTATAGTCAGCAGTTATGAAAATGACTGGGATACGGCATACCTGATGGATTGGAATACAAAATATTATTCCCGACTCAGATTCCTGACTGCTGTGGATACGCTCGCCTGGGATATGGGCGGAAATCAGACAACCCTGCTTCCTCGTTTCACTGACCCTTATACCGGAAAAGTCATAGATTTTTCCGGTGAGTATTTAAGCATCTATGGAGATTACGACCATGTTGACACCTTTCAATTACAAATAGATACCAATATGGCTTTTATCAATCCTGTTTTTGATACCTTTCTGACCGACCTGAATTACCGATTCATACCCGAAAGGCTTGCAACCACTTATTATATCAGGGTGCGGGGGCTTCATCTACGTGACACTTCACAATGGGACATGAGGTATATAAAGACAGCAGATATCAATTATTACGGGTTATGGTCCATCCCCAATGATAAAGCCACCAATACCGATCTTGAATTTACCTTGCAGTTCAGCGGTTTGATCCAAAAAGTTCCTTTTGTTGAAATAGAATTGGACACAACGGCACAAATGAATTCTCCTCTTTATTATAAAACAAATGCAAATTTTAAAAACCAGAATGGATTCCCTTTGTCCAATCTTCAGTTTGCTACCACCTATTACTGGCGTTTCAGGATAGGGGATGAATATGATACATCAGAATGGTCGGCATTGAGGACATTCACCACCTGGGGTAGCCCTATTAATTATGATTATCCTCCAAATACCGCCCGAAACTGGCATATTCAGAATAACCTGCTCATTAAAAAACCATCCGCAAAAGGGATAAAATACTTTTTGTGGCAGCTTGATACCACGGCTCAATTCAACAGTCCTGTGATGAAGTCCAAACTGGATACAAATACGATCGAATTCAGTCCAGCAGGTTATTTTTACCTTGGACAGGAATACTACTGGAGGGTTGCTGCCGCACATGATAAGGACACTTCAGCCTGGGGCCCGACATGGAATTACCAGACACATACCACCTTTTTGAACAAACCTCTGAACGGGGCCATTGATCAGCCTTCTTCAGTTAAACTTGAATGGGGAGGGCACAGCGACCTGAAAGGATATTTCGTGCTGATTGATACTTCTTCAAGCTTTAATGCAGCATGGATAAAAATTAACAGCGGACTTCAGCAAACCTATACAATCAGCAATTTAAAGCCTGGAAAAAAATACTACTGGACCATATTGCCCTTTAATGAAATAGATACCGGAGAGGCATATACCATTTATAATTTTACGACCAAAGCTTTGCCACCATTATTGTCACCTGCTTTATATATGCCTTCCAATAATGCTAAAAATGTGGACTATGCTTCAGTTTATTTCAGTTGGCAATCCTATACGGAAACAGGCATTTTGTATGAATTTCAAATAGCTTCCAACAGCGGTTTTTCCCCATTACTTTATTCAAAGGATTATTCAACGACCAACACCACTATCACAGGATTTACTGAAAACGCAACCTATTACTGGCGGGTGAGGTATAAGCGTGCGGGAGGAGAAACTGGCCCCTGGTCAGCCACCTATACATTTACAACCAAACAAAAAGTAAACGCTATAGACTACCCGGAACCCTATTCGTTTCATTTTTACCCTAATCCGGCTACCTCTGAAATTGTTCTATTCTTACCGCATCACGGAAGGTTGAAATTGTTTAATATGCAAGGGAAAATAGTGCTGGATAAAGAAATGGAAAGAGGAACACAACAACTTTCTGTTTTCGAATTACCTGCAGGCATCTACTATCTTGAATTCACCGATGAAAGCATGCGTATTATACGAAAGATGATAAAGGAGTAAAGTTGTTATTTACCCCGATTGGAATGACAGTTAGGCTGCGATTGCACGAATGGACACCGAATATCTCACATTTTCCCCAAATTGAGTTACTCCGGAAGGATGTATATCCATGCAAAAAGTGTAATCATCAGACTATTGATCTACATGTGAAATCGGATGAGAATGACATCAACTTACCAAACGGTAACTCCTGACTTGTCCATTTTAGTGCTACGGACAGGAAAAGTTGTTGTGCTATTTTCAACAAGTTTTTTTCATTGTCCTCAAGCCGGACTGGCTCTTACTTTTACCTTA
>Ga0265297_10008776_pt1 | contig 13336 bp, 10 predicted proteins | sample Munlanlwell13791_FD_192502 | JGI IMG/M metagenome (GOLD analysis project Ga0265297, IMG submission 192502) | Leachate microbial communities from a municipal landfill in Southern Ontario, Canada - Leachate well 137-91 | ecosystem: Engineered > Solid waste > Landfill > Unclassified | place...
GTCCGTATATCGTGTCGTTGGCTAAAGCTATGGCCTCGGCGTCGTCGCGGAAGGTCTCGACTGTCATAACGGGCCCGTCATAGGGCTCGCGGATGATGGACATCGAGCTTTTGACCCGCGTGAGGATCGCCGGTGAGTAGAAATTGGCAGCCAAACCATGTGGTATCTGCAGACGAGCAGCCATCCGTGCCCCGGATGCTGTCGCCTCGGCGATCAGGCGGTCCAGCATTTGGTGCTGTTCCGTGCTTATCATCGGGCCGAGGTCTGTGTCATCGGCAAGGGGATCCCCGATATGAAGCTTGGCGAGATGAGCGGCCGCCTTCTTGACCCACTCATCCGCTACGTTCTCGTGAATAAGCACGCGCTCCGTGTTGGCGTGATATTGGCCGTTGTTGGCGAACGCGCCCCAGATTGCGGCCTCGGCGCTAAGGTCGAGATCGGCGTCATCAAGCACCACCAGCGGGTTCTTCCCTCCGCACCCTACAATGGACTTCTTGAACGACGAGCAGCATTGCGTGGCGATCTTTGCCCCGGATTCCCTTGACCCGATGAAGGTCACTGCCGCGACGCTCAGATCCGCAACCTTGGCGCCGAACGCATCGTCTCCGTGAAGAACAGAGAGCAGGCCGTCCGGCAGCCCGAGCTCGTCGAATATCTCTGCAACCTTCAATCCGCACAGCGGGGTCTTGTCCGATGGCTTCAGAATAATCGCGTTTCCCGCTACAAGCGCGAGGCAGACTGACATGAACGGTGCAATCCAAGGGGAGAAACTTGGGGTAAGCGCTGCGACAACCCCGAGCGGCGCGAATACCACGCGTGACTCCTTGGCTGTGAACCAGGGCTGATGGAAAGGAGTCTTGTCAGGCGCAAGGAACAGCGGAGCCTTGGAGGCGTAGTAGCGTAGCATGTCGAGCGACGGGATGATCTCCAGCGTCATGGCCTCGGCGAATGGTTTTCCCTGTTCCTGGGATATCAGCCGGGCGATCTCGTGCCGCTTCTCGAAGACCAGGTCAAAGGCGCCTACAAGGAAGCCTGCGCGCTCTTCGACCATGATATCGGCCCACTTTGGCGCCGCGTCGGTTGCCTTGCGAAAAGCTTCCGCGAGATGCACATCCTCTGCACGGGTTACCCGCGCGAAGACTTCGCCGGTTGCCGGATTATCAATCGGGTCGGTGCGGTCGGTGCGTATCCATCGGCCTGCTACGTATATTCCGTGTTCGGGAATCGTTTCCATCGTCACAACCTTTCGGCGTACAGGGCACAAGCTACTATCGCTGCGGTCTCTACTCGCAATATTGTACGGCCCATCGAGCACAGAGTTACCCCGGCTTCGCGCGCCACGGCGATTTCCTCTGTTGAAAAGCCACCTTCCGGTCCCACGAATATTGAGACTTCATCGGTCGTCCGGGCATCCAGAAAATCCCCCAGGCTCTGCTCTCCTTCGGGAGAGAGTACCACTGACTGCCCCGGCAAACGAATCACGCGGTCAAAGGGAAGTGGCGGCAGAATGGTCGGCACCTGCGCCCCCGACTGCTTGGCGGCCGCCATGGCAACACGGCCCCAGCGCTCGATTAACGCATCGCCCGACCGGGGGATTGCCACGCCGCGTCGGCAGATTATCGGCTGTATTCTGCCTACGCCGATTTCCGTGCATTTCTCGACCATCGTGGACGCACGGTTCGCCTGGGGCAAAGCAACGCAGATCGTAAGCGGGTGGCTCGCGACGGGCGCGACAATATCCGTGATACGCACCTCATATGGTTTTCTCGAAACCAATTCACCCGTGGAAACGGTGCCATCGGGTGAAAGCAGTTCCACGGATTCGCCAACTTCGACCCTGCGGGCGGCCAAATGACGAGACTCCTCGATTCCGAGCGACACTACGGCTCCGACAGACGGCACAAACGCGAGTGAAAATCGCTTCATTTTCGCCTTGTTCCTCATCCGCAATTGTACCGACGCGGGTTTGGCTTGCAACCAATGAACGAATGAGTACATTATTGGTTCACCTTCAGGAGGTGTAAGTGGCAGATTTCGATTCCCGGCCCTATGGGCTCACGAACATCGTTCGTGTACACCGCAACCTGTCACCGGCGGCGCTGTTTGAACACGCGCTGTCCCGGAACGAGGGCGTGCTCGCCGCCAACGGTGCGCTCCTGGTCCGGACCGGTGACCGAACCGGTCGTTCCCCAAACGACAAGTTCATCGTTAAACGCGAGCCCTCCTCAGAGCAAATCTGGTGGGGCGACGTCAACAAGCCGATTTCACCGGAGAACTTTGAGCGCATTCTGCAGCGCGTCTCCTCGTATTTTCAGGGCAAGGATATCTTCGTGTTCGACGGTTTCGCGGGCGCTGAGCCCAGCTACCGTCTGCCCATTAGGGTGATTGCCCAGAAGGCATGGCATGGGCTGTTTGCCCACACGTTGTTCGTACGCCCCAAGATCGAGGAACTGCACAACTTCCAGCCTGAATTCACAATCATTGACGCCGCTGACCATCACGTCGCTGGCGAGGCCGATGGCGTGAAATCCAAAGCCGCGGTGCTCGTTGATTTCGAGCGCAAGATAATCCTGCTCACCGGAACAGGCTACGGCGGCGAGATTAAGAAGTCCATCTTCACGATCCTCAACTACATCCTTCCATTGAAGGGCGTCCTGAGCATGCACTGCTCGGCCAATGTCGGAGTTGCCAACGACGTGGCCCTTTTCTTCGGGCTGTCCGGCACCGGCAAGACCACGCTTTCGGCGGATCCTAAGCGCAGGCTGGTCGGCGACGATGAGCACGGCTGGCACGACGGCGGCATCTTCAACTTTGAGGGTGGCTGCTACGCCAAGGTGATCAGGCTGTCGCAGGAAAAAGAGCCTCAGATTTGGGACGCCATCCGCTTTGGCAGCATCCTCGAGAATGTCGTCTATGATCCCATAACGAGGGAAGTGGACTACAACTCCGAGCAGATTACCGAAAACACCCGCGTAACCTATCCGGTGGAACACATCCCCAACTGCATTGTGCAGGGCGTGGCGGGGCATCCGAAGAACGTGTTCTTCCTGACCGCCGATGCCTTCGGTGTGCTGCCTCCGATCTCCAAGCTCACCCCGGGCAATGCGATGTACCATTTCATCAGCGGGTACACCGCAAAGGTTGCTGGCACAGAGGCCGGAGTTACCGAGCCCAGCGCCACCTTCTCATCCTGCTTCGGCGCTCCGTTCCTGCCTCTTCACCCGACCCGCTATGCAATGCTGCTCCGTGACAGGATCGCAAAGCACAATGCCAACGTGTGGCTCGTGAACACCGGCTGGTCCGGCGGGCCCTTTGGAGTGGGCAAGCGCATGGACATCAACGTCACGCGAGGGCTGCTGACCGCGGCGCTGAACGGTGACCTCGAAAAGGCGGAGTTCTACCAGGACCCGATATTCCGCGTACTTGTTCCAAAGAGCTGCGCCGGAGTCCCGACCAACGTTCTGACCCCGCGCAATACGTGGGAAGACCCCAAGGCGTACGATCTGAAAGCGAAAGACCTTGCGCGGCGTTTCGTCGCCAACTTCAGCAAGTTCGCCGAATTCGCCGACGCCGAGATCCTTGCAGGCGCACCCAATCCTGACTAGCTCCTGCTGATTTGCAGCAATGAAAGGGCCTCCTCCGGGAGGCCCTTTCTTCTCAGGATGGCCGCAAAGACAATCCAATATGGGTTCGGAGAAAACCTATAGCTATCGGAATGCCATACCCCCGGGAGCGCCACGCACCAGCGTGGCATCGGCCTTCCAGGCCGGTCTTCATCGTCGCTCTCACCGCGACCGACTCAGGAGGGGACTACAAACTGAAGCCTATTTCAAACGCTTGCTGGGCAAGAGCACTCCAGCTTGGTGCATGTACTCCCTGATCCTGCGGCGACAAGGGCCATCTTCGGTTCCGCTTGATTGTCCGACCGCCTGGCCTATAATCGCGTTGTGAAGTTCGAGTTCGTTGAGGAGGCAAATTGAGAAGGTCTCGCCTTGCCGTGGGGATAGCACTCCTCCTGGTTGTTTCCTTCTTCAGCAGTCTGGTTCTGCGCCACTTCGGAGAACTGCAGCCGTTCTCCATCCACTGCGACGACCTGTACCTCGCCGCGCGGTGCTTACAAGGGACGTTCCAGACCGCCCCCTTCTGCGAGCCCGACTCCCAGTCGCTCCTGCTCGTCGATGCATTTCCCCGCGAGCCCGGTGGCGAGGGAAGGCAGTCGTACGGGGCGCTGCTTGCGATGTTTCACCGACCGGGCGAACACGAATTAGAAGTTGCTGAAAAAGGTGATTACTGGCTGCTCTACCTCGACGGGGCACTCTACGGAGCCGTTGTCTTCTCTGCGGATGGAATGGTGGGGCTCGCGAATGATGCCACGCAAATAACCTCGCTTTCCCTTTGCTACGATGATTCTCCCCCCGACTGGGATTGCATCCGCGAGATGGAGTCGCTCCGATTCGTACTCGGTGGAGGGACTTTTAGTGATGAACGCTCCCTCTGGCTACTGGAATCCGGCGTGATCTACTCAGATCTGGGTTCTGCTGAGTCCCTGTATGGCGCGAAGATACCCGGCCGGTTTCTCTATCATATGGCCGTCAACTCGCCAAAGCCAGCCGATCGGCTGTGGAAGGCCGTCGTCAACGAAATCCGCCCGGTCTCCCTCGAACTCACCTTCAGCATATCTTCGGACGGGCTCCGGCTTCGGTGCAGTCCTTCAGAGAAGGAGGAAATGCTTAAGATCCTAGGCGAGATCCCGGACAGCGTCCGCTATCTCTCAGCATCTGTTGAGAGCTTCTGGGGTGCCCAACACGAAATCGCGGATGTCCTCTCAGAAAAGCCGAACATCCGGGTCCTGTCCCTGTCGTTCGTAGAGGGGATGCCTGCTGAGGATAGTACGCTCGCGATAGCGTGCAATAGCCTGAGATCGCTTTCGCTGACCTTCGAGGAACCAAGGCTGGCGGAAAGCAGCCCACTTGACACCAGGCCAGCACATCCGACTATCTTCCTTTCCGGCGATACAGGCAGTCTGAGAGTGCTGAGAGTGGATGGAGGGAAGCTCGATCTCCGCTCGCCAGCCCTTTCCGCAGTCCGGGCCTTTCAGGGCTCGGATACACTTTTTGCCGGCGATGCTGTCTCGGCAGGAGCCGGATTCAGCCCAGCGGTCGTCGATGTGCTTCCGGGGTCCGACTGGAGCGGGCCTGCCTTCGAGGGGACAGTCGGAAGATATGCCCGGTTGCTTGCCTCGGCGACTGAAGTCCTGTACTCTGAGGAAATGGTCGCGCTCACGGGCATTGCGACGCTCCCCTCAGCCAGGCGCGTGGGACTCTTCCTCGCCGACAAGCAGCTTTCCGCGCCGGTCGCCCTCGCACCGCTCGTCAGGCGTTTTCCCAATCTCGACGAACTGATCCTCTTTCTTTACGTTACCGGGAGGGACCAGACAGTCCTGCTCGATGCCGCAGGTCTTCCGGCATCGAAACTCCAGGTGGCGGCTTTCGGCTATGGCGGGGATATGCGGGTTGAGGTGGTTTCCAGACCTCCGAAGCTCCATGCCGTTATTGTAACTCCCCGTGTGGGCGGCAGGTTTGAAGCGCAAGTCCCCGCAAGGGTGTTCGAATGAAAGCAACTTCGGCAAGGGCGATGTTCATGCAATTCCTGCTGGTGCTGCGTGCCTTCCAGACGCTTGCTGGGCCCGAGCACTCCAATTTGGCTGCTAAGATGGTGGCGCGCTCTGCCCTCCGCCTATTCCTCTTCCTTCGCCCCCTTCTTCGCCTCCACGCAATACTTGTAATTGCCCCCCGTCAGGCCCGCGTATAGCGCCATCAGCCGCAGGCGCACATCCTGCGATGGCTTGTCGTTGAACACCTCGGCGTCGTCCACCGCGATGCTGACGCGCCCGTCCTTCAGGTTCGCATCGGTGAGATACACAAACATCGGCTTGTCATAGCCCTTGATCGCGATGTTTCCGGAAGTTGCCTCGAATTCCACTGTCGTGTCCTCAAAGTCCATTATCTCGACGTTTCGAGACAGATTGAACGCGCCATCCACGAAATGCCACGTCCATTTGGCGGGGCGCGCGTTCTTCTTGCCAACCAGGAACTTCAGGAATGTCGCCTTCACATCAAATCCGCCCGGTACGTCGGGGAGGTGTCCAGCCCCCTTGGCGATGATTGACTCGGCCGAGCCCCCAACGGCCTTCAGGTCTTCCACGGCTTTCTTGGTGCCTTTGAGCCAGATCGCCTGGCCTTTTTCGCCCACCCAGAACAGCATCGGCAAGTACCTGAAATTGGCGACCAATCCGGCGTCATCGCCGGGGAAAGAACCCGGATAAACGATGCAGCCCGCAAATATATCCGCCCGCTGCGTCGCAAACCACATCGAGCCCATGCCACCGTATGACGCCCCGGCGAGATAGATGCGGTCGGCATCGATGGCCAGATTCACCAGTGCCCAGCGCACCGCGGGCATTATCACATAGCCGCCCCCTTGGTGGAATAGCTTCTTTTCCCGCGTCGGCAGTTGTATGACCACGTAGCCCTCGTCAACTGCCACCTGCCAGTACGTCGAAAAGCACTGCTTCGCGAGTTCCGCGGTGCCTTCCTTGTAGGTCAGGCTGACAATCATCGGGTACCGTTTCGCGGGGTCATATCCCTTGGGAACCGCAAAGAAGAACGAGTATGGTGCCCCCTCGGCGGATACTTGTGCCTCGAGGAGGCTGCCTGGCTCGTACTTCCGCCCTGTGGCCTTGAGGGCTCTCTGGATATCGCTCCACTCGGGCTCGTGGACCATTATTGCGTCGAGCGCTTTGTCGCAGGTGTCCAGGTCCGAAGCGAGAAATGCCCGGACAAGGGCGCCGATGTCCACGGCGGGCTTCTCTTCGCCCTGAACAGAGGCTGCCGCAAGCGCGGCAATCAAAAGGGAGCACGCGAGGATTCCGTGTCGGAACATTGTTCCTCCATTCTGCATCCGATAATTCTACCGGGAGGTCGTCCCGGTCATTACGGAAAAGCCCAACTCCGGAAGGGGACTTTCGCGTAGTGCGCTCTTTCGAAGTATAATCTCGTGAGTACTTTGGACAAACAGCCTGTTTTCCTGCAGGAAAGAGAGACCACCATGAAGATCCTTGTTGTCGAGGATGAACGGCCGGTGCGCGATAGCGTATGTGAAATGCTGGCGCATGAGGGCTACGAGATGCACTCCGCCTGCAATGGCAAGGAGGGCATCTCCAAGGCCGAGGCCGTTCTGCCGGAGTTGATTATCTGCGATATAAATATGCCCGAGATGAACGGATTCGGGTTCGTAGAGGCGCTCAGAAAGAGCCCGTCCACTTCCCTGATCCCGGTTATCTTCTTAACGGGCTTTTCGGATATGGAGACAATGCGCACCGGGATGGAGCTTGGAGCTGACGATTTCGTGCCCAAGCCTTTCACCCGGCAAATGCTGCTGAAGGCCATTCGCGCCAGGGCCAACCGCGCGGCTTCATATGCACAGGTCGCCGAGTCGAAGGTGAACGACTTCGTCAAGCGCATCTCGATGTCGATTCCTCATGAGCTCAGGACGCCTCTCGCTTCGATAATCGGGTATTCCGAATTCCTGAAGAAGTTCTCCGACACGGTCTCCCGTGAGGAACTCCTCGAAATGGTTGACCTCATTTATTCGTCGGGAAACCGGTTGCTTGAGACGATCGAGAAGTTCATCCTGTTCTCTCGGCTTGAGACAATGATGCTCGCAAAGGAGAAGCCGACAGAAGCTGCATCGTCCACCTCCATCGTTTACGCCAAGATGATGAACAAGACGACTTCGCTTTGGGAGAGGACCGAGGATATCGAATCCTCGATTTCAGATTGCAGGGCGAGAGTGGAAGAACAGCATTTGTTCAAGGTGTTCGAGGAGCTTCTGAGCAACGCCGTGAAATTTTCCGAAAAGGGAACCCACATAACCGTGTCCGCCGTGAAAGACGGAGACTATGTGATCATCTCAACGACGAATGTCGGAAGAGGAATGACAAAGGAACAGATAGCCCAAGTTCGCGCTATGCGGCAGTTCCAACGCGAGTATTTCGAGCAACAGGGCATCGGTCTGGGGCTTACGATCGTCCAACTGATCGCTGACGTATACGGCGGAACTCTGGAGATCGCCAGCGTTCCCGGCGATACGACCACGGTATCTGTCACTTTGCCTTGCGCAAGTTGACGGGCGACGAGTTTTCTCCGGGAGGGTGGCTTTCAGGGCGTTACCGGAACTTTGGGCTCCGGTGGTTGCCCGTATTGATCCGAGATTCCTTCGGCATTCCAATCGCGCAGGATTTCTCTGATCCGTCGCGTGTTCATAGGCGCTGACTTGCCCGCTCGTCGGAACGGGATAAAGAGAAGTTCCGGCAGAGCCATCCCTGCAGCCCAGATACCGCAGAAGATACTTTGCGTTTTCCCCAGAGGCAAGGCTACAACTCCGTAAACAGTCTGGACTGCGCCGGTGACCACATTGGCAGCGCCCGCAAAGGGCCGAATCAGGAACGCCCCGCGCCGCAAATCCTCAGTGTAAACAAGCCGCCACCCGAGATAGTGGTGCGGGTCGGACTTTGAGATCGGAACGAAGAACTCACCCGTTGTGCTTTTGCCTTCTTCAGACATCCGCCGCATCTTGTCGTGCCTGAAGCTCGGATAGAAGGTCTGGCCTGTGACTTTCATGTTCGCCGCAATCCAGCGGCGAAGTTTCCCGGGCGTTGACATCCCCATTGGCTGCTTGTTCTCGTCTATGCCAAGGAGCGTGCATAGCATTAACCAGACGCCCGTGGCGCAGTTGTTGGTAAAGACGTTATAGGCCTCGCGTCCCGGATAGTCGATATTCAGCACCCCGGAGGCCCATGCGTCGAATCGCCTTCGCTGTTCGGCAGTGATTTCGAGGGTGTAGCCGTCGGCCTCGCGCATTTCGTATTGCATGTAGAGCTTGAAAAACTCGTGTACTTCCATCTCTTCGAGGACGAATGAGGAACCAACCATCCAGAAGGAATACACCCGGTCATCCTCGCGCACTGCCGCGTGTCCAAGGAATCCGTAGCCGTTACCGGCTGAAAGAAAGATGACCTCAAAGCCTTTGGTGGACAACGCGCTGGGGCTCGCCTTCCAGGGCAGGGGAGCGCAGCCTGCGGCCAAAATCGCAAAAGCGAGTATAAAGGCGGCGGCAAGAGAACGGCGAAAGGAAGCTATGGAGATAACCATCGGCGTTGACTACGGTGACCGCAGAATCGGCCTGGCAGTTTCGGACCCCATGGGGATGATCGCTACGCCGCACTCAATGCTGGAACATCTCTCCGACGAGGAGGCTGGTAAGCGCATTGCCAAGCTAGCACATGAGTTAGGGGCAACTGAAGTGGTCGTGGGGCTTCCACGCAATATGGATGGCAGCGAGGGCTTCCGCGCGGAGAAGACCCGCAAATTCGTCGAGATCCTTGAGGAGATTGCACAAGGGCTGAAAGTCCTTTTCTTCGATGAGCGGTTGACCACAGTGCAAGCGCAACGCTCGCTGAGGCTGATGGATTCCTCGCGCAAAGAGAAGAAGGAGAAAGTGGACACTATGGCCGCCACCCTTCTGTTGCAGGCCTATCTCGATCACAAGAGTTTTCAGAAAATCCGCGAGAACCCGGAACCGGATTAGGCCTTTTTCCCGCCCTGTCCCGAGCCCTGCAGCAGAAGCAGGATTTCGTGCTCGAGCCAACTGATTCGCTTTTTCCACTTGATTCTGGCGACTGCCCCCACAACGACATCGTACATCTTCTTTGCGTTATCGAGCTCATACTGAAGAGCGCGCATCCGCTCGTTGCTGGCTTTGTCTCCGGATTTCACCTTGGGATCCCCGGTGGCAGTCTCAGTCCCGGCGCTTGCCTTGCCTTTGTCACGCCACATCTTGGCGTAATGCTTGCGGCAATAGCCCTTGGCGTGATTATGCTCTTTGCAGCCCTCAACCTTGCAGTAGTTTGCGTCCATATTCCTTCAGCGTTTCGAGGTTCACCGAGGTGTTAAGTCTCTCCGTGCAAGATATGAACCGTAGAGTGGCGGGGTCGCATTTCTCCATGTCTAATCTGAAGACTCGACCTTTCTGTGCGCCAAAGGAAATAATAACGCCGGTGTCTACATCCGCAAGGGTCCCGTGAAGTGGTCCGAGCACGTTCGTTTCGAGAATGTTCGGCCTGATGATGAACTCGTCATGCGGACCGATGTCTCCTTCGCACATTACGTTAACGAAATGACGAGTCTCGCGGTCTGTGTAGTAACACAGTAGTCTGCCTCTGCAACTGGCGCCGCCCCCCTCGATCAGTACCGGTATCATCAGGATTGCTCTGAATGGATCTGTTGACTCGCAATATCCCCGGAGCGAGTGGATTGAAATCGGCTTGCTGACGCCCTTGAGCATGATCGGCTGGAAGGTGATGGTGGCGACGGGCTTCCCGATCGCCTCAAGGGTTTCGTCGTTTATCAGAATTGTGTTGGACGGGGCAAGGGTCTCAAGACGCTGAGCCAGGTTCACTGTGTGGCCAATGATCGTATATTCCATCCGCTGTTCGGACCCGAGATTGCCGGCCAGGAACTTGCCGGTGGTGATCCCGGTACCGGACATCAGGAAGTGCTTCCAGCTCTCGGTCAGGTTGAGTTCGAACAGGGCATTCTGCATTTCAATCGCGGCCTTGCAGGCGAGGAAGGCGTAATCGGGCATCTGTCTCGGCGCGCCCCAGACTGAGAGAACCGAATCGCCGCCGAACTTGTCAACGGTGCCCTGATTCTCGAATATCAACTCAACCATTCGGTTGAAATAGCGGTTCAGCATTTTAACCAGCGGATCGGGCTCCATGCTTTCCGCGATAGTTGTGAAGCCGTCCAGATCGGCGAACAGAACCGATCCGGGGACGATCTCTCCACCCAGTCCGATCTTGATCTGGCGCGAGATCACCTGCTCGACCACGCTTGGAGACAAGTAACGCTGCAGGGAGGTTCTGAGTTCCGTGCTGTGCTTGACCTCATCGACAAGCTGGGCGTTCTTGATTGCAACTGCCGCCTGTCCGGCGACGGCAGTCAGAATGCTGAGGTCGATCTTGTCGAACGGCACGTCCAGTCTCGTTGTGTCAAGGTATATGAGCCCGAGCATTTCCTCGGAGTTTTCCGTGGTCCGCAACATGGGTACGCAGAGCACCGAGCGGATGTTCTCGCTGATAATGCTCGCCCCGCATTTCAGGTCTTCGTCGTCCAGAGTATTGGTTGAGAGTATCGCCTCGCGCTTCTGAGTGGTGCGATCGATAACCGTGGAACTCGCATGGATAGCCGTGCTGCCCTTGCGGGACTTGACGAAGCGCTCGACCATCTTCCCATCTGCATCCGGAAGCATGATGAAGCCGCGTTCCGCGCTGGGGAGAGTTTTGAAGATCACATCGAAGATTCCCGACAACAATTCATCGATGTCGTAGATAGTGTTGAGCTTCTTTGAGACATCGAAAAGGCTCAGCAGGATATTGGCAACCCTGTCGGACTGTGGATCCTTGGACATCTTGACGAGATCGTCTATGCTGTGACCCTTGACAGAGCGGACTTCCTGGAAAGAAGTCATCTCCTTCATCTGGTTGAGCATCAGCACTTGTGATTCCGCAGCCTTCGGACGTGTGGACTCGTCCTCTTCGACATATGAGAAAAGGAACGTGGCGATGCGGATGATATCGCCTCGTTCGAGCTTCTTTTCGCTGATCGTGCTGCCGTTTACATAGGTCTTGTTGGCGCTCTGCTGGTCGACCAGGTAGATACCGTCTTTTCGGAATTCGATCTTGGCGTGTCGTCTGCTCGCCCGCTGATCTTGCACGACGAGATCATTCTGCAACTCGCGGCCGATGAAAAAACCGTCCTTGAGCGGGTATTTCCGCCCGGAACTCGACCCTTCCTTTACGACGAGATAGGAGGTCTTCATCTATTGACAGGCAGGTGGGATTCCCGCCCCCTCGACAATCTGATTTCGTGATGTATAGCGGTGTCAGTCACGCATAACCTCTTCGAAGAAGTACAACGCCAATCGGGTAGCCACAAACAAGCCCTTCCCTCGGGGGATGATGCAGAGAACCTGCTCACGGACATCTGAGTTCTTCCATGTCTGTCGGTTGGTCCTAGCATCGATTATATACAGAGTATTGTCGATATCCCAGAGGTAAACGAAGTCGCCCGCGATCACCGGACGGCCAACCCAGCCACTTTCAGTCGGTATCTCGCGAATCAGTTTCCCGTCTGCGGGGTTCAGAATCATGATCCTGCCATCGGACAGGCATACTACGCACCATAGTTCGCTCGCCGAGGGCATGGAGACCATCTGGCACTTGAACTCGTATTTGCCCTTCAGATCCCCACCTGCAAGGAAGAAAATCCTGCCCATGTTGCCGTCGTAGGCCAGTACTCCGCCTGGGGTAACGTCTATGGCCGCCTCGATGGTCAGACCTGTATTGACTGTCTGCTTTACCGCAAAGTCCTTGTCGGAAGCGTCGCGAATGATGATGTTTCCACGATCGAGAAGGTAGATGAAGCCATTCGAATAACATCCCCTGTCGCAAGGGAATTCGGCAAGCTTCGTCCCCTGGTTGTCTAATGCGTTCCCGATGTAGTCGAGTACGATCACCTTGCTGTTGGGAATGAACACGTACAAGTGCTTCTCTCCCGCCTCGAGGTAGATTCCATTCGACTGTTCAATTGTTTTTCCGGTCTTATAGGACCATCGTATCGTGTTGGTCTGTGGATCGCAGCAGAACACCTGGCCGTTGGCAGCGACAAAGTAGGCAAAAACCTTGTTCATCAGCAGAGGAACACGACGGAAAGCCGGTCGGCCGACAATAGGGTACTTTGCTGCTATCCCGAAATCACCCTTCAGCTTGCGCTCAACCGGATCAACCAGATAAATACGACCGTCAGTTGCGGGGACAGCGAGGAAATCGCCGAAGAACTTGTCACCCTCCAACCTCACCATTTCCGGCTGAATCCTCAGCCGCCAGTAGCTCAACTCAGCGGGAGCCGTGCGGGTCGGATCGTCAAGCATGGGCCGTTCGCGCTGCGGTGTCACTAAGGTAATCTTGTTGCGGATGCCCGTGGCCGTATCGAGCAGGCTGATCGAGAGATCCTCAACAGTTGCCACCAACTGCTTGTCGCCCATTGGTATGAGCACCGGTGGGATGATTGCCTCAACCCCAAATGTCCACTTCTCCGAGTAGGTTGCTACGAGATCGAATGTCGGGTAGTTGAAGTCAGTGTTCGCAATAACGCTTGCAGCGGGGATTGTGAGCTTGCTCTCGGCGAAACCACGCTTGCGGAAAACCAGGACCACA
>Ga0265297_10008777_pt1 | contig 13336 bp, 11 predicted proteins | sample Munlanlwell13791_FD_192502 | JGI IMG/M metagenome (GOLD analysis project Ga0265297, IMG submission 192502) | Leachate microbial communities from a municipal landfill in Southern Ontario, Canada - Leachate well 137-91 | ecosystem: Engineered > Solid waste > Landfill > Unclassified | place...
AACTTAAAATTTTTTTGCTTAAGGCTTTGTCGTTACAGACCAAAAGCGCTGCCGGATTTGCGCCGGTAAAAGGGGCATTTAGCATTTCAAGCAGCCACGCAGCATTTCTTTCGAGGTTAGTTTTTTTTCTAAATCCCTCCATTATGTTAAAAACAACGTCTGGTTTATTCTGGCGTATTTCCTCTATAAGAATGCTTGCGTCATCATGCACCCCGAGCAAAACGACTTCATGGCCGTTTTCACGAAGCGCCTCATATACGTTAAGCTGGGTATCCCAGTCCGGCTCTTTGAATTCTTTTGCAAAATCATAGCCCCTGGCGGTTGCATATGGGCAATCAAAAACCAGTAGAATTTTCAGTTTTTTATCCATTTTTTCCCCTGAAACTGCCGGTATTTACATAATTCATTATAAGCGCGGTAACATAAATCGATATTTTAAGAATAGCCTCCTGTTCAGATATCGGATTTAGCAAACCTAAGTGCTTACATCTATTTATCAGCGTTTCAAGTAAAGTATTGATTATGAATTTTTTCTCTCCGGTCCAGATTGAAACATTATCGGAAATATTATTTTTATATTTTTTTATTATAGCATATGCATAAGGCAGCTTTACATCATCCTTGTGGCTATGAGAAAAAATTTTTGCCAAATTGGTATCATGGAAATCGGGAAACTCTTCGGCTAAATTTCTTTTTTTCTTTTTATAATAATTTTTAAGGGTGATATCAAGGGCGGAAGCCTTGCGGTATTTTTTACCATTTTTTACCAAAGGCGGCTTGTCCTTAATCCCCAGTATTGCTTCTTCGATGTATTGAAGCTTTTCTACCGCTTTCCAGCCCTTATACTGATTGCGCCAGTCAAGATTAGGCGATAGCCAAACGGCAAAAGTTTCGGCAAAATCTTCGTCAGGATGGCATTGAGCATAGTATTTTTCCAGGTGCCTTACGAAACTTTTACTGTAAGGCTTAAATCTATAGGCATCTGCGTAGGCTTTGGAAAATTGCCCGAATATTTTTTTCCAATCCGGAGATTGGTATAATTTATAAGCATAGTTTATGGCATGCCCTGCTTCATGGCGTAACAGCTGCATACACCATAATTTTGTTTCTCCTTCAGCTTCAAGCATCATCTTTTTTTCAAGTTTTATAAGGGCAGGATGGGCCAAATAAAATGGTATACCTATTTGGGGATCCTGGTCAGGAGCGAACCATTCATCGGCTAAATAACAAACCGGTTTAAATTTTATACCTTTCGCTTCAAGTTCCTGATAAAGTTCCTTAACGCAGTCAGAAAGCCAGGTACCTTCCATCTTTACCGGCAGGTCTTTTATGCGAAGGCCAAGAAGGCCTTCCTCGGAAACAGTAGCTAAATCAATTTTTTCTTTTGATACCATTATTATATCCTAAACGCCTCAGTAAGATTGTTTAAGATAATTTTACCATGGCTATAAGACATACGCACTATTTTTCTATGCTTTTTATTCGTACCGCAAAGCTTCAATCGGATCAAGCCGGGATGCCTGGTGTGCCGGCCAAAGCCCGAAAACTATACCAACTATCAAAGAAAATGTCGTCGATAGTATTATTGAAAAGGACGTTATTCTAACTGTCCATCCGGCAAAATTAGTTATAGCTAAGGCTATGCCGCTTCCAAGCAAAATTCCGGTGATACCTCCGATAAATGACATTAGCACAGCTTCAATTAGGAATTGAAACATTATATCGCGATTTGTTGCGCCTATTGCTTTGCGCAGGCCTATTTCGCGCGTACGCTCAGAAACTGAAACAAGCATAATATTCATAATCCCAATGCCACCGACTAAAAGAGAAATTGCAGCAATTGCGCCAAGCAGCATAGACATTGTTTTAGTTGTAGATTCAAGCGTGGCTTTTATGTCAGACATATTGCGTATCTGGAATGAATCTTCATCATCTTTTTTGAGACGATGTTCTTTCATAATAACATTTTCAATTGCCTCCTGCGTAGATTCCATCAGATCAGGGCTTTCTACTTCAACGAAAATTGAATCTATGTATTGTTTTCCAAAAATCCTGTACATCGCGGTCGTAACCGGTATAGCCACAACATCATCCTGGTCACGCCAGCCGCCTGCGCCTTTTTCAGGTAGTATTCCTATAACCTTAAAGTTAATAAGATTGATTTTTATGGTTTCACCTATCGGATTAGACTCACCAAACAACTCTTTTACTACAGTTACTCCAAGCACCGCAACCTTTTCCCTTATTCTTTCTTCCTGTTCAGTAAAAAACCTTCCGATAGTGGGTTGCGAAGCGCGCATCGCTGCATAATTTACACCTACGCCTTCAATCTGCGTATTCCAGTTATTGTTTGCGTAAACAAGCTGGCCTCGGCCGGTTGTTTCTGCGTAAATACTTTTTACTCCGGGGATTTTATTTATTACTGTTACATCATCGAATGTAAAACGAGTGACCTGTCCTGATTCCATAGCTACGCCATGAACTCTGGCTGAGCCCGGCCTCACGAGCAAAAGATTGGAACCCAAAGAGGCAAGCTGCTTTTCAATAGATTCTTTTGCGCCGGTACCTAAAGCAAGCATAGCTATTACTGCGGCAACTCCGATTAAAATACCTAATATGGATAGTATCGAACGCATCTTATGAGAAAATACCGCAAAGACCGCTTGACGCAAATAATCAAAGAATTTTATACCACCCATAAGCTTATGCGACTTAGATAATACTGAATTTAACAAGTTATCTGCCGCAGATGTTACCTCTGACACCTTTGGAGTCCCGCTGGCCTTATCGGAAATAATTTCTCCGTCACGCATCAAAATTATGCGTTTTGCATGGGCAGCCATTTCCGGCTCATGAGTTACGATAATAATAGTTTTGCCTTTTTGATTTAAATTTTTTAATATTGAAATTATTTCTTCCTTGCTTTTTGAATCGAGATTACCGGTTGGCTCATCTGCTAAAATTATAAAAGGCTCATTTACCAAAGCCCGAGCTATAGCGACACGCTGTTGCTGGCCTCCGGAGAGCTCATTCGGTTTATGGTGTAGCCTGTCCGAAAGGCCTACTTCTTTAATTTCCTGTTTAGCTCTTTCTTTTAAATGATGCTTACCCGCATAGATAAGAGGAAGCTCTGCATTTTCCAAGGCCGACATTCGCGCAAGTAAATGAAACTGCTGGAAAACAAAACCCATAAGCCTGTTTCGTATACCCGCAAGCTCTTCGTCGGACAATTTCGTTATTTCTTTATCTCCTAAACGATACGAACCTGAATCAGGCCTATCCAACAACCCAAGCACGTGCATAAGTGTGGATTTTCCTGAACCTGATGGGCCCATTATTGCCAGGAATTCTCCGCTTGAAATTTTCAGCGAAACATTGCAAAGCGCTTTTACAGCCACTTCACCCATTTGATAAGTTTTAGAAACGTTTTTTAGTTCTATCATGTTATTCGCTAGGAGTACAACAAACTTTTATACGAACGGATGCAGGCGGATTATTGCGGATGCAAACGGATGAATATATCCGCGACATCCCCGCCTACCCAACAGGGTGACCTGTTGGCCTAGCCGAGCAGAATTGTAACTCTACGGCGAGGCTGGCGTAACCATCTGCTTGCATCTGTGATAAAAAAATATTTACTATCATCTTGTTGTCTGTTGTCTTTGAGTTTGCCGCCTTTGCGGCATAAAAGGATTGGTGCCGGAGCTGCCTTTGGGAAGGATAAATTTTTTGCTCTTTACGACTATTTTATCTTTTATGTCTATGCCTGCTATAATTTCCACATTCTTATCGTCGGAAATACCGAGGGTAACGGCTCGCTTAATCGGCTCTTTTGCCCCTGCGGCGACATAAACAAAAACTTCTTCTTTTTCCTTGCTCACAGCCTCAAGCGGCAAAAGTATGACATTATCTTTGCTGCTTTCTATAAACTCTATTGTAGTGTTCATGCCTGAACGAAAAAACAACGGAATATCCTCCGGCAAAAGATCAACTTTATACACAGTAACATTATTCACTGTCTCTGATTCGTAATAAATATGATCAGCACTTGCATTTATCTTAGTATCCGGATAAGCATCAAGGCTGATAACAGCTTTTTGGCCTTTTTTAACTTTTCCAATGTCTGTTTCGTCTACCTGCGCCCGCACAATAAGCCGGTCAGACAGAACGACCACGCTATCAGAAGTAGCTACGGTTTGGCCCGCCTGAGTTGTAGCCACTATTACCTCTCCATCAATTGGCGTAAGCAAAGGAATGGGCTTATAGGCGTCTTGCCAATACTTTAAAGCCTCTTCTCCTTGTCCGCGGGCAGCATCCAGAAGCGCTGCTCTTTCTGTCGAGCTCATCCAGGCTAAAATTTGCCCTGTTTTTACAATTTCACCCTCTTTTACCAAAATACTTTCAATACGGCCGTTAACCGGAGGCTTTATCTCAAGGCGATTTTTCGGCAGAACCGTTCCGGTAGTTGAAATGACATTACGGATAGAGCCGATTGTAGGATTTATTTCCTTAACTAAATCTTCCGAAGTTGTTTTTTGCTTAAATTTTATAAACCATACGGTCGTGCCGATTGAAATTAACAAAATAAAGATAAAAAATTTCTTTTTATTCATATTCTAATGTTTCTCCTTTCGCTTTAACCCAATTCGCTTCGGCAAGAAGCGCATCGGCCTGGGCGTTTAATAAAGATCTTTTAGCGCTTACCAGGTTGTCTTCTATGATTGTCCAGTTATCAAAAGAAATAAAACCTATGGAATATTGCGCCTGGGCGATTTTAGAACGCTCTTCAGTCGCAGCTAATAACTCCCGCTGCACCTTAACATTATCTGTTGCATCTTTTAAATCTGCCAATGCTTGTTCCAGGGTAAAAATAATACTATTTTTCGCGCTCTCTTCGTCAGCTTTAAGTTGCGCAAATGTAGCTTTTGCCTGTTGAACTTGAGCGGTCCTCAAGCCTCCTTCAAATATCGGTAGAGACAGGCTAAGCCCTAAATTCCATTGGTCACTTTTTGGCGACCACTTAGAATCGTTCTTCCCTGCGCCGGCGGTTCCGGAAAGCGTAGGAAAGAATTCAGCATAGGCAGATTTTACTTCAAACTCTGCAGCATTGACTTTAGCAATCATCTGCCGCAATGACGGATTATTTTTGGCTAAAGCTTCCAGGTCCGGCTGTTTATTCAATAATTCCTTTATACCAAAATCTCCATTTGCGACAATAGATGTTGATTCTATTTTACCCATTTCCTTTGCCAACTGCCTTTGTGCAACGGTTATGGCTCTTTTTGATGCAACAATACCGAGTTTTGCTTCTGCCAAATTTGCTTCTGCAGTTAAAAGCGCCCCTTTATGCTCTAAACCTGATTTATAACGCAGCATAATTAAACCTAAATTTTTAACCCTTATTTTATAAATATCTTCCGAAATACGTAATGATTCTTGCGCTTTTAATAAATTGACGAAAGCTATGCGTAAATTTAACCTCACATCGACTGAAGTAAATTTATAAGCTTCCTTTGCCGCTTGAATAGTTTCCGAGGCCGCTCTGACATTATTTATTGTTTTAGTTCCATCGAATATTAGCTGACTGCCTTCTACGCCATAATCATACGTATCACCAACGGTATTAGTAACACCGTTATCATTTCTTGCTGTGGACGCGCCTAAATTGCTTGTGACCTGAGGGTAGAGAGTGCTTGCGGTAATTTTCTTGCCAGCTTCTGTTTGCTTAACGACTTCTTGGGCAGAAATTAAATCCGGGTGGTTTTTCGCTGCTTCTTTTACACAAGCGTGCCAGGATAACACATCCTCAGCTAATACCAGCGCCGGCGAATAAAAAAAACAAGAAACTAATAAAAATATAGCAAAACTTATTCGCATGCTAATTTTTTTTAATTCTATAAACATATTATCTCATTCCCAAAAAAATACAATTACGTTTCAAGCTTTATTTGTGTTTTTTAATTAATTACATTTATGATAAACCACTATTATTGGTTTTTATCTTATTAGGAAACTGCTTTTTTTAAATTAGTAACGTGCTCTTCAAAAAATTTTAAGAATTTATTAAACTCATCCTCAGGCATAACGCTAATAGCTTTGCTATGGTGGGGCGGCCCAGAAATAATAATCACGTTATCTCCCGGATTTATATTCATCGCTTTTCTTGCTTCTGCAGGAATAACGATTTGCCCCTTAGTTCCTACCGGAACTTTTCCATAAAACTTTGGGAAATTACCCATCTTCCCCTCCTTTTTAGGTTTTATCATAAAAAACTACCCCAGCCGATTGTCAAAGGTTAAAACTCTTTAGTATAACTAGTATGAAAAGTATAACTATATAGACAAAGGATATCACAATCCTACCATATTTGTCAATGGCTTTTTAGAAAAATTTAAGTAAACAGGCAACAGGCATAGAAATTCTGGCTTTCGGCTTTCAACTACTAACCGCTGATGCTTAAATAATAATTAGACGGAATAAAGGATATAAAAGTTTACTAGATTTGTAACTTTGGCAGGATAAATTTTACTTATTTTTTCGGATTAATGTGGAAAACTGTAATTTCCGGCCTTGAGAAAAATCTTACCCTCGGAGTAATGCCAGCTTCCATACCTATGCCTCTACTTACATATAAATACCTGCTTTGCGAAAGCTCGTATAAACCTGCTTCATATTTTTTACCAAACTGTGACATTGTAATCAAAGCGCCGTAAAATGGCAGGGAAAATTGCCCTCCGTGGGTATGCCCAGCCAAATACAGATCTATTGACGAATCCTTAAGCGCTTCGTTTATGCCTGGATAGTGAGAAAGTAAAACAAGGTAGCAATTTTTGGAAAGTTTTTCCAGAAATTTTAACTTTTTAACATCACCTTCTGCGTTTAAGCCTGCGATTGTTATGCATTGATTATCGTTTGCAAGGCTTGCTGATTCTCCATCCAATTCGATAAATCCCGTATCTTTGAAAAGGTCGATATTTTTCAAATCCCAAACATCGAAATTGCCTCTTATCGCAAATTTGCCTGATTTTGCCTTGAGATTTTTTAGCGTTTTTTGAAAAATGCCTAAAGCGTCTTTTACATTTATTGCGTCTCCCGTAAATACTATTATATCAGGATCTATTTTATTTATGATTTCAACCAGTTTTTCTTCATTACGTATTTTCATATCACAGTGTAAATCAGAAATTTGAGCTATGGTAAAACTTTTTTTGATTTTAGCGCTTGTAAGATTAATATAATTTACCTTGAGCCAGTAAGGCTCGATAAAGTAACTATAAAAAAAGCAAAAAATTCCTAAAAGTGCGAATACGTGAATAAAGTTAGAGAATAGGCTTTTGGGAAACTTTTTATATTTGAAGGATGAAATGAGGAACTTTATCTCGTGGGAATATATAAACCACCAGAAAACAATAAAAACAATTAACGCAAGTATTTCCGAGAATAGCATTCCCCGTAACTGTTTTTAGCCTTCTAAAAATGAATAATAGTTAACTAACCAGACAAAGTAAGCCGTAAAATTTATTCCGGCAACAACCAGGATATAACTACCGGATATCTAGGGTAACGATTAAAGGTATCTCTTTATTCTCTCTAAGATTTTCGTAGATGCTTCTTTGTCGCCTTTCATGCCTACACGTATCTCAATCTGGGAAGAATCTTGCGTCAGTTTTTTTATGTCTATCCAAATAACTCTTTTGTCGGTATATTCAGCTTTAATCTGCGCCACTTCATCCTTAACTGTAGTCTTTGTAATTTCAAGCCTCATTGATTTCAGCGCAGAAGTCGTGGCATCCACAGCTTTTTTAAGGGGGACTTTTACTTCATCCCTGATTTTTCCTTCAAGCCAAAATGCTGTCCCTGCTCCACCCGCAGCTCCGGCAACAACCGCAACGCAACCGGTAAAATTCAATAACAAAACGGCAACCAGCAAAAAGTTAGATAAACCCTTAAACATACTTCCCTCCTTTTTAAAAATCGGTTAAGATTTTTTAAGATGATTTTACTTATACTATTTCAACTCTTCCTTTGTTTTATAAATTATGCCGCTTGCAACTTCCGGTTTTGGAAGAAAATATTTTCTCGCTGAAACTTTTATCTTAGCCCCTCCGTCTACCTGTGTAATATCTACCGTTACCGTTGCATTATTGACCTCAGCATTTATTACACCTGTTTCCTTGTTTGCATTTTTTACCGTACCTGATTTGGTTATTACCTTAAGGGCTGCATCGTATACTTTGTTGTAATTAAAATTCAGGATTTCTTCGTTACTTGCTTTGCCAAAAATCGTTGACCCTACCGCGATAGGCACGAAGCCTACGCCGGTTAATGCAGCTAAACTGTAAATCTTTGCACCCTTTATGCCCGCTGACTTCATTGGTTCAGTTAAAATAAGCAATATCAACTGGTTAATACTTGTTATGTTTTTATAGGTCTTTTGAATATTAACATCGTGAACATTTATGGCCGGATCATCGGAAGCAGTATAATCTTTCGATACAATTTTTCCTATCTTTAGATTTAGGATATCTATGCGCATGGGCATTTCTTCTTTTTTTGCGGAAGAAACAGGCTTTTGCGCTTCGCGCTTTTTACTAACCTTTAAAGCATCGACATTCATCTCTCCCTGCTTATTTTTTACGAGATCCAATTCTCGCAATTCTACGGTAAGTTCTTTAAAATGAAGCTCCTTTTGAAAGAGCGCCTGCACATCCAGATTTACCTTTGCATAAGCCAAATCGATAAGCAATCCTTCGGGGAATCCGGCTGGATTGTACATTTTAAAATTTTTTATTTCTACCGTATGCGTCAATAAACTTAGCGAGAAGCCTCCAATTGAAGTTTTAGTCCCTACGGTCTTTTCTATCGTAGAAGTAATGATGGCTTTTATTATCTGGTCTTTTACTAGTCCAACAATAAACAACGCAATAAGTAAAATTACAATTGCGGTTAACATCTTTTTCATTTTCTACCTCCTCATATTTAAAATAACAGCGTTAAAAGCATTTTATTTATAATACATCAAAATTAATTTTTCAGAACTGCCTATTTCCTGCTTTTTCTGACCTTTTTCCACCAACGAGGTACGCAGCCTGGCAGATCACAAGGCGGAATAATTGCAACAATACATTAGTTATTAAAGAAATTTAAAGTTTTTATTTCTTAAGCCTTCCTTGATTTTCGCAAAGCCAGGCTTTCCATTTGGCTGAATCCTCTCCGAAACTAACCCCTGCGCCGCGTATGCCATGCAAAGCCCAAGAAGCATTTTTACGGATATTTGCATCTTTATCGTCAAGAAGCGCTATTAATATTTCAGCCGCTCTTACATTTCCTATTTGTCGTAAAGCATCAATCGAACGATACGTTGGTTCTTTTTGCCTGCTATTTATAACAAAAACTAATGCGCCTACGGCGCCGGGATCCCCTATTTTCCCTAAAGAAACAATAGCCTGGCATTGAACCTCGATATCCTTATCGGAAAGCGCGTTAATTAAAAAGGGCACAGCACTCTTATGGCCAATATCACCCAACGCTGAAACAACTGCTATACGAACCTCGGCATTCTTATCTTTCAGATAAAAGCTTAAGGTATCTATGGCGCTTGCGTCGCCAATTTGGCCTAAAACATATATTATTTCTGCACGTAGTTGCTCGTCGTTTAGCAATTTAAGCAAAGGCTCAGTTGCGCGTTTGTCTTTCAACCTGGCAAGGGCCCGTATTGCCTGCCATCTAACCCAGGAATCATCGTCATTCAATAATTTTATCAATGGTTCAACTGCCCTTCTATCGGCAATCTGCCCTAAACAATATACGGCATTAGTGCGCACAAGCGAAATACTGCTGGCTAAAGCATTTATTAACGGCTTAACCGAGGGTGTTCCTATCTGAATAAGAGCCCAGTTAACTGTTTCGTATACAAGTGGGGTGTGTTCGTATATAACGCCTAGCTCAGGGCAATAGCTTGAATCACCCAGTAATTCTATCAGAAAAGGGATTGCCCCTTGCGCCTCTTTGCTCAATTCGCCTATCTTTGCTGCTGCTTGTTTGCGCTCAAGAGGATTTTGCGAATACAATTTCTCTATTTGTTTTCTTAAGAGAGGTTTTATATCTGAAGGAATTTTTTCTTGGGCAATTTCCGGCTGTGTATAAACTTTTCCTTGCATCAAGCTTATAGCAGCAAAAAAGATTAAGGCAGACTTTACTCTCTTCATGTTAATATGTTACAACATAACTGATTAATTTGATAGTAAAATCAGAAAACCAAATCTTAAAATTACCATATGAGAAAAATTTCATCTTAAATAAACTGCTTCACCTTTTAGGGGAATACTTACTTTTAGACGAAACCTCTTTCTGATATTATTTTTTAGAATCTCCGCCTGGTCAGGCTCTCCGTGTACCAAGAATATCTGCCTTAAGTTGCCGCGGCATTTACCGGCATACTCAACTAATCCGTCACAATCAGCATGGGAGCTAAAGGCATTTATTACAACCACTTCTGCCCTTAAGTCATAAGGCCTGCCGAAAATACGAACCGTCTTCTGCTCCTCAACTATGCGACGCCCCAAAGTATCGCGAGCCATAAACCCGATAACAACAATTGTATTTTTTGGGTTTTCGATGTTATTTTTCAAATGGTGCTGAATGCGGCCGTTTTCGCACATACCGGACGCGGATATAATTACAATTGGCTTATCTATGTCGTGAAGTTTTTTGGAATCTTCCACTTTACTTATATATTCGATATTATCGTGGCTGAAAGGATCTCTGTGCTCAAGAAATGATTTTTTCGTTGTTTCATCAAAATATTTCCAGTTTTCTCTAAATACCTGCGTAAGGCTGACAGCCAGGGGCCCGTCAACATATATAGGAATCTTTGGCACCATTTTTTTTCTTATCAATTCGCTTATAAAGTAAACAATGAGCTGTGTACGTTCAAGGGCGAAAGAAGGAATAATAATTTTTCCGCCGCGATTTACTGTTTTGTTGATAGTTTTTGCAAGCTTAATTTCCGCTTCCTTCAAGGTCTCGTGTTTTCTTCCCCCATATGTACTTTCCATAATCAAATAGTTAATGCCCGGCGGGACTTCAGGGTCATCCAGAAGAGGCATATTTTCCCTGCCTAAATCTACAGCGTAAGCAATCCTTACCGGTTGCCGGGAACCTGTCATAACATCCAATACCGTTATGGTTGAGCCGAGAATATGGCCGCCGTCATAAAAATTTAAATCTACATCATTGGCGATACGCATGGTGTGATCGTAATCAAGCGCACGAAAATACTTAAGCGCTTTTTCGGCATCTTCTTTTGTGTAAAGAGGGGCGCGCGGCGGCATACCTCTACGCCTATTAATTTTATTAACGTATTTTATATCTTCCTCCTGTATGTGGCCGCTGTCAGGAAGCATATAACGGCATAAATCTCTTGTTGCAGGGGTACAATAAACTGAAGCTCTAAAACCTTTTTTTACAAGTGAGGGGATATTGCCGGAATGGTCTATGTGTGCATGGCTAAGCACGCAAGCATCAAGGTTCTGAGGGTTAAACGGAAACTGCGAGTTTATCGCAAAATATTCATCACGTTTTCCCTGGAACAGGCCGCAATCAAGAATTATTTTTGAGTGCTTCGTGGTTATCAGGTGCATCGAGCCCGTGACAGTTCTTGCGCCTCCGCAGAATTGTATTGAAACAGCCATTCGCTTTTCCTTGTTTTTATTAGCGTATAGCGGGTAGCGTTTAGCGTATAGTAAATTTGCTTTTTATGCCTATACGCTATTGGCTTTGGCTAAAAGGAAAAGCCAAACCACGACCTTCTGGCCAGCCGTTAAACGCCACTATAATACTTTTATAAATGCTTCTATGATTGCCGGATTAAATTGAATACCGCAACCAGCCCTGAGCCTATCAATTGCCTCTTTTTCGCTTAAGGCAGCCCTATAAGAACGGGAAGAAGTCATTGCGTCGTAGCTATCGGCCACAGAAACAATTTGCGCAAAAATATTAATCTGATCTGCCTTTAAACCGTCAGGGTAACCCTTCCCATCAAAACGCTCATGATGGCTCCTTATAACCGCAAGCATTTCTTCATCTAAAAAAATAGGCTTTAAAATTTCTTCCCCAACTGCCGGATGCTGACGGACCAAATCCCATTCGTTGTCCGAAAGTGCACTTTTTTTATTTAAAATATCCTCATGCACGCCTAATTTTCCTATATCATGCAATTGCGCTGCTTTCTTAAGCATTTCCACTTTCTCATCAGGAAATCCCATGGCTTTCGCGATTTTTGCAGCGTAGTCGCTAACTCTATCTGAATGGCCGCGCGTATAGTGGTCTTTTGCCTCTAAGCTTCTTACCATAGCTTGAACCACACGATAAAAATAATCGTGCAGTTTTTCCCGCGACTCGGACAAATTACCCGCCATGGCATTAAAAGCTTTGGCTAATTCTCCTACTTCATCTTTGCTTTTAATTTCCACTTTATAATCCAAGTTCCCGGAAGCAATTTTCCGCGTACCCTCAACAAGGTTTTCAATCGGCCGGGTAACACCTGCTGAAACCCATGCCCCTAATATTATTGAAATAGCTATTACAAGCACTAAGATAAAAACTGCTTTAACCCGGGCTGCAGCTTCGAGCGTATAAACCTCACTGGCATCTATATCTACTCCCAAAACCGCAACAGCCTTTAAATCTTTATCGAAAATCGGAGCATATCCCGAAAGTGTTGCACCCCATTCATCAAATACAAGTTTACTGTCGACACTTGGGCCTTTGTAGGCTTTAAGCATTTCCGGAAAACGGGACGCTTCATACTCTTCGCCCGGAAAAGATGTCCGTGTGCCTATATGAGGGGCGGGATCAACGACAAACTGCCAGATACCGGGTTTGTTGGTTTTGGCAATGGTATAAATATATTTCAGCTGTAGATTTGCTTTTTTTATTTTATTAAGCTGCTCAGCTACCTTTTTGTAGGCTTCACTTTTCACCCCTTCTTTATTCAGGGGTACTTTTTTAATTAAGTATGCGTCAATATCTATAGCTGCTGTGCTTGCAATAGTTTTTAATTTCTCCTGCAAATTTTTAAATTGCAAACGTATGTTATATTCGTAAAGAATAAAATTGTCCAAACCAGTAATAAACAATAATGAGAATATTAAGGCAAGAGTTACTTTTGCCCTGAAGCTATTGAGGAAAAAACCTTTAAATTTCATTACTTCCAGCACATTGCGTGTTATTCTGAAGCATACCGATTTTTTTAAACAAAAACTTATTCCAGTTTCTGGTTATTTTAAGACAAAAGTTATTTATAAGACTGAAATCCGGGAAGCCTTTCGTTTTT
>Ga0265297_10008778_pt1 | contig 13335 bp, 27 predicted proteins | sample Munlanlwell13791_FD_192502 | JGI IMG/M metagenome (GOLD analysis project Ga0265297, IMG submission 192502) | Leachate microbial communities from a municipal landfill in Southern Ontario, Canada - Leachate well 137-91 | ecosystem: Engineered > Solid waste > Landfill > Unclassified | place...
GTACTCGTGATCCTCGCGCGGGATGTCCGCGATGGTGCCCTGCTCGAGCACCCTTCCATCGTCATCCGTGATCTTCCAGAACAGACCAAGGATCCAGGCGGCCTGTTTGGCAAGGTCGCTGCTGGTGAAGTGCGCCATTCTCAACCAGTGATCCGTCACCTCGATCAACTGTCGCTTCGCGTCGGCGATGGACACCACGGCGCCGTCGGTCAGGAGACGCCCGTCCTCCGGCGCGGTGAGTTGTACCTTCACAGCACGTCCTCCTACTCGTCCCCAAGCCGCTCAAGGAGCGACTCCAACTCCTCTGGTAGCGGAACGGTGATGGGGCCGTTCGACACGATCCTCTCGACCACCGCCACCGACCACGTTGCGTTCCCGTTGCACGAAAGGTGGTCGCCGAGAAACTGCCTCATCGTCCTCACGACGGTCATCAGCACATGTTGCTCTCGCTTCGTGATCTGGATGGTTTTCACAGCACGTCCTCCAAGATGGCGCGGATCTTGTCGGACCACGGGCTGTACTCCGGTCCGCCGGGTAGCAGCTTCATGATCCGAAGGTGCGTCTTCCTGATCAACTGCTTCCTCCTGTGCTTCACGCCGCGCAGGTAGGCGTCGTCGCGTACCGGGTCGCGGAGGATGCGGATGCGGCGATTCGGGCGCTTCTTCCGCAGCGGAACGACGTGGTCGCAGTGATGGCGCCTGGCCTTCCTGGCGATCCTCGTCTTCTCGCCCTGCCGAACGATCTTCCGGTACTTCGCCTTCCTCGACGAGACGAGCTTGGGCCTCAAGATGGTCATCAGTTCTTCCTCCTGGCCTTCGAGTAGTCCGCGACGGCGGCAAGTCCGTCTGCCAGATTTCCGGTGAACAGGGAAGACAGGCAGCGCTTGATCGTGGCCTCCATCACCGGGTCTTGGTCAACGTCGACACCAGGCGCACCGAAGTCCGGCGGATGTTGGTTGATCATGTGCTGCGTGTACTCGTGGAAGTACGACGTGATGAAGTCGCAGTCCGGGCACTTGTGCGGCGTCTTCCCATCCCAGACCGGGAAGCCTGCGGCCTTGGCGTCGTCGATGATCGTCATCGGTCCCTGTCCTCCACCAAGCCCGCGTGGATCGCGGCCAGCTCGACGGCGCGGATGATCTTCCGCGTCGGTCGGATCTCCGGTCCAGTCGTCTCGCTGGAAATCGAAACGTGGATCGCGTGTCCGATCTTCCCGATGTAGAGCACGACACTGGACGACTTCCCGCTGTGCTCCCACGCTGCCAGGGACAACTCGTCGCTGGCGGTCGAGATCCCCATGAACCTGCGCTTCCACCGCTTCGGCAACTTCGGCTTCGTCATGGCTGCTTTCCCTCGTTGCACCGATTGGCTTGGTGCGCGACGACTGCAACAAGCGCAACCACTCCGGACCCATCGCCAATGGACCACCCGGACACGACACAGAGAAGGGCAACCCACATGCCGTATACGCAGGAGATCGCAACGTACAACATGAACCAGGCCAACCAGCCGCGCATCACCCTCGCTCCTTCCTCGGCCGGCTCAGGCGGGCCGCAGCGCGACCCTGGAACACGATCAACAGGAAGTGCCGCTCGCTCGGGAACGCCTTCGCAACTGCCCCGCTACGCGGACAGTGCCTATTTGTGATCTCTGGCTTCATCGTCGCAGCGTCTCCCATGCCCCAGCAACCACTGCCGGAACCTGTCCGTTGCCAAGGGCTCGGATGCGGTCCACCCGATTGGCCATCCCATGAACCACTCGCACCAGTCCGGGTTCAACGTCCCACCAGGATCCTCGGGCTCCGTCACTGCCGCCCTGAGTCTCTGCACTGTCGTCCTGCGGTTCTCCTGGCGGTACTCCATCACTTCTACCCGACCCGCCGGCTTGCAGTCGTTGGCGGTCAACGTGGGCATCCGGCAATGCTTGTTCGGCCTGCCCCGGATGATTGCCAGCAGATCTCCCCTGCCGCCCCTCTCGCCGTCCGTCGCTCTCAGCGTCGGCAATCGCCTGATCGCCGTCGCAAGCCCGTCCCCGCTGTTCTTGCTCGCACCCTTGCGGTTGTAGTTCCCGTGAACGGTCAAAGTCGGCAGCAATCCAGAGCCTTTGTCGCAAGTGCCATGCTCCAAAATCTTCTGCGGATAACACGCCCCATCGAGCATCAGCCCCCACCTCGGCCAAGTCTCCAAGCACTCGTCCGAGGCCCCGAACAGTGAGATTTGGGCTGTTCTCCACGAGGACATATCGCGGTCGTACCTCGCGAACGATCCGCGCAAACTCTCGCCAGAGGCCGCTTTTCTCGCCGTCGATTCCGTCGCCGTTGGCGTTGGCGACGCTGATGTCCTGACAGGGGAAACCTCCCGAAACCACGTCAACAGAGCCTCTCCATGGGCGTCCGTCGAAGGAACAAACATCATCCCAAACGGGGAACGGTGGCAGGTGCCCTTCATTTTGTCGCTGCATGAGTCGTCGAGCGCAGTAGGCATCAATCTCCACGGCGCAGACGGTGCGCCATCCGAGGAGCACGCCTCCGAGAATGCCTCCTCCAGCGCCGCTGAAAAGTGCCAACTCACGCATGGCCTCCCGTTAACCTCGCTCCGTTTTTCTCTCGCTGTTTACCAGCGTGATCGTCGTACGCGAGCGCCTCCGAGGCTTTCGACGAGGCTTGCACTTGGGGCAGAAGTCCTTGCCGCCCTCGGCAACGTGCTTCCAACCTGCCGCTTTCAACTCCTCGCGCATCTGGTGGGCGTAGAAGCAACGTCGCGAAAGTCCGACGCTTCCGCACTTGTCGCAACGAACCTCAATGAAAATCACGGTCGGCCTCCGTTCTCGCGCTGCTTACTTCTCTCGCTGTTAAATCCGTGGCCCGGGGCGAGTACCTTCACGATCGACGACTTGCTCTGCCGGATCTTCGCGGGAACGGCGACCTTGAGGGGCCCGAATCCGCGCATGAGCAGCGAGAAGACGGTCTCTGCAGCAAGGCACCATCTGTAGTCGTCCGATTTGCGGCCGAGGGCGATCACCACGTAGGGGTTCCCGTGAATGAAGCGATCGACGTCCTTGCCCCACGAGTAGGGAGACCACGCGGCGCCGTTCTTCTTGTGCCCGCCGCACGAGAACACGGTCTTGATCTTCTGTTCGATCAGGAATCTGACCACGTCTCTGATTCCTGGCTCGATGTCGCGGTACTGGTATTCGGCGATCTCCTTGGTCGTCTTGACTCTGTGCGGGCGCCAGTTGACCTTGCGATCCTCGCGGGCGATCTCGGCCGCGGTTTTCATCTGCCTGCCTTCCTCGGCCGGCGCCGCCTCGCCTCGTAGCCGAGGGTGCGGACCACGTCGTCGAGCCATGGTCCTGGTTCGATCGGTTGCCCGTTGCTCGGGTAGCGCTCGTCCGGGAGTGTCAGCTTCGAGTGCCCGATGATGATCGGGAAGATCGACGGCGCGGTGTTCCCCGCTTTCTCGTCTTCATCCCCGCAGAAGTACACGTCTGCCATCTGGTCCACGGCAAGCACAACGCGAGCGATCTCGCCTCGGATGTAGATCCTCATGTCCACCACCACCCGTCCGCGGGCGTTGCGCCCGCTTCATCCGGTCGGCCGGCGCACCGAAAGGCGACGCCGGCGGCGAAGCTACGGGACCAGGTCGGCCGCTGCGACGGGCCTGCACCTCTCCACGCATTCGGTGTAGCGCTCGGCGGACTCGCCGGCGAGCCACCAGAGCACCACCGTCGCGATGCCGCTGCCGGCGGCGGTTGCGGCGAGGGCGATGTCGGCGCCCTGCTCGTCGGCGAGGGTGGCCGACAGCACGCCGGAGGTTCCCGCGGCGGCGGTCGTGCCGCTGAACACCATCCCGAGGGCGTACTCGATCAGGTAGGCGTCGTCGTAGGGCCGGCAGGCCTCGATGCACGACTCCTCGCGGGTCAGAGCGACGTCGGACGCGCTGGTGCTGCGCGTGGCGAGACCGTTGCATGCCGTGCTGGACACCAGCAGCGACACGCAGCACGCGATGATCGCCACCACGGCGATCGTGTCGAGGATCCCCATCTTCACGGTGCGCTTCACGTTGACCTTCCCTTCTTCTTCTGTGCCCCTGCGGGGACGTCTGGGCGCAGGGCATCTGCGATGCGCCTGGCCTTGCTCTGGATTTCGGAGTACCGGTCGGAGTACCGCTCGAGCCGACCGCCGAGCCGCTTTGCTACGCCAAGCGCACCATCGGCGGACATGAGGCTCCCGAGACCGTGCTGCACGATCTCGCCTGTGATCTCCGCCATGATCGACGAACAGACGGCGTCGAGCTCCTTGGACCTCCGACCGGCACGCCAGCCGGCGACGTAGGCTTCCTCGGCGAGACCTCCGCGGTAGCGCTTCGGGATCTCTACCACCCGCCGTTCACTTCCCACGGGTCGCCTCCTCGAGCAGCGCGATCGACGCGAGCAGCTGCTTGGTTGCGTCGCGAAGATCGGCGATCTGCTTCGCACGATCTGCGGCGTCGTTCTGCAGGACGACCAGGGCACGCTCGGCGCTGTCGAGCCGGCGCATGTAGTCGGACGAGATCGCCTGCACGGTGCGCATCTGCGAGTCGTCGAGCAGCGGAGCGGCCTTCTCCGGAATCGCGATATTCTTGCCGCAGTGGGGACACCTCATGACGCCTTGGCCTCCTGGTCGCCGGTGGCGGCCTGTGACACCTGGGATTCGAGCACCTCGAGACCCCGCTCGATCGCGAGCAGAATCACGTCGGAGCGGGTCACGCGGGACGACGGCGGCAGGCACGGCGGCCGGTTGGATCGGTAGACCTCGGCGAGCCGCTCGGACCGCGCGAGGATCTCGTCGGGGTAGCGGACGCTGGTGGTACGACGCGCGGTCACGGCTGGCACGCTCCCCTGCACTCCGCGTAGGAGAGCATGCACTCCTTCGACGCTGCGATGGCGACAGCCGGATCGGTGTCGCGGTAGGTCGAGGCGCCCTGGGTGCAGATCGCGGCGAGATCCTGGCACGTCCCGCAGCATGCGGTGTACGACTCCTTCTGCGGCCAGCATCCCGTCGCGCTGAACAGGACACTGAGCACGAGGATTGCAACCCTCACAACGTCACCTCCTGTGTTGCGGGCACCAGCCGCACGGTCCACGACTTGTAGAACACCGTCGGCTGGATCTTGAAGTACACGTTCCCGCGGTGCTCGGGGCCCTCGACGTAGAACGGGCCGATCGTCTCCCGTGGGGCGTGCTTCTCGAACCCGTGTGCGAGCCACCAGACGACGCCGGGCATTTCGTTCCGGTAGTCCCCCGCGAGCCAGCCGAGCACGAAGCCCCTGCTCCTCATCGGGATGTCGCCCCAATCGAGGTTGCGGTAGTAGTCGGCCCGGGCCGTGATTCGCTCGTGGTACGCGCTGCCACCCGTCGCCCACTTCTGGCTGCAGCACGACGAGTAGGACTGCACGACGGTTGCGAGCGTCGGGTTTCCTCCGCTGCGCTGGTGCCACTGGTACAGCTGTTGGGCGAGGGCCCACGCAACGGCGGACCTCTCGCCGTCTCCGTACACGCCGGACTCGCACTCGACGGCACGGGCGAGCCACTCGACGTCGCGGCGGCCGAGCTCGCTCACCCAGCCGTCCTCGCCGACGATGCACCCGAGCCGGCACTCGGCGCCGGCGGCTTCCGCCGCGTCCTCCGCGGAGAAGGGCGGCAGGCCGATCAGCACCATCCACGCGATCAGGATCGCGATCATCACAGGTACTCCTTGAACTGCTTGAGCACTCCGGCGGTCACGCGCACGCACTGCCTGATGGCGTGGTCAACGTCCTTCCGGCGACGGCAGGACCAGCGCGACGGCAGCTTGCCCGCCTGAACCATGCACCCCTGCGCGGCTCCGCGGGCGGACCACCGGGCGGCCTTGCCGCACTCGTCGTTGACCCACATCGCACGATCCGCTGCCGGCAGGGACTCCCACCGGCGGAGGCACTGCTCCTCGAACCCAGAATGACCCGCGAGTAGGACGTTGTGCCGGTGGTGCGGGACAGTCATGTCCTGTACGTAGTGCAGCGCGTAGCCGGCGATCGTCCCGAGGCGCCGATCGCGCTGCCTGGCGTCGGTGGCGTCGTAGCTGCTCTCGCACGCCCGGATGAAGCACGCCTCGAGCCAGTCGGCGTACGACCATGCTGCGGGGTAGGTGATCTCGTCGAAGGCCTTGGTGTAGCCCTGCACGTTGAGCAGCTGGAAAAGCGGCTCCTGGTGCTCCATGCCGACCGGGATGTCCGGCCAGGCTCCGGGGTTGAAGCGGATGTCGACGTTGGGGAGCTCGAGCCCCAGGCTGGTGTCCATGTTGAGGTTGTAGCCGGCGAAGTGCATCAGGCACGACACGTTGCAGCCGGCGAAGCGGGCACCGAGACCGGGAACCTCGAAGACCTCGATCTGGTCCGGGGCCGCGGCGCCCTTCCCGACCGCGGAGGCGTCGGGCCAGCCGAGCCAGCGGGCGACCTCCTCCGCGATCCTGGTGTGCAGAACCTCCTTCACGACGGCCCCCCTCCGAACAGCCGCCCGAGCTCCTCGAGCGGGGTCACGGCGTTGGCGATCGCCTCGAGCCGCTGCTCGGTGGTCGAGGTGTCGCGGGCGACCTCGAACGCCCTGGCGATCTGGCCGCAGAGCTCGATCGCGCGGTCGAACACGGTGCGCGGGATCGACTCCACGGCGGCGGCAGCATGGGCGCGCTGCTCTGGGGTGAGATCGGCGAGGTTCACGGGGCACCCCCGCCGGCCTGCGCCTTCGTGACGGCGCTCGGCTCCGGCATCTTCGGCAGGCTCGAGCGGGTGCGCTTGGACCAGGCGAGGCCGAGCCACTGGATCGTATCCGAGAGGATCTTGCGCACGTCCCGTTCCGATCGGTGGAGCTCCTCGAACTCCTCGTCGGCCGCCTTCTCGAGCTTGGCGATCCGCTCGGTGGTGGCGGCGATCTGCCGGCTCGCGTTCTGGGAGATCGCGCCGGACTGCTGCTCGAGCCGCCGCACGTGCTGGATCAGGTCCAGGCACGCGTTGATCACGAACGGCTTTGCGATGTCCCTGCCGTTCATCACGGCCAGCATCAGGGAGTCGATCCCCGTGTGCTCCGCGCGGCGGAGCTTGTCGAGCAGCTCGAGCTCGGCGTCCGTCGGCGGAAACTCGCGGGTGAGCGGCACGGCGGCCGGCGCGTCGCCGATCCGCTCCTCCTTCGGCATCCCCAGGTCGTCTTTCCCTCGTCCGTCGTTTCCCATGTTCCTCTTCCTCCTTCGTGTTGCGTGTTGCGTTACGCCCTACGGGCGAGCCACCACGTACCCCAGAACAACCCCAGCACCACCAGCACCAGCATTTCGACCTCCGTCTCGTTCGTGTTGCATCAGTAACACGGTGCGTGCCACTGTGCAACTAAAGATCGCCGAGCTCCCAGGATGCCCCAGGATGCCCGATCCGTAGCCGGGCGCACCCTGGGGTCGCCGAGGGCCCGAGCGTCAACCCCGGCTTGCGTCGTCTCCGTCTGCGGCCGGATCCCGGACCCTCTGCAACTGCTCCTGCGTCCGGATCCGCCGCTGCAGGTCCTCCAAGGCGGCCCGGATCTCCCCCTCGGTCATCTGGTCCAGGGCCGCCCATGTCGCGGCCCGTGCGGAGACCAGAAGCGCCTTGCCCCGCTCGAGCGGATCGGACATGTCGCGCTGCCTGCGCGGCACGGTCGGGCGGTCGCCGACGCCGGCCCGGCGGGCTCGGCGGGTCGGGACCACGAGGGCGCACACCCCGCGAGCCTCCTCGAGCTTGGCGGCCTGCTCGAGCGATTCGGCTTCGACCATGTCCAGGTGCCAGCGGTGATAGTCGATCGCGATCCTACGTCGCGGCTCCGGCGGCGGGCGTAGCGGGTCAACCCCTAGTAGCGCTGGCATGCGTTCAACCCTCCTCGCACGTGGCGTCGACGTGCACGCGATAGGTTCCGCTGAATCCGCTGTCGACGAACACGACAACGGGCCCGGTCGGGTCGCAGTTGTGGAACCACACCCCGGGCCCGGCGGTGTACTCGCACCCTCCGGACACCACGATCCGGGAGTTTTCGCCTTCTCCGTCGATCGTGAGCGGGAAGCCGGGCGCAGGATCGATCGCAATCTCCCAGCTGCCGGGGCACCGCTCGCACAGCTTGTCGACGCTGCAGTCGATCGTGCCGGGCGTGTCGTCGCCGGCGCCGGCGTCGTCGGGGTTGACCTCTGCCTGGTCCGGGACCTCCGGCGCGTCGGCGGGGGCATCGGCGTCCGCGTCCGCGTCGGCGTCTCCTCCGTTCTCCGTCTCGTGCTGCGTGTCGTGCTGGTTGTCGGTCTCGTCGGTGGCGTCGGCGTCGTCGTCGTTGCCAGCGACGGATCCGCAAGCCGCTGTTGCCAGGGCCGCGATCAAGGCTGCGGCGTGTCGCATGGCGCCCTCCCCTCTTCGGTCGTCGGATCCCACTTCCGGGCCTGCAGGATCCGCACGGTGAAGATCGGACCGTTGGCGGTCTCGGTGCGCTCCCGGACGCTCGAGACCATGGTCTCGGGGTAGCGGACCCAGCGGCACGACACGATCCGCGCGTTGTGCCCGGCCACGACCCCAAGGGCGTCCGCGGCGTTCACGGCCCAGACGGACGCGATCTGCGTTGCCTTGCTTCCGAAGTGCTGGAAGATGCGATACAGGTCCACGTCGATCCACTCCTCCCCTCCTGCTCGTGCTGATGGTAGCACGATCAGCGGTGCGTCAACTCCCGGCGCGGATGTCGTTCTGAGCCTGCTCCATGCCGGCCTGCGCGGCGGCCCGGACGGTGCGGGCGAGCGATACCCCGTCGGCTCCGTGGCGGATCGCGAACATGGCGGCGCGCTGGGTCGCAGCTGAGAGGATCGCGGCGGCGACCGTCCAGGCCTGCAGGTCGGACGGTTCGGCGTCGGACAGGGATCGCATGTGCTCGCCGATGAGCTCGAACGCCAGATCGGCCACGGCGCGGATCTGGTCGTCCAGGTGGACGTCGACGTGCGGGCGGACGGTGTCGCTGTTGTCGGGCTGCTGGTTGGTGCTCATGTCGTGTTCCTCCTCCTGGGCCTGGTCCATTCCAGGCTCCCGGGGAAGCACGGCGCGGGAGGGGGAGGGTTGCGCCGTACACCCCCGGCGGCCTGGAACTGCCGGCGGTCTACTGCTCGCGAACGAAACCGCGGCACGGATCGCCCTCGTTCAACTCCCAATCGATCTGCCCGCACTTGTCGCAGCGCGCGAAACGCTTCCCGGGACCATTCCGCATTCGTCCCGCGCACCGTACCAGTATCCGCCGGCTGCTCTGCTCGCGGTCGATCTGCTCGCTGATGCAACGCGATCCCCTGTTGTACGCCGCCGCTCCCATCTTCCATTCCCTCCTCCGCCGCACCTTGCGGCTCCCCCGGCGTCCGATCCGTGTCGGGCTCCGGGGGAGCCGGGGGATCCGGGGGCAGCCGGATCCCTCGGCCTGCTTCGCGCTACTGCGCCGGGGTCGGCGTCTCCGCGAAGCTGCCGGGCGCGGCGGGGGGTGTCGCGTCCGGAGACTCGAGCCGGAAGCGGCGGCCGCGGGTCTCGGTCAACTGCTCGAGCCGTTGACGGACCCGGGTCATCCCGTCCCGAACCATTTGCTGGATCATGGGGGCCTTGCGGATCGACTGCGGGTCGGCTCCGTCGAGGACCGCGCGGGCGTCGGCGACGATCCGCCCGAGCTCGTCATCCCCGACCACGTTGCGGGCGCTGAACGTGTCGAGGAAACCGACGATGTTGTCGATCGTCGAGTTGCGGAATGTCTTCGGCTTGCCGTCGGGCCCGGGCTGCAGCACATCGACCAGGTGCCCGACCAGTCCGGCGAGGGCCGCGCGCATGCCGTCTCGGATCTCCCGGCTGGCATCCTGCAGATCGCGTGCGGTCTGCTCGCGTTCCCGCTGATAGATGCGCTGGGAGAGAGTCTCGAGCCGTTGCGGGGCGCCCCACGACTCGAACCGAATGCGGACATGGAACGCCTCCCGGACGTCGTCGACGTGCGGGTAGTCGCCCGGCTCGTACAGGTCTCCGAGCCTCGTCCGCGCTTCCTCCCTCGCGATCGAGTAGACCCGAAGGAACGAGTCGACCAGGTGCCGGCGCCGCTCCTGGTATTCGTCCAGCATGCCGTCGACGCGGTCCAAGACACCGTCGGCGACCAGATACGCCCCGGCCCGGAGCTTGAACGGGAGGGCGAGCTTGTTGACGTCCGCGCGGACCTCGGAGTCCAGGGACGTGATCGCGTCGTACTCGTCGCAGCTGAGGATCTCTTTCGACACGGCGATCATATCCGCGTCGGGCTCCTTCGCGTTCTCGCCGGAGGCCTGCTGCTGCATCGTCTCCCGGATCCTGACGCGGTCCGAGTTCACCTTGCGGCGGATCCCCAGCCGGCCGATCCGGATCGACACCACGGTTGCGCGGTCCAAGATCGACGCGTCGTTCGTGCGGGTGGTCGTGGTCTCGTTGCTCTGCGGCATGGTCCTAGCCTTCCTTCCTGGTGTCGTCGGTCTCGACGGTGACGATCTGCACGTTCCCCAGCCGGGGCCCGATGGTCTCCGCCAGTCCCGCGGCGAACCGCTCGGCGGTCTGCCGGTGCTGGAACGGCCCGGCGTCGTGCCGGCTGGCCTGGTTGGCGGCCCGGCTCTGCCCCTCGTAGACGATCCATGTCACGGCGTAGCGTTCCATTTCTCTTCTCCTCCTTGCGGCCTTCCTGGGCTCGCTTGGGGCCCGCGTCGCAGGTAGCACGACACGGGCCCCGGGCGATCCGGGAGGGATCGCTAACCGCACCATCCCCCGCCAAGTCCGGCCCGGTTCAACTGCTTGTCGATCTGCTCCTCGGTCAAGCCGGCGGCGGCGAGGGCCCGTGGGTCCATCTTCCGCGCGGTGACGTCTCCGAGCTCGGACTCAAGGGTCGCCGTCAGGGCGCGGCACGACAACCCCCGGGCGTTCCGGACGATGATCGACACGTTCCCTTCCGTGTCGATCTGGGCGAGGACCTCCGCGCCGTCCGAGCGGCGACGCAACAGGATGTCGATCCGGTCTCCCATGGCTACACCCTCCCGGCGACGGCGACGGCCGTCGAGTCGGCGACCACGTCCAGGCCGTTCGCCCGGGCGTACCGCATGATCGTGTGATACCCGGCGCGGCGGGCGAGCTCGGCCGGCATCGGTCGGCCGTGCGTCCGCTGCCAGTGCGCGATCGTGTGAACGTCCGCCTGCAGGCTGCAGGTTCCATCCGCCCCCCGGACGATCGCGACGTCTTCCCCGTAGAAGCCGATCCGGCGCGCGACGGCGACGCAACCCGCGGCGGTCTGCGACCCGTAGAGGTTCGCGACGATCCGCCCGGTGGTGTCGACGTCGACCGTCGCGTCCGGGAACATGTCGCGCAAGGCGTCTCCCGCCGCGTCCGGGTTCGTGATCTTGGTGGCGATCCTGGTGTGGTGCGACACGTCTAGGCCTCCTTCCCGAACCGCCGGCCGTTGGGGGCGGCGGTCTGCGCGGGCTGCTGGGGTCCGCGGTAGGTGCCGGGATAGCTCGCGGCGTGGAACCGTCCGGCGGCGGCGGCACGCATGGCGGCGATCGTGTCGGCGGACGACTGCGCGATCGGGACCACGTAGGCGCCAGCCTCGCGCGGGCTGCAGTGCCATTCGTGGGCCCGCTCGGCGCACGTCTCGATTTCCGCGCCGGTCCACGATTCCAGGTCCGGCCACTGCGCGGGATCGTCCGCGACCTTGTAGCGGCTCGCGTAGAGTCGGCGGATCGTCTCCCGCTCCTCGGCCGTCGGCAGGTCGTAGAAGTAGATCCCCGCCCGGAAGCGGCGGCGGATCTCCGTCTTGATCGTGATCATTTCGTTGCAGGTCATGACCCAGAAAGCACGACCGGCCAGGGCGCGGATCGTCGCGAGGGCGCGGCGGATGTTGCTTTCCGACTGACCCACATGCGATCCCTTGATGGCGCCCAAGTCGAGCCGCACGATCGGGACGCCGAAGACCGCGGCGAGGGCCTGCGCGCTGGCAGACTTTCCCGATCCGGGCACGCCGAACGCGATCAACCCGTCGGCGCGGGTCGTCTCCATTTCGGTGAGCAGTGCAGCCTCGATCGACTGCGACACCCCCGACGTGTCTCCTGGTCCGCCGGCGCCCCCGCCCCCCGCCAGCATCTTGCCTCCCTCGTCCATCAATACGACGGCGCGGGGCGGGTTGTCGCTCCCGGCGAGGCGCGCGGCCAGCCCCTTGATCCCCTGCAGGCCTCCGAGCTCTTCGATCCGACGGACGGTGTCGTCGACGCTGAGTCCGGGGGTGGAGTTGATCGCCTTGCGCCAGCGGGCCCGCAAGCGCTGCAGGTCCAGGCCGGAGCGGTCCACGGCGAGGGCGCAAGCCTGCCGCACCCCGAACGCGGGCAAGCCCCTGGTGCCGGCCACGGCGAGTCGGATCGTGGTGTCGTCCGGCTCGGGCGTTGAGGCGTCGTGAAGCACGGCGCGGATCGCGGTCTCCCGCGCGGCGTCGTCCGGCGGATCGTCGTCGAGGGGCTCCACGTGCGGGCCGACGTCCGGGCCCCATGCGGCGAAGCTCGGGCCCGTCAGGATCAAGGTGCGGCCCGTAGCCTCGAAGGGGTTGCGCAGGTCCCGGATCCAAGCCTCGGCGACCTTGTCTCCCTGCCAGTGGTGGGCCCCAAGGGCGACCAGGGCGGAACCCTGCGGCGCCTTGCCGGCGGCCCGCAGTGCGACGGCGGCGGGCGGATCGTAGGGGTCCGCGCCGTCCATCATGCGGGCGAGGGCGGGCCCGGCGGCCTCGTTGCGGGGCGTCCATCCCGCGGCGAGGGACCACGTCAGGATCGGATCGTCCCCCGCCAGTGCGTCGACGATCGTGTCGGCCGTCGCGTGGTCGTCGATCGTCGACACGCTCACGAGGGGCACGCCGCGGTTACGACACCGTTTCAACTGTTCGAGCATTCCCATTTCCGTTGACCTCCTCCGGTCCCGTTCCCGGGCCGGCCCCCGTGCCCCTTGAGGCACGAGGGTCGGGGCGGGAGCTAGCGGCCGGGGCCCACCCGTCGGGCCCGGTCTTCCGGGGCCTCCGGGTCGCCCTGGTAGACGTGCCGACCAGCGGACCGGGCGCGGGCCCTGGAAATCTCCACGGCATACGCAAGCGCCCGTTTCGCGCCGTCCAGTCGGGCCCGATGGTTCCACCCGTCCGGCTTGTCGATCTGGCCGACCCATGCCACCCTGCAACACTCCGCCGGCGGGAGGGTGCGGCCATCGAACGGCCACAACTCCCGCGCGATCGTCTCGGACGTGTCGCGGTCCAGCGTCGGGAGCAA
>Ga0265297_10008779_pt1 | contig 13332 bp, 11 predicted proteins | sample Munlanlwell13791_FD_192502 | JGI IMG/M metagenome (GOLD analysis project Ga0265297, IMG submission 192502) | Leachate microbial communities from a municipal landfill in Southern Ontario, Canada - Leachate well 137-91 | ecosystem: Engineered > Solid waste > Landfill > Unclassified | place...
ACCGAGCGGCCAGTAGTCGGGTAATTTATGACTTGATTTCTCATTCCAGTCTCGGTTACCCGCCAAACTACGGCTATCAATGGTCAACTGGCACTACCGACACTGATCCGAAGGTTTTATTTCATTCGGTTACCATTACCGGTTTGCTCCCCGCTACGGTTTATTATTTCCGGCCGATTTCCGCTGCTTCGCCTGAAGTTTATGGCGATGAATCAACTTTCACTTTAGGGGAAGTGCCGCCGGCTCCACCAGCAGAAGAAATATTACCACCGGCCGAAACCCCTCCACCACCAGCCCCACCCACCGAAGAAGCAACTCCGCCTGCACCAGCTAATCCAAGCGGTACTGTTGCCGGGGTTGAGTATAATCAAGGAGCAAATCCAACCAATAATGAGCCAACCAATGAACCAGCCGTTGAACCGCCAGCCGAAGAAGGTAGCGTCCTTGGTGAAGCAGATGAAGACGTTGCGCCAGAGACTACGCCGCAGAATTGCAGTAATTACATCTGGCTTTTACTGATTTTGAATTTAGTGGTGGCGGCAATTATTAGTTTTAAAGGAAAAAAGGGCAACAAACTAGTTAAATATTCCGGCTTAATTCCGGCTTTACTCGCTATCATTTCAGTAATAATTTGGTATCCTCAATGCTGGTTGATCACTTGGTTAGCCGTAATTCTGGTTTTAGCCGTTATTTATTTAATTATTTTACTTGTTAGCCCAAATACTCTTGGGGGTAAGAAATAATCTTCTTGTGGCTGTGAGGGAGAAATCTTTTACTGGCAATGAATGGGTTAATCACCAGATACTCCAAAAAATTAATAATAATACTTCAAGTTGGACTGCCTTTTCTCTTGATTAGTTTTTCCTTACTCTTGGTCCAGCCAATACAAGCCCAGACCGCTTCCGCGGTTTCTGGGCTTGTTTTTGAAGATCTGAATTTCAATAATGATTTAGATCTTTATGAAACAAAGTTGGCTGGTTGGCAAGTTGACTTATATCAAAAAGAAAAAATAATAAAGACCCAGTTGACTGACAGCGAAGGCAAGTATAATTTTACCAATCTTTCAGCCGGTGACTACCGAGTAGAAGTTGTTATTCCGAATAGTTGGGCGCCAATAAACGGCAGCAGCAGCTTGGTCAGCTTAGCTGCTGCTGAAAAAGCAATTATTAATTTTGCCAATTACCAAGTAATTCGTGAGCAGAGGGGAATGGCCCCAATGATGAATATTTCTAATTACTCGGTTGAAATCATTTCTCCTACGGCGGTTTATATCAAGTGGTTTACTAATTACCAAGCCACAAGCCTTGTTGTTTTTGATCAAACCGCGAAATCCGATAGTGAATTAATTGCCTCTGATATTAATTTTGGTTATGCCAGTTCTACGTCGCTAGACTTCGGTCTGAAGACTTACCATACCCTGACCTTAACTGATTTAGAGCCGGAAACTACTTATTACTTTCGGATTATTGCTTTAGCTGATCCCAAACAATGGCGAGGTGCTCCCCGAATTTTTAGTCCGGAATTAAGTTTTACCACCACTTCTTTGACCAAACGCACCGGGGATTCAGATGAAAAATCCTTTGAATTTGAAGGAAAAATTTCGTCAATCTCTAGTCCAGAATTTAAAACTGAAGCAACTGGTAAAGTGGCGGCCGAAGAATTACTAGAGGAATTACATAATGAACCATCAAATGAAGCAGCCGCCACGAATCAATCGGCTTTTTTTTCAAAAGACTGCCTCATTTATATCTGGCTGCTTTTGGTTTTAAATTTATTAGTGATTATCACCATTTGGTCAAGGGGTAAAAGAACTAATAATTATTTAGCCAAAAGATTATGGTGGATCATTTTGATTTTGGTTTTAGTGCCAACCATTTTAGGCTATCCCCAATGCTGGCTGAATGCTTGGCTATTTTTTACTTTAATTCTTGCTTTAATCTTTTTTTCAGGCTTCAAAAAAAAATTGCCACCATCTTTACCAAACAACGATCAACCGATTGAGCCATTCTCTTTGGATTAAAATCATCTACTCTATTTAATTCTGTCAGATTAGCAATTTGTTTATTAAGAATAGAAAATTTGACAAAAGGTTAATCTTATGATATAATTAATTAATCAAGATTAAATAGAATCTCATGTTTGCCCAAAATAATAAAAAATCTCAAGCAAAGAATTTCGGATGGTTAAAAATTATAGGAATTTTTACCGTTTTTTTTAATGTTATTTGCTTTTTAATCTTTTATATCCACCCCAAAAGATGGAAAAGATTTTTTAAGGGGCAAAAAAAAGAAATTAACGAATTAACTCAAGGCAAAGAAGATCTTAACCGCTTTTGCAAAGATTCAGCTTGTTTAATCAAAGACCTATTTATCCCTTATGATGGCAATGGCCATAAACCTAAAGTTTTAAGACCAAAAAGTCTCTTAAGCTATGCTTTGATTGCCATATCGGTAAAACTAATAGTGACGGGCTTTCTGTTTATTACTTATCCAACCCCGGCCGAGCTAGCCGCCATTATTTCTTCTAATATGGTTAATTTAGTTAATGAATCAAGGCAAGAGGCCGGCCTTGAACCTTTAAAGGCAGACAATTTATTAGCAAAATTCGCCCAAAGCAAAGGGCAAGATATGATTAATCGTGACTACTTTGCTCACGATACGCCAGAAGGAAGAAAACCTTGGCAATGGATTGATCGTTCCGAGTATGATTATGTTTATGCCGGAGAAAATTTGGCTATGGATTTTAAAACTGCCGAAGCCGTCCATGAGGCTTTTATGAAGAGTCCGTCTCACCGCCGGAATATTTTAAATCCCAAGTACAAGGAGGTTGGCATGGCAGTTTTAGAAGGCCAGCTAGGCGGCCACCAAACAACTCTTTTGGTCGAATTCTTCGGCACCCAAAGAAAAGATCTTTCGACTTTAGCTAAAACACCGGAACAACCGGTAAAACAAAACAATGAAGCGACTTTAATTAATAAAAATACCGAAAATGCCAATGTCGCCGGTGAACAAATTACTCCAACCGAAGAAAGCCAAACTGCTAGTCAAAACCCGATAGAATACCCCAACGAAGGCTTAATCGTGGTGGCAAACGAACAGAAATCCGGTAAGGCATTAGTTGATCTGGTAATTGAGTATTCAAATATTTTCTTCCTCGCTTTTCTGATTTTTATTCTGATTTCTTTGGCTTTAAATATTTTTATTAAAATTAAAATTCAGCATGCTTCTATTATTCTTCAAAGCGTCGTAGTTATTGCTTTACTTTTAGCGATGATTTTAGTAAAATTTCATTTTGTCGAACAGGTTTCTCATCAGCTTTTAATCCTTTAAGAAATCTAATCTTAAAAAAACATGTCAGAAACGTCAATGACAAATTATCTTGCCAATTTGGATGGCCTTAGGTCAGAAGTTGCCGCGATGTCAGAAAAACAGCAATTTGATCGGCTGGTTGAACTTACTGCCCAATTGCGTTTGGCTAGAGAAAAATGGCAGCAGCTTTTTAGCCAAGCTGATCCAGACAATAAAGGTGAAATGGCAGCTCTTCTTGACCAAACCCATGAGCTTGACCAACAAATTAGTGATCTGAAAATTTGCCTTGAAGAGGCTGGCCAGTTAGACTTAAAGGATCCTAAATTCTATCAGGGTTTAGATCAAGCCGTACATGAGCAAATTAAGGCATCAGAAGCTGATTAAATTCAAAACAACCAACCAAAACATTAAATAAAACCCCCTCCAATCAGTTATTAAGGACGTAAAGAGGGGATTTTATTTTAGTTAATTTAGTAAATACGCATTGAAGTCAAACTCCGTAACTTTAAATATTTCATAACCTCGCCGCCTCGTTCAGTGGCTGGATATTGAAAAATAATCAGTTTGCAGCTAATTAAGATAATCAAAATTTGTTTTATTTTTTTGTATTGGCACTTTTTTGGCATTTTCTTGAATTCTGTGTTATAATTATAAATATGAAAAAACTTAAAAAAGAGGAAAAAAACAAAAGAGAACAAACTATAAGATTGGAGGATATTAAAAGCGATTTTATCACAGTTGCTTCTCATCAATTGCGTACGCCAATTTCGGCCATTCGCTGGTCACTTGACACTTTGCTGAGCGGCCAAGTTGGTGATCTTTTAGAAAAACAAAAGGAGATAGTTAGGGAAGCTTACCAAAACAATAACTTTATGGTTAAAGTAGTGGGCGATCTATTGCGCGTCTCGCGGCTTGAAGAAAAAGGTTTGGACCTGGTGCCAAGATTCACTGATACAGAAAAGTTAATTGAAAAATTGATTGTTAAACATAAAACTTTCGCCAAAGCTTCCAATTGTCTTATTACTTTTGCTGCCGAACCTGGCCTGCCAAAAGTTTATATTGATCCCTTGTACCTTGAACCGGTGATTAGTGCTTTGATTGATAACGCAATTCGCTATAGTAGAAAAAAGGGCAAAGTAAAAATTGATTTAAAAAAATCAAGAAAATATTTATTAATCAGAATAAAAGATAATGGAATTGGTATTCCGGAAAATCAAAAACATCTCATTTTTTCTAAATTTTTTCGGGGGGTTAATGCCATTAAAACCCAAACTGAAGGTTTAGGCTTGAATCTTTACTTGGCAAAAAAAATAATAGAAGCTTCAGGGGGAAAAATCAGATTTATTAGCCAAGAAGATAAAAGAACTATCTTTTTTATTTACTTGCCGGCTTATAAAACCGACTTGGTTAAACTGCCACAAGAAAAAAAAGAAAGGCCGGAAGATACCCTTAAAAAAGAACGAGAATTTGTTTCAATCACCGTCCACGAACTTAAAGAACCGTTGGGTACGACCAAATGGAGCTTAGAGATGCTAAAAAGTCAAAAGTCGGGGAAATTAAATAAGGAACAGCTTGAATTGATTAACCAAATTTATCGGGGCAATGAAAGACTTTTGGTTCTGGTGAGAGATCTGCTAAACCTGGCAAAACTTCAGCAGGGTAAATTTGAAATTGAACCCCAAATAATTAAATTGGAAGAAGCAATCGATGATGTGATTAATGGATTTCAGGCCAAAGCTAGAGAAAAGAATATAAAAATTCAATGGCAAAAAAACAAATTAAAATTGCCTCAAGCCATTGCTGACCCTAATCGAATTGCCCAAGTCATTACTAATTTAATCTCTAATGCAATAAAATATACTCCCCGAAACGGCAAAGTTTCCCTCAGTCTAGACCAAAAAACTGGCGAAAATCTAAAAAGAATCAGCAATACGCTACTGGCTGGCCGTATCAATTTTACTGACAATAAAAAAGGTTATTTAGTTTTAGCTGTTAAAGATACCGGCATTGGGATTTCTCCCGAAGAACAAAATAAACTTTTTACTCGTTTTTTCCGAAGTAAAAAAGTTTTGAATTCAGATTCTGAAGGAACCGGATTAGGCCTTTACATTACCAAGTCGATTGTTAATTTGCACCGAGGTGATATCTGGTTTACCAGCAAATTGAGCAAAGGATCAACTTTTTATATCAGCTTACCAATTGCTTAAATAATTTAACTAAGATTTTATGGCCAAAACCAAAATTTTAGTGGTTGAAGACGATAAATCATTAGTCAAAATCATTGAGGGGGCCCTGGATCCAGAAAAGTTTAAGGTAATTTTAGCGATGGAAGCCGATGAAGGGGTAAAAAAGGCCAGACTTGAAAAACCAGCCGTGATTGTTTTGGACATTCTTTTGCCTGGCAAAAATGGTTTTGATTGCTTAAGCAATCTGAAACAGCAAAAGGAAACCCGGGAAATCCCAGTGATTATTTTGTCTAATTTGGGCCAAAGTGAAGAAATTAGAAAAGGTTTAGAGCTAGGAGCAACCGACTATCTAGTCAAAACAGACTTTTCAATCAACGAAGTGGCTGAAAAAATTGCTTGGGCAGCTGCCAAAAGAAAATAATTTTTAAAGAAGAATTAGGGGGGTGATTCTCAAAAACAGCCGAAGTGAATTATTTTTGTCTGATATTAAAGAAATAAGCTTAAGCCTATGAAGCATTTCAAAATAATAACAATTGGTGGAGCAATAAGAGATATTACCTTTTATACCAAGGAAGGCCGAATTTTTTCTACTCCGGAAAATCTCACCGCTCAAAGAATGCTGGCTTTTGAATATGGCGGAAAAATTAATATTAAAGAAGCCTATTTTAATTTCGGCGGCGGCGCGGCTAATACGGCCGCTTGTTTGGCCCGTTTAGGTTTTAAAACCGCTATTATCGCCGCTATTGGAAAAGATGAAATGGGAAAGGAAGTCACAGCCGGCCTAAAAAAAGAAAAAGTCGATACTAATTTAATTCAAATAAACCATAAGGACCAAACCGGTTTTTCTGTAATTTTAGCCACGGAAAAAAAAGATAGGGAACATATTGTTTTTTCTTATCGCGGCGCAGCTAATTTTTTAGATTTTAATCAAAACAAAAATAACAAATTAAGCAGCGAATGGTTTTATCTGACTTCCTTATCCGGGCCAAACTGGCAACAAAATCTAAAATCAATTTTTAAATTTGCTCAGCAAAAAAAGATTAAAATTGCCTGGAATCCAGGTATTATTCAGCTGCAAGAAGGTAAAAGAATACTAACTGATTTCCTTAAGCTAACTGAAATTTTGATCCTAAACAAAGATGAAGCAATTGAGCTAGCTTTATCGGGAGTTAAACTGGGCAAAAAAAATCCTAATTATCTGAATCGACCGTTATACCTTTTAAACATTCTCCAGGAATGGGGGCCAAAAATAGTGGTGATCACTGAAGGGAAAAAAGGAGCCTGGGCATATGATGGTCAAAAAATCTACAGACAAAAGGCTTTGAAACCGAAAATTATTGATACAACGGGGGTTGGTGACGCATTTGGTTCCAGCTTTGTCGCCGGCTTGATTTCAGAAAATAATAATATCCAAAAAGCGTTGAAATGGGGGGTAATTAATAGTGCTTCGGTAACGACGAAAATTGGCGCCCAAAATGGTTTATTGAATAGAAAAGAATTAGAAAAACGATTATAAAAGTGGATTAAAAATTAAAAACCGAACAGATATGAACAAAAATAAAAAGGTTATAATTGAAGTCTCTGGTCACCATTGCCACATTTCTCGTAATGACTTAGATATAATTTATGGCAAAAATTATCATTTAACACCAATCAAACCCTTGTCACAAAATAAACAATTTGCTGCCAAGGAAACGGTAACGGTTACAGTAGGCGATAGAAAGATGGAAAATGTTAGGATCCTGGGACCAGAAAGAAAAAATACCCAAGTAGAAATTTCTTTAACCGAAGCCTACCAACTGCGAATTAAGCCGCCGGTAGTTGAGTGCACCTGTCCGAAAAAAATCGGCGGCTGTGTAATTGCTGAAATTTCTGGGCCTAAAGGAAGAATTAAACGCTGCACCATAATTATTGCTTATCGCCATTTTCATACCGATTTGAAAACGGCAAAAATAATTGGCCTTAAAGAAGGACAGTTAATTTCCTTAAAAACAACCGGCAAAAGAAGCGTTACCTTTCATAATATCTTAGTGCGGGTTGATAAGAATTTCAAGCCAAGAATTCATCTTGACACGGATGAAGCTAACGCAGCTAGTCTAAAAGATGGCCAAACCGGAAAAATTATCATCTAATTATTAATTAAATACCTTATGTCTAGTGGCCCAATGTGGATGGTTTTATTTTTTGTTTTTGTTGGCGTAGTGGCAGCCTTAATTATTAAGTCAAAACTTGAATAAGGAAGAAATTTACTCTTTTTAAAAAGAGTAAAAAGGATTTTTTATTATGGCAAAATTTAAAGAATACATTTTAGTGATTAATTCCGGATCGGCAACTCTAAAATTCAAAGTTTTTCACCAGAATAACTTTTCGGTTGCTGTCTTTGGCATTGTTGAAAAAATTGGTCTTGAAGGCTCATTTATTAAAATTGAGGAGACTTTATCAAAAAGAATGACAATGAAAAATTACCCGGAAGGCATTGCTGATCACCAACAAGCCCTCCAAATTGTTTTGTCCCACTTAAAACATTGGAAAAGGAAAATTAGAATTATCGGCCACCGGGTGGTCCATGGCGGGCAAGACTTCACCAAACCAACTGTCATCACTAAAAAAAATTTAAGCCAATTAGAAAAATATAACGAACTGGCACCGCTTCATAATCCCATTAATCTTGCCTGCATTACCACTTGTTTGAAAACTCTGCCGAGCATTAAAAATGTTGCCGTTTTTGACACCTCCTTTTATAAAACTATTCCCGATTATGCCTATCTTTATGCCATTCCTTTCCAGTACTATTTAGATTTTAAAATCCGCCGTTACGGCTTTCATGGCATTTCTCATAATTACGTCGCTTTAAAAACTGCCGAAAGGCTAAAAAAACCTTTGACTAAACTTAAAATTATCACCTGCCACTTAGGCTCTGGCTGTTCGATTACGGCTGTTAAGTTTGGCAAGGCAATCGCTACTTCAATGGGCTTTACTCCCTTGGAAGGCATAACGATGGGAACCCGAAGCGGCGACTTAGACCCTTCAGTTGCTTTCTTTTTAATGCACAAATTGAATCTTGGTATTGAAGAAATGACAGAAATTTTAAACAAAAAATCAGGGCTTTTGGGCATTTTTGGTTATAGCAATGATATGCGTGATATTATGATTGCCGCTGGTTATAAAATTCCGGGTTATCAGGCAACAAAAAAATTCAATCAAAAAGAAAAAAAACAAGGCCAACTAGCTTTAAAAATATTTGTTTATCATATTGTCCGATATATCGGCAGTTATGCCACTTTGATGGGCGGCGCTAATTATATTGTTTTCACGGCTGGCATTGGTGAAAGAAATCCAATAATTAGAAATTTGATTATGAAGGAGGTAAGAAAAGCCTGGCCCAAAGTCAAAAGTTTGGTTATTCCGACTAACGAAGAATTAATGATTGCTCAGCAAACCAAAAACTTTAACTAAATTTATGCTAAAAAAATTATTTAACGGCGAATCAAAAACCATTACTTCTGCTGCGATAATTCTCGGGGCAACTTCTTTAATTTCTCGTCTTCTGGGTATTTTGCGAGACCGAGTGCTGGCGGGGGAATTTGGCGCCGGCAGTGAACTGGATATTTATTATGCCGCTTTTCGAATCCCGGATTTGATTTTCAATTTATTAATCTTAGGTGCTCTTTCTGCCGGTTTCATCCCGGTTTTTACTGGCTACTTGGCAAAAAAGAATAAAGCTTGGGAATTACTTAATGATGTTTTAAACGTAATGGTTTTCAGTCTTATTCTGATTTCCAGTTTATTGATAATTTTAGCTCCTTGGCTGGTGAAATTGATTACTCCCGGCTTTAATCCGGCTCAATTAGAAACTACCGCCTTAATGACCCAAATAATGTTTTTAAGTCCGCTGCTTTTAGGCATTTCGGGAATTTTTGGCAGCGTTTTGCAGTCGCTTAAAAGATTTTTTATTTATTCTCTTGCCCCCATTCTTTATAATATCGGCATTATTATTGGCGCTTTATTTTTTGTTCCATTTTTTGGAATTTTCGGGCTGGCTTGGGGAGTAGTTTTCGGCGCCTTTCTTCATATGATCATTCAAGTTATTGCCGTTTTCGCTTTGGGCTACCGCTACCAATGGACATTCAATCTAAATCACCCCGGATTAATTAAAATTATAAAAATGATGATACCCAGAACGCTGGGGTTGGTTATCAGCCAAATAAATTTCTTGGTAGTAACAATCATCGGTTCCACCTTAGCGGTTGGCAGTATTACCATTTTTAATTTAGCTAATAATATCCAAAGTTTTCCTTTGGGTATTTTTGGTGTTTCTTTCGCAATTGCCGCTTTTCCGACTTTAGCCGAACTTTCTAAAAAGAAAAAAGAATTCATTCAAACATTTTCTTTAGCTATTAGACAAATTTTGTTTTTAATCATTCCCGCTTCCGCTCTCTTGATTATTTTGCGCGCTCAAATTGTCCGGGTAATCTTAGGCAGCGGCAAATTCGACTGGGAGGATACGGTTTTAACTTTGGAGACCCTGTCTTTGTTTGCCTTAAGCTTATTCGCCCAATCTTTAATCTTGGTTTTGGCTCGGGCTTTTTATGCCCAACAGGACAGCAAAACGCCATTCTATGCCGGTTTACTTTCGGCCCTAGCTAATGTCATTCTCTCGGTTATGCTGGTTGAACCTTTGGGTGTCAGCGGCTTGGCCTTAGCTTTCTCTTTAGCCAGCATCTTGAATTTTATTCTGTTAACCCTCCTGCTGCATTACCGTTTGGGCCAGTTGGATGGCGAAAGGATCAGTATTTCTTTCGTTAAAATTTCAATTGCTACTTTTATGCTGGCTTTAACCGCTCAAGCGATCAAATATCCGATTGAAAGAATGATGGGCCTTCAAACTTTTATCGGCGTTGCCACTCAGACAATCGCTGCTGGCCTGGGCGGTTTAGCTATCTATCTGCTAATTTGCTGGCTTTTGAAAAATGAAGAGCTAAATATGTTTATGACCGTTTTCAAAAAGCGATTTTTCAGCCGGCCGGTGATTGCCGAAGAAATAGTGGAAAAAGAAAAATTGACATAAGTAAGCAATAAGGCTAATATAGCGATAAAGCGATAGATTTGCTATCGCTTTCTTAGCTCTATGCCTCGCTAATTAACTTCCTCAACTTGAGATGAACAACGTCCGCAACTTCTGCATTATCGCTCATATTGATCACGGCAAATCTACTTTGGCTGACCGCCTTTTAGAATTGACCGGCACTATTTCCAAACGAGAAATGAAGGAGCAAATCTTGGACCAAATGGATATTGAAAGGGAAAGGGGAATTACCATAAAATTACAACCGGTGAGAATGGGCTGGAAAAATTATGAATTGAATTTGATTGATACGCCCGGTCATGTTGACTTCAGTTATGAAGTTTCCCGCAGTCTGGCGGCAGTTGAAGGCGCAATCCTTTTGGTTGATGCCACTCAAGGAGTCCAAGCCCAAACCGTAGCTAATCTTTATTTAGCTTTAGAGCAGGATTTAACCATTATCCCGGTTATTAATAAAATTGATTTACCCAATGCCGAAGTCGAAAAAGTCAAACATGAAATCTGCCAATTGCTCAGTTGTCAATCCCAAGAGATCTTGCTCGTTTCCGCAAAAACCGGCCAAGGCGTGGAAGCGGTTATTCAAGCGGTAATCGACAGGGTAAGTCCACCTAAACAAAATCAAAATAAACCATTAAGAGCGCTTATTTTTGACTCAAAATTTGACGAATACCGCGGTATTATTGCCGAAGTTAGGGTGGTTGATGGCGAAGTTAAAGCGGGGGATAAAATCAATTTTTTCTCAACCGCCAAAGCTACCGAGGTCCTGGAAGTCGGCTATTTCAACCCAAAACTAAAAAAAACTCCTAACTTACAGTCAGGCGAAATCGGCTATATTGTCACCGGCTTAAAAGAAATAAAGTATTGCCGGGTGGGCGATACTATTGCTTTAGATGGTACCAATGTTGAACCCCTGCCTGGCTATAAAGAAGTTAAGCCAATGGTTTTCGCCGGCCTTTTCTGCAAAGTGGGGGACCAATATCCACGGCTTCGGGAAGCCATTGAAAAATTAAAGCTCAATGATGCCGCTTTAAGCTATGAACCGGAGAATTCAGCGGCTTTAGGTTTCGGTTTTCGCTGTGGATTTTTAGGTCTTTTACATCTGGAAGTAGCTCAAGAAAGATTAAAAAGAGAATATGGTCTGGATTTAGTTGTCACTGTGCCCAGCGTTGCTTATCAAATCAAACTAAAAAATGGCAAAGAATTAACAATCCATAGCCCCCAAGAGTTACCCAGCCAAGAAGCAATTGATAAAATCCTAGAACCGATCATGCTAGTTGATATTTTTTCCCCCAAAGAATATCTGGGGTCTTTAATGCAACTAGCCTCGGGTAAAAGAGGAATTTATTTGAATACCGAATATTTGGACGAAAATATCGCTGTTTTGCATTATCATATACCGCTTACGGCCTTACTGATTGATTTTTATGACAAATTAAAGAGCGCTTCTTCTGGTTATGCTTCTTTAAATTATGATTTTTTTGATTATCAGCCAACGGAAATTGTCCGGCTGGATATTCTGGTGGCCGAAGAAAAAGTTGAAGCCCTGGGTTCATTAGTCTATAAGGACGAAGCCTATTACGCCGGCCGGAAAATTGTCGAATCTTTAAAGAAAAATTTGCCAAAACAAATGTTTGTGGTCAAAATTCAGGCCGCTATCAGCGGTAAAGTTATTGCTGCCGAACGGCTTTCGGCTTTCCGCAAAGATGTCACGGCCAAACTTTACGGCGGTGACTACACCCGTAAAAGAAAACTATTGGAAAAGCAGAAGAAGGGCAAAAAGAAAATGATGGAACACGGCCACGGTAAAGTGGATATCCCGCCCGAAGCTTTTTTGGCGGTCTTGAGGAAGTAAAATTATCTTTAAATTTGTTTTAGATAGCATGAACCCCGGGTCTTTCAACCTGGGGTTCGTCGTTCTTGAGGCAGAAGGGTCAAATTTCGACCCACTACCTACTTGGTTGTCATAAATGGGGCAAGCTTCGCCCCAACATCCAGGTGCCTCAGACATGCCAGCCTCACAAATTTTTGTTTCCGCATGAACCACCGATCGGTAAGTTCATCTCCGATCGATTTCAGAATCGCTCTTCCGATTGGTTCATCGGCATTATAGTGGTTGACTATGGAGCCAACCACCTGCGCCGCTGTGCGGAAACCAACTCTTGAAATCAGATCGCCAACACTGAAACTCGCTGGCGGTTGGACATTGGGTTCAATTCTGAGAATACCCAAGTCCTTAAGCGTAAGCTCAAGAGTAATATACTCTTGGTTGGCTGCATATTCCAGGCGACCTTTTGGTTTGTGGGCGGCGAAGATTTTTCGCCTTTCTCTTGTCCGTGAAACTGCCACTAAGATCACAGTGATGATGATACCCAGCAGCATCAGGGCGAAGAGCAGACATACAATGCCGACTGCTATCCAAGCAACCTTGGATGATTCGTCGACAGACATCCCCTGGATCTTGCTGTCCAAGAACATCCCCAGTACAACTAACAGAAGCGCTGCAACTACTCCCAAATAAACCTTCACAATCGTACTCATCCTCGTTCTCCCATTGCACACACCCGTAGGTGTTGTGCGGTTCTGCCTAGCTTTTTAACTGGACTGACCAGCATGCGGGACGGACCCAGCCTTAAATTCCCTTTTGAAACCGAACACATGGTAAAATAATTGGGTAATAATTAAGCTAAATATCATGGACAAAAAAAAGTCAGACCAGCAAGCATCTGACTTTAAGCGACAGGCGAGAGATTAAGAT
>Ga0265297_10008780_pt1 | contig 13332 bp, 10 predicted proteins | sample Munlanlwell13791_FD_192502 | JGI IMG/M metagenome (GOLD analysis project Ga0265297, IMG submission 192502) | Leachate microbial communities from a municipal landfill in Southern Ontario, Canada - Leachate well 137-91 | ecosystem: Engineered > Solid waste > Landfill > Unclassified | place...
CCCAGGCATCAGTTTCTCTGGTGGCCACCACCAGCTGTCCATTTTTCCGGCCGGTGGTAATTTTAACCACCAGAAATTCGCCCGGGTCAGGATCATGATTGCTTGTCCCGGCACACCAGGTCTTGATACCATTCCAGCTGAAACCTTGAGGTACTTCTGAATGTCCCCAGAAAATAGCGATAATGTTATATGGCTGAATAGCCTGGAGGAAAGCACTTCTTTCTTTTTCTGTCCAGAAAGCTTCACTCCAGGAATCGAAGCCGTAATGCTCAAACAAAACTACCGGCCGGCCGCTGCTGCCGACATTCCGCCTCAGATCGTCAATTAAAAATTCCAGGCTGTGTTTTGGATAGCGGGCATCACCGCTGATTCTTCTTCTCCAGATATTCAGATATTCTTCTCCGGCACTGCCGGGATAAAGATTCAACTGAACGAAATGAACCTGGCCCCAATCCCAGGAATAATGGAGACCGTCGGCCGAAATACTTCGAAGACCAGGCCGGAGGCGGTTACGGCTTTTTAGATTAGCTCTAACCAGTCCAGAAGAAGGGCCATCGCTCTCCCCAAAACCTTCATAGACCGGAAAAGCCAGAAGCTTATCGCCATTTAAGCCATAATCCTCAACATACTCCTGCCAGGTTTTTTCGATATCGGGGGCAGAACCGTCATTAACAATATCACCGGTAATGACCACGCCCCGGGGAGTATGAACTTTTCCTTTCACCCCTTTATCTTCAGGATAGAGCTGGCCAGGAAGAGAATTCATAGCTTGCACCGTCTGCCTGTTCAATAGCCGGAAATTAACTGTTCCACCATAATGCAGGTCTGAGACTACGAAGAAGGTCAGGTCATTATCGTCTGGCTGATCCTGCACGCGGAAAGACCAGACTGCACCTGGGGATTCTGGCAGCATCCCATTCTTAGTCGTGACTTTCCAGAAATAACTCTGGCCATAATCAAGCTTTTTTTCTGGCAGATAAAAATAATCTGAACCAGGTTTAATTCCTCTGGCTGCCGGCTTGCTCCTTTCCAATTTTTTAGGATCTGAACTGAAATAAATATCCTGAGAAGTGGCCCAGGGACCTGCTTTCCAGCTTAATTGTTTTAAATCAGGACGGACACTGCCATGAAGATGGTGAGGAGACGGATTCCGGGCAGAGCCATCGTCAACAACAAAGCTCCTCAGCCGGCCAGCCTGGAGTAGTTTCCCCTGGACATCCAGTTGATCTACCCGCCAGAAATAAACCTGGCCAGGACGAAGCCCGGTCAGCTTACAACTCCGGCTTTCTCCCGGGAAATTTCCTTTAGCGGCCTTTTTTTCTCCCTTTTCTACTTCTTCTCTGGAGGAAGAAAAGTAAACCGAAAAACTGGCCGCCCGGTCATCGCCTTTGTCCCATTGCAGGCTGGCCGAAACAGCCTGGAGAACTTCTCCCTCGGCCGGAAAGACGGGAATTGCCTCACGATGACCGGCCAGATTCCAGACGGCTGCCCGGCTCAGGCCCTCGTCAAGAACTTCCAGTGAAGCCAGATAACCGTTGAGAGGATCAAAAGGCAGAGGAAAGCCGGTGATGACCTGGCCTCCTAAATAAACAAACCGGCCAGGCTTGATGTCTATGGGGCCATCAATCTGACTGTTAAGCCAGCCATCAACATAGATGGTTAATTTCTGCCGGTCATAAACCAGGGCTAGAAGATGCCAGGCTCTTTGAAGAGGGAAGCCTCCTTTGTATCCCAGTCTGTTCTTAATTGAATTATAAAAAGCGGCATCCAGCCCTTTGCCCAGGCCAAAGATAGCTGAGTTCTCAGGCTCTTGCGACCAGTTAAGTATTATCTGGCGCTGACCTAATTCATTAAAATAAATCTTCGCTAAAATGGTAAATGGTTTCTGACCATTAAGGCTCAAGGGTGGAGTAAAGGTTGAACGAAGTAGGACATCTAGACCGGTCAAATTAACCGCCTTCTGGCCACTCACCTGCTGTACTGAGGGCAAACTTCGAAAGACAGGTATAAAATCGCCGGCAATTGTGCCCAGATTATGCCATCTTTTTAATGAACCCTCAGGTAAGATAGAGGCGTCCAGATAGATAATCTTTTTGGGAGTGGCCAGCCCCGGGACACTGGAGCTACCAAGCAAAACAATTAGCAGAATTAAAAAGCCCAAAAACTTTTTTAAAGCAGTTCTTCTTCTCACCCCTTCCTCCTCTGAGTCAGGTCAGAATAAGCATAATAAATTTCTGGCTTTCAAGCAAACTCTTAATCCAGTCCGTCTAGATTGGCAGGCATCTTACCTGGAGTTAAAATGGGGATGGGAAAAATGAAAGAGTGAGTAAGAAAAAATCAAAGCGATTGGCCAGGATCTAGAATGTAAATCAAAAAGAGGGGGCAGCCGCCCGGCTGCCCCCTCAGCATCATCTGCAATTTAACTTATACTAAGTGGTCTTCATCTTTTGGAACATAATCCTTAAAGGAAATTTTATTAAACAGGCTGTACATAATCGGGATGATAAACAGAGTCAAGAAGGTGCAGACGGTTAAACCACCGAGCATAACCATACCCATAGGCGATCTGATTTCTGAGCCAGAAGATCTTGATAAAGCCATAGGGACGACACCGAGAATAGTGGTCAAAGCAGTCAGTAAGACCGGCCTCAATCTGGTTACCGCTCCTTCTATAACGGCCTTTCTCTTTTCAACACCTCTTCTGATTAATTGATTCATATAATCAATCATGACTATTCCGTTGTTAACCGCCACCCCGGCCAGAATAATCACTCCAACCAGCGAGACCAGGCTGATAGACTGACCGGCAATAAGCAGGCTAAGGACTACACCGATCAGAGCTAAAGGTAAGGTAAACATGACAACAAAGGGGTGAAGAAAATGTTCAAACTGAGCAGCCATCACCATATAAATTAACAGAACAGCAACAGCTAAAGCAGCCAGCAGAATTTTAAAGGTGTCCACCATTTCTTCATAGTCTCCACCATATTCAATAAAATAACCTTCAGGCAACTGCTCTTCAAAACCAGCCAGTCTTTCCCTGATGTCCCTGATAACACTGCCCAGATCCCGACCAATAATATTGGCTGTTACCGATACTTCGCGCAGCTGGTTTTCCCTGGTAATCTTGAGAGGCCCAACACCCCGCTGCCAGTCTGAGACCTGGCTTAAATAAACGTTTTTCCCTGTAGCTGAGGTCAAAGGCAAAGTCTTAATTTCGTCCAGTGACTCACGATACTCTTCGGCCATAATCAATTTTATATCAATCTCGTCTTTTCCATCGCGGTACCTATTTACAACCTTTCCCTGAGTGCCGGTCAAAATCAGATCTGAGATCTGACCTATGGACAGACCCAATCTCGAGGCTCTTTCCCGATCAAGAACAAATTGATGTTCCGGGCTGCCTTCAGTCAGAATATGAGTCACATCCCGGAGTCCTTCTACATCTCTGATTTTATACACCACACTATCGGCCAGTTGTTTTAAAAGTTCGAAATCCTTACCAAAGATCTTGATTTCAACCGGCGCGGCTGCACCGGTGATAGCACTTGAGGCCATATTGATCTGCTCAAACTTGACGTTGGTCAGAACAGGCAAGGACTTTCTTACTCTTTCCAGTATTTCCTTATCAGAAAATTTTCTCTCTTCTTTTGGAACCAATCTGACAATTATCAAACCTTCATGCTGGCCGCTTAAACTCATCCGGCCACCAGCTCCCATAGCATTCTGTTCGGCTGAAGAACCGGCCTCAACCGAGACTACCAGTACTTCAGGTTGCTGCAGGAACAGTTTTTCAGCCTGGCTGATGACCCGATCTGTTTCCTCGATAGCTGTGCCAACTGGCAGAGTCACTTTGAGCAGAATTGATTGTTGGTCGGACTCGGGCAAGAACTCGGTCTTCATGAAAGGAATAATCGCCACCGAAACAATGAAAGCTGCAATAGCTCCTCCCAGAATGTATTTCCTTTTTTTCAGAGCGTCGGTCAGTATTTTCCGGTATAGACGGCGGCCTCCTTCAAACCTGGCTTCCCTCATAGCGTTTTTATTGATCATCTCACTACCCTTGCCCCGATAGAAGATAGAGGAAAATAGAGGAACGATGGTCAGGGCCACAAAAAGAGAGGAAAGCAGAGCGATAGTCACGGTAACCGCCATGGTCGTGGTCAGTTTGGCCACAATACCAGTGGCGAAGACTATGGGCAAAAAGACAATGACGGTAGTCAAAGTAGAAGCGGTTATAGCCATACCTACTTCTGACGCGCCAACGACTGAAGCCTGATCGACTGGTTCTCCTTGTTCCAGATGCCTGAAGGTATTCTCTATGACCACAATTGAATTATCCACCAGCATACCAACACCTAAAGCCAGCCCGGCCAGAGTCATGATATTAAAAGTATAACCGGCAAAGTACAGGCCAATAAAAGTCGTAATGACCGAAAGAGGTATGGACAAAGAGATAATAAGAGTCGGTCGCCAGTTGCGCAGAAATAAAAAGATTAAGAGGGCAGCCAGAAGTCCTCCCTGCCAGGCAGTATTGCCTGTATTGCTGGTCACCCGTCTGACCATATCATCCTGATCCATAACTGAGGTAAATCTGATTCCTTGAGGTAAATTTCCAGCTAACCTGGCCACTTCTTCCTTGACCTTTTTGCCCACTGCCGCCACGTTAGCTCCTGATCTTTTATTAACAATCAGGAAGACTCCTCTTTCTCCTTGAATACGGCCTACCGTATGGGTTTCTTTAAAAGTATCTTTGACCTGAGCAATATCTTTTATATAAATTGGTTCACCTTGCTGAGACAAACCGACAACCACATTCTCAATATCTTCAAGGCTTTTGAACTCACCGACTGCTCTGACAATAAGGGATTCATGCCCTTCAGTTAAATCGCCCGCGGGAGTATTGAGGTTCTCAGCAGCCAGAGCCATCATCACCTGATTTAAAGACAGGTTACGGGCAATCAGGGCGTTTTTGTTAACTTCTACCCTGATTTCTCGCTCATCACTCGATACAACCAGAGCTGAAGCTACTCCATCGATCCTTTCCAGACGCGGCTTTATTTCATCTTCAATCAGCTGCTTCAAACGATAGGTAGACATCGTGCCATTGGCTGTTATTCCATAAAAAACGATTGGCAATTGAGACACGTCAAATTTAACTACCACCGGGCTATCAGCATTTTCCGGAAGAAATTGACTGTATAGTCCTAACTGATCCCGAACGTCCTGGGCAGCAAAATCAACATTGGTTCCCCACTCGAATTCGATTCTGATAGCTGAGACACCTTCTGAGCTGGTGGAGGTTATCTTTTTGACATCCTTAACGGAGCTTATCCATTGTTCAATGTTTTCTGTTATGGTTGATTCAATATCTTCAGAAGAGGCTCCACGGTAGGTAGTAATAACTGAAACAGTTGGAAATTCCAGGTCCGGCATTAAATCCAGACCAAGTCTGCTCACCGAAATGAGGCCAAAGACCACGATGATCAAAACAATCATCGAGGCGGTGACTTTGCGCTTGACCGAGAATTCAGAAATATTCATTTGGCCACCTCATTCTGAATCTCCACCGGGTTGCCATCGGGTAAGCCAAAATTTCCTTCCACAATGACCAGGTCGTTCTCATTTAAACCTGACGTTATCTCGATCAAGTCCGTATTTTTTATACCAGTGGTGACATTTTTTCTCACCGCTTTGTCGCCTTCTACCATCATCACATAAGAATTTTCGAGCAGTGCTTTTAAAGGAACAGCCAGGACGTTTTCTTTTGATTTAACTTCGATGATCACCTGACCGAACATACCTGGCTTGAGCTGAAGGTCAGGATTATTAATCAGAGCTTCGACTCTGAACTTTTTTGTCTGGAGATCAGCAGCAGCATTGACCACCGAAATCTCCCCTTCGAATCTTTGCCCTGGAAGATCATACCCTTCTAGATAAATCCTCTGACCTCTCGAAATCTTTTGAATATCGTCGGGAGCAACATCAAATTTAACCTTAATCCGTGAATAATTGACCAGACTGAGGACACCAGCGGCGGCCGACATCCCGCCCATCATCGGATTTATGACGTCGCCTTCTTCAGCATTTTTAGAAGCAATCACTCCATCGAAGGGAGCTTTCATCAGGGAGACTTCAAGATTGTGCCTGGCCAGATTCACTGCGGCTTCAGCCTGATCTTTCTGAGCCTGAGCTGCTTCGAAAACGAGTTTGGCTTTTTCGTATTGTTGATCAGAGACCGCTTTCTCCTGATAAAGCCGTTCCATCCTTTCCACATTTTTCCTGGCGTCCTCCAGATTGGCTTTAGCCCCGGCCAGAGCCGCTTCTGCTTGTTCTAATTGAAGCCTGATAGCTCTGGTATCAAGCTCGGCCAGTAGCTGTCCGGCTCTGACTCGATCACCTTCATTGACATAAATTCTGGCTATCTTACCAGAAATATCAGGAGTTATAACCTGTTTTTTCCAGGCCTCGAGAACTGCTGTATAAGTTAATTTTTCGGCGATTCTTTGCCCGGTAACTTTATAAACTTTGACCTGAACAGGCCTCAATTCGATCTGGGTCTGATTGTTAAGGGCATTTCTATCCTCAGAACCCGTCTGACAGGCTGAAAAAGTCAAAAGAAGCAAACCACTCAGAATCAGTATAACGGGAATACCTTTAACCTTCTTTAGCATTCTATCCTCCTCAAAAGTGCTAAGTTTCTTTTTATTCATGCCAAAATACCTAATTGGTCTCTGGGCCAAAGCTGCTTTCGCCGACAGCTCTTTCCAGTTCAGCCAGGGCCATCAGGCAATCATACAAAGCTTGAGCATAATTGGTTCTGGCCTGACTTAAGGCCACTTGAGCGGTGGTGACATCCAGGGTGGTAGCTAATCCTTCTGAGAAATTCAACTCAGCTAGCCTCACCGCTTCCTGGGCCTGCTCTATATTTTTTTCCTGTGAAGCAACTGCTTCTTTAGCCTGTTGATAATTGAGCACCGCCTGCTGAACTTCTAACTTGACCGCCTCGACCAGACCTTTCATTGAATAATCCAGCTGTCTGGTGAGGGCCTTGGCCTGGGCTGCCTGAGCTTCATTGGCAAAACCCTTAAAGATCGGAATATTCAGAACCAGGCTAATAGTGTAATAATTCTCCCAGTTGTTCTTTTTTAAGGCCAAAGAATTCGACCAGTAATTAAGACTTCCGCCAATAGCCAGGGAAGGCAATTCATTGGCTTTGGCCAGTTTAAACATCTGCTCACTCATCATCCGTTGATAGCTCAGCTGATGGACTTCTGGCCGATTAAGCAGTGCTTTTTGAACAGCTTCTTCTGAATTAATATGAACTTCTTCAAAAGATAACTGGCCTTTGACTTCAATTGGCTGGTTAAGCTCAATACCCATAAGATTCTTCAGGGCCAGTTCAGCCAGATTCAGAGCATTTTTCGCTTTGATCAGCTGTGGCTGTAAATTGGCCAACTGCACTTCAGCTCGGAGCAGATCAAATTTAGTGGCCATTCCAACCTCATACAGATTTCTGGCGTTGGCCAGGTGCTTTTCAGCCAGGTCAACCGATTCCTGGGCAACTATCTGAAAATCCCGGGCCAGCAGATAACTATAAAAGGCGCTTTTGACGTTGTAGACAGTTTCCTGTCTGGCCTGCCGGATAGAGGCTTTAGTTGCTTGATAATTATAATCAGCTTGCTTATACCCCGAGACCAGCCGACCACTGGTAAAAAGTGGGAAGGAAAAATTCAGAGTCATTTGATAGGTTCGGGTAAAATCAAATTTTACTCTCTGCGGCGACTGTCCGGGCATCATGGGAGGAATTTCGACCGTAAAGACTTTTTTATCCAGAATATCAGTCCCCTGAGCACTGACATTGGGGAAAAAGTTGGAAACAGCCTGGCGAACCTGAGCCTTAGCCTGACTTTCCTTTTCCTGAGTGGAAAGATAAAAAGGATTTTGTTCCAGAGCCAGTCTCAAGCAATCATTTAAGGTCAACTCCATTTTCTTCGGTTCGACCGGCTGAGCTGATAAAGATAGCCAGCCGCAACCGAGTAAGATCAAGACCGCTAACCAAAATTTCTTATCCCTCATTTGGCTTCTCCCTTCTGGACGGGTTTGGTGGCAATTCCCTCCATCAAAAGTCTGAACATCTGGTCTGTCTCCTCCTGGGCTGATAGCCTTTTTTCTTGCCAGAAACGGCTATAAATCAGGCCCTCAATCATCGCTCTGACATATTTGACAATGAGAGCTGGCGAGGTCTGGATAAACCGGCCTTTGTCGATGCCCTCAACGATAATTTTACAGGCCGACTCAAAGACATCTTCTCTTTTGGCTTTAAAATATTTCTGGGCCTGTAAATATTCTTGTTTGTCTTCTTTAATTGAGATAAAAATCCGGCGGAGAAAATCGTGCAGGCTTTTATCCTGGAGAATAAGTCTGGCAATATTTTCCTTCCGGCTTTGGATGTTAATCACCGTAAAAATAATCTTTTTTAATTTGTCTTCTGGCTGGAGCTTGGATTGGCTGATAGCCATCAGTTCAGTTCTGATTTCTTCCACATACTGGAAAATAATTTCGAGAAAAATCTCACCCTTGTTCTTAAAATATTTATAAAGGGTGGCTTTCGAAAACTCGGCTTCACGGGCGATTTCATCCATCGTAGCTGACTGATAACCATGGCGGCAGATGACTCTTTCGGCTGCGGCCAGCATCAGTTTTTTATATTCAGCCTGAATTCTCTCTTTTCTTTCCTGAGCAGCTAATTTCAATTTTAATCCTTTTGGTTTTTTAAACTCTAAAGTATACTTAGTAAACTATATAGTATAGATGTTAATCTGTCAAGTCTAATAATTTACCATCGCCAGGACTGGTTGTCAACTGGTTGGTTAAAAAACTTACGGTCAGAAATGATTGGTCCTGAGTGAAAAAGCTAACCGAGACAGTAAGAGGCTCTGAGTTTAGCTCCTGACGGCCTTCAGGCCCGGGGATGATAGCGGTCATAAATCTGACGGAGCCTTTCCCGGCTGACGTGGGTATAAATCTGAGTAGTGGTAATCTGGCTGTGACCGAGCAACATCTGAACCGAACGCAGGTCAGCCCCGTGCTCCAGAAGATGAGTGGCAAAAGAGTGCCGGAGAATATGGGGATGAATTTTCTCGGACAATCCAGCCTTCTGGCCATAGGCCTTGAGTAATTTCCAGACTCCCTGGCGGGTAAAGCCCGAACCTCGCCGGGTGAGGAAAACTACGGTTGAACCTTTTTTGTTCCAGCCAGGACGGATGTCCACCAGGTAAGTTTTTAACCAGTGACTGGCTGTCCGGCCGACCGGGACTATCCTTTCCTTGTTTCCTTTCCCTTTACACAGGAGAAAACCATCTTTGAGCCTGATATCCTTCAGCTCCAGTTTGACCAGTTCTGACACTCTGAGTCCGCTGCCATAGAGAATTTCAAGCAGGGCCCGGTCCCGAAGGCCCTGGGGACGGTTGAGGTCAGGTTGTTCCAGCAGTTTGACCACCTCTTCTTCGGTTAGAACCTGGGGCAGGGTAAACCAGAGGGCAGGAGAATTCAAACGGCTGGCCGGATTGGTTTCAATATAATTTTCCAGCTGCAAAAAACGGTAGAACGATTTGATCGAAGAAACTAACCGGGCCAAAGATCTGGCTGACAGGCCAGATTGAGCCTGAAGGTGAATGAAGTTGATCAGCTCGGCTTCTTTTACTCTGACCAGGCTCTTTTTCTGCCCGGAACAATAGCCACGCAGCTTCTCAATATCAAAAGCGTAGGAGCTGACAGTATTTGGAGACAGTCCTTTTTCGACTGTCAGGTAATCGCCATAAGTCTTGAGTAAATTCTCTGCAGATTCTCTTCTGGTTTTCATTCAAGATAAGGATTGGATTCTCTTTCTTCTCCGATGGTCGTTTTCGGCCCATGGCCGGGCAGCACCACGGTTTCATCCGGTAAGGTCATGACCCTGGCTTTTAAAGAGTGAGCTAAGTCTTTCCAGGAACCTCCCGGCAGGTCGGTCCTCCCAACTCCTCCTGAGAAAAGAGTATCGCCGGCAAAAAGCAAATGATCAGTATAAAAGCAGACGCTGCCCGGGCTATGACCCGGAGAGTGAATCACCTGCAGAACACTCCGGCCAACGGAGATTTTTTCGCCATCAGTCAGAAGGCGGTCAGGATTAGGCGCTGGCCGGGCTCCCAGCATCAACCCAAATTCCAGCTGAAGATACTCTTCGAGCAAGGGCAGATCACCGGGATGAAGGGCAATTGGGATCTGATATCTTTCCTTTAAATCAAGGTTAGCTCCCGTATGGTCTACATGACCATGGGTATTAAGGATAATGACTGGTTTCAAACTTAAGAAGGAGATAGCCTCAAAGATTTTTTCGGCCTCGGCACCGGGATCGATAATGGCACATTGCTTCGTCTCCGGGCAGAAGAAAAGATAACAATTAGTCTCAAGCGGCCCGACGATGACCAGTTGATAATTCATCTCTTTTTGTTTTGATATTATGTCAAACTAAATAGCTCGTCAAGTTGATTTTGGCTGGAGGGTTTTAGGTATGATATAATTAAAAAAATGGACCTGATCATTCTCCACCAGCCCTGGGAAGATTTACTTCTTCTGGCTCATTCCAGACAGGTCCCGTCAGCCGGTCTTTCCGGTTTTCTTTTTGGCCGTAAACTGGTGCAGGCTTATCTGGTTCAAAAAGTTGCCGTCATTCCCCGGTCGCGGCTTTTTTGGCCGAAAACCCTGGTTATAATGGAAAGACAGCAGCAGCTTCAGGTCCTGGGCCTATTTAATTTCGGCCGGGAAGTCAGACTGAGCCATCATCTTCAGCAGCCTTTATTCTGCGAAAAAGTTATCCTCTCTATAAAAACAGCCAGGCCAGCCGGCCTCAGGTTTCAAAGCCGGATAGTCAGATTTAACGGCCGCTTCTATCTGGTCAGGCCTGACCGGCTGCTGATCGAAATGGAGGAAGGAAATGACCGAAAACAATCCGGATTTTCTCACTGATGAAGAGAAAGTTTTTCTTTTAAAATTGGCTCGAGAAACCATCACCCTTTATTTAACAGAAGGCCAGCTGCCGGCCGTTAGCCCCGGCCATCCCAGTCTGACTAAAAAACAAGGAGCTTTTGTCACTCTTAAGGTCAATGGCCAGTTGAGGGGCTGCATTGGTTATCCCCTGCCTTATAAACCTCTCTATCAAACAATTCAGGAAATGGCTATCGCCGCCGCCACCGAAGATTACCGCTTCCCGTCTTTATCCCCCGATGAACTTGATAAATTGTCCATCGAAATTTCAGTCCTGACCAGGCCAAAAAAAATTGACCGGCCGGAAAAAGTAGTCGTTGGCCGCCACGGAATTATCATCAGCCAGGGTTATAATCAAGGCTTATTGCTGCCTCAGGTCCCGGTTGAATATGGCTGGGATCTGGAGACTTACCTCAGTCATGGCTGTTTGAAGGCGGGGTTGCCGCCGGATGAGTGGAGACGAGGGACCATCAGCCTTGAAGTTTTTGAAGCTCAAGTCTTTTCTGAAGATGAATATAATCTAAGAAAAGCTAACTGAAAAAGCCTGATTATCTTTCAGCTCTTTTTGTTCAGCTTTTCCAGTTCGGCTCTGGCTTCTTCCTTCAAAGTTTTGTCCTTTGAACAGCTTTCAGGCAGGGCTAAACACTGGTTGAATTCCTCAATAGCCAGAGCCTCTCTTTTCATATCGGCATAAGTCCGGCCAAGCTCAAGGTGATGATTGATATAGTCGGGTCTGAGTTCTAAGGCTTTTTTCAGCCACTTTTCCGATTCTTCAAAAGAACCTTTGGGAATTGAGCCATAAATCAGGCTGCCGAGAGCTCTTTTCGCCCCGCCAATTTCAGCCATCCGGCGATGCCAGCGGCCGAGAGCATGATAAGCCAGGTCATTATTCGGATCGAGTTCAATCGCCCGGTCAATTTCAGCTCTGACGGTTTTGGAAGCGTCAATTTGCTCCTTTTTACCTTGAAGCAAAATCTTTTTGCCCAGAGAAGCTGACAGGAAAAAATGCCCCCAGGTGTCATTCGGATTAACAGCTTTTGCCCGGCGGGCATAAGTTTCACCTTTGGCATACAGGTCAAATTTTCTGGCGTCAGCTTCCTTGCCCTGACCGGTAATCACATCAGCCAGATCTGTATAGCTACGCGAAGTTTTCCACAGAGCCTCATAATTCTGCGGCTCCAGCTGGAGAGCCTTAAGATACTCATCGAGCGCTTTCTGGTCATCCCATTGATTATAAAACTCGTCGCCGCTTTTAATAAAATCCTGGGCAGTTTGCCCCAGCACCGGCCCGGCCAGCAAACACAGGCTGAGGATAAACAGCCAGCCAAACTTACTGCAATCTTTAATCATCCATTCCCTCCTGAAAAAATCGGTCATTTCCTTTTAACTGCTTTCCAGCCGATTGTCAAGAAAGATTCCAGACTGAAGATAGGCGCCTTTTCTTTCCAGATTGACAGAATTAGCCCAGTCGGTAAGAATATAGGTACACTTAAAGTAAAAGGTATGACTAAATGGAAGGCAAAAAAAAGATTGGCCCTGGCCGGCTGGCCTCTTTTAATTTTCTAAAATCAGGCTGGAAAGCAGGCTGCCTGTTCCTTCTCTTTCTTTTAAGCTACCAACTGAGCTTGCCGCCCGCTCTGGCTCAAGAATTTGACCCCCAGGCCGTGGCCTTGAACCTCTGGAAGAAACTGAGCTCTATTACCAGTCTCGAAGCTAATTTCAGCCAGTATTATTATTCCACTCAGGTGGAGGAACCGGTTTCGGGCCAGGGGAGAGTCTTTATCCGCCGTCCCGACCGGATGCGCTGGGAGTACAGTTCGCCTGAGAAACAAATTTTTTTGATTAAGGGTCAGGCTCTCTGGCTTTACTTCCCGGATGACAAGCAGTTGCTTAAGAAGGAGGCCGAGACTGAGTGGCAGACCACCGAAATCCTGGGCTTGCTCTCCGGCAATTTTAACCTGCTGGACAGGTATGAAATCAGCGCCAGCTCTTTCCCCAGCCGCCAGAAAAACGTTTATCAGATCAAACTGACACCCAAGGAGCCAGGCCAGTATTCTTATCTGCTGCTCGAAATTGACCGGAAAACCTATCTGATTTTAAAAGCCATTCTTTTCGAGCCAACTGGCAGCAAGCTTGAATACCATTTCGGCCAGTTCAAGCTTGACCGGAAATTGAGTGATGAGCTTTTTGAACTTAAAGTCCCGGCTGATTGTGAAATAATTGAAGGCAATTAGCCTTCCAGGATTTCCTTCTCTTTGGCCGCAGCTATTTCTTCGGCCTGTTTTACATACTCGTCCAGCAGCTCCT
>Ga0265297_10008781_pt1 | contig 13332 bp, 8 predicted proteins | sample Munlanlwell13791_FD_192502 | JGI IMG/M metagenome (GOLD analysis project Ga0265297, IMG submission 192502) | Leachate microbial communities from a municipal landfill in Southern Ontario, Canada - Leachate well 137-91 | ecosystem: Engineered > Solid waste > Landfill > Unclassified | place...
GATAGGTTTGACAACAAGATTAAACAATCCCAGAAGCAATCCTGCAAGAAAAGCGACTTTTAATCTGTCCCATGCAGTATCACCCATCAGATTTATAAAAGGAGTCAGGAAATATGAAGCGACTGTAATAGAAAAAGTAAGTATCACCCAGTCGAGGATCCATTTTAACAAATAAACCACCTACCTTTTACCGGTTAATACTTTTATATATTTTATTTGCATCCCGATAATTTAATCCTTTTATTTTCATTAAATCCTTTATTGTTTTATTTTTCAAATCTTTTATCGAGTTTACACTTTCATAGATATACCTCTTCTTTTTTTCCCCGATGCCCTTTATTCCATCCAGTACGGAGCCGGTCATATCCTTATCACGCAGCCTCCTGTGAAAATTTACGGCAAACCGGTGCGCTTCATCTCTGGCTCTAATAAGAATCCTTGCATATCTATCATGCAAATCAAGTTTTAATCCATCCGGGTATTTATCACAGAATACTACTTCCTCTTTCTTTGCAATACTGATGATATCGATGCTATCCATATTTTTTTCGGATAATAGTCTCTTTATCGTATTATACTGTGCTTTCCCTCCATCGATTATTATCAAATCGGGTTTTATATAAAAGTTTTCTCTTTTTTTTATTTCTCTGTTCTCGAGATATTTAAGTCTCCTTGCAACTACTTCATTTATCATTCTACAATCATCCTGACCCCTTACATATTTTATCTTATAATGCCTGTAATCATCAGTCAGCATTATACCGTCAAGAGAAACGGACATTGAGCCGACAGGGAAAGAATTTTTTAGATTTGAAATATCAAAACATTCTATTCTTGCCGGAATATTTACCAATCCAAAAACCTCTTTCAATTTTATCGCATCCTTATAAAAATTACTGAGTCCTGTATCCTTTTCAAACTTTTTTTTCTCGAGATATAATTTTGAATTTCTGATCACCATTTCCATTATCTTTTTCTTTTCACCTATTTTAGGAATTATTATTTTGATTTTTTTACTTTTCTTCTTGCTCGACCAATCCGATATCGATATATTAGCTGCCGTATCCACGGGGCAAAAAATTTTCGACGGGATATCATCTATATTCGTATAATATTTTTCCATAAATCCAGATAAAATCTCGTTGTCTTCCAGATGCCCGGTATTATTTACAATAAAATTATTGATAATCGCAAGTATTCCGGATCTGTATGTAAATAAACTTATCGCTGAATCATCAACACCCCTGGCAATAGATATGAAATCCCACTTGCTTCCACCGGGGAAGAATATTTTTTGTTCTCTGTAGAGTTTATTTATATCTTCTATCTTATTCTTAATTTCAGCCGCTTTTTCAAATTCTTTTTTCTTTGCATAATGATTCATTTTTACTTTTAATTGGGAGATTATATTCCTGTCCTTGCCTTTCAGAAATAAAATAACGTAACCGATATTTTTTCTGTACTTCTCCGGAGATATATGATCTATACATGGTGCCGGACATAGTTTGATATGATAATTAAGGCAGGGCGTATTTGCATCCTTCCCCGGTCTTGTTTTTTTACAGTCCCTTACCTGAAATATTTTTCTTAAATATTCAAGAGTTTTCCTTACAGCTCCGGCATCCGTATAGGGCCCGAAATACCTGGCATCTTTTATGTTCCTGTCTCTGGTCAAAAAAACACGTGGATATTTTTCTCCTACTGTCACAGCAACAAGAGGATATGATTTATCATCCTTCAATTCTATATTGTATCTTGGTTTATTTTTTTTAATCAGGCTACCCTCCAGAATAAGGGCCTCTGTTTCATTATCAGTGACAATATAATCGATAGATTTTATTTTTTTAGCAAAATCCGATGGTTTGGCGTTAGGAAGGTTAATGCTGTTATCATGAAAATAACTTTTTACCCTGCTGGAAAGATTCTTTGCCTTACCGATGTAAATAATTTCATCATGATAATTTTTAAAAATATATACTCCGGTTTTACGGGGAAGGATCTTCAGAAGTTCCCTTATTTTGCTTTCCCGGTCATTAGCGTCTATTATTTTTTTATTCATTGTAGATTTCACCTGTAGAGCCGTTCTTTCACAGGATTTTTATTAATATATGTTTTTAAAAACTGTCCCGTATAAGAATCAATATTCTCAGATATTTCTTCGGGAGTTCCCATAGCAATTATTTCTCCGCCCTTATCTCCCCCTTCCGGTCCAAGATCTATAATATAATCGGCGGTTTTTATGACTTCCAGATTATGTTCTATAACAAGCACGGTATTTCCTGCATCTACTAATTTCTTCAATATCGCAAGTAATTTACTTATATCGTCGAAGTGAAGTCCCGTAGTGGGTTCATCAAGCAAATATAATGTGCTTCCAGTACTTTTTTTTGAAAGTTCCGTAGACAGTTTGACCCGCTGTGCCTCTCCGCCCGATAATGTAGTCGAAGACTGCCCTAATTTGACATAGCCAAGCCCCACATCATTAATAAGTTTCAGTTTTCTATTGATTCTCGGAATATTTTCAAAAAAGATCATTGCTTCTTCTACGGTCATGTTAAGGACATCGTCTATATTTTTCCCCTTGTATATCACTTCCAGAGTTTCTCGATTAAATCTCTTTCCTTTACAAACTTCACAGGGTACATAGATATCTGGCAGAAAATGCATCTCTATTTTTATAAGTCCGTCCCCATTGCAGTACTCACATCTTCCTCCTTTTACATTAAAACTAAATCTTCCGGGTTTATATCCTTTTATCCTTGATTCATGTGTTTTTGAAAATAACTCTCTTATATAAGTAAAAACACCCGTATAAGTAGCCGGATTCGATCGCGGCGTCCTTCCTATTGGAGATTGGTCGATAACTATTACTTTATCCAGATTATTGTAATTTAATATTCCGTCATGTTTTCCCGAATCATAATTTGTCCTCATAAGCAGATTCGAAAGTGACGGATACAATATTTCATTCACAAGTGTACTTTTACCCGATCCCGAAACTCCCGTTACCGCAACAAGCTTACCCAGATCTATCTGAACGTCAATATTCTTAAGATTATGTTCTCTGGCACCTTTTATAGTAATAAAATTTCCATTTCCTTTTCTCCGCTCACCCGGAACAGCTATGGATTTTTCCCCTGATAGATATTTCCCGGTTATGGATCTCTTGCATGTATGGATATCTTTCAGGTTTCCGCTGAATACGATTTCCCCTCCATGTATCCCCGCACCGGGCCCAATATCGACTAAAAAATCCGAACTCCTCATGGTTTCTTCATCATGTTCTATTACTATTATAGTGTTTCCAAGGTCCCTCAGCCGTTTCAATGCATTTATCAATTTCTTGTTATCTCTTTGATGGAGACCGATGCTCGGTTCATCAAGTATATAAAGGACCCCCACGAGCCCTGACCCTATTTGTGTGGCCAACCTTATCCTCTGAGATTCACCACCGGATAAAGTGCCTGATTTCCTGTCAAGCGTCAGATACCCCAGCCCTACATCTTTCAAAAAATTCAGCCTCTCTATTATTTCTTTTATCAGTCTCTCACCGATCATTTTTTCTCTATCGGAAAGTCTGAGTGATTTTAACCATCCTATGCCTTCCTCAACAGTTTTTTCGCAGAAATCCGAAATAGAAAGCATACCTATTTTCACTGCGAGGCTTTCCGGCCGGAGTCTTTTACCATTGCACGCCCTGCATGGTTTGCTGCTTATCAATTTTTCTATTTTGATCCTCTGGCTTTCGGATTCCGTTTCCAGATATCTTCTGCTTAAATTATTGGCCAGACCCTCGAATTTTATATAATAATGTTTTAATCTGCCTTTGTGGTTTACATAACTGAGCTTTACCCTTTTCCCATCGGTTCCGTATAATATTATCCTCCTTGTATACTCGTCAAGATCCCTGAAAGGAGTATTTAGATCAAATCCATATTCTTCAGCCAGACTTTTCATCAGCTGGGAATAGTAATTTGAATATCCCATGTTAAAGAAAGGGATTGCACCATCCATTATGCTTAAATCCGGATGTTCCACTATCAAATCGGCGTCCACTTCTTTACTTATACCAAGCCCGCTGCATTCCTTGCAGGCGCCATAAGGGCTGTTGAAAGAAAACATTCGCGGAGTAAGTTCCTCGAAATCCAGACCACAGTCCACACAGGAAAAATTTTCCGAGAAGCTGTGTATCTCTCCCGAGTCAAGCAGCTGAATGTAGACGATACCGCCGCTTTCCTTGAGTGATATTTCTATATCCTCCGAAAGTCTTTTTCTTATATCGGATCTTATTTTTAATCTGTCGATGATTATTTCAATGTTATGTTTAAGGTTTTTATCCAGTTTTGGATCGAAATCATCTCCAGGTTCATAGATATTCCCATCTACCCTGACTCTTGCGTAACCATTATTTTTTATATCTTCAAATGTTTTGATATATTCGCCTTTTCTTCCTCTTACTATTGGCGAAAGAATTTGAAATTTAGTGTTTTCCGGCAGTTCCAGAATCCTGTCGACTATTTGATCCACTGTCTGCCTTGTTATACGTTTCCCGCATCTGTAGCAGTATGGTATCCCGATTTGAGCATAAAGAACCCGAAGATAATCATATATTTCGGTTATTGTTCCTACTGTAGATCTGGGGTTCTTTGAAACGCCCTTTTGATTTATAGAAACTGCAGGGGACAGGCCTTCTATTAAATCAACATCCGGTTTTTCCATCTGTCCCAGGAATTGTCTTGCATAAGAAGAAAGTGATTCTACGTATCTTCTCTGCCCTTCCGCATAAATCGTATCGAATGCCAGTGATGATTTTCCCGATCCGCTTACACCGGTAAAAACCACGAATTTGTTTCTGGGAATCCTTAAATTTATATTTTTAAGGTTATGCTCCCTGGCACCTTTTATTACTATCTCTTCTTTCATATATATTATTTTTTAACCTCTATATTTGTTATCTTTTTTATTCTTTTTATTTCATCCCTGATCATAGCAGCTTTCTCGAAGTTCAACTCTCTCGCCTCAAGGTTCATCTCTTCTTCCAGACCGCTTATTATAGTTGCAACTTCTGATGGTTTCATATCCAGTATTTTATCCTCGTCGAATATTTTTTTCTTTTCACTTACTCTTAAGACTGTGCTTGCCTCTTTTCTGTTTTTTATTCCTCTGCTGTATAATATGTCAGATATGGCCTTATTTATAGTTTTCGGCGTTATATTGTGCCTTTTATTATATTCTATCTGCAGATCCCTTCTCCTGTTTGTCTCATATAATGCATTCTTTATTGAATCCGTCATATAATCTGCATACATTACGACTATGCCATTAACATTTCTTGCTGCTCTTCCTATTGTCTGTATAAGAGATATTTCCGATCTGAGAAATCCTTCTTTATCCGCATCCAGAATAGCGACCAGGGATACCTCCGGCAGGTCCAATCCTTCACGGAGCAAATTTATACCGACCAGTACATCGCATTCTCCGGTTCTTAAATACCTCAGTATTTCCACTCTCTCCAGAGTATCTATGGTAGAATGCAGATATCTTACTTTTATCTTTTTACTTGCCAGATAGTCAGCCAGGTCTTCGGCCATCCTTTTTGTAAGTGTGGTCACCAGAGCCCTTTCACCTCTGCTTACGACTTTCCTTATCTCATCCATCAGATCATCAATCTGCCCTTTTGTTTTTCTTATATAGACCTGCGGATCGACCAGGCCCGTGGGCCGGATTATCTGCTCCACGATCCGATTGCTCACTCTTCTCTCGTATGGTCCGGGCGTAGCTGAGGTAAATATCACTCTTCTAATTTTAGCCTCGAATTCCTCGAATCTTAATGGTCTGTTATCCATCGCCGAGGGGAGCCTGAATCCATAATCAACAAGTGTCTGTTTCCTTGAATGATCACCTTCGTACATCCCTCTGATCTGGGGAACAGCAATATGCGATTCATCTATAATGACAAGAAAATCTTCAGGGAAAAAATCGAGCAGGGTGTTTGGAGCCTCTCCCGGCTTTTTCCCCAGTATGTGTCTGGAATAATTCTCTATTCCGCCGCAAAAACCAAGTTCCGCTATCATTTCCATGTCATATCTCGTCCTTGATTCCAATCTCTGGGCTTCCAGCAGCTTCCCTGCTGCTTTGAAATATTTTAACCTTTCAGTTAGTTCCTCCTCTATTGTTCCAAGTGCTCTGTCTACCCATTCTGCCGTTGCCAGAAAATGTGTCGCCGGTGATATTATATAGGCTTTATAATCATCGAAAATCTGCCCGGACACAGGGTCGAATTCGACTATTCTTTCCAATTCATCTTCTAAAAGCTGAACTCTTATGGCCCTATCCTGATATGCCGGAAATATTTCGATCGTGTCCCCTTTGGCCCTGAACTTACCGTTTGTAAAATCATATTCATTTCTTTCATATCTGATATTTACGAGTTTATTTATTATTTCTTCTCTTGGGAACATTTCGCCCGACCTCAAAATAATTCTCTGTTTTCCATATTCTGAAGGTGAGCCCAGTCCATATATGCAGGATACGCTTGCAACCACTATGACATCATTTCTTGTATAAAGGGAGTTAGTGGTGGATAATCTCAATTTTTCTATTTCTTCATTAATAGAGGTATCTTTCTCGATATACATATCCTTGCCTGGTAAATACGCTTCCGGCTGATAATAATCATAATAACTTACAAAAAATTCCACTGCATTATCTGGAAAAAATTCCTTAAATTCGTTACAGAGCTGTGCCGCAAGTGTTTTATTAGGGGCAATAACCAGTGTGGGGATTTGAATATTTTTTATTACATTTGCTATCGAATAAGTCTTGCCGGAACCGGTTACTCCCAGAAGGCTCTGAAATTTAAGATTATTCTTAATTCCTTCCGTTAGTTGGCTTATGGCTTTCTCCTGGTCACCCTGAGGAGAATAATTGGATACTATATTAAATTGCGAATCCGTCATATTTTTTTATTAATACATTTAAAATTTTTCTAAGATCTCTTTAACTTTACCAAGAAGATCTTTTTTGGAACCATTGTTTTCAATTATAAATGCCACTTTTTCCATTTTTATTTTTATATACTGGCCTTTAATTCTTAATTTTACTTTTTTATCCGAATAACCCTTTCCACTCAAAAAATTTTCCCTCATTTTACTCTGTGCCTCAACCAGAATTATATAATCACAAAGCATGTCCAATTTGCAATCAAAGAGCACTGCTGCATCTATTATTATATAATCCTTATCCTGGTTCTTATTTAAAATATATTCAACCTGATTTCTGATCAATGGAAACATCAAACTATTTAATTTTTTTAGATCCTTCTTACTTGAAAAAACTTTCTCTGCCAGAGACTCAAAAATCAGATCTCCTCCAGGTCCGAATATCTCATTTCCAAAAATAACTCTAAGTTTAATCAGGATTTCAGGATTTTTTGAATAGATACTTTTCGCCAATTTATCTATGTCAAGTATCAGTACGTTTTTCTTTATTTTTTTTATAAAACCAGATACCGTACTTTTACCCGAAGCAATCCTGCCCGTTATCCCCAATACTATTATGATATCCTCCTTCTATCTTTATAAGTCAATTATACATTACTTATTAAAGAGTGAAATCAAATATGAAAAGATGGTGGCAACCAATGATTATTTAAATAATTCTCGCGTTTCAGGCAGTTTTAACATATGAACTAAAATGGCCGGAAATGGGACCTAATCTATTTTGGCTTCGTCTTTCATTTCCTTGAGTATTTCTTTTATCTGTCTTTTTTTACTGGATTCGTTATCTTCTGTTTCTTTGTCCTGGCTTTCTTCAGCTTCTTCGTCAGAGGTTTCTTCTTTTTCATCGGTTTTTTCTGTATCTTTTTTAGAAGTTTCTTTTTTTACACTTTTTTTATCTGATTTTGAATCCCTGGCTTCTTTATCTTCTTCTTTTTCTCCGATTGGATTTTCAACCTGCTTTACACTAAAAGCCATTCTTCTCTTATCAAAATCTATATCAATGATCCTTACCATTAATTCATCACCGATTTTTGCAACATCACTTGGTCTTTTTACCGTTTCCGGGCTCAACTCCGATATATGTACCAGACCCTCAAGGCTCCCTTCCACCTGAACAAATAAACCGAATTTTACAATACGGGTTACTTTGCCCTTTATGATATCTTTAACCGAATAATTTTTTATCTTCTCAAGCCATGGATCTTTCTGGGTTTGTTTCAGACCCAGGGATAATCTTTGCTTTTCATAATCAATGTCCAGTATCTCCACATCCACTTCCTGATTGATACTGACTACTTCGGAAGGATGTTTCACGTGATTCCAGGAAAGTTCCGATATATGCACCAGACCGTCGACACCCTCGACATCCACGAATGCTCCAAATTCCGCAATACTTGTGATTATCCCCTTCTTTACCTGCCCTACTTCCATTTTATTGAGTATTTCTTTTCGCTGTTCTTTTCTTTCACCTTCTATGATTGCTTTCCTGGACAGGACAACATTATTCCTGTTCCTGTCTACTTCTATGATCTTGCATGTACACTTCTCGCCAATATAAGATTCCAGATCTTTAGTTTTTCTTACATCTATCAGGGATGCAGGTAAAAATCCTCTTAAGCCTATATCTACTATCAGGCCTCCTTTTACACATTCTATGATCTCTCCTTCAACGGTGTCCCCGCCCTGATATATTTTTTCTATCCTATCAAAATTCTGCTCCACTTCTGCTCTTTTTTTGGATAATATCAATCTGCCATCCTGATCTTCCTTCTGCAGCACCATTATTTCTATCTCATCATCCACCTTCAGAACATTTTCAGGTTTGACATCGCCCCTTATAGAAAGTTCGTTTATCGGAATAACTCCTTCGGATTTGAAACCTACATCGACCAGAATTTCATCTTTATCGATTTTTACTACTCTGCCCCTTATCACATCGCCATCATTTAAATCGATCATGGTAAGGTCATAATTGGGGACCATCTTACCATCCTTGTTTTCAATCATGCAATTATCATTTGTCAGTTTTTCGTAAAAATTATTATCGGTCATAGTTAATAAATCATTCTCCTTTTTTAATATTCGAAAAGGATAACATGCAGGAAAATAATAATCAATATTATAAAATATTTTTTTAAATATACCAATTTTTACCTGTTTTTATGTCCACTTTTAGTTTCACATTCAAATTCACACAATTTTCCATCGATTCAGCGACCATTTGCCTCACTTTATCAAGGTCCTTCTCTTTTAGTTCCAGTACAAGTTCGTCATGTACATGAAGTATGATATTGCTGTCTATTCCGGTTTCTTTAAGTCCGTTAAAAAGCAAAACAGTTGATAATTTCATTATATCTGCAGCGCTCCCCTGTATGGGAGTATTGATCGCAAATCTTTCCCCGAGACTCCTTATGCGGACATTACTGCTTCCAAGTTCCCTGAGATATCTCTTTCTTCCGAAAATAGTGGTTGTGTATCCCTTTTTATACGCATCGTCTATCAGGAATTTCAAATATTTTTTTACTCCCGAATAACGGGTAAAATATTTTTGAATATACTCTCTTGCTTCTTCCTCCGATATCGAAAGCCTGTTCATGAGGCCATATTCTGTCATACCGTATATTATTCCGAAATTTATGGTCTTTGCTTTTCTTCTCAGATTCTCATCGACTTTATCATAACTTACTCCGAATATCTCCGAAGCTGTATGAGTGTGAATATCTTCTTCGTGGTTAAATGAATCTAAAAGATTTTTATCTTCGGAAAGGTGGGCAAGTACCCTTAATTCTATCTGGGAATAATCCGATGCAAGGATCAGATCATAGCCTTTCCCGGGTATAAAAGCTTTTCTTATCTGTTTCCCGTAATCTGTCCTTACCGGGATATTCTGAAGATTGGGATCACTGCTGCTTATCCTTCCGGTAGATGTTCCCAACTGATGGTATGTGGTATGAATCCTGGAGTCCCCGGGATCGATCAGGCAGGGTAAAACATCTATATAAGTATTTTTTAATTTGTTTTTTTCTCTAAAATCCAGTATTTTCTCTATTACTGGAGAACTGCCATTAATGGCCTTAAGTGTTCCTGCATCCGTGGATAATCCTGTTTTGGTTTTTTTTGTGACAGGAAGCTTCATCTTTTTATAGAGGACTTCGGATAATTGCCGGGAAGAATTTATATTAAACTCACTGCCGCAAATTTTATGAATTTCTTTCCGGAGTTCCTCTATGTCCTTTTCATATTCCTTGATCAAACCGTTCAAATATTTTTTATCTATGTTGACGCCCTTATACTCTATTTCGGCAAGCACCTTTATGAGAGGTTCTTCTATCTGCCAGTATAGTTTTTCCATATTCTCTTTCTTTAGTTCTTCCAGAAATCTTTTTTCTAAATTTTCATAAAGTCCAAGCTTTTTTAAAACTGCATCTAATTTCTCCATATCTATCTTTGTCTTCTGCTTATCATCCTCATATAGATCCAGTTTCAATTGCTTTTTCATTTCTGTTTTTTTTATTCCGGTACCGCTATCATCTTTAGGCTCAACATCTTTTATTTCTATATTAAGAAGATCCCTGATTATCTCATCCAGGGTAACGGTAGATTTAACAGGATTTAATATCAGATATAGTATTTTATAATCTATAAAGTTTCCATCTAAAATAATGCCATAGCTTTTCAGGATTTTATATATTTTTTTAAAATCAAAACCGGTTTTTTTTATTTTTTTATTTTCCAGTACTTTTTTTAAATCCTCTTTTAAATCTTCCCTGACAAAGTCGTCTGTTTTAATAAAAAATGCATCACACTGTCCGTAATGTAAAATAATGCCCTCGAATATATCTTCAGGGCACCATTCTGTTATATACATACTTTCGACTGCATTTTTACTCAGTTCTTCGGGATTTAAATTCAGAGTTAAATGTTTGAAAACCGTCTCATCCATTGCTCCTTTGTCTTCAGGAGGCCCTTCTTTAAAATTGATCTTATCTTTAAGACCCGCGAGTTTCTTTTCCAGAGATTTAAATTCGAGACTTTCAAATAACTGTTTTACTCTATTAAAACTGACATCTTTGAAACTGCTGCCAACAATATTTTCAATATTCAAGTCACCGGGCATCTTTAGTCGAGTGAGTTTCTTGCTTAACAACGCAATATCTTTATTTTTCATAAGCATTTCTTTTAGCCTCGGATTGGCTATCTTATCTATGTTTGAATAAATCTCCTCGACGGAACCATATTCCCTCACCAGCGATCTGGCTGTTTTTGGTCCTATTCCGGGAATGCCGGGTATATTATCGGAACTATCCCCCATCAGAGCAAGCAGATCTTTTACATTTTCCGGTTTTACACCAAGTTTTTCCTCTACTTTAAATTTATCTATCAATACAGTATCAGTAATACCCTGTTTAATGGCCATTACTCTTATATTACCGCTAACCAGCTGCAATATATCTTTGTCACCTGTCAATATTATTACTTCATTGAACTGATTTTTTACCTTATCTGCTATGTCCGCAAGTATGTCATCTGCTTCAAAACCTTCTTTTTCCAGACAAACAATATTAAATGCACTCAGTACCTCTTTTATCAGTGGAAACTGTTCCGACAATCCATCGGGCATTTTTTTTCTTTTCATTTTATACTGATCGAACATTTTGTGTCTGAATGTGGGCGCCTTGCTATCAAAAGCACATATTATGGTATCCGGACATTGATCCTCTATGAGTCTCAACAGCATACTGGTAAAACCAAGAACAGCATTGGTAGGGGTACCCGACGAAGTGGATATGTTTTCGGGTATGGCATAGAATGCTCTGTATGCAATATTATTTCCATCTATAAGGATGACTTTCCTGTTCTTTTTATCTTTCAATTAAAATCTTCCTGACTTTTAAAAAATATTTATTAATTAAAAGTTTGAACTTTTTTATTTCAAAAATTTGATATTCCCGAAAAAGAATAAAATTTTCGTCTGATACTAATATGTTTTTATATTATATCATTTAAGAAAAATAATTTTATTGGGATAATGGTCCTGGCGGAAACATAAAAAAGCGTCATCAAATTTCATAGAAATTTAATGACGCTTCGTGAATAAAACTATAATAAATTATTATACAATTGTCAATATTAATATCCTGTGATATCTCACAATAGTTGATAAGAATCTTCTGTACTATATCCCGGCCGGTGGCCTCTAATGCATAATCTTTATTTATTTTCAATACCATGAAGGGGACCAATCCCATGAATTATTAAAAGTAAGTCTCATTTCATTTTTACCATTGGAATTAGCTATATAAATTTCAAGATTTCCATCCTGATAATCCGATACGAAGATGATCCTGGTTCCATCTGAGGACCACTGCACCGCATCTACTAAATTATTTTCTATAAGCCTTACATGATTTTTCCCATCGGAATCCATAATGCTGATCCTGCAGTTCGATATAAAGGTGATTTTAGATCCATCAGGAAACCAGGAGGGGCCCCAATCCCATGAATCATTGTCGGTAAGTCTGGTCTGGTTTTTCCCATCCGGATCCATAACGTAAATCTCAAAATTTCCGTCACGGTTCGATGCAAAAGCAATTTTAGACCCGTCAGGTGACCAGGAAGGATCCCAATCCGATGATTTATCATCAGTAAGATTTACCTGATTTTTCCCATCGGAATCCATTACATAGATTTCCCAGTTGCCATTCTGAGTTGATTCAAAAGCAATTTTAGACCCGTCAGGAGACCAGGAAGGTGACCAGTTCTTTGAATCATTGTCGGTAAGCTTTTTCTGGTTCTTTCCATCAGGATCCATTACATAGATCTCAAAATTTCCATCCCGATCCGACGCAAAAGCAATCCTGGACCCATCCGGGGACCAGGAAGGAAACCAATCCCATGAATCATTATCGGTAAGTCTAATCTGGTTATTTCCGTCCGGACCCATGACATAGATCTCAAAATTTCCGTCACGGCTTGAGGCAAATACAATCTTTGATTGATAAGAAATATGAGATTTACAACTAATTAAGGGAAACACTGCGATTATTAGAAGGATAATGAACAGATATATAAATATCTTCTTCATTTTAATTTACTTTTTTAATTCTCCAGATATTAATTTTACATCAAATTCGGGGATATTCAAAAAAGATTGGCAATTTGTTTTCTAAAGAAGACAGCACTCAGATCTTTAATTTAACGCAATTCTTGATAATAATTCCGATAAATTGTATTATTTTAGAGCGCCGAAGTGGCGGAACTGGCAGACGCGCTGGACTCAAAATCCAGTGGACCGCGAGGTTCGTGTCGGTTCGACCCCGACCTTAGGCAC
>Ga0265297_10008782_pt1 | contig 13331 bp, 9 predicted proteins | sample Munlanlwell13791_FD_192502 | JGI IMG/M metagenome (GOLD analysis project Ga0265297, IMG submission 192502) | Leachate microbial communities from a municipal landfill in Southern Ontario, Canada - Leachate well 137-91 | ecosystem: Engineered > Solid waste > Landfill > Unclassified | place...
GTGGTTGATGAAGACATCAATTTTCTTGTTTTTTTCCAGAGATTACGCCACCATCGCTATGATTGTGTTGGTCTTTGAGTTAAAATCGGTTTTGCTTGTGATCTGCCATACAATTTCGTTCTTTTTTGCTATCTTTGAATAAGGTCATTAATTATCTCATAGAAAATGCCGATTTTGACTTAAAGCCGACAGGATAGCAAAATGCCGATTTTGACTTAAAGCCGACAGGATAGCAAAATGCCGATTTTGACTTAAAGCCGACAGGATAGCAAAATGTTGATTTTGACTTAGAGCCGACAGATTATTAACGTCTCCATCGTTATTATCTGTCATCCCTCTGGGACTTTTATATCCATTCATTATATCCCCGGGTTAAAACCCGTCGTTAGTATGTATCGTTCATAACGGAACTTTTGTCTAACTTCTATTTTTACAAGGGGCTTACACCAACATCAGAAAAAGGGCAAGCAAAAGAATTATATACAGGGATCAATTTTATTTCGGTACTGGTGGTTCCTTTCTATCAGGTTGCAACAAAAATGAACTCTTTGTTTCACCTTTTCAGCTTTCCACTTCTTTGCTGAGCTTCAGCGAGCTCCGGCTACCTTCTTCCTCTCGACTCCAAGACCCCTCGCCCTCAAGACCTCTCGACTCCAAGACCCCTCGACTCCAAGACTTCTCGACTCCAAGACCCCTCGACTTCTCGTCCCTTCAGTTACATTTTCAGAAGCTTGTGGATGATCGTTCTTTGCTCACTTTTAACTATTATAAGGTAAATACCGGAAGGAACAGCCCTATTTTTATTATCCAAGCCATCCCAGGCAAAATGTTGTAAACCTGTATCCAAAGGAATAGTTTCCATTTTCCTAATTAGCTGTCCTTTAATGTTATAGATGTATATTTTACTTTCCGTTGCAGAACTAAGTTTTAGTTCCAATACCACAGACGAACTGAAGGGATTTGGATAGCTATGTAAACATTCAATTTTATCAGGTGGCAGAGGAGGATTTTCCGGTTCAGGATTAGGTAAAATCAGAACTATCGGACCCAAAACATTGTTAATTCCATTATAGGCAATTGTTTCCAGCCAATAGTAAAGTGTATCGGCAAGGGGCAATTCAGAATCATAAAAACTATAATGATAGCCGCTTGCACCGCCTATTGCAGAAATTATGGAAGCATTCAATTTTAGGGCAGAAGAAAAATCAGGCCTATCATTTCTGTAGAGATTATAGCCAGCGAGATTAGTTTCAGAAGCTGTATTCCAAAAAATATTGGCACCATTAGCATAGACAGCATAGAAAGCAGTAAGTTCTACAGGCAGTGTAACTTCTTCTGCCGTAAAGAAATCCATAATGCATTTCAGGAGGTTTGCTCTCGTATTAGGAAAAGTTCCATCCGTTAATTCACTTAAAGCATAGCTAAACACAAAGCTGCGTTCATTATAGCCACCTGCACTGGCAACTGCCACACATCCATAATCACTTTCCTCAAAAGCACTTCTGGCATAAGGATAAAGAGCCGTAAAACGATCTATATAATCCACTTTAGTTTGCGTGGAACCAGTAAAATTCATTCCGGAAGTTGGAGTATTAGAAACGCCGCTAAGATTATTTATAGCATTGGTTTGTCCATCCTCAGCATTCATTATTCCCAAGAGAGGCAAAAGAACTTCATCCGCATCTTGCTCGCCTTGAACATCAGGAAGATAGTATCCAAAATCGAATCCGACCACATCCACGCCTTCAATATATACTTTTCCGCCAGAAATTAAATAACTGTATAACGCATTATACATAAGTAGGTTATCAAAACGAACAATGTTACTGCCCACTGCTCCAAAACTTAAAAAGACCGCTTCAAAACTGTAAAACGAACTGGGGAAAGTAGTTCCGTAAACACAGTCATAACCCAAATCCTGCAAAGTGTTATTAATAAAGGTTCCGCTCATATCTCTTCCTCCGGCAACTCCTTCCCACACAAATATTCCTCCCGCATTAATTAATATACTAAAAGACAGATTAGCTCCAGCAACTATAGGATAATCGGCAACTGTATTTAATGTAAAAGTAACATATTGAGAAGTTGCACTTGGCAAAACATAAATGCTAAATACATTTTCCAGAAGAAGATAACCATCGGCAGGAATAGTTTGACTATGGCTTCCGGATAGGATATTTACATAAGAATTGCCTGTGGAAAGCGTAAAATTACCATTGGAAGCATATTCTCCGTAGCTTCTTAACAGCAAATTGACCGAGAATGTTTCATCAGGTTCAACCGCCAAATTTCCATTTGCATCGGTTGCTCCTCTATTTTCTATTAAAGCAAGCCGAATTTCAACATCGGGAAGGGGATTGCTTTCTTGCAACGCACGGCGGGCATTAAGTTTTCCTTCACCCAAAAGATTTTCCCTGCCAAGATTTACGGCATCTACATCATCGCAGCTACCTTTGATTCTATCTCTCAGTTCTGTTTGGCTTATTTCCGGAAGATAGGATTGGATTAATCCTGCCAAAGAACTTGCCACCGGACTGGCATAAGATGTTGCATTACTTACAGTTGTATAACCACTGGCAGTTACTGTTCCAATTGATTCTGTAGGAGCGCCTACATCAACAAAGGAACCATAACTGGAAACAGAAGATTTTATGCCATTATTTTGCAAAGCGGCAACAGCTATAACATTTTGATAGGCAGCAGGATAGACAGGGATAGCGTTATTATTATTTCCAGCAGAGGCAACAATTGTTGAGCCCAAAGAATAGGCATAATTGATAGCTTCTTGATTTGCCCAAGAAAAAGAAGAGCCACCCCAACTGCAATTTATTATATCAGCTCCCATTTCTGCAGCATAAATAATACCATCGTAACCTCTATATATAGAACTGGAGCCTGGGAAACTACAGGATATGGGAAGCATTTTTAAATTCCAGGCAAGGGAACTAACCCCCATTATGTTATTTGTTCTGGCAGAAGCAATTCCACAAACCGTAGTTCCATGCCCGCTGCTTTCAAAAGGATTATTTGCCTCTTCGCCAGAACTGGTAAGCATAAAATCCCAACCAATCAGGTCATCGATTTTCCCATTTCCGTCATCATCAATTCCATTCAGGTCTCCCGCATCCATAACCCAAGTGCTTCCGTTATAATAAATTGTATAGCCATTGTCGTTTACATCTTCGCCTAAATTTTGCCAAATATTATCAACCAGGTCTGGATGAGTCCACCGGCAACCGGTATCTACAATGGCAAGCAGCACAGAATTTGAGCCATTTTCGCCTTTATGAATATCCCAAGCGGTCTCTGCTTCCAGAGAAGAAAAATAGAGTGATTCATCATAATATTCATCAATGGGAATGGCAAAAACGCAATCGGGATAAACAATTTCCGCATATTGCACATAATTATCTGTGGCAAGCAAGTTTACAATTGTCTGAGGAGGGTAGGGACTTTGCACTGTAAAAATTAGTTCCAGCTCACAATTATTTCTCTTTTGAGGAGATAGATTAAATTTGGGGTGGATGGATGAGACCCGTAATTTCTGCAGTTTCTCATCAATTGTGGCAATGCCAGTGCGATTATTGTTTTTTTGCAGAGCGGAACGCATTTCTGGCTTAATTTTAAAAACCGCAATTCTTTCTCTGTCATTAAAATCGTAGGCAAAAAGAGAAACTGTCATTAGCAGACATAAAAGCAGAGCAAAGTGCTTCATTCTAACCTCCTAAAAAACCGATTCGCGGCTCCTTTTAAAGATGTTTTTGCCATCTTTATAAAAACGGGGAATGATATGTAAATGAAAATGGGGGATACTTTGTCCGGCAGCAGAACCACAATTCATCGCCAAATTGTAGCCCTGCGGATTATACTTTTCCGCCAACAGCTTTTGCACAGTTATTGTAATAGACTGCAATGATACAACTTCCGCTTCGGTTAAAGCAAAAAAATCGGGGGTATGCCGTTTAGCAATTATTAAAGTATGCCCCTTACTGACCGGATATTTATCCCAAATTGCAAAAAAATGTTCGTTTTCAGCAAGGTATATAGAGCAATCAAGGTTACAAAATTCACACGCCATCTTTTATTACCTCTTTGTTATATAATAATCCAGTTCTTACAGATCTCCAAATGATATAATTACTTATTAAATATCAAGTTCCTTACAAGTATTTCCTCATCCTCCCGTCATCCTCCCGTCATCCTCCCGTCCTCAACTCGTTCTCAACGATGAGCGGAAGAGAGGTGAATGATGAGAGGAGGATAGGATTTTTGCAAGGATGCTTTACCCGCTTCTAAACAAGTTTTCATAATGTAAAGGTTATATTGGTATAGATTATCCTTACTTAGAGCTTTTAGATGGGGCAGACATACCATTTTGGCATTGTCAACATTCCGTGCCTAAGTCCTCTAGTGGAAACGCGAAATCTATCTTTTCCGCTTTTTTTTAATAGAGCGGAAAAAAGCAAGACAGCGGCTAACATTATATCCGCTCTTTCTTTTTCCATTCCGGCAATATTTTCGCGTTGCTTTAGGTCTGTCTGTTTGTATAATTCAATTTGGCGTTGAAGTTCTGCTAAGGTAATTTCATAGCCCTCAGCTTGTTGAGGGGTTTTAATTTTGCCTTTTGAGGCAACGCAGGCACAAACTAAAGCCCCTCCTCCGGTTCCGATTAAAGTATCTTTTGTAACTATGGAAACAGGTAGAACACCATTAATATAGAATAATAAATTATTATAGTCCTTGGTGGAAATCGGATCGCTTTTCACAAACTGTTTGGTCAGCTGAAGTGCGCCTAAAGGAAAACTTTGGCTGCTTTGAATATGTCCCCCACGGCCAGAAATGATTTCCGTGCTAAAACCCCCGCTGTCAAAAACGGTTATTGGTTGCAAAGGATTGGGCAAACCGCTCAGCACGCCTTTCCATTCTAATTTTGCCTCTTGCTTAGGAGTAAGGATTTTCACTTCCAGGCAGTCCTGTATATATATTCTTCTTACAAACTCTTTCCTATTGGATGCTCGACGAAAGGTTTCGGTGCCTGCGGCAATTATTTCTTCCACATTGTAAGCTCTTTCTATGTCTAATTGCAAACAATTTAGAACATAAATTGCCTTATTTTGTCCCAATTCAGATATATATCCCTTTTTGGTAAGATAGGAACCCAGACGAAAAGGAATTCTAATATCCGTTAAACAATTAAAACTCTTCTCCCTTTTGTCTGCAATGAGACATTTTATGGAATTGGAACCAATATCCAATGCTTCTACAATCATTGTAGTTATTGGCTCTGATTTTAATTTATGCTGAAGACTGGCATCCTTGGGCTACTTTATTTATCCAACCGCTATAATTCTGGATACAGTGGAAACCGATCAGTTAAAGAATGCACTTCTTTTTTCAGTGCTTGCAGGTATTCTTCATTTTCAAAGTTATCACGCACTTTTTTAATAAGCTCAGCTATCAGCTCCATTTCTGCTTTTCCCATTCCGCGAGTTGTAACAGCTGGTGTTCCTAAACGAATTCCGGAAGCTACAAATGGACTTCTGGTATCAAAAGGAACCGTATTTTTATTTGCTGTAATTCCTGCCAAGTCAAGAGCTTCTTCCATTTTTTTGCCGCTGGGGCTTCCCTCAATTTCGGGTCCTAAATCAATCAGCATAAGATGTGTATCTGTTCCTCCTGAAACCAGTTTGAAACCTTGATCAATTAATGCCTTAGCTAAAGCATTAGCATTTTCCACTACTTTTTGCTGATAGAGTTTAAATTCTGGCTGAAGTGCTTCAAGAAAAGCAACTGCTTTTGCGGCAATAATATGCATTAAGGGTCCACCTTGCACACCTGGAAAGACCTTGCTATCAATTTCTTTGGCAAATTCTTCTTTACATAAAATAAGTCCAGCACGAGGTCCGCGCAATGTTTTATGTGTTGTGGTAGTAACTACATCTGCATAGGGGACAGGACTTTGATGTAAACCGGCAGCTACAAGTCCTGCAATATGAGCCATATCAACCATTAATTTGGCTCCTACTTTATCGGCAATTTCACGAAATCTGGCAAAATCCAGTTTACGCGGATAAGCAGAAGCACCAGCTAAAATCATTTGTGGCTTATGTTCAATTGCCAAAGCTTCCAGTTCATCATAATTTAGCTGTTCAGTTTCTTTATTTACAGTGTAGGGGACAATATTGTAAAGCTGTCCACTAAAAGAAAGAGGATGGCCATGGGTTAAATGTCCTCCATGGGCAAGTTCCAAAGCCATAACAGTGTCCCCTGGTTTAACAAGAGTAAAATAGGCAGCCATATTTGCCTGAGAACCGCTATGAGGTTGAACATTAGCATGCTCAGCTCCAAAGATTTGTTTGGCGCGTTCAATAGCTAAACGTTCAGCATCGTTAATAAATTCGCAACCACCATAATAACGACCGTAGAGTTTATAATTTATTGCACCAGTTTTTTTACTCCAGCGGTAGGGATAACCCTCGGCATACTTATTGGTCATAATACAACCTTGAGCTTCTAAAACAGCCAGGGAAGTGAAATTCTCACTGGCGATCAGTTCCAAATTTTCACGTTCTCTATTAAGTTCATTCATAATAGCAGCGTAAATTTCGGGATCGGTTTTTTGAATGTGAATCATTTACTTTTCTCCTTGATGTATTTTATTAATTCTCTTTAAGTGTCTTCCACCTTCGAAAGATGTGTTCAACCAAACCTTGGTAATTTCTATGGCATAAGGTATGGCGGTAAATCTTCCTGCCAAAACCAAAATATTAGAATCGTTATGTTTTCGGGAAAGACGAGCTATATCAGTATTTACACATAGAGCAGCTCTAATTCCTGAAACCTTATTGGCAGTAATACTCATTCCAATTCCGCTGCCACAAATAAGGATACCTTTTTCACAATGTTTTGTGGCAACTGCTCTGGCAGCGGGATAACCTGTGTCTGGATAATCCATACTCTGTGTACTATGTGTGCCAAAATCCTCAAATTCAATTTCAGGAAAGGCATTTATGATTGCTTCTTTCATTTCATAACCAGCATGATCTGAAGCAATGGCTATCTTCATTTTCCCTCCGCCATTAAACAAGATAGAGCTATACAGTAATATTTGGAATTTTCGCTTTCGCTACGGCTCATAACTATCACCGGTTTTGTAGTTCCGCAGATCAAACCGGCCAATTCTCCTTCCCCAAAAAGCATTAGCCCCTTATAAAAACTATTGGCGCTTTCCAAATTCGGGAAAATGAGAATATCGGCATCACCCTCTAAAGAACTTTGAATTCCTTTGATGGAAAGTGATGTCGGATCACAAGCTAAAAATATATCTAAGGGCCCATCCACAAGGCAATTTTTTATCTGTCCCCGTTCGGCCATTTTACATAAAAGCGAATATTCCAAGGTCTCCGGCATTGAAGAGCTAACCTTTTCTGTGGCAGAAATTAAAGCAACTTTGGGTTTTTCTATGCCAAACTTCCTTGCCATAGCAACGCTGTAATTGATCATAGCTATTTTTTGATTCAGATCGGGATTTATTAGCACAGCAGTATCGCTAACAAAAAGCAATTTATGATACTTAGGGATTTCTAAAGCGCAAGTATAGCTCATTACCGCTTTGGGAGGTAGAAGCCCTTTTTCTTTATCCAAAACCGCTTTCAGGAAAGTTTCAGTTCCCACTAAACCTTTCATCAAAACATCAGCTTCATTATTGCGAACCATTCTAACAGCTTCTTTAACAGCCATAGCAGGATCAGTTATATTCATTATTTGCAATTTGTTGGAATCTATGTCGGCAGGTAAGAGAGCTGTGATTTTATCTTTATTTCCTATTAAGATAGGGGAAACAAATCCATTGTTTGTAGCTTTTAAAATGGCATTGATAGTATTATTATCTTCTGCAACGGCAACTGCGATGCGGGTTTTTTTGCCGCTGTTTATAGCTTTTTCTGCAAGTTCAGTAAGTTTCGTAATCATTTTTCTTACGCCAACATCGCTGCTAAAGCGATAGAATATAATTTACTGCATTCGCTATCACCCCGGGAGGTTAAAACACAGGGAACCCGCGCCCCCATAACTATCGCTCCCAGTTCACTTTTCGCCAGTTTTATGATAGTTTTGTAAAAAGTGTTGCCAGATTCAATATTGGGGAAAAGGATACAATCTGCATCTCCACAGACAGGACTATCCACACCTTTAATTAGGGCACTTTCTCTATCCAAAATCATATCTAAACCCAAAGGACCTTCTACTATGGCACCTTTAATTTGACCGCGTTGAGCCATTTTGGCAATAATTGCGGCATCCGCAGAAGAAGTAATTTTGGGAAGGGTTTGTTCACTGGCAGAAAGAAGACCTACTTTGGGATTTTCAATACCCAATAAATTGGCAGTCCTAATCAGATAATTAGTTATGGCAATTTTCTGATTTAGATCGGGAAGAGGAATAATAGCTACATCACCAACTATCAGTAATTTATGATAATGCTTTGATTCGGTAACTGTTACATGGGAAAGAATCGCACCAGGATCCATAAGCCCGCATTCTTTATTTAAAATTGCTTTCATATAACGATCGGTGGAAATAAGCCCCTTCATTAAAAAATCGCCCTTGCCTTTATTAATCATTTCTACAGCTAGGCTAGCAGATTTAATATCTACAGGGCAATGAACAATGTTAAATTTGGAACAATCAAGATTATGTTCCTTACACACTGATAAAATCTTTTTTTCATCACCAACTAAAGTTGCTTCAATCAGTTCCTTTTCCACAGCCATATATGCTGCTAAAATAGTATGTGAATCAACTCCCCAGGCCGCTATCATACGTTTTTTTGGCCTGGTAGCCAAAACATCGAACATTTGGTCAAGTTTGCTAATCTGCATTTTTTTTGTCCTTTAGATCTTTATTTTTATTAAACTTTTTGTTTCATCATAAACACAAGCCATTTCCTGCAAATTATATAGCTTCAGCTCTAAAAACGGAATTCCATTCTCTATTAAATATCGGCTCTGTAAAAGAAAATCTGCCCCACTATGCTCTCTAACATATAATAAGGAATCAGGGTGTGAAGATAATATAAGCGAAGTATCACATAAAACCAAATTGACTGCATAACTTCTTAATAGTTCGTCCTTTATTAATTCTAAAAGAGAAGATTCCTGCTCTGCATATTCTGATTCTATGTTAGAAGAAATTAGCAGAATAAAAGGTCTGCGCTCCTGCTGGAATTTACTAAGCCAATCACCTTCCAGAAGAGCTTGCACATTTTCGATAACAGTATAAACATACCTCTGCTCTTCAATTATCTCTGTAGAAGATACGGATTCTGAAACATAAATTTTATCCTCTGTTTCTATCTCTGGAATAATATATTCATCAATGCTATCCTTACTGGCTTTAATTTTATACGCTTCTTCTTCACTCTTGTTTTTCTGAAAAGAAGTACAGGCAAAACATAACAAGGATACTGCACAAATAATTAACCTCTGGATAAAATGCATCTTCATCCTTTTATTACAACTGTATGAGCCATTGCAAGTTAACTTACTTCCAAATAAAGTTACCATATTTGAACATTATGTTATTAATTCACATTTCTGTCAAGAGTTAGTTTCGCAAAGCTTGGCACTCCTTCCACAATTTCAAGGCAATAAGCTAATTTTACATAGAAATTTTCTCAGGACTACATTGATATAACTTTGCAATCTGTGAAAGACAGATAATCTATCTTGGTTTAGATAATTTTACTTGACGGCATAGCTATATTTAATTAGATTATCATTTACGAGTAAATTTAGGTATCAGATAAAAATAGCTTAATTCTACAGGGAGGAATTATGAAAAAGACATTATTTGTAATGCTTTTAGCCCTTGCCTTTTTAGGAAGTTTGTCTGCTCAGATAAATATTCAATCTGGGCAAACGCTTACTCAGGATTTTGATGTTTTAGGAACTTCCGCCACTGCAACAATGCCTGCCAGTTGGAAAGTAGATAAAAATACCACAGTCCGATTGGTTGGAAATTATTCTGCAGCTGTTACTGCCACAGAAAGAACTGGTGGTAATAGTATGACTGATTCTGCCGGAAACGGTATTTACAATTTCGGAGCTGGTGATCCCACAACAGCAACTGATCGTGCTGTAGGTTTTTTATCTTCCAGTTCTGCCACAAAAAGTGGTAATGTATATGTTCAGCTTAGTAATAACGGTTCCACGACAATCAACTCTTTTGCTATCAGTTATAATGTGGAAAAATACCGGATGGGCACTAATTCAGCCGGTTTTTCCATCCAAATGTATTACTCCACTGATGGAATTACTTGGACAAGTGCAGGAAGTTCATTTTTAACTTCTTTCCCAGCGGATGCTACAACTAATGGTTATGCTTCTGCTCCGGGAGCAACAATTCCTGTAAATGCCACTTTATCTTACTCTCTTTCTGCAGGAAGTTCTTTATATCTTGCTTGGAATTATTCCGTAACTTCTGGAACTTATACTTCCTATGCACAGGCATTGGGTATTGATGATGTAAGCATAACTGCCGGAGGAACAGCTTCACCTACCATTGTAGTTAGTGGCACTTTAACTCCTTTTTCCACTTATACCGGCACTCCTTCAACAGCTCAGAGTTATACTTTGAGCGGGCAAAATTTAACCGGAAGCATCACTGTTGCCGCCCCCACAGGTTTTGCTCTATCTACTGATAACACTACTTTTTCAAGCACTCTTACCTTAGCCAGTAATTTTAATGGGCTTGTTTATGTGCGTTTAACTGGAATCACGGCAGGAACTTTTTCCGGCAATATTGTCCATTCTAGTTCCGGAGCAACTACTATAAACCTTGCCGTGGAAGGAACAGTTACCAATCCTTCCCCATTGATAGATATTACTGCCAATTTAAGTGATTTCAGCACAATATTGGGAACTCCTTCTGCCGCACAAAGTTATACATTAACGGGACACTTCTTAACTTCTGCTATTAGTATAACTGCTCCCACAGGTTTTAATCTTTCTACGGATAACACAACTTTTACTTCCACTCTTTCTTTGCCAAGTGATTTCAGCGGAACTATTTATGTCCGTTTAACAGGTGTTTCAGCAGGAACTTTTACTGGCAACATTGTCCATAGTAGTACAGGAGCCTCAATTCAAAACTTAGCCGTAAACGGAACAGTAACAGACCCAAGTGTTCATAATACTTTTTTGGACGAGGAATTTATTTATCCCGCAGGAGATCTATTAACTGCCCATGGTTGGAATGCACATAGTGGCGCAGGTTCCCATCCTGTTATTGTAGCCAATGAAGGTTTAATTTATCCCGGTTATTATGCTTATCAGGGTTTAGCGGCACAGACAGTTTTTTCCGGTTCTACATCCGCGGAAGATGTTCATAAAACCTTTGCTAATCAGACCTCAGGCACTTTTTACGCTGCTTTTCTGTTCAATGCTTCTGAAGCCAAAACCACCGCTGATTATTTCTTCCATTTCGGACCTAATCCTATTGGTTCTGATTATAAAGGCAGGGTATTTGCCCAAAAGGATGATTCCGATAACCTAAGATTCGGTATAACCAAAGCCGCAGGTGCTATTTCAGAAACTGCTGCTACTCCTTACAGCTATGCTTTAGATACTACTTATCTGATTGTTATTAAATATGTTATTGTTTCGGGAGCAGCTAACGATGAAGTCTATATGTGGGTGAATCCTGTTATCGGAGCTACAGAACCAGCTGCGCAACTTACAGCAGCTGATTTATCAGGAACCGACATTGCAGGAATTGGAGCAATTGCTATTCGCCAAGGAGCTAACACTCCCATCGCCAGAATTGATGGCATCAGAGTAACTAATGATTGGGCTACTCTTTGGGAAGGAACTCCTATGGAAACTCCTGTTATTCATACAAGCACACCCGAACTTGATCCTTTAGCAAGCATAGTTAATTTACCTTCCGACGAAATCAGAGAGTACACTTTATGGGGAACCAACATCTTAGGCAGCATAACAGTTACAGCTCCCAATGGCTTTCAGGTTTCTACTTCGCAAACAGCAGGATGGGCTTCCACGATAACTGTTGCCGCTGATTTTCACTCTCCAATTTATGTGCGGATGTTGGCTTCTGCCATCGGTGAATACGAAGGCAATATTGTTCATACCAGTCCAGGAGCTACACCGGTTAATGTTTTGGTTACCGGCGAAGCAATTCCTGCACCGGTTTCTTGGAATATTACAGCCAATTTAACTGCCTTTAGTTCCGAAGCAGGAACTCCTTCTGCAGTTCAGTCCTATACTCTAAGTGCACCAGGAGCTGTTGAACCCATTCAAATAACCACTGCTTATCCATTTGAATTAAGTTCTACCGGCACAGGCAACTGGGCTACATCATTGTCCTTAAGCTACAATTATAACGGCAATGTTTATGTGCGGATGAATGCATCAGGAGCAGGAACTTTTGACGGTGTAATTTCCCACAATACTACTTATGCTAATGAATATCAACTGCCTGTTAGTGGAACCGCTACAGTTCAACCCGGAATGGCAAATGACTTATTCTTCTCGGAATATATTGAAGGCAGCAGTAACAATAAAGCGATTGAAATCTTCAACGGAACCGGCGGACCGATTGACTTGAGTAATTATTGGGTAGCCCTTTTTGCCAACGGCTCTTTAACTCCTACAAATACTTTAAATTTAACTGGAACTCTTTCTCATTTGGATGTTTATGTTATTGCCAATGCTTCCGCCAATGCAACCATACTGGGGCAAGCGGATATAACTTCCACCGTTACTTTTTATAATGGAGATGATGCTCTTTTGCTTTACAAAAAAGTTGGGGTTGATTCCACCAGGATAGATGTTATCGGCACGATTGGAACAGACCCAGGAGCAGCATGGAATGTGGCAGGAGTTACAAATGCTACAGTAGATCATACTATCATTCGTAAACCGACTATTACACAAGGCACTTTGGATTGGGCAGCCAGTGCCGGAACTACTGCAGAAGATAGTCAGTGGGTTGTTTATGCTATAGATTATATTGCTAATTTGGGAATGCATACCTTTGGCAATGTGGTAGTTATGCCTGTTTTCAATCCTCCTGCTGGTGCTTATGCCAGTCCTATCAATGTAACGATCAGCACAACTACTCCTGGAGCTGTTATTCACTATACTACAGATGGTTCCGAGCCCACAGAGTCCTCTGCTGTTTACAGCGCTCCAATTCCTATCAGTTCAGATACAACCATAAAAGCTAAGGGTTATGCCACCGGTTTTTCACCTTCGGCAATCGCCACTGCTTTTTATGATTTTCCGGAAAATGTAGCTACCATAGCCCAACTC
>Ga0265297_10008783_pt1 | contig 13331 bp, 10 predicted proteins | sample Munlanlwell13791_FD_192502 | JGI IMG/M metagenome (GOLD analysis project Ga0265297, IMG submission 192502) | Leachate microbial communities from a municipal landfill in Southern Ontario, Canada - Leachate well 137-91 | ecosystem: Engineered > Solid waste > Landfill > Unclassified | place...
GGCGCTGCTTAAGGATTTGACGGTAAAATTCACACCCGCGGGTGCGCAGCCGGAAACTAAAGTTTTGGAGCAGAAGCGCTTTGACTCGGTCGGACCAACAGTCGGGGCGGAACTGAAGAAAAAGGCTATTTGGGCGGTGGTTATCGTGGTGCTGGCAATTATTGCCTATATCGGCTGGGCTTTCCGTAAAGTTTCCAAGCCAGTGGCATCCTGGAAATATGGGTTGGTCGCGGTCATTTCACTGATGCATGATATTATCATTGTGATTGGTTTGTTCGCCATCTTAGGTAAGTTCTACGGTATTGAAGTCAATGCGCCTTTTATCGCCGCTTTGCTGACGATTTTTGGTTATTCCAATAATGACACGATCGTGGTTTTTGACCGAATCCGGGAAAATCTCAAGCGGCGGGTAGGCGAGGACTTTGACCACGTAGTTGATCAAAGTATCAATGAAGTGATCGTCCGGTCAATTAACACGTCTTTTACGGTGTTATTGGCGTTATTCGCCATATTTATGTTTGGCGGTTCTTCAATTCACGATTTTACTCTAGCCCTGATTATCGGCGTCACGATTGGCACATATTCATCCATATTTTTAGCCAGTCCGTTACTGGTTATTTGGGAAAAAGCGCGCCATAATCGCATAAATTAGGCGCCGGTGGCATAACAATCAGATTTTTTATTACCTTTTATTTGGAAGCTTGACGAAAGCTTTTTTTTGTGCCTTACTTGACGAGCTTAAGTTTTTATGATATACTTAAGTCAAATTAAAGAATCCAGTTATAAATTCAAATTTTTTTGCTTAATTTACAGCAATTTATTCAGACATAAAAGCTAAATTCATATCAATATGAGTAACCAAAACTCAATTCTCGATAAAATCATTGAGAGTCAAGAAAAAAAACAAGCCGCGGCTTTCAATGCCAATGACTTGGTCTTAAATTTGCTTAAGAACCTCTCCAGTAAAGAGGGCGATATTTTATCTCGGCGTTTTGGTTTGCTGGGTAAAGAAAAAGAGACACTGGAGCAAATCGGCAAGTATTATGATATCACGCGCGAACGGATCCGGCAGGTGGAAATGGCAACAATCCGCAAGCTTAAGGATTTAAAGGATTTCCGCAATCATATTGATTCCGCGGAAAAGCATATTATCCATTTACTGGAAGATTATGGCGGCATCATGGAAGAAAATCATTTGCTGGATGAGATTAGCTATCAGGATCAAGTCCAAAATCAGGCCTCGCGCTTTATTCTGACGCATTTATTAAACGACAAGATTGAAGCCGTCAAGGCGGATGACAATCTGTTAACGGGCTGGAAATTGCCGGTTGTGTCATTGGATTTGATCAAGCAGGTGGTGAATGAATTGGCCGTTATTATTGAAGAGGAAAAACGCCTGGTGTCATTGGCTGATTTATTGAAACAATTGACCGGCCGTGATTTTTTCCGGCAGAATCAGCAGCAAATTTTAGCTTTAAAGCTGGGTGGCAGTGATGAAAACCAGGATGATAAAATTGAACAGATTATCGGTTCTTATCTGAAGATTGCCAAGAATATTGACCAAAATATTCTGGGCGAATGGGGCAAGGCGGAATGGAATACGATTTCTCCGAAGCGCATGAGCGATAAAATCTTTTTGGTTTTGCGTAAGTCGGAAAAACCCCTGCATTTTACGGAAATTACCGATTTAATCAATCAGTCCAATTTTGACCGCAAAAAAGCTTATCCGGCCACCATCCACAACGAGCTGATCTTGGATGATCGCTACGTTTTGGTCGGCCGCGGCATTTACGCGCTGAAGGACTGGGGGTATCAACAGGGTACGGTCATGGATGTTATAATGGATATATTAGCCAAAGCCGGCAAACCGCTGACTAAAGAGGAAATTGTAACGGCGGTGCTGGATCAGCGCATTGTCCGCAAAAGTACGATTTTTTTGGCTTTAACCAACAAGGAAAAAATTACCCGGCTGCCTGACGGCACCTACACTTTAAATAAGGCTGCCGCCGCGGTTTAAACCGGCGGCGGCTGTAAGTAAAACAAAAAGAAAACCACTTCGTATGGATATGGTTATTGATTTATCTTCGATTCCGACTTCAAGCCCGTTTGCCTTCGCTTGGTGGTTTTTTGTCACAATTGGCTGGATTTATCCGGTCTTTTTGTTTATGTACGCCCTGATTCTTTTCTGGCAGCTGTATCTGCGGAATAAATACCGGGAAGGGCGGAGTTATATCTTACTGGCCATTGATGTGCCAAAAAACAGCGAGCAGGGGCCGAAAGCCGTGGAAAACATTTTTAATCAACTGGCGGGCGCCCAGCAATCGGTCGGCCGCTATGAGAAATGGTGGACCGGCGAAATCCCCGAAAGTTTTTCGTTTGAAGTGGTTAGTATTAACGGCTATATCCAGTTTATTATCCATTTGGAAGCCAAATATCGCGACTTGGTGGAGGCGATTATTTACGCGCAGTATCCGGACGCGGAAATTATGGAAGTGGAGGATTACACCCAGGATTACAAAATTCGTTTTCCCAATGAAAAGTATGAAATGTGGGGCTCGGAATTAAAGCTGGCCAAAAAACAATATTATCCCATCCGGACCTATCCGGAATTTGAGCATATGGTTGAGGGCTATAAAGATTCCATGGCTGGCATGCTGGAAGCGCTTTCCCGCATTGGCGAGGGTGAGCAGATCTGGGTGCAGCTGGTGGTTACGCCGACCGGCGGGGAATGGATTGAAGGCGCGGCAAGTCTGATTAAAAAATTAACGGGAGGCAAAGTTGAGCATAAAAAAGACGTTTTTGATTATATTTACGAAACGCCGTTAAAAATTATCAATGAAGTCATCAGCCCGGCCGCCACAGAAACGAAAAGCGATAAAGCCGAGCCGCCCAATTTGATGCAGTATTTAACGCCAGGTCAAAAAGATCAAATCGCGGCCATTGAGAAAAAAATCGCTAAGACCGGGTTTTACACCCGGATTCGGGTGATTTATCTGGCGGAAAAAGATAAATTTAAAAAACCGATCCCCAAAATCGTGATCGGCGCGTTTAAACAATTCAATACGCTGGATTTAAACGCGTTTAAAGTGGACGCGAAATCAAAAACCAGCGGCTTGGTATGGTTTGCTAAGCGGCGGGTGATTGCCAGAAAAAATAAAATTATTTACCGTTTTCGAAATCGGGGTCATTATTTGGAACCGAGTAATTACGGCCAAATTTTAAACAGCGAGGAGCTGGCCTCGCTTTATCATTTCCCGACCTTGGTGGTGAAGACGCCGGCTGTGAAAAAGAGTGAAGCCAAGAAAGCGGAGCCGCCAATTGCTTTGCCGGTAAATATCGTCCGGCCGGTGGGACAAAAAGAGCCGTCGGCGGCGGTCAAAGCCGGTCCGCCGGATAATTTGCCTATCTAATTTCATTTTTAAAAAACCGACTAATTCGTATTCGTAGTTAACTATAAAATAATGGCTGAGGAAGAAATAAAATCTGACGCGCTGCCGGAAGAGCCGGCACGCAAAGTGGCTGATGATAATACCGTCAATTACTTTGCGGAAACCAATTTCCGTAATCAGCGGGTTAAGTTTGGCATTAAAAAAGACGATCGGCGCCGTCATATGTATCTAATTGGTAAGACCGGCATGGGCAAATCAACCGCCATGGAAAACATGATTATTCAGGATATTATTAATGGCGAGGGGGTATGTTTGGTGGATCCGCACGGCGATTTCGCGGAAAAAATTTTGGATTTTATTCCTAACCACCGGATTAACGATGTTATTTATCTGAATCCGGCCGACAGCGATTTTCCCATTGCCTTTAACGTCATGGAAGCGACGGCGGCTGAGCATAAGCATTTGATCGCTTCGGGGCTAATCGGTGTATTTAAAAAACTCTGGGCGGATTCCTGGGGGCCGCGCTTGGAATATTTGTTGCGCAACGCGATTTTGGCGCTCTTGGATTATCCGGGCAGTACTTTGCTGGGCGTGATGCGTATTTTGTCGGATAAGAATTACCGCAATAAAGTTATTACCAAAATCAAAGATCCGGTGGTCAGATCGTTTTGGGTGGAAGAGTATTCCAAATATCCGCAGGCTTTTCAGGTGGAAGCCATCGCGCCTATTCAAAACAAAGTCGGCCAGTTTTTGTCCACAGCCATGATTAGAAATGTCGTCGGCCAGGTTAAGTCAACCATTGATCTGCGGGAGGTGATGGATCAGCAAAAGATTTTGATTTTAAACTTATCCAAGGGCAGAATCGGGGAAGATTCCTCGTCTTTGCTGGGCGCGATGATGATCACTAAGATCCAGCTGGCGGCTATGAGCCGGATTGATACCCCAGAAGAGGAGCGGAAAGATTTTTATCTCTATGTTGATGAATTTCAAAATTTTGCCACGGAATCTTTCGCCAATATTCTTTCGGAAGCCCGGAAATACCGCTTAAACCTGATTATCGGCCATCAGTACGTTGAACAGCTGGATGAAATCGTCCGGGCGGCGGTTTTCGGCAATGTTGGCACGCTGATGTGTTTTCGGGTGGGCGCCGCGGATGCCGAATTTTTGGAAACGGAATTTACGCCCTATTTTTTGCCGGAAGATCTGGTGAATCTGACTAAGTTTGACACCTACATGAAATTAATGATTGACGGCGTGGCTTCCAATCCTTTTTCCGCCTCAACTTTGCCGCCTTTGGGTAAAGCGGCCTGGACTGGCAATAAAGAAAAAGTGATCAAAGTTTCGCGCGAACGTTTCGCCAAGCCCCGCGAGGTAGTGGAAGATAAAATCAGCCGCTGGAGCGGTGCGGGCGGTTTTGAAGAAGATGATGACGCGCCGGCAAAGGCGGCGCCAAGTGCTGCGACCGCGGCTTTGCCCGTCAGTGTTAGTGTTAGCGGCGACAGCGAAGTCAAGAAGAAAAAGAAGAAAAAGAAGAAAAAGAAAACCGGTACCGAGGGCGAGAGCGGAGCTGGGGTGAAAAAAGACGGCTACATGGTTGATTGCTATGAGTGTGGCCAGCCGACGGAAATAACCTTTAAACCCGATGGTGTGCGGCCGGTTTATTGTCAGGCCTGTTTTCAAAATATCCGGGAAAAACTAATGCGCGGGGAAGCAGCGGAGGTAAAGATGCAGGAAGTCCAAGGTCTGACGGAGGAAAAACCGGCGGAGATCAGCTTGGCGGAAGCGCTTAAGATCGCGCCCCAGAATTTTGACAGTAAGCCGTCAGCCCCGCGCCCAAAATTCCGGCCGGCAATTGATTTGGAAGCGCAAAAAGTCAGGCATAAAATTGATGATGTGGTTGATGCCTCAATTAGCCTGGGTGCCAGACAATGGCAGCGCGGGTCAGATTCGGCGTCAAAAGGGGAGGCGCCTCAAACGGCCGGCGCCAATAATGCGCGCGAGGAAGATAGGATTAAGGCCGTAAAACCGGGCGAAGTGGTTAAATTTTAACCAATGGCGCAGGCTTGCAAAAAATTGGCGTTCGCTGTAACATTAGAGCAGAAGCTGCGTCTTTATTAGTAGGAGAAAATAGACTAAGATTTGAGTCTATTTTTGTTTTAATAATAAACAAAAATTACATGAAAGTCGCAATGATAGGCACAGGTTACGTGGGGCTGACCACCGGGGTGTGTTTGGCCGATTTGGGTCACCAGGTCGTTTGCATTGATAATAATTTGGAAAAAATTGAGAAGCTCAATCAAGGGAAATCGCCGATCTTTGAGCCGGACTTGGAAGAGTTGATTTTAAAAAACGCGGCCGCCGGCCGCTTAGTTTTTAGTTCGGAAATTAAGCCGGCTGTGATTGATGCCGAAATAATTTTTATTTGCGTCAATACGCCGCCCAAAGAAGACGGACACGCCGATCTGAAATTTGTTGAACGGGTGGCGCGCGAAATCGCGGCGGCTATTAACGGTGAATACAAAGTCATCGTGGATAAAAGCACGGTCCCGGTAAAAACGGCGGAAAAAGTCAAGGAAACCATCAGCCGTTATGGCCGCCCGGACGCGCAATTTGACGTAGTTTCCAATCCGGAATTTTTAAAAGAAGGCACGGCCGTCAAGGACACGCTGGAACCGGATCGCATTGTTTTGGGCGTTGACAGTGACCGTGCGCGGGAAAAAATGGCGGAGCTATACCGGCCGCTAATCGAAAAAACCGGCGCGCCGCTAAAAATTGTTTCGGTGCGAAGCGCGGAATTAATCAAGCATGGCGCCAATACTTTTTTGGCCGCCAAGATTTCCTTTGCGAATCTTATGGCCCAGGCTTGCGAGGAAGCGGGCGCGGACGCGCTGGAAGTGCTGGAAGCAATCGGCTTGGATGAACGCATTGGCCGGCATTTTTTGAGGCCCGGCATCGGGTTTGGCGGGAGCTGCTTTCCCAAGGATATTTCTGCGTTTAAAAAGACGCTGGAAGTGCTGGGTCTGGACAATATGTACGTTCATGCCATTGAACGCATCAATTTGGAAGCCAGTCAGCGTTTTTTGCATAAAATTGAGAAGGAATTGTGGGTGCTGGATGGCAAGCAGATTGCAATTTTGGGGCTGGCTTTTAAGCCGGATACAGATGACATCCGCAACGCGCCGGCGCTAAGAATCATTGAAAGCCTGAAAAAAGACGGTGCCGCGATTAAGGCCTACGATCCGCAGGCGATGGAAAATATGAAAAAAGTTGTTTCGGATATTGAATATTGTCCGGATCCGTACGCGGCGATTGCCGGCAGCGATGCTATTGTGGTTTGCACGGAATGGGATGAAATCAAAAATTTAGATCTGGCTAAAGTAAAATCCTTAATGACTACGCCCATGATTTTTGACGGGCGAAATATCTTTGATCCGGCCAAAGTGAAAGCCTTGGGATTTAAGTATTTCGGGGTAGGCCGATAACACAGAAACGTAATACTAGAGCCGCCCCGCAATATGCGGGGCGGCTCTAGTATTACGTTTTTTATTTTCGCATAAAATGCTATAATTCCTGCATGATGCAAGTAATTTTTGCCATTGCCACTTTCTCTGGGACGATTATTGGCGTCGGCATTTTCGGTTTACCCTATGTCACCATGAAATTCGGTTTTTGGCCGACGGTACTTTTTTATTTTCCGCTTTTAACCGCGGTCACGATGATTATTCATTTGACCTACGGCGAAATTTGTTTGCGCACGGATGGGACGCACCGTTTGCCGGGTTATGCGGGCATTTATCTGGGTAAATGGGGACAGCGGATTTCCCTGGTTTCCGCAATTGTTGGGTTCTATGGCTCAATGCTGGCATATTTGATTATCGGCAGCCAATTCACGGCGCAGCTGCTGATACCCCTAATCGGCGGCACGGAACTGGTTTATATTCTGATTTTTTTCGCTTTTTCCTCCCTGGTTATATTTTTGGATGCCAAATTTATCGCCCGGGCGGAATTCGGCAGTTTAGTTTTATTGCTTTTGGCACTGGTTTATTTGCTGGTTAAAGGCTTGCCGCTGATTGAACCGGCGAATTTTTCCACCGGCTCGTGGCAAAATATTTTTTTGCCTTATGGCGTCATTATGTTTTCTCTGGGCGGCATGTCAGTCGTGCCTGAACTGAGAGAATTTTTAGGCAAACAAGCGGCCAAGCTTAAAGGTGTAATTATTGCCGGCATTGCAATTCCGGTGGTGATCTACTTGGCCTTTATTGTCTTGATTTTGGGTCTGGCCGGCGCGGAAACGTCCCGAGACGCATTATCGGGCTTAAGCGAAATTTTGGGCGAGAAGGCGCTGATTGCCGGCTTCATCTTTGGTATCATGGCCACCTTTACTTCTTACATTTCGGTCGGCCAGACCTTAAAAAAAATGCTTTGGTACGATTTTAAATTTGAACACTTTATTGCCTGGGTGGCGGCCAGTTTTATCCCGCTGCTGCTTTATTTCATCGGACTGAAGGATTTTTTGGCGATCATCGGCTTTACCGGCGCGGTTACGATCGGTCTGGACGGGATTTTGACGTTTTTTATATATTTTAAGGCCAAGCAGACCAAGAGCGTCCCGGCCTATCAGGTTAACTTGCCTAAGTTTATATCTATCTTGATTATCGCGCTTTTTATCGTCGGCGTGGCGTTGGAGATTTATTATTTGGCGTAGTTAAAGAAAATTTTAAATTTTGGGATTATTAAGGCAGGAAACTGCTGTTTTTTGTGTAAATTTAGAGAAAATATTTGAATATTATTGACAAAATCATTAAAATATGGTATTATACAAACTAGTTATCAATTGTGCGAGTAATGGCGGATATGAGGAGACGAAGATGGAAGTATGTATGTTTGCTTTTTTGCTGGATCCTGAGTTTACTCGGCAGCTAAATGCGTCACGCCAACTACTGATTGACGATGACGACGGTGGGTCTTCAGTTGAAGTGCCACTTGAGCCATGGTTCAGTGATGAGCCGTAACGTTCTTTGTGAGCGCTTGGGGGTCGGACAGAACGCAAGTTCAGTCCCTCCCTCAGCGCCACATTCTAAATCAGTTTGTCGGATACCTGAAAATTATGTTTTCAGATATTTGCCAAACTGGAGGTCTGGCAAACTCCAAGCCGGAACAACGAACCCCGATAAATCAGAGGGGATGTGCCGCTGGCACACTTATTCCAATGGTGGAATAAGAAATTGGAGCATGATTATGATTACGATTGCGATCAGGGACGGAAAATGCATCGGCGTTGACGTAGAGTGGCCAGGGACTGACGTTTCAGACCAACTTAAATACTTCGCCGAAGAAATGGGGGAGTGTGCCATGATAAGGGTGCCTTTGTCGGAGAATGAAGGCCTACTTCTCCAATTTATCACCGCTGCTGGGAGGGCTTTTGACGCTACCGATGCCTATGCACCCATGATTGGGTTGCTGGTAAAGGTGGCGAAGGCGGCGACTGGCGCACCTTATTCCGTCTGAGTCTTGCGCCCCAGCGCGACAATTCCGGATACGTTCGGAGAAGTCGCGCTGGGGCTCTTTTTGTTGATTCATTCAAGTTTTTTTGGGGCGATAAAAAAACAGCCTTGACACGGAAATTAACCCGTGTTAAATTTAATTAGCACTCCCTTCTATAGAGTGCTAACCACTTTGAATCTCACTACTACTTTTACTACTCTACTACTCTACTACTCTACTACTTTACTACTTACTAAATATGTTCAATCCCCAAAAACTCACCTTAAAAGCCCAGCAAGCCCTGCAGGGCGCTTTGGAATTAGCCATGGAAAGGGACCAGCAGCAAGTTACTTTAGCCCATTTTCTTTTGGCTTTAATTGAGCAACCCGAAGGCGTGGTGCCGTCGGTATTGAAAAAATTGGAAGTGGACGTTGACTTTACAAAAGGTTTGCTGAATCGGCTAATCAGTAAAATTCCCGCGGCCTCAGGCGGCGGCGTGGGTCAGCAGTATATGGATCAGACCTTTCAGAAAGTTTTTATGCAGGCGGAAAAAGAAGCCGCCAAACTGGACGATGAATACGTGAGTACGGAGCATTTTTTGCTGGCATTTTTGGAAGTCAAATCCGAAGTCAATGAATTGTTAAAATCATTAGGCGTTGATTACCCGCGCGTGCTAAAAGTTTTATCGGAAATCCGCGGCAGCCATCGCATTACCGATCCGGAGCCGGAAAGCAAATATCAGGTTTTGGCGCGCTACGGCGTGAATTTGACCGAACAGGCGAGGAACGGCAAGCTGGATCCGATTATCGGCCGTGATACGGAAATTCGGCGCGTGATGCAGGTGCTCTCCCGCAAGACCAAAAATAATCCGGTTTTAATCGGTGAGCCGGGTACGGGCAAAACCGCGATTGCGGAAGGTCTGGCCCAGCGCATTGTCGCCGGTGATGTACCGGAAAGCGTCAAGGGTAAGGAAGTAATTATGCTTGATATTGGCAGTCTGGTGGCGGGAACCAAATTCCGCGGTGAATTTGAAGACCGGTTAAAAGCCGTTTTGAAAGAAGTGGAAGCGGCGGCCGGCCGGATAATTTTATTTATTGACGAACTGCATTTAGTGGTGGGCGCCGGCGGGGCGGAAGGCGCGGTGGACGCGGCCAATATGCTGAAGCCGGCCTTGGCGCGCGGCACTTTACACGCGGTGGGCGCCACCACGCTGAAAGAATACCAAAAATACATTGAAAAAGACGCGGCTCTGGAACGCCGGTTTCAGCCGGTTTTGGTGGGTGAGCCGACAATTGAGGACACGATCGCGATTTTGCGCGGCATTAAGGAAAAATACGAAATTCACCATGGCGTTAAGATAACGGATAACGCGCTGATTGCCGCCGCCAATCTGTCCTCGCGCTATATCAGCGACCGGTTTTTGCCGGATAAGGCCATTGATTTGATTGATGAAGCGACTTCGGCTTTGCGGATGGAAATTGATTCCATGCCGGACGAGCTGGATATATTAAAGCGAAAAATCATCCAGCTGGAAATTGAAAAGCAGGCGCTGAAAAAAGAAAAAGACAAAACCGCGGCGGAACGGCTAAAGCAACTGGAAAAAGAACTGGCCGATATCAAAGAAAAAAGCAATCAGATTGAAATTCACTGGAAAAATGAAAAAACCTTGATTAAAGAGCTGCAAGACCATAAGAATCGGATTGACCAGCTGAAAAATGAGGCGGATATTGCCGAACGCCAGGGCGATTTGGAAAAGGTGGCGGAGATTAAATACGGCCGCATTCCCGAACTGGAAAAACTCGGTAAAGCCACGACCAAGAAACTGGTGGAACTGCAGAAAGGAAAAAAAATTCTTAAAGAACAAGTCACGGAAGAAGATATCGCGGCCGTAGTGGCGCGCTGGACCGGCATCCCGGTCACTAAAATGCTGGAGAGTGAAAGCCAGAAGCTGGCGCATTTAGAGGATGAATTGCGGCGGCGGATCGTGGGGCAAGATAAAGCCATTACCGCTATTGCCAAAGCGGTGCGCCGCTCGCGCGCCGGCATTGCCGAGGAAAACCGGCCGATCGGCTCGTTTATTTTTCTCGGACCGACTGGCGTGGGTAAAACGGAAACGGCCAAGGCTTTGGCAGAATATATGTTTAACGATGAAAAAGCGCTGGTGCGGGTGGATATGTCCGAATATATGGAAAAGCACAGCGCGGCCAAAATGATCGGCTCGCCGCCGGGTTACGTCGGCTATGATGAGGGCGGACAATTGACGGAAATCATCCGCCGCCGGCCGTACGCCGTGATTTTATTTGATGAAATTGAGAAAGCCCATTCGGACGTGTTTAATATGCTGCTGCAAATTTTGGATGACGGCCGTTTGACCGACGCCAAAGGCCGGGTCGTAAATTTCAAAAATACGGTGGTAATTATGACATCCAACCTGGGCGGCGAATTAATCAAGGAATTTTCATTGGGCTTTACCGATCAAAAACGCACGGAATGCGTTGACCAAAAAGTCATGGAAGAGCGGATCACCGATATTTTACGCCATTCATTCAAACCCGAATTTTTAAACCGGCTGGATGAGATCATTATTTTTTCCGCGCTGCAGGAAGAACAAATCAGAAAAATTGTGGATTTGCAGTTAGACCGCGTCAGCCGGCGTCTAGCGGGTAAGAAAATATTAGTTGAATTTACCGAGCGGCTTAAAGACTATTTGGCGAAAGCCGGCTACGATCCGATTTACGGCGCGCGGCCGTTAAAACGGGTGATTCAAGATCAGGTATTGGATGAATTAGCTATGCAGATTATTGAGGGTAAAATCAGCCCGGGACGAAAAATTAAAGTGGACGCGGTTAAAGAGCGCGTAGTTATCAAGTAAATTTTCCCTTATACAAAACGGTCGCCGCATGCGACCGCTTTGTAATAATTTTTTTTCGTTACCGCAGACTAAGCTTCGTCTTCGCCTTCTTCTTCGTCATCCATGCCTTCTTCGTCTTCGCCCATTTCTTCATCCAATTCGTCATCACCCATCTCGTCGCCATCGGCGCCGGTGGTGGTGATGTCATCATCGTCATCAAAATACATTTGATTTTCTCCTCTAGTTCTGGCGGAGATTGGCGTTTAACCAAAAAAAAGCTAAAAAAGTAATTTGCCAGAACCTTAATTTATTAGACTATGAAAAAAATTTTATCAGACCGTTAATCCCTTGTCAATAGGGGAAATTATTGCGTTTTTATTGATAAATCTGTATATTATTAACATATGTCTCATAAAAAAGTCGCCATTGCCATGTCTGGCGGAGTGGATTCATCCGTAGCCGCCGCCTTGCTTCAAAGCCAGGGCTATGACTGCGTGGGTTTATTTATGAAATTTTGGGCGGAGGGTGAGGCGGAAAAGGAGAATAAGTGCTGCTCGCTGCAGGCGGTGACTGATGCCAGAAAAGTTTGCGGGCAGCTGGGGATGCCTTTTTATGTTTTGAATTTTAAGTCGGAATTCAAAAAAATCATTGTGGATGACTTTATCCGGCAGTATCAGGACGGCTTAACGCCCAATCCCTGCGTTCGGTGCAATAAATTCATTAAGTTTGATTTGTTACTAAAAAAAGCCAAAGCCTTGGGCTGTGAGTATCTGGCGACGGGACACTACATCCGCCTGCGGCGGGAAATTCAAAATTCCAAATTTCAAATTCCAAAGATAAAAAATGAAAACTTAAAACTTTATCAGGCTAAGGACAAAAAAAAAGATCAGTCTTACTTTCTTTATAATCTTAAGCAGAGCCAGCTTGAACATCTGCTTTTTCCGCTAGGCAATTATACCAAGCCCCAAGTCAGAATTTTGGCCAGAAAGCTCAAACTACCGGTGGCGGAAAAATCAGAGAGCCAGGAAATTTGTTTTGTGGCGGAAAAAACTCATTACCCTTTTTTACAGCGCCATTTAAAACTGGTGCCGGGCGAAATTGTGGATCGCGACGGCCGTGTCATCGGCGCTCACGCTGGTTTGCCGCTTTACACCCTCGGCCAAAGAAAGGGGATTAAGGTCGGCGGCATCGGTCCGTTTTACGTGGTGGCGCTTGATTATAAAAAAAATCGTTTATCCGTTTCAAACCGTAAAAATGATAAAAAACTTTTTAAAACTGTGTTTCGGCTTAAGACCGTAAATTGGATTTCCGGCCAAGCGCCAAAAGGTGGCAAGCTGGGCGTGAAAATTCGCTATCAGGCAAAAACTATCCCGGCCAAAATATATAAAAACCAAGTGATTTTAAATCAACCCGAGCGCGCCATTATGGCCGGCCAGTCAGCTGTGTTTTATCGCGGCCGTGAGCTGCTGGGCGGCGGGATTATCGCCTGATTATGAGTTTGGTAATTGCTTTGACCATGGAAAACCATGGCCCTTTATTTAATTTGACATCTATTCAGGAATCCCATATATTGGCTTTATCAGCCCAGTAAGTAACGGTGTGTCTAT
>Ga0265297_10008784_pt1 | contig 13330 bp, 7 predicted proteins | sample Munlanlwell13791_FD_192502 | JGI IMG/M metagenome (GOLD analysis project Ga0265297, IMG submission 192502) | Leachate microbial communities from a municipal landfill in Southern Ontario, Canada - Leachate well 137-91 | ecosystem: Engineered > Solid waste > Landfill > Unclassified | place...
CACTCCGGTACGCTTGCCCACACGGCATTGCAGCATCCACAGACGACCGTCCTGGATGGTAAACTCTATGTCCTGCATGTCGCGGAAATGGGCTTCGAGGTTCTTCTGTATCTGGTTCAATTCACCGTAAACCTTAGGCATGGAGGTTTCCAGCGAAGGCAGATGGTGATTTTGTTCATTTTTTGTGGCTTCGTTCAGCGGGTTGGGGGTGCGGATACCGGCAACAACGTCTTCTCCCTGGGCATTCACAAGCCATTCGCCGTAGAATTTTGCCTCTCCCGTTGCCGGATTTCTTGAGAAAGCCACGCCTGTGGCGGATTTGTCTCCCATATTACCGAAGACCATAGATTGTACCGTTACGGCAGTTCCCCATTCGTCGGGGATGCCTTCAATACGGCGATACGAAATGGCGCGCTTGCCGTTCCAGGATTTGAATACGGCGCCAACGCCGCCCCAAAGTTGCTCCATGGCATCGTCGGGGAAGGGTTTGCCGAGTACGTTCACCACGCGTTTTTTAAATGCGTCGCACAACCATATCAGATCTTTTTCGGTAAGGTCGGTATCGTTTTTATAGCCTTTTTCTTCTTTGAGCCGATGCAGCATGCCATCGAGCTGAACACGGATTCCCTGACCTTCTGCCGGTTCAATGCCTTCGGCTTTTTCCATTACCACGTCTGAAAACATCATGATCAGACGACGGTAGGCATCGTATACAAAACGGGGATTGCCGGTTTTTTTGATAAGCCCGGGGATGGTTGCAGAACATAACCCGATATTGAGAACAGTTTCCATCATACCGGGCATGGAGCTGCGTGCTCCGGAACGGCACGATACAAGTAACGGGTTTTCAGGATCGCCAAATCGTGTGCCCATGATATCTTCGGTTTTCTTCAGAGCCTGGGCCACTTCTGCAGACAAATCTTTAGGGTAGTTGCATCCTAATTCATAATACTCGGTACATACATCGGTTGTTATGGTAAAACCGGCAGGTACCGGGATGCCCAGCAGGCACATCTCAGCCAGGTTAGCCCCTTTGCCACCCAGCAAATTTCGCATAGATCCATCGCCATCGGCGGTTTTGCCACCAAAGCAATAAACTCGTTTAATTTCTGACATAAAATATATTATAAGGTTAGTTTTGGACTAAAGTCGGTTAGGGGCTGCAAAATTAACAAAAATCTACAATATCGTACCGGCAACTTCTGCGAGCCGGCTGCGCTCTCCTTTAACCAGGTTGATATGTGCGAAGAGCTCTTGTCCTAACATTTTATCCGTCAAGTATGTAAGGCCATTTGAATGCATGTCCAGGTAAGGCTGGTCAATCTGATGGATATCTCCTGTGAACACCAGTTTGCTGCCTTCGCCGGCACGGGTAATAATTGTCTTTACCTCATGAGGCGTCAGGTTCTGTGATTCGTCCACAATAAAGAAAACTTTTGAAAGACTTCGTCCGCGAATATATGCAAGCGGCGATATGAGCAGTTTCTCGTTCTTAAGCATTTCTTCAATGCGGATGAATTCCCTGCTGTTGCTCTTCAGCTGGCCTTTGATCACACTCAGGTTATCCATGAGAGGCAGCATATAAGGGGCCAGTTTTTCTTTAATATCTCCCGGCAGAAAACCCATTTCCTGATTTTTCAGGGGAATAACGGGGCGGGCAAGCAGAATTTGGTCGTACTCGTCTTCCTGCGCCAGTGCCGCTGCCAGGGCCAGCAGTGTTTTACCTGTTCCGGCAATACCGGTTAAAGAGACAAGGCTGATATTTGGGTTCAGTAACGCATCGAGAGCAAAATTCTGTTCTGTATTCCTGGGAGATATTCCATAGGCCCTGTGGGAAGAAACAGGCACCAGACGGCGGGTGGATGCTTCATAACGGGCCATTGCCGTGCCGTTATTGTTGCGCAAAATATAATATTGGTTGGCGTGTGCGCCTTTGAGTCTGATATCCTTTGAACTGAGTCCTTCGGGTGTCTGGTACAGGCGGGCCATAGTCTGTGGAGCAACGCGGTTGAGTTTGACAATTCCCTTGGATAAGCTTACAATACTCTCTTCTTTAACTTTATCCGTTAAATAATCCTGAGCCTGTATGCTTAAAGCTTTGGCTTTGATTCTCAAATTGACGTCTTTTGTAATGAGGATCACTTGCCTGTCCGGGTTGTTTTCCTTCATGTATTGAGCAACGACCAATATGCGATGGTCGGGGGTATCTTCATAGAAAGAGTCCTGCATGACCTCGGGGAACGGATGACCCATTTCCACTTTCAGACGGCCTCTGCCGGGACCCATGCCTATCCATCCGTCAAGCATTTTGTCTCCAAGTATCTTGTCCAGTTCCCTGGCAAATTCACGGGCATTGAAATTGATCTGATCGTTGCCTTTCTTGAATTTATCAAGTTCTTCCAGTACAATAATGGGAATGACTATGTCGTTTTCCTGAAAATGGTCCAGGCATTTGTGGTCGTGCAACAGCACGTTTGTATCGAATACAAAAATTTTAGGATATTTTGACATATGCAAATGGTTTTAATCAATAAAGATAGTAAAAATTATTGTCTATCTTCGTCCACCGTATGGATTACAACAAAGCGATTGCCTTTTTGAACTCTCAGTTTCCTCAATACCAGAATATTGGAGCAGCTGGTTATAAGCCCGGACTGGAACGTATGCTCACTTTGTCCCGTTGGCTGGGCCAACCGCAGGATGCATTCAGATCCGTTCACGTTGCCGGTACCAACGGCAAAGGTTCTGTTTCGCATATGCTGGCTGCCGTTTTCCAGTCTCTTGGTTACCGCACGGGATTATATACCTCGCCCCACCTGATTGATTTCAGGGAAAGAATAAAGATTGACGGACAGATGATAGAAGAGGAGGCTGTGGCGTCTTTTGTAGAAACGTATATCAGGGAAAGGGACCTGGCCGATGCTTCCGGCGTCCCGTCTTTCTTTGAAATAACGACGGCAATGGCTTTCCACTATTTTGCCTCAAAAAATGTCCAAGTGGCCGTTATCGAGGCAGGACTTGGAGGCCGGCTGGATTCAACCAACGTGTTGTCTGCGGACGCGCTTGATCTGACAGTTATCACAAATATTGGATTGGAACATTGTGATATCCTCGGTCATACCATGGCGTTGATTGCCGGCGAAAAAGCAGGCATCATGAAACCCGGCGTTCCCGCTGTGATTGGAGAATACGATCCGGAATCTTACCCCGTTTTTGAGGCCCGGGCCAAAGAACTGGATATTCCATTATTTCTTGCTTCTTTCAATACAACAGACAATGCTGTTTTGACCTCGGAACTCGATCTGAAAGGCAGTTATCAGGAGAAAAATCTTAAGACCGTTCTTTGTGCGCTTGATGTCCTGCAAAAGAAAGGGGCCTTTGATATTAGCCCGTTTTCTTTATCGAAAGTTCAGGAAGGCCTGCGTCATGCTGCCGCTTTGACCGGACTCAGAGGCCGCTGGGAAAAACTTGGCGAACGGCCTGCCATTATAGCAGATACGGGACATAATGCACACGGTCTCCGTTACCTGCCTGTTCAGCTCGCCCGTGAATCTTACGAAAAACTATTTATCATTCTGGGTTTTGTTACCGGAAAGGACCTTGAGCCTGTTGCTCCGTTTCTTCCGTCCGATGCTTTTTATTTCTTTACACAGGCACGGATTCAAAGAGCTCTCCCGGCAGCCAGCCTTGCCGCATGGGCGGCCGGGAAAGGACTCAACGGACGAATCTTTCCTTCCATTGAAGAAGCATTTATCAATGCCAGGGCGCAGGCCGGTCCCGGCGATTTGATCTTTGTTGGCGGAAGTACGTTTACTGTAGCGGAAGTTCTGGAAAAATTTTTTTGCAGGAAAGAAAAATAAATCTACCTTTGCAGTCCCTAACACAAAGGGAGCTTAGCTCAGCTGGTTTAGAGCATCTGCCTTACAAGCAGAGGGTCGGGGGTTCGATCCCCTCAGCTCCCACAAACAAGAAAACCCCTCAAAATTAGCAACTTAACGTTAATTCTGAGGGGTTTTTGTATGCACTAAAATGTGAATCACCTATTTCAGCTTATTATCACGGCGGAATATCCGTAAGAGCCTTTCATCATTTCTTCTGTCGGGAACAGGAAAGGCCGGGTTGAGACCGGGGTATCCCAACTTTACCTGCAGTTTATTGTCTACACTTGACATACATGGATCTATTACAATCCAATCGCAGCTGGCGGACGAATACATAGGCCAGAAATATCCGGTGTAGATAAGAGTATTGTCAGCCTTTATAGCAAAAGCTATTCCGTGGGTAGAATGTTCAAGATCTTCTATTTTCTGCTGTGCGCTGCCGGTTATTTCAAAAGTATATTCACCGGAATCGTATGAAAGAAAATCTGAATAACAGAGTAGAGGAACGGCTCCGGTAACTACGGTCATTTCATCTATTTGGGTCGAATGACCAACTGTGCTGAACGAATCGATCAGGTATAATTCCACTTGTGAGTTGTTGCAAATTGTTTCGCAACCGGATAAAAATACACCAGACACCAGAATGATGTAATACGGAATTACGTTTCGCAAAAACATTTTTTTATTAACTTTTTGTGATAAATATATATAATAAATGCAATGAATCCATAAATACTGCGTAGAATGTTTCCAGACTGAGTCTTGGAGCTTTGGCCTGGTCGTCAAGGGTCAAATTCGACAAATTGTTAATACGCATTATATCAACACTCTACGCACAAGTGCTATTTGACCCTTGATCTGACACTCACGTATTCATTGCGTTTCCAGCGAGCATAGTGTCAAGAGTCAAATACGGATAAAAGTCAATTGACAGACTGTTAGCTATTTGCGATTATATTGATTTTGACCCTTGCCTATACAGCTGGGATTTATATGCGCCATTTTTTCTTATGAATTTTTAAGAGCAAGATTATAAGCGACTTAAAATTACCCGCTTGAATTTGGCGCACACAGATCCCATCTATCTGCGTCACTACGCCACAAAATACGCTACAGCCTGCATAGAACGTCACAGGAAATTCAGAAAAGGGAAACCTCGCGCCCGCGGAGGGAAGGACCCGTTGGCGCAGCCAACAGGGAGGCGTTTACCTTCTAAATTTCCTGTGTGATGTTCTTTTATTGCTTGCGGACCCCGTTCTCGTAAACAGTGATTATACAGTCGCCACATCCCGCCTGATTGACTTTTTTCATCACTCGTAAAGCTTCTGCCCTGGATCCGAAAGGTTGCGAAACATAATGATAACGTCCATCTGCTTCAAATGATTCCTGGATGGTCAACTCGGGCAAGGCCTTCATCAATTTATCAAAAATGGAGTACTCCTTCAGGGGCTTGTTGAATACAATAAATTGCAGACGGTAAACAACACCTTTCAGCTTTTGAACTGAGGTTGTTGTCTCTTGATCTGGGGTTATCCTGGTCGGAACAATCTTCTTTTCCTGAACAGGCTTTTCGGTTGAAACAACTTTTTCTGCCGGAAGGGTCTGTTCTTGAGAGACCGTTTTAGCGGTCTGAGTGAATGTGACCGGCCGAGCCACTGTGTCGCGGAGAGTAATTTTCTGCTGAGGTGTACCCGTTTGCGGCGGAGTAATCGTATCGGGAGTAGCAACGGTAACAGGAGGTGTTACTGTGTCCCGGGATACAACCTTTTGCTGAGGTACAACGTTCTGTTGCGGGCTAACCGTATCGGGCTTAGCAACGGTAACCGGTGGCGTAACCTTAACAGGCGGAGTAGCAATTTTTGGCTGAAGAGTGGTGGCGGGAGGCGTAGTATCGCCGGACTTTGCAATGACAGGTTTAATTGATGCAGTCTCACCCGGAGCAACGCTTGTCGTGGTTGTTATGGCTGTAACGGTAAGACTGTCTTGTCCGGAGACGGTGTCTGCCGATTGCTGCTCCCGAATGATAAACTCCAGATCGCTTATCAGGTCGCCGTCAAGACTCGGATATATAGTAAAGGGTATATATGCGGGCGATGCGGTCATATTGAGTTTATTCATCTGGAGAGCATCTACGGTTGCTATGTATTCGCCGGGTCCAAGGCCGAGGAAGCTGAAATAACCGTCCGATTCAGACATAGTGCTTGATACAAATGTAGAGTCATTCCTGTAGAAATTCAATAAGATACGTCCCTGTCCTTTTTGAGCGCCCCTGGCAGATTCCATATAGACCATACCGGATGCTTCACCCATGACGAGGATGGGGATGTTTATTCTTTTGAACTGGTTGGGATCTACTACCACACTAAGGGTCTTGTGTTTCATTTGCCAGGATATGTTGTCAAATTTGCTGCCGTCCAGAGTAACCAGGTATTCTGCATAAGGCTCGAGATCAAAAATCCGGGTGATGGTATCCCGCTCTGAATATTCGGTCCGGCCACCGCTCACCTGAGCCTGCAACCCCTGGGCCTTTGGTTCGTCTTTGTCGTGCAGCCCGTTCCAGTTAAGATCTATGAAGGGCGTGAGTGTCATTCCGCCTTTCCCTACGCTGGCTCTCCGGGTCGCGGTAAGGAGCCTTGTCCTCGGGTCGGCAATAAGGCTCCCGCTGGCGTTTTCCACAAAAGTCATGACCCCGCTGCTTCTTCTGGCAGATAATCCAATCTGCGCAAACGAAAAGTCATACCTTAATCCGATTTCCATGTTGGTCAGATTATTGGTAAAGTTTTTTTCATAGGAGAGGGTCATGTATCCGTTCTGAAACAGCCTTTTTTCCAAACCGCAGCGCAAAAAGACGAATTTACCCAGGGAGTAATTAAACTGGGTTTGTGGTGTCAGTATGAATGACCACGGGAGCCTCACGGAAAGAGCCAGTGTGCTGTATACTGTTGTGCCTGACAGATCCGAAAGGGTGGCATAGGTGGTCAAGTTGGTGTTGACGCCAAATAAACTGCCGGAAAGCAACAGTTCTGCCGTTGTGTATTTGGTGTAAGGCATAACTATCTGGTTCACGCCAATTCTGGTGAAAAGAGAGCCTTTCGCAAAACGGATAGGTGCAGTAAATGTAATCTTTCGTTCTTCCAGATAATTGGTATTGATGGCTTTTTGATCTTTATCGTATTTGGTGTAATTGATCTCGAACTGAATGCCTTTTTTTAGCCTCCAGTTCAGGATTCCCTTCACGTTGACTCCGTGGGTGTATTCACCCGAGATCATTAACCCGGGGGTAAGGCGAAGCGAGGTGTTCACAAAGGGCATCACTTTCCCCGACGATATAGATGAAAGGTATTCTACGCCTCCGCCTAAGGTCATAAACCGGGTAATTCCGTAATCGAAATTCGCTCTGGTGAACCGGCTAAGCAGCGTATCTTCCACAATACCCGCTGTAACATTGTATTCAAAGGTCCCGGATGGCAGGAAATTGTAAGGAATGTTCAGCGATTGTTCTTTTGAGCGTTCTTCGCCCCATGGGCCGTAAAACTGGAGTTTGACATCTGTATTCCCATAGACCATAGGTACTTCAAATGTGAAAAACCCCGATGCGTCCGCCTTTTTATAATCGACCAGCACGTTATTGACATACAACTCCACCAGCCATCCCGGCTCAGTAACGTCGCTGAGGGTATAGGTCCCGAATGATTGACGGTAAGTGGTGGGAGTGTTGGTTACTCTCAAACCAATTACTGGCGAAGTAAGTGTTGAAATGGCCTCAGTGGCAATTTTTCCAAGCAGGACCTGTCTTATAGCCTTGTGATCGTTGTTGGCATATCGCCACTGGTAGTATTGGTTCTTCTCGGAAAATGTGCCGGAGGTGTTGTAGTTCAATGTAACATTGGCCTCTCCGCCTGCAATAACAGAACCTAAGGTCAGTGCCAGCCGGGCGTCTTTTTTACCTCCTATCTCCTGCGAGAGGACGGCAGACCAGTCTGCCATGCCAAAATGAAACAGAGGATATTTACGTCCGATGGTCGTGTCTGCCTCAATTTCGCCCGTTATTTTTCCAAGGCTCTTGCGCATTTGTTCCTGACGCATCTCCCTGATTACAGGCAGTTCTATCTTTGTGTTAAGCGTTACGGACAGGCTTCTGAAATTGAATTCGCACTCCAGTCCAAAGATTTCTCCAAAATAATTGATTCTTAGATATAAACTGGTTTCTGTTCTGACCAGGTCCCCTGGTTTGATGGGGTATTCTTTACCTAGATAGGTTATTCGGTTATTTACCCGGTCAATCTCGTAATTAGCATTTTCAGTGATAAAAAAACCGGTCACGGAATCGAACCCGGCCGTATAGGAGTTTTTGATTTTTTAAAAATCCAATACATCAATTACAGAAAGATAGATATTTTCATCGCTGATCAGAGCCGGCAGGTCTGCCCCTCCGATCCTCGGGACGCTGAAATAGACGGAGATCTCGTCGTAATATACTTCATCCTGAGCAATTCCTTTGTGTGAAATTACCGTACACAAGAGGAAAATCGCAAGAATCAATTTTTCAGATCTCATTAAGGTATGAAGTAATAATCCTGCAAAAGTAACAAAAATCAACCCAATAGAAAGACGTACCCACAAAAGGCATAAAATTACCTATTTACACGTCTTTTCCATCAATAAATCTTATATTTGCATTATAATAAACTTGAAGATAATGGCCCTTCAAAGAAGAGGTTTTATAAAGAAAGCCTGTCTGGGAGGTTTATGCCTCTGCGGTTTTGGGCAGGTACTCGGTGCACAGGATACAGTTGCCCCGGTAAACAGTATGCACCGGGAATGGATATGGCAGCTTTTAAACGGGATGGAAAAAGAGACAGACCCATCGACGGTTCACCGTTTGCTCAAAGAGGCGGCAAAAGCCGATTACAAACGATTGAATATGGACAGGGTTCTTGCGCCCTATGCAGGAGATCCCGATGGTTTTTGTTCATTTCTGGAGCAGGAATGGGGCTGGAAAATCTCTTTCGACCGGGAAAAAGAAATAATTCTGGCAGACGAAAACAAGCCTTCCTGCGTATGTCCTCTGCTAAAGGATGCTGAAAGGCTTTTTCCGGTATTGTGTTATTGCTCGGAAGGCTTTGCCGAGTTAATGTTTTCGGCGGTATTCAAATGTCCGGTCCGGGCCTCGGTGGTTTCGTCCATACAGCGGGGTGACTCACATTGTGTCTATAAAATAGAAACCGGCAAAACTACTGTATAATTGTTCACGTATTTATGACGGGAGATGCTTTCTTCCGTTTCCGGAAAAAATTCGCTTAAAATGTCATATAATCCCTTGTCATAGGTGCGCAGTTCCTCACGAGTGTTTATCTGGTTGTGCTTGCCGTCGGGGAAGGGAACTTCTGCATTCACATTGAACCAGTTCTGAACGCCTTCGGCCCAATATTCAGCAATGTTTGTAGCCGCATAGGTGTTTTCCCATTTACCTTCTTTTATAGCCGCATCTAAAGATTTCTGGAGGCGTTCGTTAAAATCGGGATATACATAAATAAGGGCTATCAGATGAATGGAATGTGCAAATTCATGTATCATTATATCTTCTGCATGGTACTTATCTATCTGGTAGGCCAGAATATTTTCTTCGGCACAGGTAGACATGGGCAGTTCGCGATCCCCGCCGAGGCCCCTTGCACGGACATCCCAGTTTAAGGTGGTATCGTTTACCAGAAAAGCATGTTCGGGGATATCTGTAGTGCCTTCGTAACGGGCCATAACACCTACGCGTGTGTTGAGATCGGTCATTGCTTTGAGTACCTCTTTGGGCAGGAACCCGGTAAGGGCATCGAGCGTTTTGCAGGCGGCAACAAGAGCCGAATCGGGAACCCGGTGAGAGGAAATGAGGTGAATGCCGTTCACATTAACGTATTTCTTGTAGAACGGATGCAGGTTCAACTCAGCAGGCGGTGTCGTTATGGTTTGGGCCACGGCATTATTCACAAAAGAAAACGCGCAGGCCGCGGTAAGAAGTAAAAGGAAAAATGTGTTTTTATTCATAGCATTGTATGTGTTATTGTAAAAATTGCCCCATAAAAATGGGGCAATTCCACCTAATTATTATCCGTACCTAACTGAACTAATAACCGGGATTCTGTTTAAGATTGGGGTTCGCCTGGATTACTTCCAGGGGAATGGGGAATATCTTGGTATGGCCATCGGTTACGGCCGTATGGTTAAACCAGTTCTTACTGCTGAAAGTCCCAAAGCGGATCATCTGGGTGCGGCGTTGTGCTTCGCAGGCAAATTCCCAGCCCAGTTCATCGTAGAGACCGCCGAATTCCACCGGGGTTTGGTCTCCGGGGTTGGCGATATTGTTATCCCAGTCCAGTGTGCCGTATTTTATTTTGGAGTCGGCCCTCAGATCGGCCTCGGTAACGGCGGCTTCAGCCGGATTGTCAAATACGCGGGCGCGAACCTGGGAAACGAGTGCTGCTGCTTCATCACCGTTGCGGTTTAAGCGGAGCAGACATTCTGCCTTGGTAAGCAGGGTCTCTGCATAGCGGAAGAAAGCAAAATCATTGCCCCAGTAATAGGATGTCACATTGTCGAATTCCCATTTGTATACACGGTATCCGTAGTCAATGCTGGTATAGTTCACACCGTCTTTGTAGCAAGTAAGTGAAGGCAGGTAGTTTCTGCAAGTCCAGATGAGTTTTCCCGAAGGATCGTACTGGGGACCCATGAGCCAGGTCTTTTCCAGACGCTTGTCACCGGGCTGATATGAATTGATGAATTGAGGATTTGCGCAGGAACCGCCCCAGCATTGGAATTTAGATTGGAAAACAAACCGGGACACGGGCGGATACCATTTCAGATGCTGTGAACTGCCGGCCAGGATGTCATCGTAAGGAACGGCAAAGATCACTTCCTTGTTTGAGTAATCCAACGCTTTTTTGAAGTTGTCGGAAAAATCGGCAGAAAGTGAGAACTTACCCGAGTTGATAATGGCGTTGCAGCAATTGAGGGCTTTCTCCCATTGAGCGGTCCCGGTGTACACCTTGGCGTTCAGGTAAACGCGTGCCAGAGTCATATACGCAGCCCATTTGTTCATGCGGCCGTAGGTGGTGGCATCGGTCAGGTCACTCAGTTCGTTAAGCACTTCTTCCAGTTCTGAAGTTACGAAATCGTATACTTCCTGACGGGTTGCCTGGGTGGGAATTTCGTCTGTGAAAGCGGTCACGATGGGAACGTTGCCGTGGGTGTCGAGCAGCATGGCATACCAGAAAGCACGTATGGCACGCAGTTCGGCTACGGTGGCATCGTACAGGTCCCCTACGGGCAGAGAGCCATCTTTAACCTGATCAAGCACCCGGTTGGCGTTGTTGATTCCTTCGTATGCGGTAAGGTAAACGTTCCAGGGTTGCCATTGCTGGTCTGTCCACTGATGCTGATGCATTCTGCGGTAGGTACCGCCGTCGTCCCAACCGTTGGGGCGGGTAGGTGTAATGATGTTATCTCCGGGTTCTTCCTGAACGTCAAAATAACCTTGCCAGTTCAGGATGAAAGTCAGCGGAGAGTAAGCACTGGCCATAAGAGCAGCTACGTCTTTGTCCGTAGGGATGAAAGATGCTTCCGTAACTTCGGAGAACACTTCCTCATCCAGATTAAAGCAGCTTTGGATAGTAAGTGTGGATCCAGCCACGATTAAGGCAAGGATTCCTATTTTAATTTTTTTCATATTCATTACGCTTGTTGGTTAGAATGTAATATTGAGCCCGAAAGTATAGGAACGTATGGTCGGATACTTGTCCCTGCTGTCTGTACCGGCATCCAGACCTGTCATTCTGACCTCGGGATCGAGACCGGTATAGTTGGTGAATGTAAACAGATTCGCACAGGAGCCGTATACACGGATGTTGCGGATGAATTTGATCTTTTTAGCTGTGTTGAAAGAATATCCGAGGGTAAGGTTGTCGATCTTCCAATAGTCGCCGTCTTCTATATACTGGCTTACATAACGTTGGGAGTCATTAATGACAACTTCCTGGCCGGTAGGCTGTCCGGTGGTCAGATCCACTACAGGGTGTTTGTCAAAAGCGCTGTTCAAAACGTTGTACTGAATAGTGGGGTTGGCATAATACATTTCCTGATAGTTAAGGATCTGGAATCCGAAAGCACCTCTCATGGTTACGGAGAAGTCCAGGTTTTTGTATCTGAAATAATTGTTCCAGTTCAGGTAATGTTTTGGAACACCGTTGCCCAGAACCTGCCAGTCTTCATCTCCGGCATCTGCTGCCAGGTCGTAGTAAACTCCTGTAACGTTTCCTTCAGCATCTTTCTGAAGACGTTCTACAACCCATTTTCCTTCTGCTGAGAGACCAACAGATTTCAATCCGTAGAAATTGCCAACGGGATCACCAACTTTTACCCGGTGGGTGGTTGTCTGGATAGGTTCTCCTGTATGGCCGGTTGTAAACCAGTCGGTTGACATGGAGAACTGGTCGTTAGAGATAGAAACCAATTCGTTTTTATTGGTAGAATAGGAAAGATTGGTGCTCCATTCCATGTTTTTGTTTCTTACGGGAACAGCATTGATAGCTACTTCAACACCCGTATTGCGGATTTGTGCCACGTTAGCAGTAATTGAGCCGTAAAGGTAGGGAGGAACGGGTACCGAGTAATCCCAAAGACCGTCTTTTGTATCTCTGCGGTAAACGTCAATGGCACCGCCCAGGCGTCCGCCGAACATATCAAAGTCAAGCCCGAAGTTGTATTCCAGTTTCTTTTCCCAGCGTAATTCGGCATTGGGGTTACGAACCGGAGTAAGAGTGCTGATCCATTCGTTGTTGTAAAGGAAATAACCTGAATAGGAGAGAGATGACAGTGAAAGATACGGGTCACCAACGTTAATACCTGTAACACCGTAACCTGCACGGATTTTCAAGTTGTCCAGCCAGGTTAGGTCTTTCATGAATGATTCGTTATTGAGCCTCCATCCGAGAGAAACGCCCGGGAAAGTACCCCATTTATGATTGGCCCCGAACTTGGAGGAACCTTCACGGCGTACAGATACCATTAACAGGTAGCGGTCGTCGTAGTTGTAAGTTGCCCGGGCGAAAATACCAATGAGTTTGTCGGATTCCTTGTATGAATACATGGTGGCGGTTCCGTCTGTCAGACCCATCCCGGTTTCCAGGTTGTTGTAGGTATAGGCGTCTGTAGGGAAATTCCTGTTGGATACTCCGTAGTTTTCAGACGTGTTGTCTTCGTAGTTGTATCCCACAATTGCCGTTACATAATGCTTCCCGAAATTTTCATTCCACTCTGCCGTGATCTCGGCCAGGTTGTTGATGTAATCTGATGTATAACGCGAAGCATAACCGTTGTATCCCGATTCAGTAGTGTTGGGGTGCTTTTTGGTATTGTAATAGCCGCTCAGGTAGCTTTGGCCTTTACGTGTGTACATG
>Ga0265297_10008785_pt1 | contig 13330 bp, 15 predicted proteins | sample Munlanlwell13791_FD_192502 | JGI IMG/M metagenome (GOLD analysis project Ga0265297, IMG submission 192502) | Leachate microbial communities from a municipal landfill in Southern Ontario, Canada - Leachate well 137-91 | ecosystem: Engineered > Solid waste > Landfill > Unclassified | place...
CCTAATCATCCTGGCCCTGTCCCTGTCGTCCTGCTTCATGGTCACTAATTCCATGCGCCGATTTGAGGGCCGCCATACAACCGATCTGTACGCCGAGTTGGGTTATCCTGCGGAAGTTTACGATGACGGAGACGGCGGGATGGTACTGGTGTATACCGAACCGCGCGGGTATTACTGCCCGCCAAGTCTATCCGGGGAGACATCGCGGCGCGGAGTACTTATAAGGTACACGCCGGAAGTAATCGCGTCATACGATGCGCGGCGCGTGTTCTGGGTGGACAAGAACGGGATTGTCTATAAGTGGATGTGGAAGGGGCTTTAGGCCATCAGCCTAGCCCGCTCTCGCTCCAGTCTCGCCACTTCGTCATCTTCCGTCTTCGGCTTGAACTCTTTCTTAATTTCCACAGGGGCCGTATTCCACGGGCATTTCGCGCCGAACCATTCTTGATATAGGAATGGGATGAAGTCAAAAAAAAGAACAAACTGATGGGCATCGAAATGCATTTTACAGAAAGGAAATTTACCGCCAGCCACCGCGTACCGCCACGGCATGTCTGGGTACCTGTCTGATTTATAGGTGCTGGCAAACCAAATTTTATCCCATGTCTGTATCGGTCCCTTCCCCTTGACCTTTCTTTTTCGCGGCCGCGATCCTGTGTCGCGCCAAGCGAAAATCCCCTGTTTCTCGTCGGGGTCTAGAATCATAAATCCAGGATGCTCAAATAGAGTCATTGGTATTATCTTGCTCATTTAATGTCCCTCAATTTAGTTTCTCCTAAATAGTTGAACTTAATATCCGGTCACAGGCGACCTTCCGTCCGGCACAAATCTCTTCGTCTGCCCCATCCCAAAGTCTTTCATCGGGTCGGCATCTTTAACCTTTGGGTGTCTGCTCCACCGGGCTTTGTTCAACTTCCCCGCCATGTCCAGTAGGTCTTTCGGGTACGCCGGATAACTGCACCATTCCCCGATGAACTCTTTCATGTTTCTATGAATATATATCTCCCCGTTCTCGCCCGGCGGTATCAAGCTCTGAATATCATCGTCCTTTGCGTTCTTGGCCGTGCTGATATCGAACGGGAACAGCGGCATGGTCTTGTGTCGTTTACTACGTTCCTCTAGGATAGTAGGATACATAAATTGTCCTGGCCCCACAGTATCTAGGCTCCATGAACGCGGCCGGAACTCGTCGTTCACTTTAAATAGCTCATCAAGAAACGCGCTGGGGTGCTTCATCTTCTTGGCGGAAGTAAACACGATGAACTTCTTGATTGACGTGCGCGGCTGGCCCCCTATCAGGATAACGTTCCGCGACCCGTGTTTCAACATCTTCATGTCGCTGAACCCACCGGGATCAATCGCGCCGAACAGCGGGATGTCGCGGAGCAGGAACTTCTCTCCGTCCGACCCGTCTTCTTTCTCGCAGACGATGACCTTGCCCTTATCGGATTCATCCCACCGGAAGTACCTGAGCCACGCCCGCTCAAACTTATTCATGGCGCTAGACTTTCCTGGGTTATTCTGATGCTGTGAATAAAACTTCATCTCTAACTCAGGATTAGCTTTCATATCGACGTAATGTGCCGTTGTCCATACCTCAGGCCAGTTGGACTCCCCCGGCTCAGAGTTTGGATTCTGGACATATTTTATGCTGTCGTGGTCAACTAGGTCCGGGTCTTTTAGCGCGGGGACGATCCGCCATTCATACTCAGGAAAATTATTCTGGATATAATGTCCATGGTCCCCGTTGGCCCAATGTGTCCCAGTCCCCCGGATAATACTGGGATGTGGCTTGCTTCTATCCGGCTCAACCAAAAGTTCTTCAGAATTATCTGTCCATCTACAGGCGTCATCTAGGACCGTAGGGCTCTCCATCCCCTTCTCGCCAACTACGTCATCCGGGTTAATGATGTCAAAATGCCCGCCCTGGGACGCGCCGTGCACCCCTACGCAGGATACCGTGGCTTCTGGATAAATCCCCTGTCTGGGCAAAAGGAACCTATCGCCAGACCATGTATAAGCCTTGGTATAGGCCCTGTCAACAACGGCGAGTTCGGGATACACCCATCTTAGGCGGCGGTTCGTTAGTATTTGCGCTTCCATCCAGCGGAGCCAAGTAGATGCCGTTTCCACTTTCTCGGACGGGATGAGAATGCGAACCTCATTGTTCAATAAGTATTCGCGTATATTTCCCCATTCGGTTAGGCAAGTTGTCTTGCGCCATCCTCTAGGCCAAAAGGTATATTTACGGGTTATGGTTTGGTCTTGCCACCAGTCAAAGATTGGCTTGTGTATAATCGGGGATACGTCACCCCCAGCTTTGCGGGCGTACCCTCCGATGTCTTTTATGAAATAGAAAAGGGATGAATCACACGCCTTGCGAACCCGGAGCCATTCTGTTTTTTGATCGGGCTCAAGCGAGTTGAAGAATGAACGAATTAATTCTTTTTTATTGTAGTTCACTAAGATAAGTTTCCAGTTCGGTTTGGTGTGCGTCGCTGTGTTCCGGCGCGTCTATCCGAGCTTGTTTCTTCTGTGCTTGCGGCGCGGACTTCTCCGTTAACGCCCCAAGCATCGACGCGATATTTCTGATAGCCGTGTTGCGTTCGCGTGGTGAGGCTTCCGAGTTGTCCCGTATCTCAGCAGACACTTTCAAGCAATCATCTAACTCGTGAAAATGCTTCTCCCGCCATTCACCTAGGGCCTTATTATCTAATTGTTTCGGTTCTGTCAATCAATTTTCCCCTTAATTTCTTTAATGTCTTCCTCAATAACGGACATTTTAGTTTCTAGGCGGGCTATGGCCTCGCCGTGTTGCTGGCACCTCTCCGGGTTGCGGACTAACTTGTACTGCTTGGTAAGGCTCTTCTCCTTAATTCCATCATAAATGCGCCATCCTATTGCGAACCCAGCCATCGAACCAGTTGCGATCTCTCCCCACGGTAAAGCCATGTTCTATTTCCCCTTCACAAATTGGTATGTTGCGACCCCCGCAAGAGCAATCAGGGCCACTTTCTTAACTGCTGACGTTACCCTCGCCCGCCTGTACTTACCCTCAAGAACCTTGTTTAATGTCTCCCCGGAGAGACGAAGAGTATGTTCAGCCTCATATTTAGACTTCCATGCATCGCTTATTTCTACTTGCGCGGCGTACTTCCTGCCCCAGTCCGCTATCTGTTTATCCTTCTCGACGACAACTCCCTCTAGCACTCCGTACTTCTCTACCCACGTATCTACCATAGCGGTAAGGATCGGCACCCTCTCGGCGTCTGTCCGCGCTTTGCCCAAATCTTCTGACAGGTCAGCAAGATGCGTGTTTTTTAAGGTTATCAGTTTTTTGTAATCTGCTATCACCTGTTGAGAACTGTCTATCTTTTTGTCCAATTCGGCGATAGTTGCAAGTTGTTTAGCGATCAGGGCGTCCTCGATTTTCGCATCGGCCTCGACAATTCGGCGGTACTCCTCGTAGGTCCCCTTCAACTTGCTGTAGTTGTCCTCTATCCGGCAGGACCGCACCATTGAAACAATGAGCATGGCGATTATTACAGCGCCGATACCCCACCACCATTTAAACTTTTTCATTTGTTTCCCCGTTACACTCTGGATTGAATTTAGATTGCTTGGCGATCACGCGCTTCGTAATGTACCCGCCGAACACGGCCCCAACAGTCGTGGCGAACATCTCGTATGGCGCGGCGGCGTAAAACGTGCGCCAGATAAACCCTATGAGTAGGGCCGCAAGCGTCATCAGGAAAGCAGTTGAAGAACCAACGTGAAACTTTTTCATCAGTACAGCTTCTTTGGCTGGCGCGGCTTGTACGTCTGTAGCCCTGCGCCGAACACCCCGAGGAACCCGAGCGGGAATAACGACGGGTCGTCCTTGTAAATGTCAACAAAGTCCTGAATGACCATCGGGATAAATCTGTTCGCCGCCTCTTTGCTGACGTTGAACTTCTCACCTATCCAGTTCTGTCCCTTGAATAGCCCGGTTGCGAAAGAGAATACGGGGGCTTCCTTGGCCTCAATCCCCCGGAGCAAAACATCCATGCTAGTAGTTGGCTTGTACCCTTCCCCGAGTTTAATAACTTTCCCGGATGTGGTACTCGTTACCTTTTGTGTGATTAACTGGGAGGCAATGCGGACATATTGAGAGTACCCCCCGAGCAAGTCAATGCGGGTATTCCCAACCTTAATTTTTCCAAAGTCAGCGCTCGTCGGATTAATCCCAACTTCAAGCCCAGCCAGTTTAGACAGACCGACCACCGTTGCCCCGTATCCGGCAAAGGCGGCAAGATTAGTTAACGCCTCTTTCCGCACAAGCGGGTCTAATTTAATATAGAACTTCGGATTCAATGTTTGGAGGCGGGATGCCATGAGTTTTGGGGAGAAGAACGCGGCGTTCAATTCCTTGGAAATGCGTTCAAGTCTCCCAAGGTCGCCTCTCCCGGTTGTCGTATTAACAAATTCGGCCATGTCCTTAGCAAGCTGGGGCTCAGAGAACGGATCGCGCTTGGCTTTCCTGGCGATGTTCACTAGGTTGTCAAAAGAATCAGCCCGGAGTTTTGTAGCAAACGTTGAATAGGTACGATTCGACGCCTTGACGACAGGTCCAACAACGGGGATTTTCTCTGCAATACTGGACTGGAACGGCTCTTCTGCCCCGATGATGTCCAATCCGGCCTCGCGCATCAGGGGGTACGTTTCTCTAGCGCGGATATTGTCCCTGACGGCCTTGGCCGCTTTCTCGCTAGAAAACCACTTGGCTTGATTCGGGAACTCTTTCCAGAACTTCGCGGGATGCCGAGCCATATAATAGATTCCCTGTCTCAGCCCAAACGAAAGGTCGGCAGACGTGACCAAGGCACGGGGAACATTAAGAAGGTCAACTCCAACGTCTTTGGCTCTTATCCACCACGGTTTCTTGCCAACGGCTGTCGTTACTATCTCCGGCCCGAACACATCCTTGAGCAGAGATAGCTCTTTCGGTTGCGGAATTCCAGCCCCTTTCTCACCGAGCATCTTGGCGAGCCCGTTCTTGGCCGCTATCTTATCAAACCCGACCAACGCCGGGCTGTCCTCGATGTATTGGAACAAGGCGTCGGCGTGTTCCTGGGTTATCTTTGGTGTCTCAAATTCGACCCGTTCCAACGATCCGCTAAGCGCCTTCATTTGCGCTTCGTATCCGGCCCGGCCCCCTAGCCTCTTTCCTTCCTGGAGAGCCTGTGCAAGTCGCTGTTTACGTTCAATGCTATATAGATTCTTCTGCTTTGGCGTCAACTTTTTCGCCGCCTTAATAGCATCGAAGAATTCTCTAACCATTGGAGGTTGACTTGCCGCCTCGGGAGACAGGGGCTTAGAGACGGGAGGGATTCCTTGGGCCTCCCCAACAGGGGGCTCTCGCTTGACCGCCATCGCCTCGGCTCGACTGATCGGCTTCCCCTCTTTATTAACAAACTCGATTCCTAGTCCGCGTACCTCGCCGGGCCCTGGTTGACGTATCTGGGGAGGAACGGTTTCGCCCGTAGGGGGGTAGCCACCCCCCGGAGTTTGTGGCTGTGATAACTGTTCTACAGCTTGGGAACCAGGAGAAACGGGCTTCTGCGGGGCTTCCGCGACCCGCATATCAGTCAATTCTGGCCTAGCGAACTCGGCCCCCTCCGGCATAGGCGTCGGTCCTGTTGGCCTCGGTTCAGCACGCCGTATTTCTGGAACGTTCCGCCCTATTACTGCGCCGCCTTCTCCGTAAACAGTTCCTGGCTCTTCAATGGCCCTGCTCAAATAGTCAACTGCCTCTACCTCTTGCGGGGCAAGATTAAACTTCTTCGGGTTAGCCAATGTTTCCTTAAACGATGCCTGAAGGTCTTCCGTCGTTAACGGCGACTTTCTTAGTTTGTTAAGCCCCTTCTTGGCAGAGTGAACGCCCTTCCCGGAGAGTACCAGTAAAATTTCAAGCCCCCGATTTTCAATGGTTTCCTTTGGATTCTCTATGAATTCCTTTCCCAATTCTGGGAGATACATAACAAGGTCTGCCATGGCCTTAATTGGCCGCGCCGGGCCAGTCGGAGACGTCTGAGGTTGGGCTATCCCGGCCTCCCTATATCTTTTCGCGGCCTCTATGTCTAAGGGATTCCCCATAAAGAATTCTGCGGGATTTATCAAGGGCGCTACCGCTTCACCCATTGACTTAACCATCCCCGGAATAATTTGTGGGGCTTGTTGCTTGATGTTCCCCCATGTTTTTCCTAAGTCTACATTGGCAATATCGCCAAACCCTGCCGCCCTCTGGCGCACTAGGTCCGTAATTTGCCCAGCACTAGGGAAGGCAACGCCGAACGCACTTGGAGCAGGCCCTTCTTGTGACCTCTTAGCTAAGTCCAATGATTCTTGTAGCCTTGATTTCTGAGGACGCTCTACTTTCAGCGGTTCCCAACCAAGGATTTTATCCCACTCATCTTCCTTCTTTGGTGCTTGCGCGTCTACCTGGGTAGACACCGTGGCCGCGTAACTTGGCGTCCAGCTCAGAAGATCGTCCCATGTATAATCGGGCATATCAATCCCCGTAGATGTCGTACCAGAGCTTTATCAGGTTTTTATCAACGAGACCAGACCTTACAGCCGGATGACCAGACTTCATAAACTCATTGAAGCTCTTGTAAATCGGAAGTACATTCTCAAAAAGCTGTCTGTTCTTATCGTAGCCGTCTATTGTTTCAGCGTCCTTCGGCCCAGGCGTCCCGCCGCTGACGTTGATCTTCGCAAGGTTGTACTCGAACGGCATGTCAAACGCCACGCCCTGCGGTGAAACGGGGCGTGCGCCATCATTCTTCTCTACCAGTTTTCTAAGTGATTTAGCATCGAACCCCAATGGATTAGGGGCTGACTTAACATCGGTATCTGCCGCCAATAGATTCTTGTAAACCGTTGTCAAAAACGTCCTGTTCTGGTTATTTGGTTTCGGGGCCGCGCCAGACTTGCCTATCCCATACAATGCGGCCTTGCGTTCCTCTGGCGTCAGGGCCTTGTCTGCGTTTATCGCGTCAGCCTTGATTTGCCACGGCGACTTCTTGGCGACGGGCTTCTCTTTGGGCGGAGTAGGAAGTTGTCCGGTCAGGCTGAACTCGGTATATGCCTTTTCGCCGCCAGGGAATTTCTCCTGCTTATAAAGTTCATCCCCGACTCTTTTCCTGGCCTCCCATTCTGTCTCTGATTTGATAGGCGTCTCAAGCCAGTTTTTAATACGCGCTACCGATTCCTGGTCTGCTCGCTTCTGTTCGTATTCCCATCGCCTCTGACTTTCAGCCTGAGCCGCCGCCTCTTTCCTCTTGGCCTCTTCTTCCTGCCGCCGCTTCTCCTTTATCGCCGCCATCTGGTTAAGCGTGGCGCGAATCCCGCCCCAGATATCGGGCGTAGGAGACAAAGGATTATACCAAACATTGCCTCCGGCCAACTGTTGCATTTCCTGGGGGTCGGTATAGCCGCCGTAACTTCTAGGCATCGGGGCCTCCTTAGTAAGTCCAGCCGGACGACATGTTATACGGGTTATACTGTTGTGTTTGCGATCCTACGTAGTTCCCGGTATTGTTTGAAGTCCCGCCAATAGCACTCGCTATCCACGGCGCGGCGGAAGTAACGGCCCCAAGAACATTAGACGCCGTTGACGGCTGATACGTCTGTTGCTGTCCGCTCGGCTGTGAGGCAAGGTATTGATTGGCATACGTCATATATGGATTGTTGTACGATGAATTAATGGCGTTCTGCTGGCTGGATTGCATCCCTGTTCCCATGTTGTACATGGCATTTGTTACGTCAAGTCCCAACCCGGCCTTCTGCCCGCCAAGCCCCATAAGGGCCGACGCCGCATTATTCATCTGGGCCGTTCTCTGGGCTTCTGCGTATCGGGCCGCGCTAGCCGCCGCGTTCGCCGCCGCCTGTCTCCTGGCTAATGCATCCTTGTCCATTTGGTACTGCCCCTGGCCGTATTGATAAAGTTGGTTTGTGGCCTCAAGCTGTCGCTGTTTAGCCGCTTCCTGCGCCGCCATTTCTCTATCGGCCCATTGCTGAGTAGCCTCGCCCATATACTTCCCGGAGATATCCTGGGCCGTATACCCCAATGGCGTGCTCCATCTCATCCCGCCAAGCCCGGCCTGTTCAGCGGCATTCTTAATGGCGTCCTCAATCTCACGATTCGTAACCCCCTGCGTTGCCGACCACCATTCGTCAGACGAAACGGGCTGTCCGGTCTGCGCCATCGGAGTAAGGGCTTCCATCCCGGTTGTCCACGAAGAGGGTGTCTGGATTTTACCCCCGCCGCCGTACCCCGTTCCACCCTGATTCGGGACAACCCCTCCGCCGACCAATCCTCCGTCTAGTTTATTGTCTCCACCGCCGAGAATCTTTGACCAGTAATCTCCAACTTGGCTCCACTCATCAGGGAACAAGAACCCAGAGTTATTAAGGCCATACCCAGTCGATTCCGTAGCCGCAGTTGTCCCAGTCAATTGGGAACCAGAGATATCGGCTGGATTTATGTAATTCAAAGCACCACTTCCCGTACTTGCTGACGGCGAAGAAGTGCCGCCAGTTGTGCTTCCGGCGACAGCCCCAAGGGACGGAGTTGATAGACCCGTTGCTTGTGCGGCACTTCCCTTGACAAACCGCTTCTTTTCACCTAAGTCCCAATCGCCAACTTTTGACATGTCTATCATCACCATCTCCGAACGAACGGATTATATTCTGTCCCCTGATTGAAATTCTGCGGCACGTTCTGTTGCCACGGATTCTGAACAGGGAACGGCTGGGTTACGTTCTGAGGATACCTGCTTTCTGCTTGCGCCCCAGGGAGTTGCCATGTAGACGATCTTGTTGGCTGAATCTGCTGAGGAATCTGCCCCTGCCCCATCTGTCCGCTCAATAACTGTTGCTGTTGCAGAAGTTTCTTGCGCCGTATCTGCTCCTGCAAAACGGGGTCAATGCTAACTGGCGACACGGACCCAGTTGGCTGTATCTGGGCTTGCCCCATACCCCATCCGCTACCAGAGTTCTTCGAGAAATCCATCTGCCCGCCATAAGACAGAGGAGCCTGAACAAGAGACTGGGAGGCTGACTGTTGATACCCTCCGCCGAGAGACGAGGGCGTAGATAAGCCTCCCCGATTCCAGTTGGCAGGATTGTTCCTGGGATCGCTGTACTGTCGCTGTGGCTTATAAGAAATAGTAGGCTGATCCGGTTGACCATAACCGTTGGGTGGTTGCATTGTTATCCCTCCAAAATTTCCGTATACCGAGTTCTTAGGGTATCATCGCTGAGCTTATGAAACGCATCACGACTTTCCGTAAACTGGCTTTTTAATTCAGCCGACGGTCCCTTTAGGAATCTCGTATAAAATGTTTGCGTCCTGTTTCTCGGGGCGATATTCCAGAATGCCCCATGATGAAGCCTGTCTTTCATCTAGGGCTATACCCCTGCCGTCCATAAAACTGGCGCAACCCGGACTGCGGCTGTGTCTGTGTCGGCATACCGTATTGGGTCGTCTGAGTCTGCTGTTGTGGCATACCCATCCCGGTCGGCCCGCCCCCGGCGGCGGACATCCCGTACTGAGGCTGTGTGTACCCCTGGCCCATGAACATCTTGCTAATCATGTCCATCGCCTGAATAGACATTGGGTTCACGTTGGCATAGGCGACTGGTTTGTTAAGCCCCTGAGAAATATAATTTGATACCTGACTCTCAAGAGCCGTGGCTTGCGGTGAACGACCCGATGTATACTCTGTCTTTTTCCCCTTGCTCCCGCTCCCGATAAGAGCGCTTCCGATCCCCCCGACTGCACCGATGATTGCTGGTACTGCGGCGGCTGGCATGTTTATTCCTCCTTATCCCTTCACGCGCCTTAGCAGGTTTTGCGTGAACATCCTTCCGTTTTCTCTGAAGCCATACTTTTGATGGCCTTCTACCTTAAACCCTAAAAACTTAATGGCGATATCTACCGTGTGTTTCTCCGGCGAGGTCATTCCGAGACGTTTCAATTTGAACCCCTCCATAACCAAGTCGGCGATATCCCTTAGTTCTCTTATGAAGTCTGCTCCCCAACACAACTTCCCCCGGAGCCCGGACTGCTCTTGTTTTGCGCCGGGAGTAAATCCGTTGTCCCAAAGAAGAAAACTAACGTCGGCCTTGTAGCCGGGCCAAATATCCTGGAAGGCCAGGACTCCCGCCCACTCGCCTATCTCATAAACCAAATTCAATTGCGGCCCGGCAAACATCGCCGCAACCAAGAGATCAACCCACTCCGTATTCCTGTGTTCATCGGCCAAAAACATCGGGGCGGCGAGTAGCCGAGCCGACAGGTCAACCATCCGTTCCGGTGTCGGCTGAAGAACGCGTAGGTTTTTAGACGGGTGTTTAAGCCTGTCCAAGTTGACCTCTTTAATGTCCATCAATATCCCCACAGCATTTCTTGTGGCAACGTCTCCGAAATATCAGCATGGATAAATCCGCTTTTGAAGCTTATCCCAAGCCTGACAAACCCTGCGCTCAAAAGAGCCTTCACCAGCTTGAACCTGTTTAGGCTGGCCGCGCAGTAAATATCCGCCGCCTCTCCGGTCAGGTGCGCCGAAGAGGGCTTGCCACCAACGGCCTCATTATGCGTCCAACATCTTGTCCCGCTTAGGATTTTCATGGGGAGCCCATAGATGGCCCTTGCCGCCTCTAGCATCCCAAGAAGTTTATCCGTAGCGTTGGCTTTCCCGCAACCACAGGTACAAGCCAACTCTTCTTTGCTGAAATGTTCGGTCATTTACTTAGCTCTTTATACATAGCCGCAAGCGGCTCTAAGTGGGCGAGATCGACGTTGCTGATAACCCCGCACTCCGTAAGCGAGGATTCAGTCGTTATGTCTGATATCCCACGGTCCTTGAAGTCATACCTTGTAATCCCGCGCTGTTTCATAAGCCGGGCGATTTTCTTCATCTCGGCTACGCTATTGCCTTGATGTCCCTCGTTATCGGCCCACCCGTCGCCGCCGAATACCCCGTCGCTTGACAGGCCGACCTTGGCGTATTTCTTCATGGCTTCGACGGCACGCCAGATTATCTCGCCATCCCGCCCCCCTGCGCCGTGGAACTGATACCAGCCTACCTGCTTGGCAAGCGGCCCGAGGATATCCATGTCCAAGTCCCATTTGATAGATGTGATAAGATTCTCGCGCTTGACGCCGACGGCTATCAGTTGGTCAGATATCGCCTTGTGCCATGCGGCCCCCTGCGCCGTCGTATATCCGGGCCAATAATACTCATTACAGATTTCGTATTCGGCATCGACGCCGTATTTCTTGCACTTTTCCACTATCTTTCGGACGAACTTCTTTTGATGTGCAAGCGTCTTATTGCCCTTGTTCTGGCCTAGATGGTCGTATTTTCCTTGAGCATCAGGCTTTAGTTGGACGGCATTAAACCATGTGCAGTATTTAATCCACGCCTGACGCATCTTCCATGAACATCTGTCGAACAGGACGATATGCGGCCTAATCCCATGTTTCTTCATGCGGCCTATGACATAGACAAACCGCTTCCAATAGGCGTTGTCCCACTTGGACAGGTCGAACTTACTTCCGTTGTACTTGAACGGCCCCATGACGGCGTTCTTCGAGATAATCCACGACGCCTCGGCAAAGAATCGGCAGGAGTTCGCTCCTGCGGCTTTGGCCTTGGCGAGCCATGCGTCAACATCGCCTTTCGCATAAAGAAGTTCATAGCATCCGGCAGATAAAATATATTTGCTCATTATGACATAACTCCATTGGCGACAAGGGCCGCCCTAATGTTGTTCAGCAGGGTCATCGCGGCCGCGAAGTTAGCGGCCGAGCTTGCCCCAAACGCCCCTGCCCCAGGAGTAACGGCCCCGCCGCTGGCATACGCCCCCTGCACTGCCTTCCCATTGCATCCGAACTTCCCATCCACGAGGAGGGCATTGTCCTCAACATCAGAAATCCCGCCAACGTGAACCCCACCAGACGTGCAAAGGGTCAGAGAAAAATTAAGGCCAGATGTTTTATATGTATAAAAACGAATATCGGCCGGAACGTATGTCCCAGCGGCCCCGTTTTGGACAACGGCTATCTGCCCCCCCACGCGAAATACAGGCGTTGTATTGACGCCGTAAAAATTAAACATACCAAGATAGTCTCCGTCTATCGTCTCAACCGTGACTTCTGAATTAGAATGAGACTTGACAAACTCAAATACGGGGTAATGACTCAGCGTCTCCGAATAAGTATAAAACGACCCATTGGCATAGCTGGCTAATTTCTTGGCCGTAAACCCAGCGAATAACGGACTGTCTGCCACGGTCAGGCCGACCACGGCGGCCTGGTTCAGGGCCCCCCACGATCTCACCCCGGCGTCGGTTGAGAACAGAATATACCCAGTGGCGGCTGGGTTTCCCAGGACCGGCTCGTACACCCCGGAATGGACGTGCGCCGCCGTTGCAAAATCAGCCGCGTCGTAAGTCGAGTCTATAAGCTCCCCGCCCGCCGTCTGATATGGGAAGTGATTTGCCGCAGGAGCCGCGATGATTGAGATATAGTCCGAATCGTGATTGTGAGCCGATGCCGCAAAAGCTGTCGCGTGGCTCCCGTCGAGCAGATCGGCGTTGAGGTTCGTTACTGCCGTTGTTGAGGCCACGATGAGTGGCGCCGTTCCGTCGGCAACGGCGCTTTGTATCTGTCCCTCAAAATAGTTTTTGAAGTTTGTATTGACCTGATAGATTCCCCACTTGTTTGTAATGGTTCCTTCGTAATCGAACCCCGAAAGGTATATCCCGTAGGAATTTGTAATGGTCCGTTCGCCGGATATCCCGGCTTCTGCAATTCCGTAATAGATGGCCGCGCCATATTGTGATGCCAGCGTTCCCTTGAAATTTGTGTCAACAATATATGAGGCCAGATTAAGTGCTACCCGATAACCAGAATCAGTTACTCCCGAGGCGATGTTGGCGAAATAAGCATTGAACGATAACCCGTCCATGAAATTCGTTTCGTTTGAGGAGACAGTTCTTGTTGGCCCCAACGCATATATGGCACTTCCGCCCCACTGTGGGACGGATATGGTACCAACGGTCAACATACTTACGGAAGATTGCTCCGCCCCGATGCCTACAGTTGAACCATCTGTTCTAATCGGACTATTTGCTAATCCGGCCGTATCGCTTACATGATACGGGACATAGCCGTCGGTCAGGTTCGATAACTTGACCGTAACCAAAGTTGGGCTAGACGTGGTTTTAACGGCCTGATCTAAATAATCCGCAAACTGGTATCCATCCCACAGATCGGCAT
>Ga0265297_10008786_pt1 | contig 13328 bp, 11 predicted proteins | sample Munlanlwell13791_FD_192502 | JGI IMG/M metagenome (GOLD analysis project Ga0265297, IMG submission 192502) | Leachate microbial communities from a municipal landfill in Southern Ontario, Canada - Leachate well 137-91 | ecosystem: Engineered > Solid waste > Landfill > Unclassified | place...
TCGTTTGAATACCCTGGCCTGCTTCGCCGGCGAGCACGATTGATACATCATTTTCAAAAGTACGTTCGAAAGACACGTAAGACCTTCTTTCTTTTGAAACCCATATCGTTTGCCATGGAAGCGCAACACGAATAGAATACACTAGATCAGTTTTGAATTACAATCTTGTTTCAAATCAGGGATTTCACCATGCCTGTCGCGATCACAAATGATATTTTTTGGGTCGGCGTTAATGATCTTAAAACCGATCTGTTCGAAGCCCTTTGGCCTCTTCCCCACGGGATTTCATATAACACATATCTTGTTCGCGATGAAAAAATCGCGCTTATCGACACCGTAAAAAAGGATTTCGCCGAAGAATTCCTCCGAAACATCCAGCCGTTTCTTGAAAACGGCCAAAAGATCGATTATCTCGTTATTAACCACATCGAACCCGATCACTCCGGAGCTATTGAATCCTTGCTTGGGCTTTATCCGGACCTCTGTGTTATAGGCAATGAAAGAACCCTGAAGCTCCTTGAAGGATTCTACCGGTTCCCCATCAAAACCAAGCTGGTCCAGGACCGCGAAACGTTTGCCCTTGGCAAGCACACGTTGGAATTCTTTCTCACCCCCATGGCCCATTGGCCTGAAACAATGATGACTTTTGAACGAACCTCGCGGACCCTTTTCCCCGGAGACGTGTTTGGCAGTTTCGGCTCGATCCCGAAAGGGATCTTTGACAATGAAGTTGATCCGGATTTTTATCTTGATGAAACCCGCCGCTATTTCTCGAATGTGCTTGGCAAATACGGCCTTCCGCTCCAGAAAGCTCTTTCCAAGATCAAAGAGTTGAATATCAAGACCATCGCCTCGACCCACGGCCCCATCTATCGCAAAAATCCGGGTCGCATCATCGAACTCTATGGCAGGTGGAGCTGTCATGAAACCGAAACAGGCGTCATCATTGCTTATGCGTCCATGTACGAGAACACGAAAAGAATGGCCGAAGCAGTGGCTCACAGCCTTATCGAGAACGGAGTTAAAACGGTCAGAATGCACGATGTTGCGCACACCCATCCTTCATTTATCCTGAGTGATATCTGGCAATTTCGCGGCCTGGTCCTGGCAAGCTGTACTTACAATACAAAATTGTTCCCGATGATGAAACTTTTGATGGATTTTCTTGAGAATGACCATATCGAAAACCACGTTTTGGGGCTTTTAGGATCTTATAGCTGGGCAAACATCATTTTATCGGAGCTCCGAGATTTTTCGAAGAAAGGCCCCTGGAAACTTATCGAACCGATCATTGAAGCGCAGTGCGCTCCTTCAGATGAAGTTTTGAAACAATGCGCTCATCTCGGGAAAAGCATGGCTCAAACATTAAGGGGAAGTTGAAAGAGAGAGGATCAACTTATGAAAAAATACAAATGTCTGGTTTGCGATTATATCTATGACCCTGCGAAGGGAGATCCCGACCATGGGATCAAGCCGGGGACTGCGTTTGAAGATCTTCCGGCAAATTGGACCTGCCCGGAATGCGGGGCTGCAAAAAGCGATTTTGCGCCCGTCGAACCTTGACAATCCTGAGGGGATCGGCCCCTGCCCCGGGGGAATGGTGCCCGGCCTTTTTTAATAGCCTGCGAAATTTTCTTTCCTGATCCTCCCGGCCGGTACTTTGAGCTGATCCTCAAGGATCGATACAAGACTTTTCACCATGGCCGGAGGCCCGCAAACATAAAAAATCCGTTCCGCATAATCCGGAAGCTCTTCTTTGATCATATCCGCGTTAATAAAACCGCATTTTCCCTTCCAACCGGCCGGGCATGCTTCTGCGGCATCCAGAGAAAATCCTATTTTGAGATTTTTGTGATCTCTCGCCATTTCTTCCAATTCTGTTCTGAAAACGATGTCTTCCGGAGAATGGTTACTGTAAAAAAGCGCCATATCGACCGGCAAACGACGGTCAAAAGCATCTTTTAACATACTGCGAATGGGCGTGATCCCAATTCCACCCGATAAAAAAGCGTGCTTGGTAGTCGTTCCGTCCAGAACGAATTTACCCATCGGCATTTTGACGGTTAGCGTATCGCCTGCTTTCAATCGTTTGAGGGCCTTTGAGAATTCACTTCTGGTTATCTTTTTCGTGAATTCAAAGTACCCTTTTTCCGTAGGAGAGCTGGAAAACGAGAAATACTTCGACTGCTCACACCCGTTTACCGCAAGCGTCACCTGCATAAACTGTCCGGCTTGAAAATCCGGGGCTTCCTCTGCGGCAAACCGGAAGCTTGTCACGTTGTACGTTCTCGGAATCACTTTAATCACTCGCGCATTAAACTGCTTCATAGCAACACCTCGAACATCATCGCATTCAGATCAACCAAACGACGGCTTCTTCCCTGCCCGGCCGCCACAAGCACGGGCCATCTTTAGATCTGCCGTCAATCCAACTGTTTATATCCATGCCGTTTTTGGTAGAATTTGCGGCATTCGCTCAATCCAATTTCAACTCGCGCCTACTGGATCCAAACCGCTTTTCCCTGCTTCATTTCAAACCGCCATTTCCAGATAAAATAAATGACGGGATACACCAATAATTCCAGGATAAAAGAGGTCGTAAGTCCGCCGATCATCGGCGCCGCGATGCGCTTCATGGCGTCTGAACCCGCGCCCGAAGCCCACATGATCGGCAAAAGACCCATGAACGCCGCCATGACTGTCATCATCTTGGGTCGCACACGCTTGACCGCGCCGTGGACGATGGATTCTTCGAGGTCCTTTTCCGTCCGCATCTCTCCCTTGCCGACCGCTTCGTGATAAGAAAGGTCGAGAAAGAGAAGCATGAACACTCCTGTCTCGGCGTCGAGTCCCATGAGCGCGATCATCCCGACCCAGACCGCGATCGAGATGTGATAACCGAGAACCCACAAAAGCCAGATGGCGCCCACAAGCGAAAAAGGAACGGCCAGGAGCACGATCCCGGTCTTCACCGCGGATTTCGTGTTCATGTAAAGCAAAAGGCAGATCAGGAAAAGCGTGAGCGGGAGGACCACTTTGAGCCGCTCTTTCACGCGGATCATGTTCTCGTACTGCCCGCTCCAGACAAGCGTGTATCCCTCGGGCAATGTGAGCTCGCGCGCCACGATCTTTTTCGCCTCATCGACATAACTCCCGATATCGCGACCCGCCATGTCCACATACACATATCCCGCCAAAAGACCGTTCTCGTTACGGATCATCGCGGGGCCCGAGATTTTTCGGACGTCCGAAAATTCGGCCATCGGGATTTGTTGACCCGTGGCCGTGGGAACAAGCACGCGTTTTAATTTTTCGATATCGTCGCGGAATTCTCTCGCGTAACGGACATTGACGGGATACCGTTCGCGGCCTTCGATCGTGGTCGTGATGTTCTCGCCGCCGATAGCCGAAGTAATGACCGCCTGGACATCGGCTTCGGAAAGACCGTAGCGAGCCAAGGCTTCGCGACGAATGTCAAAATCCAGGAAATACCCGCCTGCGACCCGTTCCGCATAAATGCTCCGTGTTCCTTTCACGTCCTTCAGGATCATCTCGAGATGTGTTCCGAGTTCTTCGATCTTTTTGATGTCCGCGCCCAGCACCTTGATTCCGATCGGCGTGCGAACGCCGGTAGAAAGCATGTCGATCCGGTTCTTGATGGGCATGGTCCAGGCGTTCGTCGTACCCGGGATCTTCAAGGCCTCGTCCATTTTCTGGACCAATTCTTCGCGCGAGATATGCTCGGGCCAGATCCACTGAAGCGGTCCCTTGAACCATCCCGGGACCCATTTGGAATACCACCGATCTTTCCTGGACCATTGATTCTCGGGCTTTAACTGGATCACGGTCTCCATCATGGAGAAGGGCGCCGGGTCCGTGGAGCTTTCCATGCGTCCTGATTTTCCGAACACGCGTTCAACCTCCGGAAAAGATTTCAGGATCCGGTCTTGTGTTTGCAAAAGCGATTGCGCCTCGGTCACCGAGATCCCCGGCAGTGTGGTCGGCATATAAAGGAGGTTTTGTTCCCAAAGAGGCGGCATGAATTCGGAGCCTAATTTGAAATAAACAGGGATGCTGGTCAGGACAAGGATGACAGCCGTGATGATCGTCGCCTTCCGGTGCTTCAAAACAAAGCGGCAGGCCGGTTCATAGACCTTGAAAAGCACCTTGCTGACCGGATGTTTTTCTTCCGGATAATAGGTCCCGACCGCAAGCGCTGTCGCAGCTTTGGAAACCCATCCTTCGGCTCCACTCAGGATCGGATGGCCCTGAGCCTGTCGAATGGGCCACGGCCACTTGAATTTGAAAGGCTCCATCCGTGTAAAGAGCATCCGCATCGCCGGGTCCAGCGTCACGGCCAGGATCGCGGCCATGGCCATTGCAAGAGTTTTCGCCCACGCAAGCGGCCTGAAAAGCCGGCCTTCCTGGTCCATCAGCGTGAACACCGGCAGGAACGAGACCGCGATCACAAGCAGGGAAAAGAAAACCGCGGGGCCAACTTCTTTGAGCGCCTGAAGCCGGATCGCATGGAAGTCGCCTTTTCTCCCGCCTTCAATCCATTGCTCGAGACGCTTGTAGGCATTCTCTACTTCCACGATTGCGCCATCCACCAGCACGCCGATCGAGATCGCAATACCGGAAAGCGACATGATGTTGGAAGTAAGATGCATTTGATGAAGAAAAATAAAAGAAAGCAGTACCGAGATCGGAATTGTCACGATCGGCACGATCGCGGACGGAAAATGCCAGAGGAAAAGCAGGATCACGAAGCTCACGATCAGCATTTCCTCAAAAAGCTGGTGCTTCAGGGTAGCGATCGAGTGCAGAATCAGTTCCGAACGGTCGTAGGCAACCTCAAGCTCTACGCCAGGAGGAAATGAGGGTTTGAGTTCCTCGATCCGCTCTTTCACGCGCCTGATCACGTTCAAGGCGTTCTCGCCTGAACGCATCACGACCGTTCCGGAGACCACATCCCCTTCCCCGTTCAAGTCCGAAATACCGCGGCGGATATCCGGTCCAATCGCTACGGTACCAAGATTTTTAATAAGGACGGGCGTTCCTTTGGAATCAGTACTGACAACAATATTTTCAAGGTCCTGGGCAGATTTTGCATAACCCCGGCCGCGGACCATGTATTCCGCACCGGAGAATTCCAGAAGCCGCCCTCCCGTTTCCTGGTTGCCGGTCCGAACCGCGTCCATGACTTTGGTGATCGGGATGTTGTAGGCAAGGAGCTTGTTTGGATCGATCATGATCTGGTACTGTTTGACAAAGCCGCCAAGGGAGGCGACTTCCGCGACGCCGGGAACGCTTTGCAGGTGGTAACGCAGGAACCAGTCCTGAAAACTTCTCAGTTCCTGAAGATCATGTTTGCCGGTCTTGTCCACCAGGACATATTGAAAGACCCAGCCCACGCCCGTGGCATCCGGTCCAAGTTCGGTCTGGACACCCTGCGGGAGCCGCGGAATGATCTTGCTGAGATATTCCAGCACGCGGCTGCGTGCCCAATAAAGATCGGTCCCGTCCTTGAAGATCACATAAACATAGGAATAACCAAAATCCGAGAAACCACGGACGGCCTTGACATTGGGGGCACCAAGCATGGCCGTCACAATCGGATAAGTCACCTGGTCCTCGAGTATGTCCGGGCTGCGGTCCCATTTGGAATAGATAATGACTTGCGTGTCAGAAAGATCGGGAATGGCGTCGAGGGGGATATTTTGAATGGACCAGACAGCTATAACGATCGCGACCGCGGTCAGGATGAAAATGAGGAGTTTGTTATGGGCTGAAAACTCGATGATCTTTTCGACCCACCCCCCCTGCCGCAATCTTGGCGAGGAGCCCGGCTCATCCACCATGTTTGTGTCCTTCGTTACTTCCAGAGTTTTCGAGCGCGGATTTAAGCCGGCTTTCGGAGTCGATCAGGAAATTCCCGCTGATTACGGCCTGCTCGTTTTCCTGAAGCCCGCTTTTGATCTGATAAAAATGGTCTGCCTTTGTGCCTAACACCACTTCGCGCGGTTCGAAAATATTGTTCTCTTTGGCCACAAAAACAATGTTCTTTTCTCCTGTCGTGAAGACCGCTTCTTCCGGCACCGCCAACTGTTCTCCGAGATCAGTTTTCAGCATCGCATTTACATACATTTCGGGTTTTAAAACACCGTCCGGATTGTCCAGTTGTGCGCGAACACGGATGGAACGCGTTACCGGGTCCAGCACAGAATCAAGAGAGCGCACGACACCCTGGAATTTTTTACCGGAAACAGCCGGCACATCGACTTCCACTGCGTCTCCCACGCGCACGAACGGTATTTCATATTCATAAATAGGTGCGTAGAGCCAGACTTTTCCGCCGGCGTCGGAATAAAGGAGCGAACGGTCCGGCTTGCCGGCTTTTTCGATCTCCTGAATGATTCCGTCGCTCAGACCCAGCAGCCGCAACTTGATCTTCGCGGAATCCACCAGCTTGGCGGCCTGTTCCTTGATCTCCTGATCTGCGGTCTTCGCTTTTTTCAAAGCGTGCGCGGCCTGGAGATATTCTTCCTCAGCCTGATAAAGTTCAGGATCATACGCAATGCGGCCGCTGGCGCGGATGGTTTTCATCAGCACCATTTTCCGGACCGGCGCAGTTTTGAGGCCGATCACTTGTTGTTTTGCGGCACCAAGTTGAACTTGCGCGTACCCTTGAGGAAGGGCATCCCTGATGATCACACCAAGATCTTCCCCGCACATGGGACATTTCCCGAGTTTTGCGAATTCCGGGGTCATGGCGATCATGCAAGTTCCCATTTTGCATTTATGAAGCAGACAAATCTCTCCCGGTTTCATAGCCACAAGCTGCGCGACCGTGAAAACTTTGGGTGCAGCCTTGTGGCCCGCATGTTCCGGCATTTCCATGGTCTTTGTTTTGGGCACGGAAGTCTCGCGCTTCACAAGCGTCATATTGCAAATGGGGCAATTTCCAGGCCGATCCGAAGTGTAGTCAGGATGCATGGGACAGTAATAAACCGGTTTTTCAGCATGCAGTCCTGCATGGGAAGAGGCACGGTAAAAATTAAACGCCAAAATTCCTCCGGTGACCGCAATCACTGCGATGACGATCAACAACGTGCGATTGATTTTGATCATGGTCATGACTCCGTTTTTATGTCGTTTAAATCGAGTCCGGTGGCCCACACAAGGTCCGCATAAGCCTTGAGCGCCTCCGTATAGAATCGAACTCCTGAAAGTCTGGCGTTGAGATAGACCCGTTCGCTGTCCAGAAGATCCAGAAAACTCGACTTGTTGGATTCATAACCGGCCTGGTCCGCCGAAAATGCCAGCTGCGCCTGCGGGATGACCGCAACCTCGTAGAGATCCGCGATCTTTGAAGCCGATTCGAAACGGTAATAGGCATCTTTCACCTCAAAAAAGGTCTGGTTCTTCGCCGCAAGCAATTTGGCTTTTTGGGCTTCTTCGAGCTTCCTGGCTTCCTGGATCTCGGGGATGATGCGGTTCTGCCAAATCGGGAGATTTACTTTAAACGGGATCATCCAGCTGTTTTTGCCGTCGTTGCTCTCCGTGGTCGTGCCGCTTCCGACACGCACATATTCGAATCCGACGTTCATATCCGGAAGATAAGCCAATTGCGCCAAGCGTTTGGAGTAACGCGTCTTCGAGGCCATGGCCTCCGCTTCCTTGATCTCCTGCCGGTTCTGAACGGCCAGATTGATAAGTTCAACCAACGTTTTTTTCAAAACAGGTTTCCCGGGAAGTGTCACCTTCCCGATCGCCGCCATCGGATCCCGGTCCAAAAGTGCATTCATTTGCGCGGTCACACTTTCCCGTTGCTGTTCGAGCATGTAAAGTTTTTCGAGGTTCATGGAGAATTCCGTTTCGGCTTTTGCGACGTCGCGCTGAGTTCCCGACCTGTTGGAATAACGCGCCTGGGCAACTCCTTCGATTTTCTTCAAAAGCCCTTTGACCTCCGCGAGCGTATCCAGGGAAGCATCGATATAATAAAGTTCGTAATAGAGCCGGGTGAGCTTGTCGGTGATGTCCCGTTCAAGCGCACGATAGCGGGCATAAGCAGCTTCGGATTCTGCTTTTGCGATTTTCCTTTTTTCCCAGAGCTTGGCCGGAAAAGGCACGTCCTGGGAGATCACAAAACGGTTCTTCTGAGGGCCCGTCCGGGTTTCCACCATGGATCCCATAAAATCATATTCTCCTACCGGATCGGGCAATGCCCAGGACGCCAGAATTCTCTTTTTCGAAGCAAGCCATTCGGCCTTGACCGCGAGGATCTCGGGATTTTTTTCAAGGGCTTGCTGGATCAGATCTTGTAAATGTAAGGTTTGAGGAATTTGAGGTTTTTCTTCTGCTTGAGCGGAGGAGATGATTGAAAAGAACGGGATTGTCAGGATAAGAATTGCCGTGAACATTTTCTTCATCATAATACAGGCCCTCTTTTTCGGCTTCATTCTAGTCCCAATTCCTATCAATTTCATCAAAGATGAAATTGGGGCGGTCCTGACTACCATCCAAGAAAAGTTAGAGCCGTCCTTGTCGACCGTAGAAGAAATGAAACAGAAGACAAGGATAGAACCCTCCGCCCCTCACGAGAGCCTTTATTTCTTAATTCTCTCAAGCAGTTCGTAGATCTCCTGGATCTTCCGGTGTTTTTCCGTCACAGATTTCCCGGTAAAAGCAGTTTTCACGCAAGCGTTCAAATGATCTTTGAGGATCTTTGATTCCACGTTCCGCAAAGCCCCGATCGCCGCTCCTACCGCATAGAGGATATCGACGCAGTAACGTTGACCTTCAATCATTTTTTGAATGCCGCGGATCTGCCCTTCGATCCTCCGGAGTGACACTAATTTGTCCTGATGGTTCATTCCTTTTTTCATGGCCTCTCCTTTCATCGAGCACAGCCTAACATACCCCCACAGGGTATGTCAACGGCATAGGATGACGGCGTCGGCCGGCAGATGGAGAATAACAAAAAACCAGGAGTTATTTATTATCCTCCATCCTCCATCTTTTTTCTGTATTCTTAGGCATTTCTTTTTTGTCCATTCTGAATAGAATGTTGTCTCATGAACCTGCTCGCCATTGAAACTTCCAGTCCGGTCCTGAGCGTTGCAATCAAAAAAACCGGGGGCAAATTTCGCCATGCGACCGTCAAGGGCTACATGAAGCACGCTGAGAACCTTCTCCCGGTAATCGACCGGCTCCTCAAAAAAGAAAAACTGAAAATCCGGGAAATTGACGCCTTTCTGATCAGTCGCGGACCCGGGTCTTTCACAGGACTGCGCATCGGCTTCGCCACGCTTAAGGGCTTCCTCGCGATACGTTCCAAACCTTGTTATGGTGCTTTGTCTCTCGATGTGATCGCGGCCGGAATCAAGCCCGAGGGGCACGCGAATCTTACGGTGTGTTTAGACGCAAGACGTGGTAAGTCTTATACTCGTTCGTATCGTTATCACGGAAAAAGATGGCATCCAAGCGGGCCGTCCCGTGTCATACCCGTCGACAAAATGGTCTCCGGACTTCCCCGGGGAAGTTGGATCGCCGGGGACGAAATTAGAAAATTCGAGCCCAACGGTTTTGTGATAGCACCTGAGAAGCACTGGTGCCCGCAGGCCTCTACCTTGATCACATTATTCGAAACAAAAGACCCACTTCTTAAGAAGTTGCTGCACCCTAAGGAATTTTTACCGGTTTACTTGCGAAGTTCCGAAGCAGAAGAAAGGCTGAAGGATAAAAGGCATGCCTGAACTCACTCAAAACAGATCAGGGATCCAACACAGCTCATGGATCGAACTTTGCGCAGGCCGTCTTCTGAAGAATCTCCAGACTCTTCAGAAACGATTCGGACAAACGGACGTTCTGGCGGTCGTCAAGGCGAATGCCTACGGCCACGGACTCAAAGAGATCGCGGGCATTCTTGCCGGAAAGGTCACCTATTTCGGCGTCGCCACTTTGCGGGAAGCGCTGGAACTGAAAGAGCATCATCCTCAAACCCCGGTCTTTCTTTTCGGACATTTGTTTTCGCATGAACTTCCGGCGGCACTCTTGGGCGGTATTACTTTGAGCGTTTCAAGTCTTGAAAAAGCCTGGGAGATCTCAGACCTATCGGAAGGTCTGGGTCATAAAACTTCGGTCCATGTGAAGGTTGACACGGGCATGGGACGCATGGGTATTCCGGCCCGTGAAGCTGCTGTTTCTATACGAGAAATGGCGAAGCTCAAAGGCCTTATGCTTGATGGTATTTACATGCATTTCCCGACTGCGGAAAAAGACGACGCGTTCCGGAAGACGCAAGTTTTGGAATTCAGGTCTTTGCTACAAACGCTTGAACAAAAGAACATCGCATTTCGGTTCCGTCATGCCAAAAACAGCGCCGCGACGCTGACCTTGAAGGATCCCCTTCTCAATATGATCCGGCCGGGTCTTACGCTTTATGGCATCTACCCCGACCCTGCATTGAAAGACGCCGTTCAATTCGAACCGGTACTTTCACTCAGAAGCCGCATCGTCCTCGTGAAAAAACTCCGGGCTGGAGAATCAGTCGGATACGGCCGGGAATTTATTTCCAAACAAAATACCACAATCGTGGTATTGCCTTTCGGGTACAGCCATGGTTATCCTTATGCGGCATGGAAAAATGCTTCCGTGCTTTTTCAAGGTAAGCGTTATCCCTTTGCGGGCAAGGTTTCGATGGATTATATTGCCGTGAACCTTGGAAATACCGGAGCCAAAGAAGGCGATACGGTCACACTTATGGGCGAAGATCAAGGCGAGCGCATCACGGCCGAGGATATCGCGGGATGGGCCGGAACCATCCCCTATGAGATCGTAACGCGCCTGAATGCCCATTTACCAAGAATTGTTATCCCGTAACCATTCCAACTTAGACCCTGTAATGGGAACTCAACCGTTGCTTATGCTTCAATTTACAATACGACACATCTCCGAAGTTTCGTCGACCAATACCGTTGCACTGGAGGCAGCAAAACAAGGCGTGCGTGAAGGACTTGTCATCACTGCGGATCATCAAACCGCAGGACGCGGCAAGCCGGGGCGACAGTGGCTTTCTCCTTCGGGAAAGAACCTTCTCTGCTCGATCCTTCTCAGGCCGCCACTCAGCCCGGCCCAAGCTCCCATGCTCACCCAGGTTGCTTGCCGGGCGGTTGCCAAGGTCTTAAAAGAGAAGTATGATATTGTTTCAGAGTTCAAGCGGCCCAACGACGTCATGGTAGGACCGCGAAAGATCTGTGGCATATTAGTCGAGGCTTTTTCCACTTTATCGAAGCTGGAGGCCGCAGTCATCGGAATCGGGTTGAATGTGAACACGGAAACCATGGAACTTTCCCATGAAGGAGTCTCTATGAGAGTCTTGAAAGATAAAGAGTACCCGCTTGGTGAAGTCCTTGGTCATATTCTTGAAGAATTAGACTGTAAATGTAGTGAATTGTATAAAAACAGCACAATAAAGTAGCTATAATCCCAAAATTATCTATTTTTTAGGCTTAAAGTGGTAAATCGACGTATTTGAAGTCCAAGCCGTCTATAGACGGCGCAGAAAATGGAGAAACATGGTCAAGCGAATATTAGCGATTGATATCGGGAACACGGCAGCTACGGTCGGATTTTATGAGGGTGGTCGCTTGCTGAAGTTTGGATCAATGTATTATAATAATATCCCAAAATATGCTTCTAAATTGGCTCGTAGTGGTAAAAAAAGTCGTTTGGATCTAATTATAAGCTCTGTATTCCCTAAAATTACTTCTTTTTTGAAATACAAATTAAAAAGCATTAAAGAGTTGACGTTATGGGTAGTCGATGGCAATATTCCTATTAAAATACGACATAACTATAGCATTTACAATGAGTTAGGCGTTGACCGCAAGGTGAATATTTATGGCGCTGTCCGGATGTATCGTCTTCCTATGCTCGTGATTGACTATGGAACAGCCGTTACCTTCGACTATATTGACTCCAGAGGAGTCTTCCAAGGCGGAATGATCATCCCGGGACCTGAAACAGCCTACAGAGCCCTTGGCCAAAGAGCTGCCCTGCTTCCGAAGGGACTTTCCATTCCGAAAAAAGCAAAATCCTTTCTCGGAAGGAACACTCGAGAATGCATGGAATCCGGGATTCTAGAAGGCTATGGCGCGATGACCGATGAGCTGATCCAGAGGTTCCAGAAACGGTACGGGAAGAGCTTGCGGGTCTTAGCCACGGGAGGTTTCGCTGAGGTGGTTCGTCCTTATACGAAGCATATCGACACCCTCGACCCCAGGCATTCCATAAAATCTCTCCTTGCCCTTTGGCGGAATAAGAAATAGTAGGGCGGAAGGCGTACGGCGTAACACGTTACCGCTTTTGCGCCGAACACCGCATTCTATTTATATACATGTATAAATTTTTCAAAATTCCTCTTGATTTTTTAGACCTGCTGACTACAATAACGCCTCACTTGGCACTCTGACTCGCCGAGTGCTAGTTCATATCGCATTTCATCCAACAACATCTACTAACAAGGAGAAGACAACATGGCAAAGCAACTTCTGTTCAGTGAAGAAGCACGACGAGCGATCCTGCATGGCGTGGATCAACTTGCAAACGCGGTCAAGGTCACCCTCGGCCCCAAAGGCCGCAATGTGGTCCTTGAAAAGAAATACGGCTCCCCGACGGTCACAAAAGACGGTGTTTCAGTGGCCAAAGAAATTGAGCTCGAAGATCCTTATGAAAATATGGGCGCTCAAATGGTCAAGGAAGTCGCTTCCAAAACCTCCGACGTGGCTGGCGATGGTACTACGACTGCGACCATTCTCGCTCAAGCGATCTATCGCGAAGGTCTGAAGAACGTCACCGCCGGAGCAAACCCAATGGCCCTCAAGCGCGGTATTGAAAAGGCTGTGGAAGCGATCGTGGCCGAACTCGATAAAGCCGCAAAGCCTATCGGCAAGGACAAAAAGGAAATCGCACAGATCGCCTCGATTGCCGCGAACTCCGACACCACGATCGGCGATCATATCGCCGAAGCCATGGACAAAGTCGGCAAAGACGGTGTCATCACAGTCGAAGAAGCCAAAACCACGGCCACAACGCTGGATGTGGTCGAGGGGATGCAGTTCGATCAGGGGTATCTTTCCCCGTATTTTGTCACGGATGCCGAGCGCATGGAAGTCGTGCTCGAGGAGCCGTTCATCCTCATTAATGAGAAAAAGATCTCGTCGGTCAAGGACATGCTCCCGATCCTCGAAGCCGCGTCCAAGGCCGGAAAACCCCTCATCATTATTGCCGAAGAAGTGGACGGTGAAGCGCTTGCGACGCTTGTA
>Ga0265297_10008787_pt1 | contig 13328 bp, 15 predicted proteins | sample Munlanlwell13791_FD_192502 | JGI IMG/M metagenome (GOLD analysis project Ga0265297, IMG submission 192502) | Leachate microbial communities from a municipal landfill in Southern Ontario, Canada - Leachate well 137-91 | ecosystem: Engineered > Solid waste > Landfill > Unclassified | place...
CAGGTCGTCGGCGCCGGCGGGGAAGGGGGCGGGGCCGCGCCGGGGGGGCGGGCGGCCGCTGCTGCGCGGCGAACTGCCGGCGGGGCGGCCGGCGGCAGAAGCCGGGGCGCCGTGCCGGGCGGCGGCACGATGGGGTGCGGTGTCCGCCGGGACGGCGGCGTCGCTGTGGGCGGGCGGCCGGCGGTGCCGGGGATGATCCGCGGGAGTGGCGGGATGGCCGGGCTTGGGATGGGACGCGGTGGGGGAGGAGGACGGGCCGCCGGTCAACCGGCGGATCATGTGCAGGAAACGGCGAATCATAAGGAAACCAACAATCCAATCGGGGGAGGGAGGCGTCGGGGTAGGGCGCCATCGTTATGGGAAATGCCTCGTGGCGGAATCATCCTAATTTATACTTGGTCAGGCTGAAACTTGTGGGGCTGCAGGCTGAAGGTAATTCAATCTTGCACCCTAAACCGCAGCATTAAGGCGGAATTACTATACGTGTACCGGCCGGAAAATGCCAATGCTCAGGCGCCGCCTTCGTAGATGACGGGCATCCCCTTCCACAGGGTTTCGAGGCGGTAATATTCGCGCGCCTCCGGGCTGAGGAGGTGGATGACGACGGAGCCGAAGTCGAGGATGATCCAGTGGCTTTCCGGGGTGCCGGAAGCGTTGCGCAGGCGGACGCCGGCGGTGGTCAGGCTTTTGTCCAGGTGGTTGCGCAGGGCGCGCAGATGCGGATCGGACGCGCCGGTGCAGATCAGGAAGTAGTCGGCCAGGATCGACTGCCCCTGGGCGTCGTAGACGCGGATCTCTTCCGCCTTGTCATCTTCGCAGAGGGCGGCGGCGCGCCGGGCCACCGCTTCGGTGTCGTGGGGGTCGAGCGGCGTGTCAGCGGCGGGTGCGGCGTTCGCGGGGTTTCGGATGGCCATAGAGTTCCTGTTGCTGGATATGGGCGATGACGGCTTCCGGGAGCAGGCCGGCGAGGCACTTTCCCTGGGCACAAAGGGCGCGGATTTCAGAGGCGGACACGGGTAACACCGGGGGGTCGTGCAGGATGGCGGCGCGGAGTTTGCGGCCCGCCTTGGTGCCGAAATGGCCGACCAGTTCGGCCAGGCTGGGCGGCTCATATCCGGGGCGCGGGTAGACCAGGAATTCGTGGTGCGCGGCCAGTTCGGTCGCCCGGTGCCAGGTGTGCAGTTCGCCCAGGCAGTCGGCGCCCATCAGGAAAATCAGCTGGTGCTCGGGAAAGGCCAGCCGCAGGGTCTCCAGGGTGTCGAAGGTGTAGGCCGGCTCGGGCATCTTGGCAATCTCGATGTCGGAGACGCTGAAGGCGGGGAAGGGCGCCAGGGCGGTCTTGAGCATGGCCAGCCGCTGTTGGGCGGGCACTTGCGCGCCGTCCGGCTTGTGCGGCTGCTGGCCCGAGGGGATGAACAGCACCTCGTCGGCCAGGTTTTGGCGCAACAGGTGGCCGGCGAGGAGCAGGTGGCCGTTGTGAACGGGATCAAAGGAACCGCCAAACACCGCCAGCCGCAGGCCTTGCGGCTTGGGCGGCAAACGGTCGGGCTCCGGCAGGCGGGACGGCGGCGGTGGCAGCGGGCTCAAATGTTCCATGGGGAGTGGGGCGCGGCTTTCCCGGGTTGGCGGGGAGGGCGCGGCAGACGTCCGGACAAGTGCGGGCAGACGGCCGGCCGAAGCGTTTGGGTTGGGCAAGAGCGTATGCCCCCAATATACTACGCCAATCGCGGAGGACGAAGAGGACCATGACGGATCGTGCGCCACATTCATTTTTCCGGCCGGCCCCCGCCAAGGTCAACCTTTATTTGGAGGTGACCGGGCGCCGCCCGGACGGTTACCATGACCTGGTGACGCTGTTTTGGCCGCTGCCCGGCCTGGCCGACGGGCTGTGCCTGGAGCTGGCGGCCCAGCCCGGGTGCGAACTCCGCACGGGGGGCGCGGCCGGAGTGCCCGAGTCGGCGGACAACCTGGTCTGCCGCGCCGCGGCGGCCTATGCCGCGGCGGCCGGGGTGGCGCCGTGCTGGCGGTTCACCCTGACCAAGCGGATTCCGGTGGCCGCGGGGTTGGGCGGCGGCAGTTCGGACGCGGCGGCGGCGCTGCGGCTGCTCAACGCGGCGCATGACGGGGCGCTCGCCCCGGACGCGTTGGCGCGCCTGGCGGCGGGGCTGGGCGCCGACGTCCCCTTTTTCCTGCAAGACCGGCCCTGCCTGGCGGCCGGGATTGGCGAGCGGCTGTCGCCCGTGCCCGCCGCCGGGGAGCTGCCGCTGCTGTTGCTGAATCCCGGCTTCCCGCTGCCCACCGCTTGGGCCTATGGCGCCCTGGCCCGCACGCCGCGGCCGCCGGCCCCGCCGGTGGAACCGCTGCTGGAGGCCCTGGCGCGCGGCGATGCCGCCGGGGTGGCGGCGGCCGGCTACAATGCCTTCGAACACCCGGCCACCCGCAAGTTTCCGCTGCTGGCCTTGCTGCTCGGCTTTCTGCGCGCCCGGCCGGAGGTGCTGGGCGCCCAGGTCAGCGGCAGCGGCCCCACCCTGTTCGCCATCTGCCGGCCCGGCACCCCCGCCGCCGTGGCCGCCGCCGCCCGCGCCGTTTTTGGCGCCGGGATTTGGTCGTGGTGTTGAGCTTCGCGTCCGGCGGGGTAAATTGAGCCGGACATGCAATCCCCCAAGACCGGCATGATGCATTTGAGCCCATTGCGTCGGGGCGACCCCGCCCGGCGCAACCCGTGGCCGCGCCTGCTGATCGGCCTGCCGGCGGCGCTGCTGCTGCTGGGCGCCCTGCTGTATGGCGGCTGGCTGTGGCGGGAGGAATATCGCCGCTCCCATGCCTATGACACCCTGATCCGCGAGGCGGCCCGGCGGTACGGGCTGCCGCCCTGCCTGGTCAAGGGGCTGATCCGCCAGGAAAGCCGGTTCCGGGCCGACACCACCGGGCATTCCGGCGAAATCGGCCTGATGCAGATCATGCCGGGGGCGATCCAGGACTGGGAGCGAACCACCGGCCGCCGCTGCCAAAGCCGGGGGGCGGCCTATGACCCCCGGCTCAACTTGGAGATTGGCTGCTGGTACCTGGCGCTCGCCATGCGCCGCTGGGACGGCCGGGCCGACCGCTGGGAGATGGCCCTCGCCCAGTACAATGCCGGCCCCGCCAACGCCGCCCGCTGGGGGCGCGATGACGCCGCCCGCTCGCTCTATGAGCGCGTTCGTTTTCCGTCAACCCGCCGGTATATTAAGAACGTACTGGAGTACGCACGGAATTATGAGCGGCAACACGCCTTTGATCAATGAGGCCGGCAAGGGGCCGGTGGCCGCCTTGCTGACGCTTCTGCAGGATGACGACGACAAGGTGGCCTCGCTGGCCATGGAGCAGTTTTTGGAACGCGGCTGGGCGGAATCCGCCATCGTCGAGTTCCAGGAGGCACACGACCCCAAGCTCCGCCAGCGCATCCACCAGCTCGGCACCATCCTGTCGCGCCGGCGGGCCCGCCAGGAGTTCCTGGACGCGGTGTCCCAGGAGCGCATCAGCCTGTGGGAAGGCGTGCTGGCCATCAACAGCCTCTACGACCCGCAGTGCAACCGGCAGAAGGTCGACGACGAGCTGCATGTGATGGTGTCGCGCCTCGGCCTGCGCCGGGCCACGGCGACCGCCGCCAAGACCGCCGCCCTGATGCGGGAGCAGGAGTTCTGCGTGCCCGAAGAGGACACCCTGGACGTCGACCTGTACCTGATCGAGCGGGTGTTTGAGACCCGCTACGGCAGCCCGGCCATGCTCTGCGCCCTGGCCCACCAGACCGGCATCGAGGCCGGCTGGGAGTCCTCCATCGTCCTCCACGAAGGCCGTTTCTGCCTCCTTGACCGCCATCATCTGCTGGTGGACCCCGCCGCCGGCTGGCATGTGACCCATCTCGGCGAGAACGGCAAGTTCCACCCCTGCTCGTCCAAGGACGTCTGGCTGGGCATTCTCTCGCAACTGTTCCTGGTGGCCCTGGTTGACGGGCACCTGCGCGACCTCTACCACTTCGGCGACCTGCTGTCCGCCCTCAACCAGGGCACTCCCGAAGAAGCGCTGCCCTATCCCATGGGGAGGCAGAAGGAATGACGGCCGGCGGCGGACTTGTGCTCGATAGTTTTGACCAGGCGGTGACCGCGCTTGACCGGCTTTTGGCGCAAACGGAAGATCCCGGTGTCTTGGCGTCACTGGACGAGGTGACCCGGCGGGGCTTGAAGGCCGGTTGCATTCAATATTTCGAGTTCACCTATGAGCTGGCCTGGAAGTTCATTAAACGCTGGCTGGAACGGCAGGTGGGTGGCACGTATGTGGACGGCGTGTCCCGGCGTGAACTCTTCCGGTTGGCCGCTGAGCACCTCTTGATCGAGGATGTGGATTTGTGGATGGATTTCCACAAGGCGCGCAACTTGACCTCCCATACCTATAGTGACGCGGCGGCCGAGGATGCCTACCAGGCCGCCCGGCGTTTTTGTCACGAAGCGAAGCGGTTGTTGGCGGTGTTGGAGAGCCGTAATGATTGACCTCCGCCCGGAGCAACTGGCGCTGGTCAGGCGTCTGTTGGCGGAACATGTTCCGGAATGCGAAGTCCGGGCGTTTGGCTCCCGGGTCAAGGGGACGGCCAAGCCCTATTCAGACTTGGATTTGGTGGTGACGGGGACGGTCAAGCTGGAGCGCCGCCGCCTCAACCGTCTGGAAGAGGCCTTTGAAGAGTCTATCCTGCCGTTCCGGGTTGAGGTGATGGACGGGGGGACGCTGTCGGTCGCGTTCCGGGAGGCCATTGCCGGGGAGGCCGTCCAAGTGTGGCCCCACGTCGAACCGAAGCCGTGCGCCAGTGGCGCGGCGATTTCCGAGGTGTGCGGGGATTCGTCGTCACCTACCAGAGCGCGGTAACATGCGAATAGCCCTGGATCTTGGCGTCTTTGGTGGCCAGCGGCGCGCCAAGGTAGCGGGCCGTGGCGACAATGAAGCGGTCCGCCGGGTCGGCATGAAACTCGCCGGGCAAGTTGACTGCCAATCGCGAGATCTCGTTGTCGACGGGCAGAAACCGGAAAAAGGAAAGACGCTCGCAGCGGGACACCCACACTTGCGGCTCCACCGACAGGCGCAACCGTCCGCGTTGCGCCAGCATGTGGATTTCCCAGGTGCTGATGCAAGAGACAAACACGCTCTTGTCACGCCGTGCCTGTTCAATCGCGGACAACGCCCGCGACGACAGCGTCTCAGGCGCGTCGATGTACCAAATCCACGCATGGGTGTCAAGCACGATCATGAAAGCGCCTCCCACGCCGCCTCAACCGGTTCGCACGGATCGGCGTAATGAAGAACCAGGCCGCGCAGCAGGGCCAGTTCCCGGTCTTCATCGGCCCGCATGGACACGATCTTGGCCACCGGCTCGCCATGGTCGGTGATGCAAACCTCGGTGGTGCCGGATTCGACACGGCGCAAGTACTCGAACACCTTTGGTTTAAGCTTGGCCTTGGCGACTAAAACGGTTTGCACGGGCATCTCCTTGGTAGCTACTATGGTACATTACCATGGTCTATATGAAAATGCCAATAGTGACAATGCCTTAGCCACGCCACCCTATGACGTGCTTGGCGGTTCCGCTACGAAAGGCGTTCGGGCTCACCACAGCTTGGCGAGCACCGGCAGGAGCCCGGCTTCGCGCAACCCTTCGGCAAGCTCGGCCAGGCCGACCAGCCAGATGAACCACAGCGCGTCGAAGGCGCAGCGGCGGAAAACGCGCGGATGCACCGTCCATTCCTCCGGCTCATGCAGGAGGGACCAGCGCGGGAAGAAGGCCGGGGTGGTTTGGCAATAGGCGTCAAACTCGGCACCGTGCCGGTCGCGCAGCACGTTCTGCTCATTGCGGACGACCGCCGGATAATAGGCGGCGAACATCACCAGGATGATGGCGGGCATCGTCAAGGTTTCCGTGCTCAGGCCGACGCCGACGGCGCCGAGCAGGCTGAAAAAGTACAACGGGTTGCGGCAGACGGAATAGGGTCCCGCGGTGATCAGGGAGCGGGACTTGTAACCGCCGATGTAAAGGATGCACCACAGCCGGCCCAGGGTGCCGATGCCCACCAGCACATAGCCCAGCAGGCAGAACAGCAGGCAGAACACGTTGTTGTCCGGCCATTGGCTGTCCGTGACCAGGAGGCTGGCGCCGATGACGAGGCCGAACAGGACGGTGAAGGCGATGCGCAGCTTGGCAATGCTGTTTTTTCCGGTCATGGCGTCCTCGGGTTGGTGATATTATCCTGCTTATGACAGGGAAATCCGGTTGGGGTTCCCAAGGAAGCGGCTGGATTCGCGGGAGGCCGGCTTATGGCGGGGCCATGACGGCCCGGCGGGGGTGGGCGGCGGCCCAGGCGGCGAGGGTTTCGCGGCCGATTTTGACGTTGTGGCGCACGTCCACGGGAAAGGCGCGCACGAAGAAGAAGGCGGTGATGTCGCCGGTCAGGGGCGACGATCGGCCCCGTTCCCGCAGTTCCGCCGCGAAGCGCCGCCGCGCCGCCGCGGTGCGCGGCCAGCGGCCGGCCAGCGGTTCGACCGCCAGGGCGGGACGGGACAGCCCGTCCGCGCCGGGCAGGCCGATGAGCGCCGTCCGGGCCACGTCCGGGTGCTGGTTGAAGATGGCCTCGCAGGGAATAGAGAACAGCGTCCCCTGCGGGGTCCGCACCCGGTGGCTTTTGCGGCCGCAGAACCACAGGCGGCCGGCGGCGTCCAGGTAGCCGGTGTCGCCGATGCGGTGCCACAGGGTGCCGTCGGGGGCGGGGATCTTGGCGGCCCGGGTCGGTTCCGGCTGGTTGAAGTAGGCGGGGGTGACCATGGGGCCGCGGACGACGATCTCGCCGATCTCGCCCTGGGGCAGGCAGAGGGCGTCATCCCAGGCGGGGATCGGCGCGTCGCTGAGACGGATGATGCGCACGGTGGCTTCCGGCACCGGCGGACCGACGCACATCCCGGCGCCCTCGCGGGTGCGGGCGGCGGTTTCCCGCAGCACTTCGGCGCCGGTGAAGGTGGCCACCGGCAACGACTCGGTGGCGCCGTAGGGGGCGTGGGTGACGGTGCCGGGGGCGAGGGCGTGTTCCAGCAGCAGGCGGTGCAGGGCGGGGGCGATCGGAGCGCCGGCCATGAACAGCTGGCGCAGGGTCGGCGGCAGCCGTGTGCCGTGGTCGCGGCAGGCTTCGCCGACGTGCCGCCACAGGGCGGGCGAGCCGAAGGAAAAGGTGACGCCATGGCGCTTGACGGCGTTGATGATGCGCCAGGGATCCACCTTGGCCGGGTGCGAGAAGGCGATGTCCGGCACCACCACGGTGGCGCCCATGGCGGTGGAGAACAGGCCGAACAGCGGGAAACAGGGCAGGTCGGTGTCGCCGGCCCCGATGCCGTAGACCTGGCGCAGCAGCCGCACCTGGGTGGTGAAGATGCCGTGGGTGTACACCACGCCCTTGGCCGGTCCGGTACTGCCGGAGGTGAACAGGATGGCGGCGATGTCGTCCGGGGCGGCGGCCGCCACCGGCACCGCGGGCTCCCCCTGGAACGCCCCGGCCTGCGGACTCCGCAGCAGGGGGGGAATGGCCAGGCCGCCCCAGCCCCAGCGCCGGCCCAGGGTGACGGCGATGCGGACGCCGCGGAAGGCGCCGGGCCGCAGGCGGCGGAAGAGGTGGGCGGCGGGTTCGCCGACCAGGGCTTCGGGGGCGGCCTGGGCGGCGGCGGCGGCGAGCCGGCGCAGCCCCATGCCCGGGTCGAGGAACACGGCCACGGCGCCCAGGCGGAAGAGGGCAAAGGTCAAGGGCACGAAATCCAGGCCGGGCCGGACCAGGGTCAGCACGCGCATGCCGCGGGTGACGCCGGCGGCGGCCAGGCGGGCGGCCAGCTGGTTGCAGCGCCCTTCCAGGCCGGCAAAGGTCAGCTCCCCGGCCAAGTCGCCGGCCCGGCCGTGCAACCGTTTGACCGCCGGCTTGTCCGGCTGGCGGACGGCCCACTCCGGCAGCAGCTCCGCAATATTGAGGGAGGCGGGCACGGCGACTCCTGGGCGACGGCTTGACGGGCGGGAAGCAGGCAGCGCGCACGGAACAACGGAAGAACGTTGGGACCAGTCCGTGCTGGTCCGTGTTAGTCTGTGTCAGTCCGTGCCGGCTTCATCCGTCACTTGGGGGCGGTGGGGGGCAGGGCGGCGAGGGCGGTCAGCACGCGGGCCTTGACGGCTTCCGTGCCGCCGCAGCTCAGGGCGCGCTTGAGCCATTTCTCGCTTTCGGCCGGTTTCTTCTGGGCCAGGGCGCAGCGGGCGGCGCCGAGGAAGGCGTCGGCGGCGGCAGTGGCGTTGCTGGTGGCCGTGGCGTCGCCGAGGGCGGCGAACAGCTTTTCCGCTTCGGCGGTTTTGCCGGCGCTTTCCGTGGCATAGGCCTGGCCGAGCTGGGCCTCGCTCAAGCGCGGGCTGGCCGGGTGCTGCCGGATGAAGTCGGCGAAACCGCTGGCGGCGTCGGCGTACTTGCCGGTTTCGATCAAACTCCGTCCCTTGGCCAGCAGCGCTTCGGCACCGGCGGCGGTGTCGGCATAATCGGCGGCCACCTTGGCATACTGCTCGGGGGTGCTGGCGGCGTCAAGGGCGCCATAGGCGGCAATGTTGCGGGCCTGGCGGCGGCTGTGGAGGGTGGCCAGCACGGCCAGGATCACCAGCACGGCGGCCAGCAGGTAGGCGGCATTCCGGACATGCGGGCGGATCCGGTGCGTCCAGAAATTGAGCGAGTCTTCGGCGGCGAGGTCAACCTGCTCGGGGTGGTGGTGGATCGGACCGGCTTGCTTTTCACCATGGGCCATGGGGCTTGCTCCTTAAGCGTTTGATCGGGGACGATGGTTATTCCAACAACGACTTCAACCGGTCGTTGGCAGCCTGCTGGGCCGCGGCGGCCTGCGGGGTGGTGGTGGCGCCGGCTTCCGGCTTGGAGGGCGCCGGCGTGTCGGCAATGCTGGCCAGCGCCTCCGGATGCGCCGGCGCGGCGGGGGGCGGTTCCGGCGCGGCCGCGGCGGCCGCCGGTTCCGGCGCCGCCAGCAGGTCGAGGACGGTGGCGCCGGCGGCCGGCGTGCCGGTGCGCAGGTAGTCGGCCACCGGACCGCCGGCGCGGGCGCCAGCAGTGTCGACACTGGCTTCCCGTGCCTGGCGGACCACGTCCAGGAAGAAATCTTCCAGATCCATGGACGGCTGGGCCACTGACACCTGGTCGGCGCCGACGGTCTGGTTGAGCAGGTCGAGGACCCGGGCCAGGACGGCCGGATCCAGGCGCGGGGTTTCGATGCGGGTGCGGTCCTGGATGGCCAGCAGGTCGCCGAGCCGGCCCTGGGCGCGGACCCGGCCGCCGTAGAACACCACCACCTCGTCGCAGACGTCCTCGACATCGGCGAGCAGGTGGCTGCACAGGATGATGGTCTTGCCGCGGCTGGCCAGCAGCTGGATCAGGTCCTTGACTTCGCGGCAGCCGATCGGGTCGAGGCCGGAGGTGGGCTCGTCGAGAATGACCAGGTCGGGGTCGTTGATCAGGGCCTGGGCCAGGCCGATGCGGCGGGCCATGCCCTTGGAAAATTCGCCGACCGGCCGGTTGCGGGCGGTTTCCAGCCCGACCATGGTCAGCAGCTGCCGGGTGCGGCGCTGGCGTTCCTCGGCGGTGAGGCCGAACAGGGCGCCGAAGAAATCCAGGGTCTCGGCGGCGGTAAGATAGCGGTAGAGATAGGTTTCTTCCGGCAGGTAGCCGATGCGCCGCTTGGCTTCCACATTGCGCGGGCTTTGTCCGAGCACGGTCAGGCTGCCGCGGGTCGGATAGAGCAGGCCGAGCAGCATCTTGACGGTGGTGGACTTGCCGGAACCGTTGGGGCCCAGCAGGCCGAACACCTGGCCACGGCGGATGCGCAGGTCGACGCCGTTCACCGCCTTGGCCTTGGGGCGACCCCAAAAGTCGCGGAAGACCTTGGTCAAGCCGGTGGCTTCGACTGCCCAGTCAGACGCTTGTGCTGATCCCGTTTGGACCATGGTGGTGGCTTATTCCTGCGTTACAGCTGAAACCGGCCCATAGGATAATGGAAAGCCCGATGAATGCAACCGCATGGGATTTTTAAGTGCCTGCCTGTTTTTGGGGGAACAATGTTGGGAACCCCCTTTTGAGGAAAGGCGGTTCCCAAACCCTCCGTCAAACCTTTTTGTTTCGTTGCGAAGTCCGCAGGCCGGTCTCTTGCAGGCGGAGCACCGGAGCGATCCGAGCCGGCCTGCGGACTCCGCAACAAGCAACAAAAGTTTTGGGAAGGGGGATCCAGAGCGAACATGTGAGCGACCCGGCAGAGCCGGGGCTGCACAGCGCGAAGCGCGGGGGGAGCACCCTTTTCCCAAAAGGGTGGCCCCAACATTGTCCAGCAAAAAACATCATGCACGCAAAAAATGGTCGATCAGAGCGCGGGCGATGCTGAGGCGGCCGGGCAGGGCCGGCAGGCGGTCCGCGCGGTACCAGCCGGCCTCGGTCAGTTCGACACCGTCGACCCGGAGCTCGCCGCCGGCGTACTCCGCCGTGAAGCCGATCATCAGCGAGTTGGGGTAGGGCCAGGGCTGGCTGCCGAAATAGCGGGGATTGGCGATGGCGATGCCGGCCTCCTCGCGGACTTCGCGGTGGAGGCACTGCTCCAGGGTTTCGCCGGCCTCCACGAACCCTGCCAGCACGCTGAACATGCCGGCCGGGAAGCGCGGCCCGCGGGCCAGCAGTAGCTCATTGCCGCGCCTGACCGCCACAATAACGGCCGGGGCGATCTGCGGGAACTGGAGTTGGCCGCAGGCCGCGCAGAGCTTGGCCCGCTCGTCCGTCTTCCACTGCAGGCGCTGCCCGCAGCGTCCGCAGTGGCGGTGGTCCAGATCCCACAGCACCAGATGCCGGGCGCGCACCGCCACGCTGTAAAGGGCGTCGTCCAGCACGCTGTGCAACTCGCGCAGGTTGGCCAGGCGGCAGCCCGGCGGGAGCGTGGCGGCGGGGTCGGGGCTGCCGCCGGCAAAACAGGGGACACCGTCCAGCGTGCCCAGGCATTGGACCGTGTCCGGGGCAAGTCCAAAATCTGCCGCCGTCCCGCACCGGGGCACCGTGACGGTTCCGGCGGCCGCGTCCCGGATCAGGAGCTGCCCGTCATGAAACACAAACCACCAGCCCCTGGCCCCGGCTGTTGCCGGCGGGAGCAGGCCCGGAACAAACATCCTGGCGGGTGGTGAATTCCCGGTGGTCACGTCATCGTCCCCAAGGTTTTTTCCGGCCGCTCGCGTTGGTCTGGCCTGTTCAAAAGTCCCGGCACGGGGTTTCGGTTGCCGTTTATGGAACGCCACGCGCGGTGCGCCATGGAGTGCGGCATGGAATGCCGCCTTGGTTGGCGGCGGAGCCGCCTTCTGTTGTTCTCCACCGGGGGGCGCTTCCAGCGCCCCACTGGCGTTTGGCATAACTCAACGGGTACGGTTTTCCCGTCCCAGCGGGACGGGGCGGGAATAGGCAGGGGCTTCAGCCCCTGTTTTGCCCGCCCCCCCCATGTCGCGTGCCGTCAGGTACGCGGCGAATCGCGGCGTACCTACGGCACGCCATCATTTCATTTTCTCGGAACAGGGGCTGAAGCCCCTGCCTATTGTCATTCAGTCCCTCCGGGACGAAGCAACCCCTAACCAGCTTTATTCATGAATTTCGAATGTTCACTTTTGAATGTCGAAGTGAAATCCACGGCGTGGCTGGTGCGTCGCGCGGGGCATTTTACTTCAATATTCAGCCTTCGGCATTCAACATTCGACATTTGGCGTGAGGGTTCCCTTACGCCAGGTCCAACGCCGCGCGTTCCGGGGCGCGGTTGTCGATCTTGCGGCCGATCCGGGCGTAGAGCCGCAGCCGTTCCGCAAGCGGCTGGCCGGCCAGCGGATTCCGCGGATGGAAGAGGCCGTGTTCCGGGTTGAGCGTGGCCAGCTTTTCGTGGGCGATCAGAGCCCAGGTCGCCTCCACCAGGTGCGCGAACTCGGGCTTGAGGATGATCGGGCAGGAGAAGGTCTGGCGGGAGCTGTTGATGTCCACCCCGCTGATTTCCATGAGGTTGTACTGCTGGCAGAGGCGCTGGACGCGGGCCAGTTGCGCCAGGGTGTTGCGCGGCGGCATGTAGGTGATGGCCCGGAAGCCGATCCGGCCGAGCTCGCCGACCAGCAGGTCCAGGTAGTCATCCTCAAACTTCTCGGCCTTCTTGTCGCCGGTGGGCGACTCGGTGACGTCGCCGAGATAGGCATAGGCGGGAATCGCCTGCATCTCCAGGGCCAGCCTGACCACCTCGCCGACCGGCGGGCATTCCTGCTCGTTGGGCTGGATGAAGAAGGCCGGCAGGAAGGAGCTTTTCAGGACGCCGAGCAGGTCGTAGAGGAAATGCGGGTTGGCCGCGTCGGTCATGTACTCTTGCAGCTTGGCCGGCAGTTCCATGCCCAGCTGGTCGCGCAGGAAGGCGATGAGCGGTTGGCCGCGGCCCTTGCTCTCGGCGATGCGTTTGGCCAGGGCGCAGAGAATGTGGCGTTCGGTGATGGAACCGCCCTCGGCGGCGCAAGAAATGGCGGCGACGTCGCGGTCGAAGTCGAGCGGCCGCAGTCCCAGCGCCGTCAGGCGCGCGTTCAGCCGTTCGACCTGGGCGCGGTTGCGCAGGTTGCGTTCCCGGGAGATGCCCGCCAAAAACGTCCTGGCCCGCTCGAACTGGGTGGCGGGCAGTCCGTGCACGGCCATGTACAGGATGTTCACCGAGTCCGGATTGTTGATCTTCCGGCCTTCCAGCGCGGTGCCGGTGGCGTTGACCCGCACCTCGAAACCGCAGGTGGTGGCGATCTCCAGGCTCTTGCCGGCCTGCAGCATTTCGGCGCAGCCGGAGACCGAATCATGGTCCATGATGCCGACCGCCTGCAACCCCGCCTTGGCCGCCTGCAGCGCCGCCATTGCCGGCGCGTAGGGGCTGAAGGAATAGATGGTGTGGACGTGGTTGTTGACCTCGACGGTGGCCGGGCCGTGCAGCGTTTTGGCCTGGCCGCCGTCGGCGATTTGGTGCAGGGCCGCCAGGCGGTTGGCGCGCAGGGGGTCGTTGAGGCGGGCGATCAGGGAGGTGTCCATGGGCGATGTGGCGGTCTTTGGTTCTGCTGTGTTAGATTGAAATCGTGGTCGTGGTCGTCATTGGAATGGTTCCAGCGGCCTCATTGCCGGCAAAGCGGCGGCGGAGCCGGAAAGCCTGTCAATTTACACGGCCAACCCGCCGCTGTCATCACGGCAGCTCACCTCCACGGGCGG
>Ga0265297_10008788_pt1 | contig 13328 bp, 12 predicted proteins | sample Munlanlwell13791_FD_192502 | JGI IMG/M metagenome (GOLD analysis project Ga0265297, IMG submission 192502) | Leachate microbial communities from a municipal landfill in Southern Ontario, Canada - Leachate well 137-91 | ecosystem: Engineered > Solid waste > Landfill > Unclassified | place...
CATCAATCATATCATCAAAAAGGGGTTGATGAAGTTTATCATGGTTTGAAGGATCATCTAGGAGATTGGCTGACTGAGGACAAATTTGATAGTTGGATTGCCAATACTCATGAGGTTATGAATGAGGCTAAGACGATTGATGTCAAGTTTGACTACCATCTTCCGGCCATCACAATCCCCGATCACATTGCTAAGAGCGTACCTGACTACAATAAGCAGACTCTCTATCTGCTAATGGAAAAGATCAGAGATCATGGCCGCTGGCGTGACGATCCTGTGTATGTTGAGCGGTTCAAGAAAGAATTAGCTGTAATTTTCAAGAACGACAAGCTCAATTTCCTGCCGTATTTTTTGATGTACGAGGATATCTGCACATACGCTAGATCACAGGGCATCTTTCAAAACATCGCGCGTGGTTCGGCGGGCGGTGCGTTAATCTCGTATTATCTAAAAATCATACATATCGACCCAATTGCTAATCACCTACCGTTTGAACGTTTCTTGTCGCACGCGCGCATTCGTGCAGGTTCGTTCCCAGATATTGACTTAGATCTATCAGTGCGTGGACCAGTTCTTGAATATTTGAAGTCGAAGTATGGTTTAGGATTTGCACAGGTCGCTGTCTTCCAGAAGATGAAGACGAAGAACGCTATTAAGGATGCGATGTGGTCTTTATATGGGAAGAATCGTAACGATCCCGAAGTGAAGGCTATATGTGATCAGATCCCAGATTCGCCGCAAGGTGTTGATGAGCATGATTTCTTATATGGATACTCAGATCAAGAAGAAACGTATCATCCGGGCGTAATAGAGACCAACAGGACGGTAGCCAACTTCTTTAAGTCTCACCCTGATATTGAGCAAATGGTTAAGAAACTGATCGGTGTGGTTCGTGGTTTTGGTAGGCACGCATCGGCGTTTGTGATATCGACGACTGATCTGTCGGGTGAACGTGTGCCTACGATGCTGATGGACGACAAGAAGTTAGGTCAAAAGATACTGGTTACACAATACGAAGCGCCAATGGTTGAAAAAACTGGTTTAGTGAAAGCCGATATATTGTCAGTGACTACGCTTGAGACTGTACAACAGTGTCTTGATTTGATCAAGGAAAGGGGTGGTAGAGATTACCACACTGAAGATGAATTTGGTGTTCAAGAAGTCTATCGGTTTCCTGAAGATGCAGAGATTTACACAGATTTTTACAATAAAAAGACTGACTCTAGTTTTCAGTTTAATACACCCCTTATCAAGGGTTTGGTGCAGGATTTCTTACCACTGTCTCGTGAAGATCTTAGTGACTTCACCGCTCTTGCTCGTCCAGGAACTTTGGATGCCCCACTCTATGATTCGACGGCAGCACAGTTTTACATAGATGTAAAGCAAGGTCGACGTGAGTTGCGGTTACTGCATGAGGATATGCGCAATTTCACTACAAACGGGGCTTTAGTATACCAAGAACAGGTTATGGCTTTTCTAGTAGAAATTGCCGGTTACTCGTGGGAAGAAGCAGACCAGATTCGTGGAGCTATTGCTAAGAAAAAACATGAAGTGATCATGGCGACATTTGAACGTATCCGTGTAGCGTGCCGCATTAGAGGCTGGGATGATGAGGCGATAGAGACAGTATGCCAGCAAATCCAAGCTTTCTCACGGTACTCGTTTAATCGTAGCCACAGTCGTGCGTATTCTGAACTTGGGTACATAACGATGTACCTCAAGCACTATCATCCTTTGGAGTGGTGGACGGCCATTTTAAATACAACAGATAACGAAGATAAGTTGCGTCACTTTGTTACAGTGGTAGGTGAAACGCTGCTACCACCATCCTTAATGAACACTACGAGGAGTTTTCGGATAGTAGAGGATAAGATCGTTGCGCCGCTGTCAGCGATAAAGGGTATTGGACCTAATTCAGTCGTGGAACTGGTCAACAAGGGACCATTTATATCCCTTGATGATTACACTACAAGAGTTACGCATTCGAAGGTAAATGCTGGACATTTTGCTTCTTTGGTCAAAGCTCGCGCAGCAGATTGTTTCATGGATATGACAAAACCATACAACGAAGCTAGAAAAGAATTGCTTGATAAATACGTGGCTGTTCGTAAGTGCAATAATTTTGCCGAGGAGTTGTTTGATACGACACCATTAAAACTTTTCTTGGAAGAAAGAACTGCTAATCAAGTTTTCAACCGTTCTATCCTTGAATCAAGTAGTTTGATAGCGGAGATTACCGCGATATGGCCCGGTTTAACGTTAACGGGTAATAAAGGCATTCCTCTTCGTATGGGAGATACTCCTGTTTTGCGTGGTCTAGATATTGCTACAGGTATGGTTCAGAAAGAATTTGGTTTAGTTCTTTTGTATGGTGGTTCGGAATATAAAAGTGGAACATCTAAGAAAACTGGTCGTAGGTGGGAGATGTTGAAGATTACCTTATCTGATGGTGTCCAAGAAGTAGAGGGTGCTATGTGGGATAGCGTGACACCGCTTCGCTTTCCAAAAGACTGCTTAGTTTACGTACAAGGTACTTTGAGGACCGGGTATAAGGCCCCTGTTAGTATAACGATATCTGAAATCCGTCGGATTATCAAGGAGTAAGTATGACTAAATATGTTTGTGTAAAGTTAGTGCCTGATCGCCCTCTCGATAAAGATGAATGCGTGATTGGACTTCCGGATTTTGTGCAGGATGTGCAAGATTGTCGTTGTCGCAGACCAAATACCGGGTTACTTTCTGCGTTCTACATGCGGTCGTTGGCCGATCATATCGGGCATAAGTATGATCCGCAGTTCCCAGGTTCCGGTCATATCGTAGTTAACGATTATAACGGCGTGCCATTTAAAACGATTGAAGATGTGGCAAAAACAGTCACCAAGATGTTTCGCCGCTATTATCCTCAAATTTTTGATGCGTACGTGGAGCATCAAATCAAGAACAAACCTTTTGGTGTGAAGTTGGTGTATTTTGTAGGCGATCATGCAGATTCGGGATCTTTCTCGCGCAACGGTATCGATGCTATCGATGAGAAGGATGTTGATGTTTATATGGGACGTAAAGAGAAGAAGCCCAATAAGGGAAGTTTTAAGAAGATCGAAGATAAGGTCGAAGAAGTGGTAGAGGATGTTGGTGATGTTGCCGAACGTTGAACATTTTCGCCTTAATTGCAACAAGATGTTGCTGTATCTTTTGCAGCAAGCCTCTCATCAATCCGCATCGGAAGTACTGGGTAACTTACGAGATCTTGGGATGCCTTTGTTAAAGCGTATTCGGGAACGAACCCTTAAACACGGTGGTCATGGTACTAACAGTAGTTACGAAGTGCCCTTTCCTGGTACGCAGATTCAGTTGAAGTTCAAGATGAGAGCAGATTGCTATCGAACGAACGATTTATGGAGTGTCTATCTCGAAGTTGTTTTGCCGACTAGGACAGTTTCTTTTGATGGTAAACAACTAGATGAAATCATTATGGAATCTGTTGTTTTGGGTCATGATTTTGAGATTAAGCAGAAGATTGGAAAGAGTAAGTTAGCACAGCAGCTCATGGATCAATAAACGTGGTATAATATCTTTGCCCGATGGGTAGTTTCATTAACGCGATGCCTAAATAGGCAGTAAAGGAGAAGCCAGTTATGGCGAACATTACTATCAATCAAGACTCTCTTAAGCCTCGCCGCGAATTCAAACGTCACCAAATTCAACCTGGTCACAACATCTATCGCATCCTTCCGCCGTTTGGTGAAGAATCACTCCACAATAACTACCCGTACAAGCGCTGGTCATTGGCATGGCTAGTTGATCCCAAATCGGGTCGTCGCAAGCCGTTTGCTCTTCCTCCGTTCGAAAAAGACAATCCGGATCCGGTCAGCAAGTATGTAAAGTTGTTGGCTGATAAGCTGGATAAGACCAAAAAGGCTGCGATCGAAAATCTTGTTAGTAAGGGTGTACCGCAAGAAAAGGCAGAAGAAAAGGTTCGTGAGAAGCTTGCTGATGCTAATAAGCTAGTGTGGGAACTACGCCCGAAAAACGGTTACTTTTACAATGCCTGTAATAAGGCGGGTGAAGTTGGTATCCTTGAGCTCAAGAAGACTGCTCATGATGGTTTAAAAGCGGCCATGTATGAGTACATCAAGGATTATTCTCAAGATCCGACGTCTCTTTCGGGTGAACTTGATGATTCTGGCGTGTGGTTTGACGTTGAGCGAGTTGGGGAAAAGGGCGATAAGGATACCGAATATAAGGTCAATAAGAGCCAAACGAAGCGCAAGAATGAGCGCGGAGTTCTGGTTTTTGAAGATGACCGAGAACCACTCCCTGAACACGTAGTACAAAATTACAGCAAACTTGGTTACGATATATATGGTCTATATCAGGCTAAGACACACGAAGAACTTTACGCTATCTTGATGTTCAATCTCAAGGATATCGTGGCGAACAACCCGGTCGCACGTGTTGAAGGCTTTGATCCTGATCTCTTCAATTTCGATGACAGCGAGAAGTCAACAGAAAATAATCAAGAACCGCCGTTTGAGGTTGAACCTCCTGTTAAGGGTAAAGCGCCTGTGAAGTTGGCCGGCATGACAGAAGAAGATGATGTTGAAGTTGATCTTTCTTTGACTACTGCAGCAGCACCGACGGTTGCTGCGAAACCGGTCGCTAAGACTATACCTGCCGCGAAAGTAGCAGAATCTAAGCCAGTTACAAAACCTGCTCTTGCCGACGATGATATCGTTGCTATGGCAGAAAGCTTCCTGAACAGTTAATTTGTACAATGTAGACGGGCCCAATCTCGGGCCCGAGCTTTCTGTGAGGCAGATAATGGCGCATGACGTGAAATTGCGTTTAGACGGCGATGAAGAGTCTTCTTCGTTTATAACAGAGCCGAAGGATGTTATTCCTATCGCGCCTATATCTTCGGTTAGCGGTATCAAGATTGACATTACTCGGATTGCAGAATATTCTCGAAAGATCGAGCATATTGGCCAAGGCTTCAACAAGATGACAGCGCCGCTGTATATACGAGATTTTTCGATCGCGTACGATATCACTAGCAATATGCTGTTTGAAGTTACTCGTAAAGACATGGATGCCGATAATAAGTTGCAATTTGCTGAATCTATTGCATATTTGGAAAATGCGTCAGCGTATTTGTCTGCTAGGGATATCAAGGATACAGCGGAAGCGAGGAAACGATATGTTCCGACGGATCCTGGCGTCCAACACGCATTAGCTGTAAAAGCCGAAACTGCTGCGCTGATGATTTTTTTGAAGACCAAACTTCAAGAATTTAAGATGGCTATAGAGTCTGTTAAAAAGATCGCATACGGTGACATGTATATGTCGCCAGATGAAGGAATGTAAGATGCAAAAAAAAAGAGGAACTGTACTTAGAAAAGCTGGTGATGGTGATACCGGTTTAACAATTAATGTGAAGCAATCATCTTATAATAAAATTCCCTATAAGGGACAATTAGCTGTTGTTCGTGTATGGGTTGGAACGTGCAAAGTGCCAATTTTATTGGGTGGGTATTGTAACCGCCAAGATGGTAGTACTGTTTACATTACGGATTGCCCTGATTGGATCAAGTTTCATTTATCTGAATTTGGGCAAATGGCGTATACAAAAGCAACTATCGATTTTGTCTTATAAGGAGTTATCATGCCGGTTGATACTAGGGGTTGGCTTAAGCAGTTGACCAAAGATTTTGGTAAATTATCTGATGATCTGCCATCTCCCTCTGATAAGGTCATCAAGTTAGAATCTCCCTCCTTTAATTGGTCTACTGGTACGGGCGGTATTCCAGTAGGTAAAGCTGTTTGTTTTTACGGTGGAGAAAACTCAGGTAAGTCGTTGTTGATGCAACTAGTATTTGCTTCCATCATGAAGGAAGATCCTGAGGCGATTTGCGTGTTGTTTGATACGGAATATTCGCACTCTAAGGATTGGTTTCGCAAGTTGGGCGGTGATCCATCGCGGCTGATTGTTCGTCAGACCAATGATCCAGCTAAGATCTTCGATTGGATCATAGGCGATATGTACCAGATGCTGCAAGATGGAGCGCCGATACGCACTATTGGTATCGATTCAGTCAAGAATATTGCTTATCCTAAAGATATCAAGAAATTGACCACCGATCTGACGATGGGCGGTGGCGGTGCATCGTATCTTGGCCCGACTTTGAAGCGTGTTATGCCCGTGATTCGTGAATATAATGTGACGACGATCATGGTTCAACAGGTTTATGAAGAGATGGATCAGTATAAGGCGATGAGTAACCCGTATAAGATCCCCGATGGTCGAGCTTTGAAGCACTTCTGCGATCTTATGATTCAAGTAGATCGCCTTGAGACTAAAGATGGTCGAATCGAAAGCGGTAAGAATATGGTGGGTGGTCAACAACAAGTCGGCCATAAGATTCGTCTCAAGAACCGCAAGAATCGTGTCGGTGCCCCTTATCGAGTGGCTGAATTTGAACTGAATTATGAAAAGGGGATCGTGAACTTACACAATGAGGTGGTTGACTTAGCAATTAGTTTAGGGGTAGTGTACCACCCGGTAGGTGATTCTGGTAAGACGAATGTTCAGATGTGGGGATTTGCCGCAGTACCACCAGTGCGTGGTGAAGAAAATTTTCGCAAGATGGTAAAGGAAGATACGTCGCTTTATACCGCTATTGTTGCCGCCTGTAATGACGTACGAGACAACTCAATTCTTGAGGCGCGTAATGCAGCGATGACTATGGTTGAAGTTGAGGAAGATGTGAGTGTTGAACTTTGATGATATAGAGAGTGAGATTATGCGGGTATTCTCTGAAACGGGGGAATATCCGCGAGTTGTTTTTGTAGATAGTGATTTTTATAGAGCTTTATTGCGGCATGCTCATAGTTGTAATTTTGATTATCACAGAAACGGCGTATTCAAATTGAGGTATGTGGGAGTTGGTGGTGAAGTTGAGATTCGTATCGATAAATACTTACCCCCAAATACAATATGGGCCGGAATTGGTGATTACGCTGATTATTGGGCTAGACGTATACTGATGGATGATAAAGATGAAGGTCCTTCTAATAGGTGATATGCACCTAAAGATCTCTAATCTTGAAACCGGCAAGCAGTTCTTACGGTGGATAGATACTGTTGTAAAAGAACATTCTCCAGCCCTAGTTGTAAATTTAGGGGATACTTTTGATACCCATGCTATACTGAGGGCTGAAGTACTAAGTGAATATGGTCAGCACGTTGAGCGAGTTTGTGAGCATGGGCGAACAGCTGATGATCAAGGAACGATATACGTTCATATTCTAGGCAATCATGAGTTTTACAAACCCAATTCTTCTGAATATCATGCTTTACAGACTCTAAAAGGTTTGCACGATAATTACAGCGTTGCGGATACTGATGACGCAGTGAAACTATGGAGTATGAGCTTCATACCGTATCATCCCGATCCATCGACTTTTCCGTTGGTAACTAATGAGATATGCTTTTCGCATCAAACCTTCATAGGTGCTGATTTTGGTAATTTTCGTCCGGAAGTAGGTGTAGACATGGATCGGGTAAAGGCGGACATTATAATTAGCGGTCATGTTCATAAGGGGCAAACCGTCGGTAAAGTCTTTTATCCTGGTTCGCCGTTTGCTCAAGGCGTGGATGATGTCAATCAGGTGAAAGGGGTTTATCTATTTGATACCAAGACGTTTACCAAGCAGTTTATTCCTTGCCCATTGCCTAAGTGGAGCAGTTACACGGCGTCTTCGACCGATGATTGCGGTTTTATAAATATTGATAGTATCCACGCAGATTTAGAGAACACGTTAACCGCTGGGGATTTTTGGATCGTTAATTTAAGCGGTCCAAGAACTGAGTTGACGGCGTATTTGGATTCTAAGCGATTTAAAGAATTAACGAGTCAATTCAATCTGCGGATACGCGCTAAGTATACGGACCATGGTAAAGATCGTGTTCAAATTAAAGCAGTTACACCACAAGATGCAGTTGTCCAGTATGTAGACAAGGTATATGACGGCGACATAGATCACGAATTATTGAAGAAAAAGGCATTTGCTTTGCTTGGCATAACTACTGATTAGGGAATCAATACATATACTTAGCATTTTAACTTATAAGCATGGTATATTGATAGTTAGGAGATCACATGGATCAGACGCAGTTAAAAGATTTCGTAGATCATCAGCGTTGGCTGATTGATAACGGTCTTTTTACAGATTTAGCAAAAGATAATCTATACCTATATGGTTCCTTAGTGCATAAGGATATCCAAGCGTTACATGTTGTGATTGATACTAGCCATAACGTGATCCGTTATATGCTGTACGTTACGCCGCAATTAATGAATAAGATTAACAAGTTTAATAAGTTATCTAAAGTTACTGATTTGTTTGGTATGTGGCGTTTCAAGCGTATGTTGAAAAAAGAAGGCAATCTTCATTTCCACCCTATACTTAATAAGTTTGTTAGAGATTTTTGCGGAGATAAGTGGAAAGCAGAGTTGCAGGTAGATTACGTGGCTAATTACGTGGACGAGCCAGATGAACTGCGAACTGATGAAAGTAAAGGATCTGATAAACAGCCTAACGGATGATGAGGACCTTAGACAAGAGTTATGGGTCCACTTTCTTTCCGGATCGGCGGCTTCGACCTTTCTTAAGCAATTAGAAATACTACGGATTTATAGTCGAACGGTAGATGATTTTCAACATGGTTTAGAAGTTTTTGCTAACACGCCAATATCTGAATCAGCTGAACATGCCATCCAAGTACTCTCACCAATAGAACGACAAGTAGTGTATCTTTTAGTGCTAGGACTTACCTTGACTGATGTAGCCCAGTATAAAGGTATCAGCTTGGTGAAGGTTAATCAGATGATCGCGTCAATACGTTCTAGCCAGGCCTGGAAAGATTTGAAACGGAGCAATACTAAATGTCGCTTAAAAAAACACTCTCAGAAGAAGAGCGCTTTGGTTTAACTCAGGAAGAAATTGAGTTAGCTGAAAAATTTCTTCGACGCAATAAGACAGCCGGAGCGTTGCGTGATGGTGACGCCATGATGTTGTATGAGCTTTTTATGATAGGAACTTCTTTTAAGGATATGCAGTTACAGTATCCGCAGTTTTCATTGCCTCAAATCATCCTGACCAGCGCTTTGCGTAAATGGGGGATGGATCGTGATCGCATGATGTCTTCCTTAAAGGATCGTGTCCGTGCTAAGGTCGTTAAGTCAGTAGTTGAGTCAGTTGATTTTTTGACCTCCATGTTATCAGTTGCTACAGCGGAACATGTCGATCAGATGCGCAAATACATCCTTGATCCAGAGCACAATCCTAAACCTTCGATGCGTATACAGTCGATCAAGGAATATAAGGAAATCTTGGATTCGTTACAAAAATTAGTTGAAGGAGCATCTGGCAATCCAAAGCAGAAGTCATCGGCTATGTATGGTGCCTTAGAGGCTACCAAAAAGATGGGCGATACTTTGCCTAAGCCTAAAGAAGAAAGTTCTGCTTGTTTGTTAGCAGAAGTTGTTGAGGATAATAATGGCTAAAAGTCGAGCCAAGAAAACTTTAACCCGCCAGCAACTGGAAACAATGCTGTTGACGCCATGTAAGACAGAGCAAGAACTTAAGAATTTTATTAAGTATTTTATGGAGTTAGAACTTCCCGATCAAAAGGTGTCCAGATACGCTGATTCTGATCCATTCCACATGATTTGGGAAATGTACGATATTTGTGTCAATAAGAATAATCCAAAGAATATCCAAGAATTGCTATACGTTGCTGCCCGAGGTTCGGGAAAAACTCTTGGAGCTGCTATCGCTGAACTTGTCATCATCCTGCACGATCAACGGGACACGGCGCATGTTGGTGCAATTCTAAGTCAGGCTAAGCGATGTTATAACTACCAACAAAAATTTTTACTTAATAAAAAGATGCGTCCCATACTGATGCCACCGGATATTGCAGAAGAATCGCGCATACTTGAGAAAACGAACATGGAGAAATCTGTGTTCAATATCGGTAGTGAAAAAATTGCGTTAGAAGTTTTGCCTACTACTCTCAAGGCGGTTAACGGATTTCACGGTCCCTTAGTAGTAGTAGACGAAGTAGATACTATCTCTGGTGAGGGTATACGCGCGTATCAAGATATCACCGGCATGTTGGATTCTAAAGGTAGTAAGAAGGCCTTAAGGGTTGGTATCTCTACGCGAAAATCTCGGTTCGGTTTGATGAACCGCGCTATCGAGAATGCAGATAAAGAAGGCAGAACAGTCCGTAAGTGGACTGTACTTGAATTTTCTCAACGATGTCCAGACGACAGATCAGGTCTCAATCCGACGAACGCATACTATAATCAGGATAAACTAGAGGTTATATCTGTTGAGGATTATGGACGTAAAGACATTACTGCTCAATCGGAGTTTTTACCCCATACTTTTCCTGGCGAAAAATGCTTGAAATGTCCGATTGCAGCGTTGTGTTTAGGGGACGCAAAGAATCAGCAATCTAAGTCACCAATGCTCAAGCCGATAGATGATGCGATAAAGAAGTCGATCGAGAATGGTCCAGATTGGGCAATTTCTCAGTTATTTAATCTAAAACCGTCCATCGAAGGGATTATTTACAAAGAGTTTGAAGAGCGACAACACGTAAAAACGTGGAATGAGATGTGGAAGATTTTAACTGGTATAGAATTTCCAGGCGAATGTTCACATGACTTATTCGTTAAGAAGTGCCGGCAGATGAATTTGCCGTGTTACGCCGGAATCGACTGGGGATGGAGCAATCCTTCGACGCTTGTAGTGTTGTATATTGACCCGAAAGAAAATGTGTACGTTGTGCGCTGCGATGGTCGCACGTATTACAACAACCCTAATTGGATACATTTTGTTAAAACTAAGTGGCATAACACCTACGGTATCCATCTCTATTTTCCAGATTTAGCTAACCCAGGCGATGGTCAGTTAATGCGTCAAGAAGGACTAGCGTGCCCTAATCAGGTTGATAAAAATATCCCTGATGGTATCCAAGTGGTAAAGAAGTGGTTAAAGTCTTTGGCCTCTCCTACTCCTAAGATCTTTTTTGCTAAAGAGACGTGTGGTCCTATAATTCAAGAATTTGGAATGTTTCATTTTGAAGTAGACGCCGCTGGTCAAGTTACAGATAGACCTGCTGAGGAGTACGACCATTGGTTGGATGCACTTCGATATCCGATGTTTGGTCTTTTTGGTAAAGCATCTATGGTAACTGCTAGTTATGGCTTAGATTTTGGTTCTGAATCGCCGATGGATGAGCATGGTAACTATTTGCGAGCACCAACGGCAGCTGAGTTCGCTAAAACGCAGAATATCCAGGTAAATGATACTGGAGAAACGACCAAGAAGATAGGTGAAATTGGCACGTTGAGTGAACTAAACAAAGACGATGAAGATGAGACGACTGGAGGAAGCGGTAACTTCCTTTGGTCCTTTGGTTAAGCATATATAACGTATAATACTTGTACTTAAACTCGAGGTGCGCGATGGGCATATTCGATAAGTTTGTTGATAAGGTGCGCGAAGGCCTAAAGGGCGATATTGAAGAACTGCTGAAAGCGGACGCAGACTCTCTTCCCGAGAAACCGCAGGAATTAACAGAACATAAGACCGCAGTGGCCGAAAAAGCTATTTTAAGTGATCCGTATTTTGAGCACGCGACGCAGCATTTCATACAAAAGACCAAGATGTCGCGCCTCTCCAACAAGACTCTTAAAGATGTCTCGTTGCGCGATTGGCTAGTTTCAGCGATCATCCAGGGTAGAGCGGATACGATTCTTAGGTTCTCTCGCCCTGAGCATCGTCGGTTTGAGATGGGTTTTCAGTTTGTAAAGAGAAATACCAAAGATTCGTATACAGATGAAGATAATGAGAACTGTCGAGCATTAGAAGACTTTATCTACCACTGTGGTCGCACCGAGAATATCGTTCCTGGGCGCGAGATGCTGTTTGGTGAGTTTTTGAAGTTAACTTTGCGTGATGCGATGACGTTTGGTCATATAGCTATCGAGAAGGTTCTTACGCGCAAGGGATCATTGCATCATTTTCGGCCTGTACCGGGTGAATCAACCTACCGCGTTAATCAGATGACGTCTCGTGAGATTGTAGAACGAGAGATCGAAGCATCTCGTCAGCACTATGTTGAGCGTTTACGGCGGATCACCAATGATCCAACAGCTTTTGCAACCCCTGTTCAGCGCGATTTAGCGTACTACAAGTATGTTCAGATGTCGTACGATAATCGCGTGTTAGCTGGTTTTGGCGATGAAGACATGATCTTTAAACTCTTTAATCCGCAGAATTTTCCGGATAGTCAAGGATATTGCTACGGACCATTAGAGATGGCGATCATCAATATTACCAACCATTTGAACGTTGAGAATTACAACGCGAATTTTTTTACTCATGGTTACGCTGCTCGCGGTCTTCTTCACTTGAAGGGAACTGTTACGCAGTCTCAACTAGCAGCCTTTAGACGTCAGTTTTACAATTCTATTTCAGGTGTCCAACACGCGTGGCGCACCCCAATCATAGCTGGTTTAGACGAAGTGCAATGGATCCAGATGTCTGGATCTGCTAGAGAGATGGAATATATTAACTTTAATCACCACTTGATGCGCACTATCTGCACGCAGTTTCAAATCGATCCCGTTGAATTGGGGTTGGATTTCCTTACCAGTCCTTCTGGTCGTGCATCTATGCAGCAAGCTAACAACGAGTACAAGATCAACTACTCGCGCGAACGCGGTCTATACCCTATCCTGATGTTCTATGAAGATTTTATCAACTGTGATTTGATGCCAGCCTTGGATAAGGATATGGCGTCTAAGTATGTGTTTAAGTTTACTGGTTATTCGGATGAGACACCTCAGACGAACGTGGCGTTGTTGCAAGCTGAGATGACTGTTCATCGCAGCATGAACGATCTTTTGCGTGACGCTAAGAAAGAACCTATCAAGCATCCCGTGGGTGATCTACCGTTGAACCAGGCGTTTTGGATGGTGGTAGAGAAAAATATGACCCGTGGTGAGATCCGTGAACTGTTCTTTGGCGATAAAGATGCGAAAGGTAAGCCAGAACTTGCTTATATTCCTGCTGATCCAGCGTTCTTAGCTTGGCAACAACTGATCATGACTAAAGACCGCATGAAGAAGCAAGATAAGATGCAGGCTGATGCCATGAAACAGCAGCAAGAACAGCAAGAATTAGAAGCGAAGCACGCGGAAGGTGAACATAACCGTGCGCAAGAAGAACACGATTTGAACGTAGCGGAA
>Ga0265297_10008789_pt1 | contig 13327 bp, 15 predicted proteins | sample Munlanlwell13791_FD_192502 | JGI IMG/M metagenome (GOLD analysis project Ga0265297, IMG submission 192502) | Leachate microbial communities from a municipal landfill in Southern Ontario, Canada - Leachate well 137-91 | ecosystem: Engineered > Solid waste > Landfill > Unclassified | place...
CCTATCCTGGGGCTGTATAAGGTCCCAAGGGTCCGGCTGTTCGCCGGTTAAAAGGGTACGCGAGCTGGGTTCAGAACGTCGTGAGACAGTTCGGTCTCTATCTGATGTGGGCGTAGGATACTTGAAGAGGAGTTCTTTTCAGTACGAGAGGACCTAAAGAAACTGACCTCTGGTGTTCCGGTTGTCCTGCCAAGGGCAAAGGCCGGGTAGCTATGTCGGGAAGGGATAAGCGCTGAAAGCATCTAAGTGCTAAGCCCCCCTCAAGAATAAGTATCCCCATTAGGCTGGTCGTAGACTACGACCTTGATAGGCGCAATGTGTAAGGCCCGTAAGGGTTTGAGCTAATGCGTACTAATCAGCCGATTGGCTTGGCCTTATATTTTTTCACTGTAAAGTGAGAAAATATCCCGAGCCTTCTTCTTGCAAAAGAGTTGAAGGTGGAGGAAATTAATTCTCAAAGGTTTATTAGTAGTTTTACCAATATAAGATTATGTGGTTGTGATTTTCCTCTGTAAAGTGGAAAATCATCCCGAGCGAAAGCGAGGGATCAGATGTTTTTCTTGGAGTGCCTTTACCGAGGGGGAAACACCCGTTCCCATTCCGAATACGGAAGTTAAGCCCCTCAGGGCCGATGGTAGTGTATTCGTAAGGATATGTGAGAGTAGGTCGGTGCTCCTTAAAATAAAAAGCCGCTATGGTTTAAATACTGTAGTGGCTTTTTATTTTAACACCGACCGATATAAATAATTCGTTCTACCACAAGATATAGGTTTAAGCTCGGTGGCTTCCAATAAAGGGTAGAGCTTTCACAAAATTTCCGTAGCGGGGGTTGAAACCCCCGCTACCACAACGCAGAAGGGGACATTTTCCGTAGTAGTCTATTCGCGAAGGCTGGACAGGAAAGTGTCCCCTGGTCATTGAATTATTTTTGTTAGATTTTTCCTCTTCCTACGTCTATTGTATTAGAAAGGAGGCGCGCAAATTAGGCGTTAAATATCAAACCTTTATTTCAGAGGTTCTGCATAAAGTTGCGGAAGCGTAAGATGAACAAAAAGCTTAAGATTCTAAAACGTATAGAAAAAAGGCCAGTTGATCCGCTTTCGTTTCATTTGAGGCGGCTGGAAAGTGCAAAAATGCTTTATGAACAAAATCTAAATTTACCGGCAAACGTAAGATAGGGAAGGTTTAGCGCTTACTTTAATTACTTAGTCGGAGAGGAAGCATATGCTACGAGAAAAGGCGTCGGAAACGGCGCCTTTTTTATTGACACCGCCTGAAACAGGAGTAGAATTAGTCCATGCTTGAACAGTATCACCAGCCTTTATTGCCTAAAGAGAAGTTTATCCTGCGTATGGCACGCAGCTTTCTAATTGCTGCTCTTTTGCTTATCGCTACTATTCTATCCGGAACTATTGCTTCTCATTTTATAGTGAAATTATCGTGGATTGATTCATTCCTTAACGCGGTGATGATTATGACCGGATTGGGGACAGTGGGCAGTATTGACACTACTCTAAGCAAAGTATTTACCGCTGTTTATTCTCTTTTCAGCGCTTTTATTTTCTTCGTAATTTTAGCGATTATCGCTACCCCGCTTCTGCACCGCTTGTCGCATCGGCTGCACCTTGATGGCAATAATTAATCTGTAGGTTCCCATAAAAGAACAAGAGTCAGGTTTCGCTGCGTCACTTCCGCAGTCCCCTGGCTCTCGTATGGATGGTGGATAACCATAAGCACCTTTATTCTACCCACCTTCCAATTAAAGTATATACTATTAAATTCTATTTACAAGGGGTGGAGTCAGGCTATTTTGCTCTTAGGGTATTGCTCGCGCGCTGAAAATTTTCGCCGAGTGCTTCGGTTTACGACTCACTCCCGGAAGGACTTACGTTGGGTGCAATTCCTCTGTTCGTCGTAACTCCTCGCACTCATTTGCCGAAAATTTTCTAATGCGCGCTCACAACACCCTTCGGCAAAATAGAGACAAGCTCTTCCTTATAAAAGGGGACATTTTCCGTAGTAGGCTATCTGCGCAGGCTGGACAGGTAAGTGTCCCCTGATATTTCGCGTCTGGGCTTGTCTGGGGCTTTCTCGGGAACGCTTGCATTTCCCCAGCCGGAAATGCTGCGCTCTGGTCGGCGTGTCGCTCTCCCGCATCCGGGCCCTCGGATAAAAGAGTTTTTGGATATTTGTGCCGGCTGCGGGAACCGTGCCCGCTTCCACGCCTCCAAGTCCCTCGAAACCCCAGCCAACCCAGACGCTTAGAAAAGCATTTTGGTATTAGTAGGGAATATAGATAATCGATTCCTTTGGGAATCAGTATTCTAATAAATTATAGATAAATAATTGTTGACAAATGTTAAGTAATCGATATAGAATAAGGCATGTTCGAGAAGGAGTTAGTAAGATAAAAAGAGAACTTACTCACATTGAAGTTCTCTTTTTTTGCATTTAGGGGTATAATGAACGAAAAATTTGGCTGTCCCGAAGAAGTGCTAAAGATTGAAAAAGAATTCGGTGAGTGTCTAGATAAGACTAATATACCTTTGAAACAGTTAAAAGATGTTCTCGCCTTTCTTAATTCAAAAGAAGAGAGCGAGAATAGAGATTTACCAGAGATGTTTTTTAAGTAGGTTCATGTCTGTCCTCAAGCTTGCTCCCCCTCTAAGAAAACCGGTAATCTATTATACAAAACCTCCAAACTCAAATTTTGATTTCATAGAAAAGAATTTCGGATTCTCTCCTCCTTTATATAGGATTCTTTCCCAGGTAAGGACTTCAAATTTTTCTACTTTAGTATTAGAAGATATTGATAGTGTTGGTTTTTCACAGGAGGACGATTCTGAATTAAGAGATGCCGGGTATGTATTATCGACTTCACCACTTAAAAGGTTAAGTTTTTTTAAAAGCAAGATCCGCAGTATCCGTCATCTTAAAAGGCAAAAAAGTAGTAACCTTTTGGGGTATGCCATAATGAAACAAGTCCCCTTGAAAGATAAATCGGGTGGATTTAGATGGATTGTTTTTGAGTCAGTAGTAACTAATAGCAGGCATGTGAATAATTATATACCAAGAAAGAAGCAATATGCTATTAACATCGGAAATAACATATTAACTTTAAGTGGAGTTTTATATTGTCAGCAAAATGGAATAAATAATGTTTGTGCACATGTTGCGCTAAGAACTGCCATTTCTTTGATGCTAGAGTCTGGAGATATCAGCTATAGAGAAATAAATCAAATATTAAAGAATGAGGGAATGCCGCATTACCCGACAGATCCTTTAGCTCGTACACAGATCTTAAGGATTCTAGATAAATTAGGTATAAAATGGTCCAAGGAAACTTATTTTTCCGATGAAGAATTGAAGCGTTTAGGTGAGAAGGGGCCAACCATCCCCTATCAGACATACCTCTATAGTAGCATAGAATCAGGGTATCCTGCATTATTAGCTTTTTCTGTTCCAAATCGAGACGAGGGTCATGTAATACCTTGTTTTGGTCATACATTTAACGAAGACACCTGGGTTCCCAGAGCGGAAACTAGCTATTTCAACATTGGAAAAATATCTTATTTGCATAGCGATTCTTGGCTAAGTACTTATATTTGTCATGATGACAATTTTGGTTCTAATTATTGCTTACCTAAGCAATATATCTCAAATCATAATTCTATTCTTGTTATTGCTTTAAGACCAAATGAAATAAGTTACGATGCTATATTTGCTAATGCTATTACTTTGGATTATCTGTATACTTCTTTGGCCAATGAATTGCAGGTTATTTCTACAGATAATATTTGGGCAAAAAGATTGTTAGCGGCTATTCGAGGAACAAATAAGGGTTGGTTTGTTTTGAGAGCCATGCAAGTGAATTCTCGGCAATACATTCAGCATTTACGCTCGCTTAGGGCCTGGGGAAAGAGAAAAGTTAAAATTCCAGAGTACCGGATTAATTCTCTAGAAAGAAACTTAAAGAATGATTTGTGGATTGTAGAAATATCATTACCTGAGTTATTTCCTGCAAATAGAAGGAAGCTAGGGGAGGTGGTTTTTAATCCGAATATCTCAACTGTAACTAAAGATTTGTCTAGTTTTTTATTTGCAAGAATTTTAGATAAGTTTTATTTCTTGAAGAAATTCGACCAAGATCAGTTGGAAGTAACTAAATATGATGCCGGAATTAGTTCTCATACGGAATTATTTTCGTTCGCTTCTCTTAAAACCAGCCGTTTATCAAAGTTGTTGAGTGTCTTGAAGGAACGAAGTTTTTGGAAAGTTAGTAATAACTAGTCATTTTTCAATTAAATTAGCAAATAAAGGTTACGGTTCTAATTATTTGTTAATTTTTATAGAGGAACCAGAATGAGGAAAGGTATAGTGATGTCTTTGTTAATCTTTATTTTCCGAGTTGGCTGGGTAATTTCTATTCTTATTTTGGCTTATTCCAAGAAGTCACTTGAACTAATATTGTTATTGTTTGCGGCTGCTGTTGCGGTTGAAGGTGCTATGTACTCTTTTGCTTTGGAAGAAGCTAAGGAAAGAGTAAAAATAGGGTCATCTTTTTTTAATTTAGAGATACCTCAGTTTTTAGTTGGGATTGTTATGGCAGGAATGATATTGTGCTTCATATATTTCACGAATTCAACAAAAGCTAAAAGTGAAGATGAATTAAAATGGTTTATTAGACAAACTATATCAGAAGAATCTGTTGCAGATAAAAATGATGAAACCGTGGATAATAGAGCGAGGACACCAAAAGAACTGATATCAAAAGCCAATGATGAATATTATCTAGATAATTTTGAAAGATGTATAGAAATACTAGATTCTATCAATTCAAATGAAGAAGCCATTCTAGAGTCAAAAGCTTATCTAAAGATCTTATCTTTATATAAGCTACAACTACAACGAATCAATTTATTTGAGAATGTAAAAGAAGAAAACAAGAATGAATTAGATGATTTGTTTAATCGTTACTTAACAAAATATAAAGATAATTGTAAGTTTACGACTATTTATTATCATTATGGACATTTTATTTGGAGAATACTAGGTGATCAAAATAAAGCTTTAGCCATCTTTGATGATATAATTAAGAATTATTGGTATTCGGAATGGATACAGGGGAGTCTTTATTATTCATCAATACTTTATCGTAAGTCTGGCAATCTAGATGAGTTCAAGATCGCCACTGAACAGATGAAGATCTTATCGACAAGGGATGGTAATCTAAAAATTTTCGAGACTGGAGAGACTGTAGATGCGAGGGGGTATGCTAAGAAAATTCTAAAACAATGGAATATTGCGGAGACAGAAGATGGTTCTGCCCCAGCCAATGATCTAAGTTACATTTTTAAACTAAAAGAAGATATACAGAAAGTTAAAATCTGAAAATAAGGGAATGACTCTGATCTTTAAAACTTGAGGACGCTTCAGTAGTTTGAAATAAAGGGGGCGGTTCTAATTATTTGGATCCCAAGCTTGAAAAAGGAGGCATCCCCTCGCAAAAGACGCTCGGGGTCAATTCCGGATGTCTAAGAGCGGGGAATTGAGGGATTTGAGGGATTTTGGTTGACACCTATATTAGCAGATGTAGAATATAGTTAATAATCAAGTTTGGCTGCGCCAAAGTCGCAATTCGAGGGACGGTTTCTAGAAGAATAGAACCGTCCTAATTATTTTAAATAAACCAGGGGGCGCTTCGGCAGTTTTTAATCCCCCAGAGTTCCAGAATTCGTTCAAAATGCCTGATTTTACAAAATATATAAAACACGCCAAGGGCCTGGGCGCAAAGGAAGCCAGGATTATTTCACCCAAGACTATCGTTGTAGCAGAGTGGGTGAGGATGAAATGCCAGTTTGGCTGCGATGGTTTCGGCCAGTCTTTAACCTGCCCACCGTATTCGCCTACTCCTGAATTTACCCGCCGGATGCTTACGTTTTATAAACATGCCCTTATTGTCCATGACGGCGACTATACAGATATACATGGCCTCATCCCTAAATTGGAGCGGGAGATATTTCTGGACGGATATTATAAGGCTTTTGGAATGGGATCTGGGCCGTGCCAGCTTTGCGCAAAATGCGCCAAATTCTGCCGTCACCCCGACAAGACAAGGCCGTCTATGGAGGCTTGCGGAATAGACGTTTATAGCACTGTAAGATCCAACGGTTTTCCGATTAAAGTGTTAAATATGCCGGGTTGCAAAGGCAACTACTACGGGATTGTATTGATCGATTAAGTATAATATTCATATGCGCATTTGGGATATTGAACCTGCTAGATTATGTCGCAACCATCTTTTAGGCGAGCATCGGGAATTGCACGCGATCTGGTCAATACTCACCAAGAATAAAAAAGGTTATTCCCGCCATCCGGAGACCTTAAGGTGGAAGGGTAAGCTAAAAGCATTATATTTAAGGCACGAGCTTTTGGTTAAGGAATTAAAAAGAAGGGCTTATCAGCATAAGAGCGATCTGGCGAAACGTCTTGCTTCCGGCAGCGGCAGGCAAAATCAATTTATAAATTCATATAAAGAGCAGTTAAGTATTTTAAGGCGTAAAAAGTGCGGATGTAAAAAAGGAAATCTCGAATGGAAGAATTGAAGAATCTTCTTAGGCTTAAGGATGAACATATAGCAGGCGCGGCAAAAACGCTTGCGCAGGCTTTTCATGATGAGCCGCTCAAAGTTTATCTATATCCGGATGTAAAGATAAGAGATGAGATGGCAATTGATTTTTTTGAATTTATGCTGCGCTATGTTATTTTGTTCGGCGAAGCTTACGCGAGTTCTCTTAACTTTGAAGGAGTCGCGCTTTGGCTGCCTTCGGAATACGCCAAAATGACTCCGGAGACAATGGCTAAAGCAGGTATAGATAAATTGCAGGCTCAGCTGGATAAGGATTTTAGGGAGCGGATAAAACCTATCTATGATCTTATAGATAAAAAGCACGCCCAAAATGCTCCTGTCAGGCATTGGTATCTTGCTTTTATCGGAGTTGCCGCGCCTTCCCAGGGAAAAGGATTTGCCGGCAAGCTGCTCAAGCCGATGCTATCCCGGTTTAAGGCTGAAAATATGCCTTGTTACCTGGAGACCGAGAGCCATAAGAATGTGGATATTTACACGCATTACGGTTTTAAATTGGTTGAGAAATATTTTGTTTTTGATACGGGCTTGTATTTTTACTCAATGTTAAGAGAATAAAGGGGACGTGATATGAAAAGAATTTTTCGTAATCTGGGAATTTTGATTGTTTTAGCAGCGCTTGCTTTTTTAATTTACAGCCATGTAGACAATAACAGAACCGTTCTTTCTAAAGATGGCGTCAGAATAGCCTATTCCGTATATGGAAAAGGCGAGCCGGCATTGGTCTTTGTGCACGGTTGGTGCGGCAGCCGTTCTGTCTGGCATAAGCAGATACCGTATTTTGCCAAAAAATACAAAGTAGTAGCTTTGGACTTAGCAGGCCATGGCAAGTCCGGCTCTCAAAGAAAAGTTTATACTCAGGAAGCGTTCGGCGAGGATGTAGCCGCGGTGGTGAACGCGGAAAAAGAAAATAAAGTTATTCTTATCGGCCATTCCATGTCAGGCACAGTGATACTGGAAGCAAACCGCCTTATTAAAGATAAAGTGCGTGGGCTTGTCGCTATAGATACTCTGGAGAATTTTGAATACGTGGCCACCCCGGAAGACAGAATAAAATACATTGACCCTTTGAAAAAGGATTTTGTAAAGAATTCCGGGCCGTTTATGAGGGATATGTTCAATAAGAATGCTGATCCCAAGCTGATTGAGCAGGTAGTCAGAAATGTTTCCCTGTCTAACCCGGAAATCGCGATCAGCACCATTGAGTGTTATTTCAATACTCCGGTTATTCCGCTTTTGGCTGATGTGAATGTTTCTTTATGGTGCTTGAGCGCTGACCTTTGGCAGAGTTATCCGGAAATTAACAGCAAGTACCTGAAAAATTATCACTTAAGAGTGATGCCGGGCCTGGGGCATTTTCTAATGGTTGAGTCTCCCGATGAATTCAATAGGCAGCTAGAAGATATTATCAGTCAGATCAATACATAGGGTATTTTCGGTTGACAAGTATCATGTAAGGGGTAGAATATAATCAATAATCAGGTTTTGGCTGCGCCAGAGTCGCAATTCGAGGGACGGTTTCTAGAAAAATAGAACCGTCTTTTTTTGTTCATTAAAATAAAAATTAGAAAGGAGGAAATAGATAAGAGTAAGTTAGGGTCGTTAAATAAAACTGACACCCGGCGCTTATCGGAATTGCGCCGGAGTCGTCCAGGTGGACGAAGGAGGATGCTGTGAATAAAAAAATAATACTTAGTTTATTTTTAGTTTTAGGTTTAGTTGGCATGGCTATGGCCGAGGGAACTAAGCCGATACAGTTGTCGCTATTTAATCCGATCCAGATGGTTCCGGAAGCTGAATCAATCGGCGGCGTGAGTCTAGGCCTGCTTTATACTGTTAACCAAAACGTTACCGGTTTTAGCCTTACCCTCGGCGTAAATAGGGCTAAGGGAGATGTTAAAGGCGTGGCCTGGGGTTTGGGTAATTGGGTTGACGGCCTCTTCTATGGCTGGCAAGATGGTTTAGTGAGTCGTGTCGGCGGCCGTTTTGTCGGGCTTCAGGAAGGCTGGGTAGCTATCACCCAGGGAGATCTGACCGGCGCTCAATGTGGTCTGGTGACCTGGACTGATGGTTATGTGCACGGCGCGCAACTAGGTATATTTAATTACACAGTCGGCCGTTTTATCGGCGCTCAACTCGGCGCGGTCAATGTTGTTAAGGGAGATTTCAGCGGAGCATCTTTAGGTATAGTGAATTATGTCGAGGGTACAGCTAAGGGCCTGCAATTAGGGCTGGTTAACCATGCTAAATCCCTTAACGGCCTTCAGATCGGTTTAGCAAACTATAACGGCAATAAAAAACCTATGGAGTTTATGGTTCTTGCTAACTGGTCATTCTAATTACTTGTAATTATTAGAGTAGTCAGACAATCAATCCCAAGCCCTTTAAAAGGGCTTGGGATTTTTGGTTTAGAGAGGTATAATATCCTTATGGATGAAGCAGAGTATTTACGCAAACAGGAAGAAGAGCAGGTAAAGTATGAGGCGCTTTGCAGAAGGTGCGGAGCTTGCTGCGGTTCGTTGGACGGAGATCCTTGCGAGCACCTAAAGCAAGACGGATCCGGTAAATATTTTTGCCCTATCTATGACCATAGGATAGGTATGCATAAAACAATTTCCGGCAAACAATTTGCCTGTGTTCCCATAAGAGATCTTAGGCCAAATTTACCTTTTAAAAGTTGTGTTTATTTTTCCTATCTCGGAGAAGGCCGTATATAAAAAGCTCTAGGCTCTGCAACAAAAAACCCCGAACGCCTTCGGGGTTTTCGTAGGTGATAGGCCTAAATAGCTTTCGCTATCGACCAACCTCCTTTTTGAGTAAACGCTATAAGAAGTATGCAATATCCTGGATGAAAAACAAGGGCAAAAAGAGTGTTTTGGGAAAGCGCTTTCAAAAATTTGTTTATGGCGTTATAATAACTTAATGGCCAAAATTAAATTAGATCTGCACGATATCTTTAGCAACGGCCGGGCGATTGAAACAGAACTCAACCGCGTGATTCAGGAAGCTGTAGCTAAAAAAATAGAATTAGTGGAAATCATTCCCGGTAAAGGGAGCGGGCAGTTGAAAAAAAGCGTTTTACGTTTTTTAGAACAGCCGCAGATAAAAAGGCTTTACCGTCGGATTGAAAAAGACGATAAAAATTTCGGAAGAATATTTGTGCATTTCAGGTTTTAAAATCAGGAAATAAGAGTAAAATAAAGGCCGTATGCCCTTAAGCAAACTTTCTTTTGATTATCCTTGCGCCAATACCCTTCGTTTGAAATTAAGCGGAGAGTGGTTGATTCACGCGGTTCTCCCCTCGGAAAATGCAGTTTTAACCCAGCTTGCCGGAAATAAAAATATTACCTGTATTACCTTTGATGCCTCTGAAATAACCAAATGGGACAGCGGGCTTGTTTCTTTTCTGCTTAATTTAATCAAAGAGGGCGGATGCAGGAATATTATTATTGACCGTCAAGCCCTTCCTCTGGGCGTGGTCAAATTGCTCGAGCTTGCGCTTAAAGTTGATGAAAAAAACATCCCCCGGAAAATCGAACCTGAGCGTTTTCTTGAGAGAGCCGCCGATAAATTCTTGGCGTTTTGCTCCGGGACGCTCGCAGTTATCAATTTTCTGGGCGAGATTACTTTTGCTTTTGGCCGGCTTATCGCGGGCAAGGCTTATTTCCGCCGGGATGAATTTGTCGCTATTGTGCAGCGTTGCGGCGCCGGCGCTTTAGGCCTTGTTTCCCTGATCAGCCTTTTAGTCGGCATGATCCTGGCTTTTATCGGAGCGATACAGCTTAAATTATTCGGAGCGCAGATCTATATCGCCGATATCGTCGGTATCGCTATGGTGCGCGTGATGGGGGCGGTGATGACCGGTATCATTATGTCCGGCCGCACCGGCGCGTCTTTTGCCGCGGAACTGGGCCTTATGCAGGTAAATGAAGAAGTTGACGCGTTCAAGACTCTGGGGATTTCTCCGGTTGAATTCCTGGTTATGCCGCGGGTTTTAGCCCTGATAATTATGATGCCGCTGTTAACTATTTATGCGGATTTTATGGGTATAGCCGGAGGCTTCTTGATCAGCGTTAATTTTCTCGGGCTTAATCCCGTAGAATATTGGCACCATACTCAATCAGCGGTAAAGTTAAGCCATGTTTGGATCGGGCTTACCCATAGTCTTGTCTTCGGCATAATTGTGGCAGTGGCAGGGTGTTTGCGCGGAATCAATTGCGAAAGGAGCGCTGAAGGCGTGGGAGTGGCAACCACCTCGGCAGTAGTCAGCGCCATCACCAGCATTGTTGTCGCTACCGCGGTTATCACATTTATTTGTCAGGTTCTGGGAGTGTAACCAATGGATAAAAAATCTCAATCCGTTATTGAAGTGCGCGGCCTCGATTTAAGTTACGATGATTACGAAGTATTGCGTAATCTTAATTTCAGCGTAAACCAGGGCGATATTTTTGTGGTTATGGGCGGAAGCGGTTGCGGCAAGAGCACCCTGCTTAAAGTATTGATTGGCCTTAAAGAGCCGCTAAAAGGAGAGGTGTTATACAACGGAGTGAATTTTTGGGCGGAGGATGAATCCGTCCGGCAGAATTTGATGCGGAGTTTCGGCGTGCTCTATCAGAGCGGCGCGCTCTGGAGTTCTTTTACCTTGGGAGAAAATATCGCTTTGCCCTTACAGCTGTATTCAGAATTATCTTCCGCTCAAATCAGGGAAATGGTAGAATTAAAATTATCTTTGGTCGGCTTGGGCGGTTACGCTGATTTTTATCCCAGTCAAATAAGCGGCGGGATGCGTAAGAGGGCGGGGCTTGCCCGGGCAATCGCGCTTGACCCCGGTATTATTTTTTTTGACGAACCTTCGTCCGGGCTGGATCCTCTAAGCGCCCGCTTGCTGGACGATTTGATTATTCAACTAAGAGACGCCCTCGGCGCCACAATCGTGATTGTTACCCACGAACTGGCGAGCATATTTGCCGTAGGCGATAAAGCGGTGCTTCTTGATGCTGAAAGTAAGGGCATCATTGCCGAAGGGAAGCCAAAAGATTTATTAGCTGATTCTAAAGATCCGCGGGTCATCCAATTCCTGACTCGGGGAGAGAAACAGGGGGCAGCCTTATGATTAAAAAAGTAAACAAAACAGTAATCGGCGCGTTTGTAGTGGGCGCGCTGGCTTTGTTAATCGCAGCGGTATTGGTTTTTGGTTCGGGGCAAATCTTCCGGCAGTCAGACAAATATGTTCTATTTTTTAACGGTTCGGTCAAAGGCCTTTCCGTAGGCGCTCCGGTAATCTTTAGAGGCGTAAAAATCGGTAATATCACCAGCATCAGCCTGATTTACGACGATAAAATGCAGGATGTCCTTATTCCCGTAATTGTTGATATAGAATTGTCGCGGGTTATGGGTATCCCCGAAAAGCCCGGTTATCCTGATTATATGAGGTTTATCAAGCAAGGCTTGCGGGCCAAGCTCGAAATACAGAATTTTATCACCGGCCAGCTTATGATTGCGTTGGATTTTTACCCGGATAAGCCGGAAAAATTCTACGGCATCATCAAGGGTTATCCTGAACTGCCGGCTTTGCCTATATCCCCGGATATCTTTCAGGTTATGGACGATATTCCGGTAAAAGAAATCACTACTAATTTAGCGGAGGCGGTCGTGGGCATCAACAGGCTGGTGAATTCCGAGGGAATATCGGAATTGCATAAAACGCTTAAAGAGGTTACTCGTTCCGCGCGGTCATTTAATCTGTTGGCTGAATACCTTGAACAGCATCCGGAAGCGCTCTTAAAAGGAAAATCAGCCCATAAAGGAGAATAAATGTCTAAATCCAAAATCCAAGATCCAAAATCCAAATTATTTGTCATTTGTGCTTTGCTTTTTGTCATTCTAACCAGCGGGTGCGTCTCAGTTTCAAACAGCCCGAACTCGCGGTTCTATATGCCCAGTTCATTATCCAGGGAGCCGTCAATCGGAAAATTTGAGATTGCTCAAGGCGTAATTGTCGCGGTAGGGCCAATCGGAATTCCCGAATATCAGGATCGTCCGCAGATTGTCACCAGAAACAAAAACGGCACTTTTAACTTCGCCCAATTTGATCGCTGGGCAGAGCCTCTGGATTCGAGCCTGGCTCGTATTCTCAGCGAAGACCTGTCCGTTATGCTTCCGGCAGCCAGTTTTCAGCTGTTCCCCTGTAATTTTGCCATCCCCTTGGATTATCAGGTGGTTGTAGACATTCTCCAGTTGGATAGCGAACTGGAGGAAAATATGGTTCTTACGGCCCAATGGTCGATTATCGATGCCCGGAACAGGAAAATGCGGTTTACGAAAAAGTCGCAATTCATCCAAACTATTAATCCGCATAATTATTTTGGATTATCCCAGGCTCTGAGCGGCGCGGTTGCTTCTTTGAGCATAGAAATAGCCGAAAACCTGGCGAAGCTTTCCAGGCCGTCCAAGTTGATTAATGAAAAAATACATTGATTCCGATTCTTACGTTGGTATAATCAATATTAATGGCAGGTAACAACAATATTAAAACGTAAAATAGGAGGTGCTTTAGTGTCTAATATAATAAATAAGTCTGTACTCTCTCTCTCTCTCTCTCTCTCTCTCTCTCTAGGAAACTCCTTTTCTTCTCTTTAAGCTTCTTTTCTTTCTTCTTTTTATCTTTTTTTCTTCCCTGTA
>Ga0265297_10008790_pt1 | contig 13326 bp, 16 predicted proteins | sample Munlanlwell13791_FD_192502 | JGI IMG/M metagenome (GOLD analysis project Ga0265297, IMG submission 192502) | Leachate microbial communities from a municipal landfill in Southern Ontario, Canada - Leachate well 137-91 | ecosystem: Engineered > Solid waste > Landfill > Unclassified | place...
CGACGCTGATTTTGCTGGGAATAAGCGGTATCATACAGAAATACTGGTTTATCCTCATACTTTTTATTGCCGGGATCGTGATGACCATTATAAAGATATACAATACTCCTCATGGCAGGCTTACGATAGACCATTTCAAATTGAACTCTCCTGTATTGGGGCCATTAGTAAAAAAAGTGGAGATAGCCAGATTTACAAGGACGCTTTCCACGCTTCTCGATAACGGCGTTCCCATACTCGGCGCTTTACAGATAGTCCTGGAGACGGTAGGTAACGCCGTCATAAAAGAAGAGATCGAAAAAGCGGCCGTTGCCGTCAAGGAGGGTTCCAGTCTCGCCGAAGGCCTTAGCGGTTCAAAGTCGATACCTCCCGCGGTTATGAGTATGATAGCTATAGGAGAAGAGGGCGGCCATGTGGAAAAGTCTCTTATGAAAGTGGCTTTGGGTTACGAAAGGGAATCGGATGAAGCTATCAAGATAATGATGTCTCTGATCGAGCCATTACTGATATTGACGCTCGGCGTCGTGGTCGGATTTATAGTCATATCGATGCTTCTGCCTATATTTGAGATGAACTTTCTGGTAAAATGATTTGTATGTAAAGGAGAGGATAAAGATGAAGAGAGACAAAAAAGGTTTCACGCTGGTAGAGCTTATGCTGGTCGTTATCATTATAGGTGTTTTGGTCGCCATGGTAGCGCCCAGGCTTGCCGGCAGGTCCGAGCAGGCGAAGATAGCCGCGGCACGCGCCGACATAGAGGCGAATCTTTCATCGGCGCTCGATCTCTATGAGATCGATAACGGCGCCTATCCTGATAAACTGGAAGACCTTATGGTAAAGCCTTCTAACGCGGCAAATTGGAAGGGGCCTTATCTAAAAAGAAAGCCTGTAGATCCATGGGGTAATCCGTATGTCTATAAGTATCCGGGCACGCATGGCGATTATGATCTTATGTCCTATGGGAGATCCGGCACGGAAGGCCAGGGAGACGGTGTCAATAATTGGGATGAAGAGAATACGAAATGACGGCTTCCAGCCGACGATGCGCGGGTTTTACCCCTCGGCAGGCTCAGGGTTTTACATTAATAGAATTAACATTAGTAACGCTCCTTATATTGATGCTTGCGGGGCTATCTGCGCCGCTATTCAAAAAAACCTTATCGGATCTTTCCGCCAAAAACGCGTCCTTCAGTATATGTAAATTGATAAATTACGCACAGGAGATGGCCGTGCTCGAAAGGAAGAATTATAAGATCTCTTTCGATCTCAAAAACGGCAGATATCAGCTTTTTAATCTTCCCCCCTCGGCAAAGATACCGGCATATGTAAAAGCCGCGGGCAGATTCGGCAAACTCTTTAGCCTGCCGCGGGGTATGAAGTTCAGCGGAGTCAGAGACGGCATTGTATTTTATCCCGATGGCCATTGCGATGAGATCAGGATTAACATACTGGCAGGCGCCGGCGGTTATTCGATTATTGTCAAGGGGTTCGGCAATATGGTTGAGATAAAAGAGGTTAAGGTTGAATAATAAGAGAGGCTTCCTGTTGCTGGAAGTTATAGTGAGTATAGTTATAATTACGAGCGGCCTCTTATTTGTGATGCGCGCGTACTCGGCGGCGCGGTATGCCATTCAAAGATCATCGGTCCTTTTTGAGTCCAGCCTGTTGTTGGAGAGCGGGATCTTCGAATTTGAGGAGAAAGGTAGTATCGAGAGCGGTATTAAATCGGGGAAGCAATTTCCAGAAGATAGCTCGTACTCATGGTCCATTAAGACCGAAGAGGCGCCGGGGGATCCGGTGCTTGGACAGAAGCTCGATCTTGACATAATGACTTTTGAGGTTTCCAGGCATAAGGATAGGCAGGAGAGGAAATCGTATATAAGTAAATATTTCTTAACCACATACCTTGATGACAAAAAGAATAAATAAAAAAGATGGTTTCACCTTTATAGAGCTCATAATAGCCGTAACGATATTCTCGATAATAGCTGTGAGCGTATATTCCGTATTCAGGGCGGGCGTAAGATTATGGTCCGGAACCAACCCTGTTATACAGGCAAACCAGTCAACGAGATATTTTTTCAATACCATATCCATGGACTTGAAGAATTCCGTTTCATATAATGCCGCCTCGCCGGTCATTAAGACTTTTGGCTCATCGGAGGAAGAGAACGTAAATTTTGAGGGTGATGAGCAAAAGATCTCTTTCATGACGTTAATCAATGTATCGGGATCCGGAGTATCGCCCCACGCTGAATTGGCAAGAGTGATATATTCTTTCGATAAGCCGAAGAAGGCCGTGAAGAGAGCCGTCGCGACTAAAGCAGAAGGCCTTAACGAATCCTTCGCTAAAGTCACGGAAATCTTAAACGACATCGATAGTGAAGATTTCGGTTTTGAATATTGTTATAAAGTGGCTTCTTCGCCTACGGAGTACACTTATGAGTGGAAAGAGAGATGGAGCGATGAGGATAGGGATAAAGGCAAGATCCCGCGCGGCGTTAAAGTCAGGGCAGGCGCTTATAGTAAAACTATATTCGTACCTACAGGCAAATTGGGCGGCAAAGATGACGACTAAGAAGAGCGGCACGATATTGATAACGACTTTATGGATCCTCGCGATCCTTTCCGTTTTAGCCATAGGTATAGGATTCCGCTCTTCCATAGAGGCGCGCTTAAGTAAATATAATATGGACAGGCTGAAGGCAGAATATTTCGCGAAAGCAGGTATTGTAAAGGCGCAGGCGATCCTGTCTAAAGATGCCGTCACGGAATATGACACTATCCGGGAATGCGGAATAACCATACCCGTCGATAAAGAACTCGCGGATATATTTACCGGAAAGCTGGCGGACGGAGCGTTTGAGGTGAATTATACCGAAGAGGGTTCGGTCTATTACGGCATGATGGACGAAGAGAGGAAGATAGACATAAATAAGATACCGGAAAAGATACCGCGAATAGTTTTGGAGACCATTTTAGGGACGGGCAACGAGGATGTTGCGGCGTCGATAATAAACTGGCGCAGTAAAGCGCGGATCCCTAACGGTGCATGGGACGATGATTATGAATCGCTCACTCATCCATACAAATGCAAACACGCGGATTTCAGCGTTATAGAGGAGCTCATGCTCGTCAAGGGTATGACGCCGGAGCTGTTCGAATCCGTTAAAGATTATCTAACTGTGTATGGCCAGGACGGCAAGATCAATATCAACACGGCTACGAGAAAGGTTATGCTTGCATGCGGATTAGGTGTAAATATGGTTAACGGTATAATGAATGTAAGGAACGGCCAGGACGGAATAGCCGGAACGAAGGACGACGGGCTGGTCAATGATATAACGCCGGAAGCGGTCGCAAAGTGGAATATCGCGTTTGATGAAAATGAAAAAAACGCGTTAAATTACTTTACAACAAAGTCAAATTACTTTAGAATTGAGTCAAGAGGCGCCGTAGAGGGATCGAAGATCGGTGTAAAGATAGCCTGTGTCGTTGATAGAAAGGCAAAAAAATTAATATATTACCGGGAATATTAGAGAATTTAAAGAATATCTTTGAGCTCGATAACCGGTCGGTCTCTTTAGAGATAGATGACGGCATTATCAAGGCTGTCGTAGCGGAGACCATAAAAGGCAAGAGGTGTATAACCGGGTTGATAAGCGAGGACGTATCCGATAAGAGTCCGGAAGCTGCCGCTGAAGGAGTAAAAAAGGCGCTCCTATCTTTGGGCTTTGTTCCGGAAAGAGTCCTGCTGAACATTCCAAGACATCTTGTTACCGCGAGGTTTCTGAAGATACCTTCCATTGATGCCCCTGAGATAGATAAGATAATCAAGATAGAGTCGGTCAAACATCTCCCTTATACCGATGAAAAAGTTATATACGGGTACAGGATTATAGAGAAGACAGAAGACGGGTATTCGAGAATATTACTCGTCATAGCGCAGGCGTCCATAATAAAAGATTTTATGGATATTTTGAAGAGAGCCTCGGTGAGCGGAGTCAAATCATTCTCTTTAAGTTCCGAGTCATTGTATCTCTGGCATATTCTGGCGGGAGAACCGGAAGAAAAGGGTAATGTTATGCTGGCCAACCTGGGCCGGAGCTGTGTGGATATAGATGTTGTGGAAGACGGCAAATTAGTATTTACCAGAGGCGCGGCATATAGCGCCAATGACCCCGAAAAGATAGAAAATATAATCCGGCAGATAAAGATATCTATAAGCACTTATCAAAAAGAGTCGGCAAACTCCGTGAGCCGCATCGAACTGACAGGCTCAAAAGAAGATGTCGCCGTATGCTATCAGGCTCTGTTCAAAAGCCTGAAACTTCCCGTAATTATTATCGACCAAACGAAGAATATTCCGATAAATGAGAATGTCAATGCGCCTGAAGGGGACGTCTCTTTTACCGGGCTTATGGGGCTCTCTCTGAAGTCCGATGATATAAAAATAAATCTTCTGCCGGAATCCGCTATGGAAGACGCGCGAATAACGAATACGAAAAATACTCTTATCGCGGCTATCCTGCTGATATCTGTTTTGGTAGCGCTGGCATTCGGAATATTGATAAAGAAGATACACGATAAATACGTATACCTGGCCTCAATAAGCTCCGAACTGAAAAAGATGGAACCCAAAGTTGCCGTAGCGAAGAAGATGATAAAGGATGTGAGCGTGACGAGACAGATTATGGCCCGGAAGCCTCTGGCCGTAGACGTCTTCGCGGAAGCGTGTGGTATAACTCCCGCAGGCATGTCTTTAAATACGCTCGATTTTGAAAGCGGGAAATCGCTTATCATCAGAGGGACTGCGCCCGCGCTGGGCGATGTCCTGAGATATGTTACCATATTGGAGAATTCGCCTTATTTCGAAGGCGTAAAGGTAAAATACGCGAATAAAAGGGTGTCGGAAAATAAGGAGACCACCGATTTCGAGATCAATATCGTTCTGACGGCATTGAAGTGATGAGGAGCCTTAAAGATGTTTATTAATAATTTTAACAAGAGGGAGAAGACCCTGGCGCTCGCAACGTTATCGATAGTGTCGATAACGCTCATCTATCTCTTTATAATAGAACCCATATCGGCGAAATGGAAGAATCTGAACGGACAGATCCGGCTGAAGGTCAATATGCTGGAAAAAGATTCAAGGTTAGCGGCAAATCAAAAGACGGTAGAATCTGAATACGCTAAACTGTCGAAACGGGGTAAGCCCGCGAAGAACAAGGACCAGGAGGTTGCGGAGACATTAAACTTTATAGAAGGCGTATCGAAGAATGACGCGTGTTTTATAGTAAATATAAAGCCCATAGATATAAGAGACGCGGCCTCGCATAAGGAGATATTGATAGATGTCACAGTGGAGGCTTCAATGGCTCAGCTATCCAAATTTTTATATGATATAGAGAATCCCAGAGAAAACTTAATAGATATAAAACGTTTTAACGTAAGTTCAAAATATGGCCAGACAGGCATCCTCAAGAGCACGCTCCTCATAAGCAAAGCATTTCTGGATTGACCCTGACGTAACAGGGGTAATCATTTTCATACATCCCACCGCCGCGGTGGAGCGGAAGGTTTGACAAACCGGCGGGTTATGGTACACTCTATATGATCATAATGAAGAAGGCCAATCCATACAAATATCTTATTTTACCGACGGTGCTGATCTTATCCGCCATATTTATCCGCCAATCGAATGCCGAGGTGATATATTGCAAAAACGGCAAAATTTTAAATAAAAAAATAGTATATAGGAACAGAGGCGTGGTCTGGTATGAACAGTCGTCCGGCCGGGTCGGTGTCGACATAAAAAATATAGAGAAGATAGAGAACGACGACGGCTCTGTTTCAAAATATGACTATAACGTAATAGGGCAGAGAATCCGGGACAGCGTCAGGGACGGCAAATACGCCGACGCTATTATGTTATGTACTATGCTGTTGGAGACCATTCCCGACGATATTCAGATACGCTATCTGCGCGGTATCTTAAGCCAGAAAATAGGTAATGTTGAAAATGCAAGACGGGACTATGATTTTCTTGTTGAGAACAAGAGAGCCGATGCGGCTATCCTGAACAATCTCGGCGCCATTTACGGTGATGATAAAAAATACAGCGAAGCGGTAGAACTCTTTATCAAGGCCGTAGCCGCTAACCCGGAGATGATAGAGATGCGCGATAATCTTGCCGTTACGTCGCTTAAAGCGAATGATTACAACCGCGCCATGAGCGAATATGAAAAGATCATTGAGCGGAATCCGGATAATGTTAATGCGCTCTATAATTTGGGTGTTATATATATGAGCAAGGGGGAATACCGGAAAGCTAATAAGCTATGGGAGAGGGCGCTGGCCCTGAATCCGGAAGATGCCGATGCGAAGAAGGCGCTGGAGGCTATAAAGGCCGGAAGCAAATGAGACGGAGACCTGTATGAGGCGAAGAGGATTTACAATATTAGAACTGGTGGTAACGATGGTGGTTCTGTGCGTACTGGCCGGTATAGCGCTCATCTCTTATCAGAGTTATATAGAAAGATCCAGGTCGGCCGAAGCGTACGTTAATATAGATATGATAAAAAAGGGGGAGGAGTTATATAAGTTACGGACAGGAAATTATACAAATGCCGGCGATGCCGACGATATCAATACTAAACTATTTATAGGGATAAAGCCGAGATATTATGAGTACCAGGTTGTCGGGGCATCGGCGGATAATTTTCTAATCCTGGCAAAGAGGATAGGAGAGGATCTTAGCAGTTATCTCTATTCCGGCGCCATACCGGCCGACTTTATGCTTGTGGCTATGGATAAGTCGGGGGCGGTCAGTAATGCGCAATTATTTGCTACTACGGGCGGACAAATTGGCAGTGGCGGCAGTACGGGAGGGGCCGGCAGTTGGGGAGGCGTTGGCGGGACCACGTACTGGATGGGCGGCGGCTCGGGCGGCGGCTCGGGCGGCACAAGCGGAGGGGGAGGTCTAGATATCCCGCCATCAACGGGCGGGGGAGGCGTTACCGATAGCTGGTCATCAACGCCCGTAGTATACAGCGCTGAGATACAGGATGCATTAAATAAGATCGCGAACGTAGGAACGGCCTTTTATTATTATTCTCAAAGCGGCGTGACGCTGGAAGGCGACTCGGGGAATTACTATTTCGATCTTATAAAAGATAAAAATATAAGCGTCGCTTATGCGGAGATGGCATCGGATACGCTGGGAGAATGGTCTTCCGGTACTAATTCAATAACGATAAACCAGAGCCTTAAGGATGATCCTGGCTGGCCCACGGAGAGCATAGCTGCAATAATAGTGCATGAGGCCACCCACGCGGATTACTTCTATAATACCCTAACATGGTATAATCGTATAACGACATTATGGCCGCAGGGCTCGGGGCCGTTCTTTGTGGACCCAACAAAACTGATCGATCCGGATACCGGTAAACTGTACTACAGCATAACCGAGGAGTACTTTACGAATGCAAACGAGGCACAGCTATGGAAAGAGTATCAGGCCGACTACGCCGGAGTGCCCGGAGATGGTATCGATTTCGAAAATGGCAAGGTAGCCAGATATGATCAGGGCGAAGCGGTTGTGCGGGCATATTTGCGCGCTATACCGGCCTATGCCGCATTGCCGGAATTTTATCCCCAGAACCCATAGGAGATCATAGATGAATAGAATATTTAAAATATTTTGTTTAATAGCGGGGGCGGTCTATATGCTTAATTTCTTGGGATGCGCGGGCGGTTTTAAATATGAAAAGTATTCCGGCAAGAGCCCTGGATTGGATTTCACCATAGATTACATATCCGGATGGGAGCACTATGAGCAGATAGGTTCTTTTAACAGTTTTGTCCAGGTTGGATTTTATGAGCCGGTCGTTAAAGATAAGAGCCTTAGGGCTATGATCGTCCTGACCGTTGAAGATAGCTCCAAGGTCAATTTTTTGCCGAAGACTATCGACGGTATGTTGAACGACTTGGTTAGAAGGCGTATGTTGTTTAATTCCACCAGGATATTATCAAAAACCAGGAAGAATATATGCGGCGAAAAGGCCATAGATATCGAATTCTCCTATAGGGCGTTGGCCGATTTCGAAAGCATTAAGGCCAAACTAGTTCCGATGACGGAGCGTGTTGTGATATTCAAAAGAGGCGAAAAGTTTTATACCTTAAGATATGCCGATCTGGCAGATAGCTTTGATAAATACTCCAAAGCCTTTACCCATATAATAAAATCGATGAAGTTTAAGTAGAGGTAATGGTTGCGATAAAAAGGGGTCAGACCCATTTACAGCGTAAAACACGCGTTGGGTCAGACCCCATTTTTGTAACTTAAGGTATGTGCTGGGGACAGTCCCTATTTTTTACAAGTATTGACAAATAAGAAGGTTATGGTATACTCTCCAATTAGAGAGTTAGTGTTTACTCTCTAATTGGAGAGTTGATATGGGATATAAAGATATATATCTGATAAAAGACCTGTCGCGCATGACAGGTGTATCTATTTATACTATAAAATATTATCTTAAGATGGGACTTATAAGAGAGTCTGGCAGGAGCATGGAGACTAATTTCAGATATTTTGACAGCCAGACCGCAAATGATCTGAAGAAGATAATAGCATACAAAAGAGAAGGCCTATCTTTGGCGAGGATCCTTGAATTAATGAAAGAGGAGAAAAAGGCCATATGAGTTATTACGAAGTGTTGGGATTGAAAAAAGAGCCGTTTGCCACCGGTCCGGATCCCGCCTTTTTTTATCGTTCATCATCGCATAACGCCGCCCTGCAGAGACTGGAGATAATGATCCGTCTCAAGAGGGGTTTAGGGCTTATACTGGGGGATGTCGGGATAGGGAAGACGACGATGTCGAGAGCGCTGATGCAGACATTCGAGAGCGACCATGATTATATATTTCATATAATACTCGATCCGTCCTATAAATCGGAGTTCCAATTTCTATCGAGCCTCGCAAGGATGTTCGGGATAAAGCCCAATTCGCGTTCCACGCTGGATTACAGGGAGGAGATAGAGAGATACCTCTTTAAAAAAGGCGTAGATGAGAATAAGACCGTAGTGTTGCTTATAGATGAGGGGCAGAAATTGTCAGCATCTTTTCTGGAAATATTGAGGATATTTTTGAATTATGAAACGAACGAATATAAATTATTACAGCTGGTGATAGTGTCGCAGATGGAACTCCTGCCCAAGATAAAAAAGATAAAGAACTTTTATGACAGGATAGGATTAAAATATATTATAAATCCTCTGGATGAAAAAGAGACCAAAGAGATGATACTGTTCAGGCTGAAAGCCGCCGGCGCCGCGTACCCGAATAAATTATTTACGGACGGAGCTATCAAACTGATATTCGGATACAGCGAAGGCTATCCGAGAAAGACATCGATGCTGTGTCATGACGCGATGGAATTTCTTGTGATGAGCGGCAAAACGGTTGTGGATGAATCGATCATCAGGGAAGTAGCTAATAGGATAACGATATAGATGCATAAGAATATATCTCCGGAAGAAAAGTTATTATCCATAATAAAAGGGAGGCGGAACGCTCCCGAAATCGACGCGCCTAAAGATAAGGTTAAAAGCATAGAATCTTTCCCGCATGCCGTATGGGATAAGATAGACGGCTATGTATCGGCGGTATTGAAGAACGATTTTTTTAAAAACAGCATGTTGGATGCGCGTATACTCAAGATTTTTAATAAGTACGCGGTTATTGCCGCCGCTCTTATAGCCGGATATCTCGTTTTGGATATTATTTTTGTCAGTCCGTCCCGCAAAGCGGCGGCGCTTTTTGCGAAGGTCTCCGGTTCGGGAACTCCGGTTGTCGTTTCCGCGGAAAAGACGATGCCTGTAGAGACGAAGAGCTATTCTTATTACTCGAACAGGATGTCCGGCAGAAACATTTTCAGCGGGACTTCGGGTATTCGCGCGGAATCTCAATCGTCCGATATGGAACAGTCGGCGGAATTGTCCGGCGGCGATCTTGGCTTAGTCGGGATAGTTCCGGGAAATAATCCGCAAGCGATAGTAGAGAATAAGAAGAGCCAGAAGACATATTATCTTGTTAAAGGCCAATCGATTAACGGAATCACGGTAGAGGATATAAGTGAAGACAGAGTTGCGCTGGAATATAGAGGTAAAAAGACGACCCTTTTCTTATAAAGGCGGGAGGTTAAAATGAGACGATCTGCCATTTCCATATTTTCCATTATTCTAATATATTTCCTGGCCGCAGGCCCGGTATCGCAATGTATCGCGGATATCCAGACCGACGCCGTATTATTGCCGGTTACCGAAGGGGCGGGTTTTCAGGCGGCCCAGGACTCCGGGAAGATCTCTCTTGACCTGAAAGGCATGGATGTCATAGAGGTCATAAAGATGCTCGCCGCAAAAGGCAACCTCAATATCGTATTGGGCGGCGATGTTAAAGGGCGGGTCACCATATTTTTAAAGAGCGTTAATCTTATGGACGCATTTGAGATCATCCTTATAGCGAACAACCTGGCATACGATAAGCGCGGGGATATAATATATGTCATGAACCAGCGGGATTACGAAAAGATATATGGGGAGAGATACGCCGAAAAGAAAGATGTTATGATATTCCGTCTTAAATATTCCAAGGCCGTTGAGGTGAGCAAGGCGCTTAACCAGATGAAGTCAAAGGTGGGCAAGATAATTGTGGATGAAGGCTCAAATACCATCGTCGCCATAGATAATCCCATGGTGCTGGTCCGGATGAATGACGCGATCATGAGCATAGATATCCCTACGGTTACCAGGATATTCGAGCTTGAATATTCAAAAGTTGCCGATATGAAAGATAAAGTAGCCGAGAACCTTACAAAAGGCATAGGTACCATGCAGATAGACGAGAGGACCAATAAGATTGTCGTCACGGATCTGGAAAAAAAGATAAAGGATATAGAGAGGGTGGTGGCGGCGTTTGATGAGAAACCTCAGCAGGTTCTGATCGAGGCCAAGATAGTGCAGATCACGCTCGATGACCGGTTCAAACTCGGCGTGGAATGGGATAGCGTCATCAGACAGTTGCAGAAAGAACTTAGCTTAAAGAGCGCGTTCCAATTGGCCGCACCCGGTCTTTTCGGTCCTCCGGGCGCGGAACTGGTGCTGGGAGCCATGGGGTCGGGTGATGTGAACGTTATGATACAAGTGCTGAAGACCATAGGCGATACCAATCTTCTGTCCAGCCCCAGAGTGACCGCGATAAATAACCAGGAAGCCAAGATATTGATAGGTACCTCCCAGCCTTATGCCACTAACACAGTGACGCAGACCACGGGAACCGCCACAACCGGTACAAATATAAGTTTTATAGATGTGGGAGTAAAATTATATGTGACTCCGACTATAACCAAAGACGGTTATATAACGATGAAGATAAGGCCCGAAGTAAGCTCATCCTCATCCAACTATTCATATGGTCCTGTTCCGCAAACAACAGTTCCGATAGTGCAGACGACCCAGGCGGAGACGAGCGTCAGCATCAAAGACGGCACTACCATAATAATCGGCGGCCTGATAAAAGATGAGAGGACCGAGACGGTTAATAAGATCCCGCTATTGGGTGATCTGCCGGTGATTAAATCGGCGTTCAGTAATACGGACAAGAGGGTGCAGAAACAGGAACTCGTCATATTTTTGACGCCTCATATAATTACCGGCGATAGCGATTATCTGGAACAGCCGAAGACTCCGACTATAGGCGAAGATAAATTTACCGTATCCGAACAATCGGCGTTCGAGAGAAGGACCCCCACTCCCATGAAGCCGGGAATGTTCAAAGAGCCCAGAAGAGACCAATCCGCAAAAGAATATTTTGATGAAAAAGATAAGATAGCCCGGACGGAAAATATAAACGTGGCCGCGACATCGGGAGAATACTATTATAATGTTAAGAATAAGATAATAGGACGCATAGTGGTGCCGAAAGATACGAAGTATTCCGGGATCAGGGGCAAGGTGAAGATATCATTTTTCCTTACTCCCGCCGGTAAGATCGCGCGCGGTCCCGATATCATAGAATCGTCAAATCACACGCTCGACGATCTGGCATTGAATGCCGTGAGGAAGGCGGGTCCGTTTCCCGCGTTTCCGGAAGGCATGGGCAAAGCGGAGAAGCGTTTTGTTATGGATGTGGCCTTTGAATGATCTTTTACCGTGTTTATAAAAAGGGGGATGGCATATGATTAAAGAAGGCAGGGTCTTATCCGCCATATCATTATTAGTTATAATCCTGCTATTATTCGCCGCTATATTTCTGTATGTTACGAAGGAGGGCGAGCGCAATAAAAGGATAAGCCTGCAGAAGCAGATAGAGGAATTGACTATAAAAGGACAAAACTTTGAGGTTAAATTAAAGGAGGCGGAGATAGCGAATATCCAGATGGCGGCGAGCATTAAGTTCCAGGAGGAGAAGATAAACCTGCTTACCAAGGGACTTGAGGATGAAAAAGAGGCGCGTGGCAGGAATCTCGCGAAAATTCAGGAAAAGGAGATTGAGATACAGAATCTGAGAGCCAAAATGGAAGAGATTAAAATAGAAAAACGCGGGATCGCAAGGGATCTCGAGAAACTTTACGAACATCATTTGAATATGGAATTTCAATTCGAAAATCTGATCAAGACCAAAGAGGAACTGGAAAAGAAGGCGAAGGAGCTCGCCGAGAAAGACGGAGTATCGCTCGGCACCGTGGTTATTAAACAGTCGCGCGATTAAGATAAGACCAGGGGGAGAATAATATGAGAAAAATTATAATCACATTGTGTTTTATCTGTGCTCTCTTCATGGGTTCTCTTTGCGGCGGGGAAGGAGATGAAGAGAATGTTGATATTGCGGTACCTTCGGACATGGAAATGATTAAGGAGGGCGATGTTAATCTGATGGTATATAAAGGGGCGCGTATGCGTAAAGAAAATGACGTTATAATAACCGAGACCCCCGACGAGTATGCATCCCGCAAGTTTTTGGACATAGAGGAGCGTTTCAAAAGAATGGAAAAAGAGCTCGGCGATCTTAAGAGCGCTATAAAGAAGCTGGAAGAAGATGGACGAAAAAGATGATCCGCGTCTCATAGAAGCCTGCCTTAAAAAAGATCTTATCGCGTGGTCGAACCTTATAAAGAAATACTCCGGCTTGGTCTACATATCCATCGAAAACCGTTTAAACAAATACGGTATTTCCGCGTCCGTACATGATATTGAAGATATAAGACAGAATATATTTTCCGACATATGGAAAGACGGCAAGCTTTCCAATATTACAAATCGTAAT